>Ga0137415_10000391_pt1 | contig 41356 bp, 38 predicted proteins | sample CZODoug3_1_1_16f_FD_183082 | JGI IMG/M metagenome (GOLD analysis project Ga0137415, IMG submission 183082) | Vadose zone soil fungal communities from Angelo Coast Range Reserve, California, USA - CZODoug3_1_1_16fungal (Hybrid Assembly) | ecosystem: Environmental > Terrestrial > Soil > Vadose...
TCGATCTTCTGCTTGAGCTTCGCCCACTGCTCGTTGACCTGCTTACACCCTAAGGTGCCGGTCGCCAACAGCGCGCACATCCACAGCGTGCTGCGTCGCATGTCGAGCCTCCATCGCGTAAAAGACACGGGCTCCGTCCTGTCCGCCCAAGATCGGGGCGTTGCGGCGCTCCGGGTGCGGCATGATACCCACCACGTTGCGGCCGGCGTTGCAAACGCCGGCGATGTCGCGGGTCGAGCCGTTGGGGTTGTCCCGCACGTAGCGCCACACGACGCGGTCGCTCGCCTCGAGCTCCGCCGCCGTGCGCTCGTCCACCACGTAGCGGCCGTCGCCGTGCGCAATGGGGATCTCGAGCACGTCACCCTTGTCGTACAGACCGGTGAAGGGAGTGTCCGTCGACTCGACGCGTACCCAGGCGGGCCGCGACAGGAACTTGAGCCGCGCGTTCCGCATCAGCCCGCCCGGCAACAGCCCCGCCTCGCACAGGATCTGAAACCCGTTGCAGATACCGAGAACCGGCCCGCCGGCGCGCGCGTGCGCGGCGACGGCACCCATGATGGGTGAGAACCGGGCGATCGCGCCCGAGCGGAGGTAGTCGCCGTAGCTGAAGCCCCCCGGCAGGACCACGACGTCGGCCTGCCGCAGGTCTGCGTCACGGTGCCACACGTAGTACGCGTCCGAGCCCGCCTCCCGCGCGGCCGCGAGCGTGTCGGCGTCGCAATTCGAGCCGGGGAACACGATCACGGCCACCCGCGTCATCGCGTCGCCTCCACGGCCAGCTCGTAGTCCTCGGTCACCGGATTGGCGAGCAGCCGGTCGCACATCGTGCGCGCCTGTGCCAGCGCCTCCTCTTGCGTCGCCGCTTTCACCTCGAGGACGAGATGCTTGCCGACCCGCACGTGGGCGACGTCTCCGAAGCCGAGCGCGTGCAGCGCGTGCTCCACCGCCTGGCCCTGCGGATCGAGCAGCGCGGCGCGCGGCATCACGCGGACTTGGACGCGGTAGCGGCTCACGACGCGGTCCCGCCCCCCGGCGGGGAGATGCCGCGGGTACGCTGCGGGAAGGCGTCGCCCGCCGACCCGCCGTTGGTGATCACGATGGGCCCGGCGATCTCCGCTTCCTCGTCCTCGGATGCTTCGAGGAAGAAACCGAGGACGGTCGCCCGCAATACCCCGTACGCCATGTAGGTGATGCCCAGCGGGAAGAAGAACGCATCGTGCTCGAGGATCCCGAACACCAGGATGAACAGGACGGTGGCGAGCCCCAACAGCCCGCGCGCGCTGCGCAGACCCGCGCGGGGCAGGGTCGCATAGCGCACGTTGCTCACCATCAGGATGGTGAGCAGGATCATCACGAACTGCATCAGGTGATGGCGCGGTACGATCGCCGCCAGGTGGTGCCACAGCTCGGTGGTCGTGAACGGGTAAAAGGTGGCGAGCGTCATGCCTGCCGCCGGCGACGGCAGGCCGATGAAGTAGCGCTTGGATCGTCCCGCCTGGGTGATGTTGAAACGCGCCAGGCGGATCGCCGCCGCCATGACGTAAAAGTAGCAGAAGATCCACTCCGCCTGCCCGGCGCTCGCGAACTCGAGCTGGTAGAGAAGGAAGGCCGGCGCGACCCCGAAGCTCACGATGTCGACGAGGCTGTCGAGCTCGGCGCCGAACCGCGTGCCCGTCTTCGAGAGACGCGCCACCCGGCCGTCGAGCGCGTCCAGGATGCCGGCGAAGAAGATGTACCAGCCGGCGCGGTCGAACTCCCCGCGCGACGCCAGCACCATCGACCAGATGCCGAAAAACAGGTTGAAGAGCGTGAACAAGCTCGGCACGACGACCACGACGCGCCGCATGTTGGGGCGCGGGAAGCGTCGCATCGTCATGGAGTCCCCCCGCTCACGAGCCATACTCCGCCAGCAGCGTGGCGCCCGCCCGGACGCGCTCGCCCACGGCCACCCGCACGGCCGCGCGTGCGGCCACCGGGAGGAACACGTCCACGCGCGACCCGAACCGGATCATCCCCAGCCGCTCGCCCTGACGCACGCGGTCTCCCGGCTTCCCGTCCGTGACGATGCGTCGCGCGATCAGCCCCGCGATCTGCCGCACCAGCACGGGCCCATGTCCCGACCGCAGGCCGACCGACGCCTGCTCGTTGTCGAGGCTCGCCTTGTCGGACGCCGCGTGCAGGAACTTGCCGCGCCGGTAGCGGACCAGCTCGACGGCGCCGGTCGCCGGATAGCGGTTCACGTGCACGTCGAACACGCTCATGAAGATGGAGATCCTGGTCGCCCGGGTCGCGAGATACATCGGCTCGTCCACCACGGCGATGTCCACCACTTTCCCGTCGGCCGGGGCGATTACGAACTGCTCGCCGCGCGGCCCCGTCCGGACGGGATCGCGGAAGAACACCAGGAGCCAGATCGCCACCAGGAACAACGCCGCCTCGGGTCCCCACACCCAGGGCGACCCGCGCGCCACCCAGGCGCCGAGCAGCACGAGCGCCCAGCCGGGGAGAATGAAGGGCCACCCCTCGGGAGCGATTCGCATCAGTCGGTCCCAAGGGGGTTGCCCGTGATCAAGCGATACGCCTCCAGATAGCGCTCGCTCGTCGCCCGCACCACCTCCGGCGGCAGCGGCGGGGGCGGTGCGTTGCCGTTCCACTGCCCCTGCTTCTTCAAGCCCGCCAGGTAGTCGCGCAGCGGCTGCTTGTCGAAGCTCGGCTGCGCCCGCCCCGGCTCGTAGCGGTCCGCCGGCCAGAACCGCGACGAGTCGGGCGTGAGGATCTCGTCGATCACGAGGAGCCGCCCGTCGGGAGTCGAGCCGAACTCGAACTTCGTGTCGGCGATGATGATGCCGCGCGGGCCCGCGTAGCCTCGCCCCGCCTCGTACAGCGCGAGGCTCGCCTGCTGCAGTCGCTCGGCGGCGGCCCGACCCAGCGCCTGCACCAGGTGGGCGAACGTCACATTCTCGTCGTGCCCTTGCTCGGCTTTCGTGGCGGGGGAAAAGATCGGGGGGTCGAGGCGCGCGCTCTCCACCAGACCAGTGGGCAGCGGCTCCCCCGCCAACGTACCGGACTCGCGGTATTCGGCCCAGGCCGATCCCGTGACGTATCCCCGCACGACACACTCGAACGGGACCGGCGCCGTGCGACGCACCAGCATGGCCCGCCCCACGAGGGACGCGCGGAACGGTTCGAGGGCCGGCACCCGCTCCGTAATCTCGTCCGCGTCGGCCGAGAGGAAGTGGCTCGGCATGACGCCCGCGAGCCGCCGGAACCAGAAGGCGCTCAGCTGGGTGAGCACCGCGCCCTTGTGCACAACGGGCTCACGCAGCACCACGTCGAACGCGCTCACCCGGTCGCTCGCGACCAGGAGCAGGGTGTCCGAGTCGACCCCGTACACCTCGCGCACCTTGCCGCGCCGCACGAGGGGCAGGGGAAGCTGGCTGGCGACGAGCGGGACGGTCATACGGTGACCTCGGCGGTGGCGGCGGCGCCCGGCGGCGCGACGGCCTCGATGCGTCGCAGCGCCGGGGCGACCACCTGTTGCAGAAACTCGTCCACCTGGCCCGGCGCCCGCCCGACGTACGCCGCCGGGTCGAGCTCCTCGGGTCGCACGGCGACTTTGAGCGCCTTGAACGCCGGATCGCGCGCCAGCCGCTCGAGCAGGTCGTTCTCGGCACCCTGCTCGGCCACGGCCTGCGCCACGGCGAGGCTGTACGTTCGGATCACCTCGTGCAGCCGCTGCCGGTCGCCGCCGGCCTTCACGCCCCGCATCAGCAGCCGCTCGGTCGCGAGGAACGGCATGTGGGCGGCGACGTGCCGGGCGATCACCGCCTCCCGCACCTCGAGCCCCGCCGCGACGTTGGTGGCGAGCACCAGGATCGCGTCGCTCGCGAGAAACGCCTCCGGAATCACGAGCCGCCGGTTGGCGCTGTCATCGAGCGTCCGCTCGAGCCATTGTGCAGCCGCCGTGTGCCAGGCGTTTCCTTCCAGCTCGATCACGAAGCGCGCCAGGCTCGTGATCCGCTCGGCGCGCATCGGGTTGCGCTTGTACGCCATCGCGGAAGAGCCCACCTGCTCGCTCTCGAACGGCTCGAGCATCTCTCCCTCGTGCTGCAGCAGCCGCATGTCGGTCGCGAACTTGGCAGACGACGCCGCGATCCCGGAGAGCGCCGCGAGCACCTGCGCGTCGAGCTTGCGCGTGTAGGTCTGGCCCGTCACGGAGAACAGCTTCTCGAATCCCATCTTGCGCGCGACGCGGGCGTCGAGCTCGCGGACTTTGTCGTGCGCGCCTTCGAACAGCTCCAGAAAGCTTGCTTGCGTCCCGGTCGTTCCCTTCACGCCGCGGAAGCGGAGCGTCTCGAGCCGGTGCAGCAGCTCCTCGGCATCGAGCAGCAACTCCTGCATCCACAGCGTGACGCGCTTCCCGACGGTGGTGAGCTGCGCCGGCTGGAAGTGCGTGTACGCCAGGCACGGCAGGTCGCGGTAGCGGCGCGCGAGCTTGGAGAGCGCGACCACGACGGCGGCGACGCGCCCCAGCAGCAGCTGCAGCCCCTCCCGCATCAGGATCAAGTCGGCGTTATCGGTGACGTACGCGCTGGTCGCACCGAGGTGGAGGAAGGGGCGCGCCGCCGGCGCCTGCTCGCCGAGATGGTGGATGTGCGCCATCACGTCGTGACGCAGCCGCTTCTCGTGCTCCGCCGCGCGCTCCAGGTCGGCGTCGTCCAGGTGGGCGCGGAGCTCCGCCAGCGCCCGATCGGGGATATCGAGGCCGAGCTCCCGCTCCGCCTCCATGAGCGCGAGCCACAGCCGCCGCCATAGACCGATCCGCCGCCGCTCTCCCCACAACGCCTGCATCGCCGGGGAGGCGTAGCGCTGGCCCAGCGGCGAGAGGTACGTCAAACCGCGGCCTTCGCGCGCGCCACCCGCTGGTTCCAATCCGCGAGGAACTGCTCGAGCCCGCGATCGGTGAGCGGATGCAGCAGCAGCTTCTTGAGGACGTCGGCGGGCAGCGTCGCCACGTCCGCGCCGATCATCGCTGCCTCCACCACGTGACGGGGGTGGCGGATCGAGGCGGCCAGGATCTCCGTCGCGAGCTGGTAGTTGTCGAAGATGACCCGCGCCTCGCGGATCACGTCCATCCCCTCCTGACCCACGTCGTCGAGCCGCCCGATGAACGGACTCACGTACGTGGCGCCCGCCTTGGCGGCGATGAGGCACTGCACGCTCGAGAAACACAGCGTCACGTTGGTCTTGATCCCGTCGGTCGCGAGGCGGCGCACGGCCACCATCCCGGCTTCGGTCATCGGGATCTTCACCACGATGTTGTCGGCGATCTTGGCGAGCTCGCTGCCCTCGCGCACCATGCCGTCCGTATCGAGCGCGACGACCTCCGCCGAAACGGGACCCTCGACCAGCGAGCAGATCTCCTTCAACACGTCCCTGGGATCGAGGTCGCCCGCCTGCTTGGCGAGGAGCGTGGGGTTGGTGGTCACGCCGTCGATCAGCCCGGCCTGGGCCGCCCAGCTGATATCCTTGAGACTCGCGGTATCCAGGAAAAACTTCATGACTTAGGCCTCGGCGTAGAGGTCAGGGGGATAGCGCACCGCTACCAGGTACAACCCCTGGGGCGGGGCGGGCGGGCTGGCCGCCCGGTTGTCCGTCGCGCTGAGCAGACGGGGGAGGTCCGACAGGGGGCGCCGGCCCAGGGCGACGTCCACCATCGCGCCCACGAGGAAGCGCACCATGCGATGCAGAAACCGGTCGGCCTCGATCGTGAAGGTGACCCCCGCGCCGTCAGTCCGCGGCGCCCACTCGGCGAGCGCCACGCGGCTGCGGTAGTGGGGCTTCACCTGCCCGGCTGCGGCGAGGCCGCGAAAATCGTGCTCCCCGACGAGCGCGGCGGCGGCGTGCGCCAATGCCGACTGATCGAGCCCGCGACCGAGCGCCCATTCATACGGGCGCCGGAACGGTGAGTGCGCCGCATCGTCCGACCCGATCACGTAACGGTAGCGGCGAGCCAGCGCGCTCTTGCGCGCGTTGAACCCGGGTTGCATCGGGTGGACTCGCTCGACCCACACGTCCCGTGGCAGCAGGGCGTTCAGCGCCCGCCGTAACCCGTCGGGGTCCTCGCCCCAGCGCCCGGACGAGCCGAATCCGACCCCCTGGCCGAGCGCGTGCACGCCGGTATCCGTGCGACCCGCTCCCATCGCCGTGGTGCGCCGGCCCATGAGGCGCTGCAACACGGCTTCGAACTCCGCTTGCACCGTCCGCCCGTCGCGCTGGCGCTGCCAGCCGACGAACTGGGCCCCGTCGTATTGCACCACGGCGAGGCAGGGCCGGCTCGTCGCGGGCGCTACGGGCGCCACAGGCCCCATGGCCGAAAGATAGGACGAAACTTGGGGCCGATCAAGCCACGCAACCCGTTGTCCCATTTGACAAAAGGCGATTTTGCGGGGTAGCTTTGGCGAGCCCGAAATCCCGATGCCCGACGCCGCGCCGTCCCGCTCCACAGCCTCGCCGCTGCTCGAGGCCATCGCCGCCCTCGCCAACCGCCGCGCCCTCACCGAGAGCCAGACGACCGCAGTCTTCGCCGTGGTGATGCGGGGCGAAGCGACCCCGGCGCAGATCGCGGCGCTGCTCATCGGGCTGCGCATCAAGGGGGAGACTGCCGAGGAGGTCGCGGGGGCCGCGCGGGCGCTGCGCGAGGCGATGGTGCCCGTCCAGGCGGCCGGCGACCACCTCGTCGACACCTGCGGCACCGGCGGGGGCGCCGTGCCGACCTTCAACATCTCCACCGCGGCCGCGTTCGTCGCCGCCGGCGCGGGCGCCTCGGTCGCGAAGCACGGCAACCGTTCGTTCACGTCGCGCTGCGGCTCGGCGGACGTGCTGGAGGCACTGGGCGTGCACATCACCCTCGACGCGGGCGAAGCGGCGCGTGTCCTCCGGGAGGCGTGCATCACGTTCCTGTTCGCGCCGAACTTCCATCCCGCGATGAAGCACACGGCGGCGGTGCGACGCGAGCTCGCCATCCCATCGGTCATGAATCTGCTCGGGCCGCTCGCGAACCCCGCCGGCGTGCGCCGCCAGGTGGTGGGCGTGGCCGACCGCGATCGCGCTCCGCTCGTCGCCGCGGCGCTCGCCCGGTTGGGTGCGGAGCACGCGCTCGTGGTGCACGGGCGGATCGGAATGGACGAAATCTCGCCCCAGGGAATCACCGACGTGTGGGAGGTGCGCGGCGAGCGGGTGTCGGCGTGGGAGCTCGACCCGGCGAGCTACGGGCTGGCGATCGCGGACGCGGGCGCGCTCCGAGGTGGGGAACCGGCCGCGAACGCCGCACGGATCGAGCGCCTGCTCTCCGACGGCGCCTCGACCGGCGACGAAGCGGGGCGCGCCGCGCTGCTGCTCAACGCGGGCGCCGCGCTGTACGTCGCCGGAATCGCGTCGTCCTACGAGGACGGGCTGGCGCGGGCGCGGAGCGCGATCGGGACCGGGAGGGCGCACGCCGCCCTGGAGCGACTGCGTCGCGCGGCGACGCCTAGAACTTCCGGATGACGCCGACCACGACGCCCTGTACGACGACGTCGCGCTCGTTGACGCGCAGCGGATTCACGGCGGGGTTCGCTGGCTCGAGTCTGATCCAGCCCCCCGGCTCGCGATAGAAGCGTTTCACGGTGGCGCTGGAGCCGTGCACCAGCGCGACGACCGTCTGGCCGTTGTCGGCCTGGTTGCGCTCGTGCACGACGATGAAGTCGCCGTCCTTGATGTGCTCGTCGATCATCGACTGCCCGCGGACCTTGAGCACGTAGCTGCGGCCGCGGCGCGGGATGAGCTCGTCGGGAACGGCGATGATGTCGTCACCGCTCACCGCCTCGATGGGCTCGCCGGCCGCCACCAGGCCCAGCAGGGGCAGTTCCGTCGCGCCCGACTGTCCCTTGGGCGGCACGACTTCGATGCCGCGGCTCTCGTTATGGGCGCGCCGGATGAAGCCTTTGCGCTCGAGGTTTGTGAGATGCTCATGCACCGTGGCCAGCGACTGAAAGCCGAACTGTTTGGCGATCTCCTCGAAGCTCGGGGCGTAGCCCTTGGCGGTGATATGGCCCGAAATGAAGTCGAGGATCTCGCGTTGACGGCGGGTGAGCGGCACACAGTCTCCCGAAGATAAGCCGAAGCCAATCTACCCGAAAATCACCCGAACGCAAGGATGCCCGAAACACCCCTGGACGCCATCCTTTCCGCCACGCGGGCCCGCATCGCCGGCTTGCAGCCGCGCGCCGCCGAGCTGGCGCGCCGCGCCGCCGCTGCCCCGGCGGCGCCGCCGTTCGCGCGCGCGCTCGCGCCCGGGGGTAAGAGCGGGACGGTGGGCGTGATCGCCGAAGTGAAGCGGCGCTCGCCGTCGGCGGGGGCGATCAGGGAAGACCTGGACCCGGTCCACCATGCGCGCTCCTACGAGCGGGGTGGCGCGGTGGCGATTTCTGTCCTCACGGACGGGCCGCACTTCGGCGGGTCGCTCGAGGACTTAGGGTCCATAGCCGCCGCCGTCTCCGTGCCCGTGCTGCGGAAGGACTTCATTCTCGACGAGCTGCAGCTGCTGGAAGCGCGCGCTGTGGGAGCGAGTGGGGTGCTCCTGATCGTGCGCGTGCTCTCCGCCGACCGGTTGCGCGCGCTCGCCCGTGTGGCCCGCGAGAACGGGTTGGGGGTGCTGGTCGAGATCCATTCGGAAGCGGAGCTCGAACAAGCCCTCGCCGCCGATCCCACGGCCGTGGGGGTGAACAGTCGGAATCTCGCCACCTTCGCGGTCGACCTGCGGCTGGCGGAGCGCCTGCTCGCGCACGTTCCCGCCTCGCTTCCGGCGATCGCCGAGAGCGGGATCGAGACCCGAGGCGACGTGGAGCGGATGGCCCGGGCGGGCGCCGACCTGGTGCTCGTGGGCACGTCGGTGGCGCGCACGGCTGACCCCGAGGCCGCGGTGCGGGCGCTGTGCGGCGTGGCGAGAAAGGGACGGTAATGGAACGTGCCAACTGAATCCGGCTCGCTCACCACCGGTCGTTTCGGCCCCTACGGCGGCCGCTACGTCCCCGAGACGCTCATGGGGGCGCTGGAGGAGTTGGCGCGCGTATACGAGGACGCGACGCGCGATCCGCGGTTCTGGGCGGAGCTCAATGCGCTGCTCAAGGACTACGTCGGGCGGCCCACCCCCGTCACCGAAACGCCGCGCCTCGGGGCCGAGGTAGGATCGGGAGTCGTGGTGCTGCTCAAGCGCGAGGACTTGAACCACACCGGCGCGCACAAGATCAACAACACGCTGGGCCAGGTGCTGTTGGCGCGGCGCATGGGGAAGCGGCGCATCATCGCCGAAACGGGTGCCGGGCAGCACGGCGTCGCGACCGCCACGGTATGCGCTCGCTTCGCCCTCGAATGCGTCGTCTACATGGGCGAGGAGGACATGCGGCGCCAGCGGCTGAACGTGTACCGCATGGAGCTGATGGGGGCGAAGGTCGTCCCCGTGACGTCGGGCACCAAGACCTTGAAGGACGCGACCAACGAAGCGTTACGGGATTGGGTCACCAACGTGACCACCACCCACTATATCATCGGCTCCGTGGTCGGGCCCGATCCGTTCCCCCGGCTGGTGCGCGACTTCCAGTCGGTGATCGGTCGCGAGGCCCGCGCCCAGGTGCTGGAGCGCTATGGACGGTTGCCGCGCACCGTCGTGGCGTGCGTGGGCGGCGGGTCGAACGCGATGGGCATCTTCACTGCCTTTCTCGCCGACTCGGCCGTCGAGCTGGTAGGCGTGGAAGCGGCGGGGGAGGGGCTGGCGAGCGGACACCACGCCGCCTCGCTGGCGCGCGGCCGCCCGGGTGTGTTCCACGGCAGCCTGAGCTACCTGCTCCAGAACGCCGACGGCCAAGTCCAGCCGGCCCACAGCGTCTCCGCCGGCCTCGACTATCCCGGGGTCGGCCCCGAGCACGCTTACCTCAAGGACAGCGGTCGCGTATTGTATGAGGCGGTGACGGACCGGCAGGCGTTGGACGCGTTCGCCGCGCTGTCCCGCCTCGAGGGCATCCTGCCGGCCCTGGAAAGTGCCCACGCGGTGGCGTGGGTCATGGCTCGCCGCGGGCACTGGCATGCGGACGATGTCGTCCTGATCAACCTGAGCGGCCGGGGCGATAAGGACGTCGCGATGGTCGCCGAACTGACGGGAGCTGCGCTCTGACCGACCCGCCCGTATCGGAACTGGCGTTACCGCCGTCGCAGGTCGAGGAGCTGTGGCAGGTCTTGTCGAAGGCGCTGCGGGCGACGCAGCTCTACCTGCCGAACAACCCGGTCTACCAGCGTGCGGTGGACAACATTCGTGCGGCGCTGCGCCAGATCTGGCAGGCCACCGACGACCTCGTGTTCGACGTGGCCGAGACCGAGGTGCGCTGGGAAGACGCGGTCGTCTACAGCCAGGACAACCGCAGCGAGAGCATCGCCTGGACTCTGTACAAGGACGGCGTCCGCTCGTTGGCGTTCAAGCCGGGAGTCGAGGACGTGGAGATCGTGCGCTTCCTCGGCGTGCTGCACCAGGCGAAGAACCTGCAGGCCGATGCCCCGGACGACCTCCTGACCCTGCTCTGGGCGCAGGACTTCCAGTTCATCAGCTACACGTTCCGCGAGCTCGCGAGCGAGAACGCGGTGCCGATCGAGGCCGGCGCCACGATCCCGACGACGCCGCCGACCCAGGTGCGGCGCTACGTCGAGGAAGAGGCGCCGCCCAAGCGGGAGGGGCTCGTGTCGATCGACGATTTCGACACGACGCTCTACTTCCTCGAGGACAAGGAGGTCGACTACCTCAAGCGCGACGTCGAGCGCGAGTACGCGCAGGACCTGCGCCGCAACGTGCTGGCGATGCTGTTCGACTTGCTGGAGCTGCAGACGTACGGCACGGTGCGCGCCGAGCTGATCTCCATCCTCGAGAACTTCATCCCCTACTTGCTCGGAGCCGCCGACTTCCGCTCGGTCGCGTTCATCCTGCGGGAAACGCGGGTGATCCTGCAGCGCGCCCGCGAGCTGATCCCCGAGCACCGGCAGACGCTCGAAGGCCTCCCGGCCCGGTTGTCGCAGCGGGACGCGCTGTCGCAGCTGATCCAGTCGCTGGACGAGGCGACGGTGCATCCCACCGAAGAGGAGCTGTCGGAGCTGTTTCAGGAGCTGCGCGCCGACGCGCTGGTCACGCTGATCGGGTGGCTGCCGCGGCTCAATAACGAGCGCGTCCGCGAGCTGGTGCACGGCGCGGCCGCCCGCCTGGCCCAGGCCAACGCCGGAGAGGTCCTGAAGGCGCTGGCGAGCGAAGACAGCGCGGCACAGCTCGAGATGGTCAAGCTCGCCGGCCGGCTCAAGCTGCCGGGCGCACCGGACGGGATGGAGCCGCTGCTCGGCTCGAATGACCGGACCCTCAAGCTCGCCGTGGTCGAGGCGCTCACGGCGATCGCGAGCCCCAGCGCCATGCGGCTGCTCGAGAAGGCGATCGAGGACGCGGATCGCGACGTGCGCATCGCCGCCGTGCGGTTCCTCGCCTCGCGCGGCTACCGCAACGCGGCGCCGCGGGTCGAGAGTATGGTCACGGGCTCGAAGCTCAGAAACGCCGACTTGACGGAGAAAATGACCTTCTTCGAAGCGTTCGGCTCGCTGGTGGGCGCGCGCGGCATTCCGGTCCTCGAGAAAATGCTGGCGGCCAAAGGGCTGCTCGGTAAGAAGGAGGACCCGGAGACCCGGGCCTGCGCGGCTATGGCTCTGGGGAAGGTCCGGACGCCCGAGGCCCGCGCGGTGCTGGAGCGGGCCGCGCAGGACAAGGAGCCGCTGGTGCGCAACGCCGTGAGCCGGGCGCTGCGGGAGGTGGGCGGGTGAGCGGCGGCGGTCCTCCCCGGCAGTCGTCCATCGCCGAGACGATCCAGACGACCGACGGCTTCCTGCGGCACGCGGGCCGCGAGTTCCTCGTGGTGCTGTACACCTCGTTCCGCTCGCTCAAGCTCTATCCCATCGAGAACGCCCAGGTACAGAAGTCGCTGGACGACCTCGCGGCGACGACCAAGCATCTGCTCGACGTCGAGAAGGAGCTCGAGGTGCGGCTGCAAGGCGAGTTCCTGTTCGTGAACTCCACCCGCCTGCGGCTCGACCTCGACAACTACGCCTCGTTCTCCCACATCCTCGGCGTGCTGCGGCAGTGCGGCGTCGGGGCGGTGCGCATGGACGAAGGCGTGGACCGCAAGCAGCTGCAGATCTTCGTGTCCCTGTTGTTGTCGTACGCGGCCAAGGAGGCGAATCCCAACAAGGTGTTCGAGCTCGGCCAGAAGCTCATCGACGGCGGCGTCTCCTTCATCAGTGTCGAGCCGCCGCTCGAGACCGACGAGGACGTCGAGGAGGAGGAGCGCCAGAAGGAGGCCGCCAAGCGCACCTACGCCCGCTCGGTGGCCGTCACCAAGGAGGTCATCAACTCCATCCGCATGGGCCGGACGGCGAACGTGAAAAAGGTCAAGCGCGCGGTCCAGGCCATCGTGGACCAGGTGCTCAACAACGAGGCGTCGCTCGTCGGCCTTACCACGCTGCGCGATTACGACGAGTACACGTTCACGCACTCGGTGAACGTCTGCATCTTCTCCGTGGCCCTGGGGCGCAAGCTCGGCCTCACCAAGCTGCAGCTCTACGACCTGGGGATCGCGGCGCTGTTCCACGACGTCGGCAAATCCCGCGTGCCCCTCGAGGTGCTCAACAAGCAGGGCGGCCTGAGCGACGAGGAATGGCGCATCATGCAGGCGCATCCGTGGCTCGGCGTGCTGACGCTGTTCGGGCTGCGCGGCTACGGTGAGATCCCCTACCGCGGCATGATCGTCGCCTACGAGCACCACATGAAGACCGACCTCACCGGCTACCCCAAGTCGCTGCGGCCGCGGGACCTCTCGATCTACTCCAAGATCGTGTCGGTGGCCGACGGCTTCGACGCCGCGACGAGCCGGCGCGTCTACCAGACCGTGCCGATCCAGCCCGACCAGGTGCTCAAGGAGATGTGGGAAAACCCGCGCCGCGGCTACGATCCGATCGTCGTCAAGGCGTTCATCAACCTGATCGGGATCTATCCCGTGGGCACCTGCGTCATCCTCGACACCTACGAGGTCGCCATCGTCCACAGCGCCAACCCGGACGTCACCCACGTCCACCGCCCCGTGGTGCGCGTCGTGGCGTCGCCCGAGGGTGCGCCGCACCAGCCCGGGTTTCTCGCCGACCTGGCGCAGCGCGATGCACAGGGCAACTTCCCCCGCACCATCGTCAAGGTCACCGATCCGGCGAAGTACGGTATCAACATCAGCGACCATTTTGTCTGAGCACCCGATCGCCGCGCGCTGGCGCACCCTGCGAGCAGCGGGCCGGCGCCGCGCGGCCCTCATCCCGTATCTCACCGCGGGTCATCCCGATCCCGCGACGTCGCTCGCAGCGCTCCAACTGGTGCAAGCCGCCGGCGCGGACTTCGTCGAGGTCGGCGTGCCGTTCAGCGATCCGCTCGCCGACGGCCCGACGATTCAACGCTCCACCCAGGCGGCCCTCGACGCGGGAATGACGGTGCCGCGCGTGCTCGAGCTGATCGGGCACGCCGCGCTCGGCATCCCGGTGGTGATCATGACGTACGTGAACCCGGTGTTGGCGTACGGCCTCGAGCGGTTCGTCGCGGACGCGCACGCGGCGGGCGCCGCGGGGCTGTTGCTCACCGATTTCCCGGCGGGCGCCGATCCCGCGCTGGAGCAGCTGGTGCTCGCCAGCCCGCTCGCGCTCATCCGGCTCATCGCCCCGACGACGACCCCGGAGCGGCTGACGCGCGCCGTGCGCGGGGCGAGCGGCTTCCTCTATCTGATCTCGCGCCTCGGCGTGACCGGCGCCCGAGACCGCGTGCCTCCCGACTTGGCCGAGCACGTGGCGCGGGTGCGGGCGGCGAGCCCGCTGCCGCTCGCCGTGGGGTTCGGCATCAGCACGCCGGCACAGGCGAGCGCCACCGCCCAGCTGGCGGACGGCGTCGTCGTCGGGAGCGCTCTGGTCGACGCGCTGGGATCGGGGGGGCTCCCCGCCGCCGAGCGTCTGATCCGCGACCTCGCCGCCGCCGTGCGGGGGAACGGGACGTGACGGCGAACCGGCTCGTCACGCTGTACAGCCGCGGCCTCGCGTTCGGCGGGCCCGTCGTGCTGCTCGCGGTACTCGTCGCCGATCCCCGCTGGACGAACCAGCTGATCGAGATCGCGATCATGGTCGTCGCCGCGATCGCGTTGCGCGGTCTGCAGATCCCGTTGAGCAAGTACTCCTACCTCACCCAGACGGGGCTCGTCGCGCTCACCGGCAGCCTGCTCGTCGGCGTGCCCGCCACGGCGCTGGCGATCGCGGTGAGCGTGCTCACGGCGGACTGGCTGTGGCACAAGAAGATGTTCACGGCCGCCCTGGTCAATCTGGGACGGGAAGTGCTGGCCTTGGTCGGCGCCTACGGCGTGTACGCGCTCATCGTGCGCGCGGCCGGGGTCGCGCCCGGGCTGCACGTCGACATGCTGTTACCGCTGGTGCTGTTCGGCCTCGCCTATTTCGGATTCAGCCGCCTGCTGTTCTACTTCGCGCTCACGATCCGCGGCAAGCTCGAGCGCGACGAGCGGATGCTCATCTTCCGCTACGAGTGCATCAGCTTCGGGGCCACGATCATTGCCGCCGCGACGCTGGTGGGCACGGTGGTGTTTTGGCCTCCCGAGGTATGGCTGATCGTCGCGGCGCTGCTCACGTTCCTCGGCCTGTTGTTCAAGACGATGCTCGAAGAGGCGATCTCGGCGGAGGAGCTGAACAAGATCCACGCGGTCGAGGCCGTGATCACGAGCAACATCAGCCTCGAGGACTCGTTCGCGCGCATCGAGCGGCTGGCGCACCGGCTCGTCGATTGGGGGGATTTCCGCATCTACCGGCGTCAGGACGGGGGCCTGCAGCTCGCGTACCGGGGAGCGATCGGACGCGTCGACCGCGGCGAGCCGTCCTCGGATACCGTGGCGCTGCGCGAGCAGGTGGTGCAGCACGGCGAGACGGTCGTGATCGACGACGTGACGCGCGACAAGCGCATCGCGGACGCGGCGCTCTCGGTGCAGAGCCTCATCATGGTGCCACTCAAGTTCGGCGACCAGGTGATCGGCACGCTCGAGCTCGAGCATCACAAGCGCAAGACCTACCGATCGAAAGACGTCGTCACGATCGCGACCTTCGCGAACCAGCTCGCGACCGCGATCCATATCACCGAGTTGCGCCGTCCTCTGGTCGAGACCGTCGAGACCCTCACGCAGCAGCTCGGCACCCTGGCGCGGGCGGCGAAGGCGATGCGCGAGGCGGCGAGCGCCGTCGCGCAGTCGACCGGCATCATCCGCGAAGGCGCGCAGGCCGAAGAAGGAGAAGTGTCGGGCGGGCTGGAGGCCACCGAGAGCCTCGCCCAGGTGTCGCGCCGCGTGTCGGAGGACGGCACGGAGGCGGCCCAGGCCTCGAGCACGGCTAGCGAGGTCGCCAACCGCAACCGCCAGCAGATCCGCGGCGCCATCGAGCGGCTGGTGGCGCTGAAGACGTTCGTGGGTGAGAGCTCCGCCAAGGTGCAGGAGCTCGGCCAGGTGAGCCGCCGCATCACGGGATTCATCGCGTCGATTCGCGAGCTGGCGGACATGACCAATCTGCTGGCGCTGAACGCCGCGATCGAGGCGGCGCGCGCCGGCAAGCACGGCAAGGGCTTCGCCGTCGTGGCCGAGGAGGTGCGGCGGCTCGCCGAGCAGAGCGCCAACGCGGCGCTCGAGGCCGGTGAGCTGGTGCAGGATATTCATCGGCAGGTGGGTGAGGTGGTCGAGCAGATGCGACGCGGTCAGGTGAACGTCGGCGGCGTGGAGGAGATCTCGTCGGCGGCGCTCGAGGCGCAGGACGCGATCGTGGCGGCCACCGCGGAGGCGACCGCGCACGCGCAGCGCATCGCGGCCGCCGCCGGCGAGCAGGATAAGGCGTTCGGCCGGCTGCGCGAGCGCATCCACGCCGTGGCCGCGATCGCCGGGAAGAACCGCGCCGAAGCCGACGACGTCGCCATACGGGCCAGCGAAGCGGCGCGGGGGTTGTCCGAGCTGGAGCGAGCCACCCACGAGATCGAAGAGGTGGCCGCGATGCTGCGGGAGCTGACGCGCGGGTTTGCCAGCATCGCGTAGACGGTTAGCATTCCCCGGTGGCGCCGGGTGAGCGGGTGTACGTGGCCCTCGGGTCCAACGTGGGGGACCGCGCCGCGCACCTCGCCCACGCACGGGCCCGGCTGGCCCGGCTGCGTGGGACGCGCCTGCTGCGTGCTTCCACGGTCGAGGAGACGGCGCCGCTCGGCCCCGTGCCGCAGGGGCCGTACCTGAACCAGATGGTCCTGCTCGAGACGACCCTCGCGCCGCGCGAGCTGCTCGAGCAGCTGCACGCCATCGAGGCGGAGCGGGGCCGCGTGCGGTCGGTGCGGTGGGGTCCGCGGACGCTCGACCTGGACATCGTGCGCTACGGCGACCGCGCCGTGCGCGAACCGGAGCTCACCATCCCACACCCCGAGCTGGAGCACCGCGACTTCTGGCTGCGCGAGATCGCCGAGCTCGACGCGGAGCGGTCACCCCGTGGCTGACACGCCCAAGCCCGTCACCACGCACGACCTGCTGCAAATGAAAGCGCAGGGGAAACGGATCGTGGTGCTTACCTGTTATGACGCCCTGTTCGCTCGGCTACTCGATGCCGCGGGGGTGGACATCCTGCTGGTGGGCGACTCGGTGAATCAGGTGCTGGCCGGAGCGGAAACGACCCTGTCCGCAACGCTCGACCAGATGCTGTACCACACCAAGATCGTGCGCCGCGGCACGCAACGTGCCATGGTCGTGTGCGACATGCCCTTCCTCACCTATCAGGTCTCCCCGGCCGACGCCGTCAGGAACTGCGGCCGCGTCATGGCCGAGACCGACTGCCACGGCGTGAAGCTCGAGGGCGGCCGGTCGATCGCGGACACGGTACGCGCCCTGGTGGACGTCGGCATCCCGGTGATGGGCCACCTCGGGCTCACGCCCCAATCGGTGCATGCGCTGGGCGGCTACCGGGTGCAGGGCAGGGACGAGCCGACCGCCGAGCGGTTGAAGGACGACGCCCGGGCCCTGGAGGAAGCAGGCGCGTTCGCCATCGTGCTCGAGCTGATTCCTGCGCCGCTCGCGTCGCAGATCAGCAAGGCGCTCACGATCCCCACGATCGGCATCGGAGCGGGTCCCGCGTGCGACGGCCAGGTGCTGGTGCTGCACGACATGCTCGGCTTGAACGACCGGTTCACTGCCAAGTTCGTGAAGCGCTACGCGGCGCTCGGCGAGGAGGTACGCGAAGCGGTGCAACTGTACGCGGCCGAGGTGCGCGAGGGGCGCTATCCCGGACCGGAGCACTCATTTCCCAAATGAACGAGATCTCGCGGCGGGACATGCTCGCGCTGCTCGGGGCGGCCGCGCTGACCCCGCTCAGCCGCAACGCATGGCGCGGACCGGCACGCGACCCGGCAGGGCCCGGGTTTCGGATCCGCACGATCACCGCAGGGATAACCCTGCGCAAACCGGCCGACACCGAGGGGCCCGAGGCGGCGCTCGCCTTTCTCAAGCGCGCACAGCGAGCCCTAACCGACGCGGGGTATGAAGTTCAGACGCTCCGCATCGCGACCCAGCCATTCCTGGAGGGGGCGGGCAGCCGCGCCCGGGCCGATGCGCTGCCATCCTTGCAGGCGCTCGACCGCGCCCTCGTTGCCGAGAGCGTGCTCCTGAGCATCGGTCCCGTACTCGCCCCCGACGACTATGACGCCGATTTCGCCACGTGGGCCGCCGAGCTCATCCGCACGACGCGGAACATCAGTTTTTCGGCGCGCGTCGCGTCGCCCGAGCGTGGTGCCTCACCGCGGGGGGTGACGGCCGCCGGCGAAGCGATGGTGTCGATCGCACGCGCCACCGCCGCGGGCATCGGCAACTTCCGGTTCGCCGCGGCCGCCAACGTGCCCGCGGGCACCCCGTTCTTTCCGGTCGCGTACCACCGCGGGTCGGACGCCGTCGCCCTCGGTCTCGAATCGCCGCCGTTGCTGTCCGCGGCATTCTCGGGCGCCAACACCTTGGCCGAGGCAAAACAGAGTCTCACGCAGCTACTCGAGTCCCGGCTCGGAACCCTGGAGCGGCTGGTGCGGCAGGTCGCTCGTCACGACGAGCGGACCTACCTGGGCATCGACGTGTCGCCCGCGCCGGGCAAGGACGCGAGCATCGGCGCGGCGATCGAGGCCCTTACCGGGGTGCCGTTCGGAGACTACTCGACGCTCGCCGGGTGCGCCGCGATCACCGATGTCCTCAAGAGCGTGCGGATCAAGACGTGCGGGTACTCGGGGCTCATGCTGCCGGTGCTGGAAGATCCGGTGCTGGCGCGGCGCGCATCGGAAGGACGCTACAGCGTGCGCGACCTGCTCCTCTACTCGACCGTGTGCGGCACGGGGCTCGACGTCGTGCCGCTGCCGGGCGACACGGCGGCGGATCGGCTGGCCGCCCTCATTGCCGACGTGGCGGCGCTCTCCGCCAAGCTGCGCAAGCCACTCTCTGCGCGGCTGTTTCCGGTACCGGGGAAGGCCGCGGGGGAGCGCGCGCGCTTCGACGATCCCTACCTCACCGACTGCGTCGTGATGAAGGCAGAGTAGGGGCCGGGGACGCAATGCTCGACCTCACGACGCCCAAGGACATGCGCGCCTGGTCGCGCGCCGAGCGCGCCCGCGGTCAGCGCCTCGGCTTCGTGCCCACGATGGGCGCGCTGCACGAAGGACACCTGCGTTTGGTCGACCGCGCCAAGGAGCGCACCGATCGCGTCGTGCTGAGCGTCTTCGTCAACCCGCTGCAGTTCGGTCCTAAAGAAGACCTCACAAAGTATCCCCGCGACCTGGCCCGCGATCGGACCCTCGCCGCCGAGCGCGGCGTGGATTGCCTATTCGTCCCCGCGCTCGAGGCCGTGTACCCGCAGGAGCCGCTCGTACGGATCGCCCCGGGGCCGATGGCCGATACGTTAGAAGGCGCGGCGCGGCCCGGCCATTTTGCCGGCGTGCTCACCGTCGTGTCCAAGCTGTTTCACATGGTGGAGCCGGACGTGGCGCTGTTCGGGCGCAAGGATTTTCAGCAGGTGATGCTGGTGCGCCGCATGGTAACCGACCTCGACTTCGGACTTGAGATCGACATCGCGCCCACGGTGCGCGAGCTCGACGGGCTGGCGCTCTCGTCGCGTAACGGCTATCTCGACGCCGACCAGCGACGCGCGGCGCTGGCGCTCTCACGGGCGCTCCGCGCCGTCGAGCAGGCGTGGCGCTCGGGGGAAGCGGACCCGAAGGCGCTGCAGCGCCGCGGCATGGAGGTGCTGAACGCCCCCGGCGTACGCCCGGGGTACCTGGAGCTCGTCGATGAGCAGCTGCGCCCCGTGGCGCGCGCCGACGCGCGCACGGTGGTCGTGATCGCGGCGCACGTCGGCGCCACACGGTTGATCGACAACGTGGTGCTGGGAGAGGGAGTGGCGAGTGATATCGCAGTGCGAGCGTCGTGAGCCTTCCCCCCTGGGCCATCGCCACCCCCGAGCGCCGCGCGCACATCGAGCGCGTGGCGGCGCTGCTCGACGAGTGGGCTCGGGCGATGGGCGTGTCGGACGCCGAACGAGCCCGCTGGGTCAGGGCCGCCTGGCTGCACGACGCCTTGCGGGACGAGCCGCGCTCCGATGAGCTGGCGCACGGGCCGCGCGCGGCGGCGCGCGCCGCCCACGACGGCGAGCGCGATCGCGGCGTGCTCGACGCCGTCCGCTACCATACCGTCGGGTACGTCCATTGGGATGACGTCGGACGGATGCTCTACCTGGCCGACTTTCTCGAGCCCGGCCGGCAGCTCGAGCCGGCGGACCGCGCCGCCCTCGCGGCGCGCGTGCCGCGCGAGCGCGATGCCGTCTTGAGGGAGGTCGCGAGCCGTCGGATCGAGTGGGTGATCCGGTCCGGCCGCCAGCTCATGCCGGCCACGGTGGGGTTTTGGAACTCGCTCGCCTCGCACTGAGCGCGCTCGTCCTCGGCGTCGCCGGCTGCCGCGACGAGCGCCCCCGAGCCACGGCGTTCCCCGTGCCGGGACAGGACGGCCCCCGCCTCACCGTCGAAGTGCTCAACGCGAGCGGGAAGCCCGGGCTCGCCCGGTCCGGCGTGCGCGTCTTGCGTCAGGCGGGGATCGACGTCGTGTCGTTCGGCAACGCACCGGCGACGGTAGGAATTCTCGATTCGACGCGTATCGTGATTCGCCGTCCAGCGGCCGGCTCAGGCGACCGCATCCGGCGGGCGTTGGGCGTGGGGCGCGTCGTGGTGCAGGCCGACAGCACTCGGCTACTCGACGCGAGCGTGCTCCTCGGCGCGGACTTTGCGCCGCGCCTCAAGTTCCACCCGTAGCTGGCCGCACGCCGCGCTGATGTCCAGCCCGCGACTGCGCCGCAGCACGGCCTCGACGCCGTGACTCTTGAGCCGCCGTTCGAACGCGAGCATGCGCGGCCGGTCGCTCGGGGTCAGGTCGGGCGCCCCGCCGGGGTGCAGCGGCAGCAGGTTCACGAGCGCGCCGAGCGGGCGGGCCAGCTTCGCCAGCTCGTCCGCCTGCGCGAGCGCGTCGTTCTTCCCACCGATCAGCACATACTCGAGCGTCACCCGGCGGCGGAACTGGGTCAGCGCCTGGAGCACCTCCGGAAGCGAGTACTTCTTCTCGATCGGCATCAGCTCGCGGCGCAGCTCCGCCGTCGGGGCGTGCAGCGACACGGCGAGCCGGAACTGCTCCGGGCGCTGGGCCAGCCGTGCGAGGTTCGGCAGGATCCCCACGGTGGACACGGTGATGTGGCGCGCGCCGATCCCGAGACCGTCGGGATGGTTCAAGATGGTGAGAGCCGTGTCCACCGCGTCCCAATTGAGGAGCGGCTCGCCCATGCCCATGAAGACGACGTTGGTGGGCTTGGCGGCGGGATCGCGTCGCATCGCCTCGCGCACCTGACCGGCCATCTCGCCCGCCGAAAGATTGCGCCGGAAGCCCATCCGCCCCGTGGCGCAGAACACGCACCCCAGGGCGCACCCCACCTGGGACGAGATGCACAGCGTGCGGCGCGTTTTCTCGGGGATCAGCACAGACTCGATCGCCTCACCGTCGGCGAGCTTCCAGAGAAACTTCTCCGTCCCGTCGCTGGACCGCTGAGCGGCATCGCACGTGAGACGCGCCAGTGGGAACGCGTCGCCCAGCTGCGCCCGCAGCGTGGCGGGAAGGTCCGTCGCTTCCTCCCAGGAGCCGACCGGGCGCTGCCACAACCGGGGCAGGATCTGCGCCAGCCGGTAGCCCGGCTCGGCGCGCGCCGTCAGCCACTCAGCGAGCGCGGCCCGCGCCGCGTCCGGCGTGAGCGAGAGGAGGTCGGTCATGGAACCCGCCCTTCGAGACCCACCCGGTACGCCGCGCCGACGTCGTTCACGCCGAAGTCCCGTGCGAAGCTCACGCGATACCGGCCCACGCCCACCCGCACCCCCGTCACCGCCCGCCATCCCGGCTGCCCATAGCTCCCTTCCCGCTCCACCACGAGATCGCACCCGAATTGCGGGCCGAGCTCGAAGCCCGCCCCGAACTGATGATCCGTCGAGAAGCCGTGCGCCGTGGCGATACCGTACCGGCCCCGCAGCGCCGCCCGGCTCCCCCACAGCGGGCCGTGCCACACGCGCACCTCGAGCCCGCCGTACAACTCTTGCGCCGCGTCCCCCGTGGCGAACCGCGAGAAGAAATGCGTGGCCGCGGCGAGCGTCACGGCATCGGAAAAGCTGCGGCGCGCCCCGACATCGAGCGTCCAACGACTCGACTGCGCGGCGTCGAGGCGCGTGTCCTGGTAGGCGAGTGTGGCGCCGAGCGCGGTCCCGCCTCCCCCCAACGCCATTCCCCATGTCGCGCCGAGCGTCTGCGTATAGTACGGGATCGTTCCCGGATCGGGGTCGGGGCTGAGCGACGTACGCACCAGGTCGCCGATCCCCATGCGACCGTACACCAGCCCCACCTGACCGAGCGGCCGCACGCGCAGGCGGACGCTCGCGAGCACGCCCGACGCACCGACTGTCGGCGCGGTCTGGATCACTTCGAGCGCGAGGCTGGCGCGCTCCGCTATGGCGGGCTGGGCGGGATTCCAAAAGGCGGCGGCCCCACCCGTACCGAGCGCGGGAGGTAGGGGCAGCGTGGTCGCGGCGACCCGCCAGAGCTCCGTGCCGGCGTCCTGCTGGCCCCACAGCGCCGCCGGGGCGAACCCCGCCAGGAGCAGGGAGATGCGTTGCATGGCGAACGTGTACCAACTTAACTATCTTCAAGTGTTTAGGACACTTGGACTCTCGTGCGCCTGTCTGAACTGTTGTCTCCCGCTCGCATCCGGGTACCCCTCAAAGCCGCGGATAAGGAGGGGGTACTGCGGGAGTTGGTCGAGATGGTAGGCAACGGAGGGGTGGGCCTTTCGGACGAGGTACTGGGCGCGATCCTCGAGCGGGAGCGGCAGTTCCCCACGGGGATCGGGTACGGCGTGGCCGTGCCCCACGGCAAGACTCCCGCGCTGGCGGCATTGGTCGTGGTAGCCGGAACGACCCCGGCGCCGGTGCCGTACGAGACGATCGACGGTGAGCCGGTGCGCCTGTTCTTCCTCCTGGTCGGCCCGGAGTCCGAGGCGGGCGCGCACGTAAAGGCATTGAGCCGCATCTCCCGCCTGGTGCGGCGGGAGCCGGTACGCGGTCGGCTGCTCGGCGCGACGACGCCCGAAGAGTTCTACCGCGCCCTGTGCGAGGCGGAGGGAGCATAAGCAACGTGAGTCGGACGTCGAGGCGCACGCTCCGCTGCGGCGAGCTGCGGGCGCAGCACGCGGGGCAACGGGTGCGGCTGGGCGGGTGGGTGCACCGGCGCCGCGACCTGGGCGGGATCGTGTTCATCGATCTCCGCGACCGTGCCGGCCTCGTGCAGATCGCCGTCGGTCCGAGCGCGCCGGAAGACGTCCGCCGGACCGCGAGCGGCCTGACCGGTGAGACCGTGGTCGAAGTCGAAGGCGAAGTCGTGCTGCGCCCGCCGAACATGCGCAACCCGGAGCTCGCGACCGGCGAGGTCGAGGTGCACCCGGCGAAGCTGGTGGTCGTCGGTCCCGCCGTGACGCCCGCCATCCCGGTGGCCCGCGCCAAGGGCGAGGAGCTCGCCGCCGAAGAGCTGCGGCTCAAATACCGTCACCTCGATCTGCGGCGGCCGGAGATGCAGGAGAATCTGGTGCTGCGGCACCGGCTGCTGCAGCGCGCCCGGCGCACACTCTCCGAGCTCGAGTTCCTCGAAATCGAGACGCCGATCCTCACCAAGCCGACCCCGGAGGGAGCGCGCGACTACCTGGTGCCGTCGCGGGTGCATCCGGGGGAATTCTACGCGCTGCCGCAATCGCCGCAGATCTACAAGCAGCTGCTGATGGTCGCGGGGTTCGATCGCTACTTCCAGATCGCCCGCTGCTTTCGCGACGAAGACCTGCGTAACGACCGGCAGCCCGAGTTCACGCAGATCGACATCGAGGCGTCATTCGTCGGAATGGAAGACGTGCTCGGGTTCGTCGAAACGGTGCTGGCCGCCCTGTGGGAGGAAGCGGGCCATCCGGTCGCGCGGCCATTCCCCCGCATCACGTGGCGCGAGGCGATGGAGCGCTACGGCACGGACAAACCGGACCTGCGCTATGAGCTCGCGATCGCCGACTGGACCACGCAAGTCGCTGGGCTCGGCGTGCCGTTTTTCGAATCCGCCTTGAAGAACGGCGCCCGCGTGCGCGGCCTCGCGGTGAAGGGCGGCGCGACCTTGTCCCGCAAGGACGTGGACCAGCTCGCCGAAACCGCCAAACAGCTCGGCGGCTCCGGGCTGGCGTGGGTCAAACGCCAGGGAGATCAGCTCTCGGGCTCGGTCGCGAAGCACTTCAGCTCCGCGGCGCTCGAGGCGCTCGGTGTGGGAGACGGGGACGCGGCAGTGATGGCCGTCGGCCCGGACCGGTCGACCTCTCCCGTGCTCGACCGGATCCGCCAGGAGGTGCTCCACCGGCTCGGCGCCAAGCCGAGCGCGGCGCACGCCTTCGCATGGGTCGTCGACTTTCCCCTGTTCGAGCCCGATCCTGACACGGGGACGCCCGTGTTCGCGCACCACCCGTTCACGTCGCCGCACCCCGATGACCTCGCCGCGGGGAAGCTCGAGGGCGACCCGTTCGCGTGCCGCGCGCTGCATTACGACGCGGTCTACAACGGCAACGAGCTCGGCTCGGGGTCGATCCGGATCACCGATCCCGCCGTACAGCGGAAGGTGTTCGCGCTGCTCGGGCTGGCCGCGGCCGACGTCGACGCGCGGTTCGGGTTCCTGCTTCAAGGACTCCAAGCGGGCGCGCCCCCCCACGGCGGCTTCGCGATCGGGTTCGATCGCGTGGTCATGCTGTTGGCGGGCGCCGGCAGCCTGCGCGACGTGATCGCGTTCCCCAAGACGACCGCAGCGCGGGCGCTGTTCGAAGGCGCTCCGGCGCCGGCCGCCCCTGCGGACCTGAAGGCCCTGCACATCGAGGTGGAGCGATGAGCGACGAGACCATCCAGCGGTTGTCGACGGAAGGCGTAGATCCGCTTGCGCTCGCGGGCGTGAACGACGGCAACCTGATCGAGCTCGCCAAGCGGCTGGGCGTGCGCGTGTCGCTGCGCGGCGACACGCTGACGCTCCAGGGCTCGGTGGGCGCGGTGGAGCGGGCGACGCAGGTCGCTCAGGCCCTGGTCGATCTCGCGCGCATGGGTGAGCCGCTGGACGTGACCGACGTGGAGCGCGTCGTGAGCGAGGAATCGCTCGGCACGCTCGGCCGGGTCGTGGATGGCGAGTACAAGATCATCCTGCCCGGACTGCGCCGCGTCATCGCGCCCAAGACGGCGGGCCAGCGCGAGTACCTCGAAGCGATCGCGCAGCACGACATCGTGATCGGGATCGGACCGGCGGGAACGGGGAAGACCTATCTCGCGGTGGCGGCCGCCGTGGACGCGCTGGCGCGGAAGCGGGTGCGGCGGATCGTCCTGGCCCGCCCCGCCGTCGAGGCGGGGGAGAGCCTCGGATTCCTGCCGGGGGACCTGCAGGAAAAGGTCGACCCGTACCTGCGACCGCTGTACGACGCACTCGAGGACATGATGCCGCGTGATCGGGTGCAGAAGGCGATCGAGTCGCGCACCATCGAGATCGCCCCGCTCGCCTACATGCGGGGGCGCACGCTGTCGGACGCGTTCGTGATCCTGGACGAGGCGCAGAACGCGACTGGGATGCAGATGAAGATGTTCCTGACGCGGCTGGGCGTGAATTCGCGGGCGGTGATCACCGGCGACAAGACCCAGATCGACCTCGGCAACCGCGAAGATTCCGGGCTGTTGCAGGTGGAGCGGATCCTCCCCGGGATCGAGGGGATCGGTTTCTGCTATCTCATGGATACCGACGTCGTGCGCCACCGGCTAGTGCGCGACATCATCCGGGCCTACGCCGAGGACGGCCAGGGCTGAGATGAACCTCCCGAGCAGGGAGCAGGTGCGCTACCACGGCGCGCGCTGGGCCTGGGTGCCGGCGCTGGCGCTGCTCACCTATCTCGCGTTTCCCTCGAGCGCCAACAACGTGGCGCCGCTGCTCGAGCCCGGCGCCGTCGCCGAGCACGAAGTGATCGCTCCGCTCACCTTCCCGGTGAACAAGTCGGACCAGGAGCTGGCGCGGGAGGCGGAAGAGCTCGCAAGCATGGTCAAGCCGATCTACGAGTTCCAGCAGCGCGCGTTGGACAGCGCGTCGATCGCGCTGCACGCATTTTTTGCCGGGATCGAGAACGCCGCCGATCAGGGTGGCGGCCAGGCGGTGATGCGGGTGGCCAAGGAGCAGCGCATCGCCCTCTCTCCCGCCGAGGCCGGCTACCTCGCCAAAGGCGGCAAGCGGCACAGCCTCGAGAAGGGGCTGACCGACCTGTTCGATCGCACGCTCGCGCTCGGCGTGACACCGCCGGGCGTGCTGCAGGTGGAGCAGGCTCCCGAGCTGATCATTCGGCGGCGACCGTCCGAGACGTCGGTGGCGCGCGACCAGGTGCTGTCATACGCCCAGTACCTGGCGCGCGCCCGGCTCACGCACCCGGACAAGGGCTCGAGCGTCGGGGACGCCGTGTACGTGCGCCTCGCCGGCCACTTCTTCCGACCCACGCTGGTGCTGAACATGCTCGAGACGGAGCGGCGTCGGGACGAGCAGCGCCGCAGCGTCGATCCGAGCAAGTATATCGTCCGGGCCGGCGACCGCATCGTGGGCGCGCACGAGGTGGTGACGAACGAAGCGCACGAGAAGCTGGTCGCGCTGCACAGCGACCTCGTGCGACGCGGCGCCGCGACCAGCCGCTCGGTGGGCGGCGTGTTCGGCCCGCTGCTGCGGGACTCGCTCGTCCTGAGCATCTTCTGGGTGCTGCTGGTGTTCTACCGCCGCGAGACCTATCGGGAGCAGCGGCAGGTGATACTGATCGGGAGCCTGTTCGGCCTCGTCCTGCTGCAAGCCGCGGCGGTCGCGCGCTTCTTCCCGCAGCACCCCGAGATCATCGCCCTGCCGTTCCTCGCGATGATGATGACCGTGCTGTTCAACGGCCGCGTCTCGATGAACGGCGCGATGATCGTCGCCGTAGTGATCAGCCTGCAGCCGGTGTTCCACGACGTCCCGGCGCTGTTCCTCTGTCTGGTGGGCGGCGTCGCCGCCGCGCTCTCCGTGCGCGGGCTGCGGCGCCGCAGCAACTTCTATGTGCCGGTGTTGATCATCGCCCTCGGCTATCTCGCGGCCGCGCTGGCCCTGGGACTGGGGGGCAGCTGGAGCGTCGCCGAAATCGGGCTGCGCGGCGTGTGGGGCGCCGCCAACGGCCTCGTGGCGGCGGGGCTGAGCTTCTTCCTCTTGCCTCTCGCCGAGTCGGTCACGGGCATCACGACCGACCTCACCCTGCTCGAGCTGTCCGACCCCAGCCGGCCGCTGTTGCGGCGCCTGTCACTCGAGGCGCCGGGGACGTACGCGCACAGCGTCGCCATGGCGAACCTGGTCGAGGCGGCGTGCAACCGCATCGGCGCCAACGGACTGCTGGGACGCGTCGGGTGCTACTATCACGACATCGGTAAGGTGAAGAACCCGCAATACTTCGTCGAGAACCAGACGCGCGGTAACAACCCGCACGACCGGCTCAAGGCGTACCAGTCCGCGGAGATCATCCGCGCCCACGTCACCGACGGCCTCGTGCTCGCCCGCGAAGCGGGGCTCCCGGAGCCGGTGGCCGCGTTCATTCCCGAGCATCACGGCACGACCGAGATCACCTACTTCCTCGACCGGGCGAAAAAGACCGGTGACGGCAAGTCCCCGAATCCGGCGGACTTCGCCTACCCCGGTCCCAAGCCGCACTCCAAGGAAACGGCCATCACGATGCTGGCCGACTCGGTCGAGGCCGCGCTGCGCGTGCTCGAGGACCTGACGCCGCAGAAGATCGAGGACGTGATCAGTCACATCGTGCGCACCAAGCTGAACGCCGGTCAGCTCGACGAGGCGCCGATGACCCTGCAGCAAATCGACCAGGTGAAGCAGGAGTTCGTGCGGATCATCACCGGGATGTACCACAACCGCATCGACTACCCGGAGTCCAGTGGCGGCATCACGGCGACCTGGCAGCCGGCGGCCCGGCAGTCCTGAGCGAATCGCCCCTCTCGAGGCGCGCCTGACGCGCGTCGCGCGCCGCGTGCTCGCCTGGGAGCGGGCCGACGGCGCTCGGGTAGAGCTCACGCTGCTCGACGGCGCCGCGATGCGCCGCCTCAACCGTCGGGCCACCGGTCGCCGCCGGCTCACCGATGTGATCGCGTTCGCGCTGCCGCAGCCCGACGGGACCATTCTCGGGGACGTATACATCTGTCCGGAAGCCGCGCGGCGCTGGCTAAACGGTGTTGCCGATAGGGCGGCAACGCCTCACGTGCGCGACGAGCTCGTCCGCCTCGCGGTGCACGGCACTCTGCACGTCCTCGGCTACGACCACCCCGACGGGCCCGGGCGGACGCGCTCCGCCATGTGGCGCCGGCAAGAGCGCTACGTGCGCCGTCTCCTCAACAGTGCGGCGTGATGGAGACCCCGACAGCGCTCGTGTGGGTGCGGCTCGCCGTGCCGCTCGCCCCCGCCGTATGGGCCGGGCTGCTGGCGCTGGGCGAAGAAGCCGCGGTGGGCGAGGCCCTGCACACCCTGGGCGACGCGCCGCCGGCGAGTGTGACCGGACGCGTGCCGCTGCACCGGGCCCTGTACCTCGCGCGCCTCGCGCTGCTCGTGCTCGGTGCCGTGGCAGCCTCCTACTTGCTGCGCTGGTGGGAGCGCCCCTGGCTCGACGGTCTCGCCGACGTCGCGATCGCCGCCGCGCTCCTGTTCGTCGTGGGCGATGCCGCGCCGCGGGCCCTCGCCGCCATCGCGCCGCAGCTCACCGCCGAGGCGCTGCCGCTGGCGCGGCGCACCCTCGCACCCTTCGGACCGCTCCTGTGGCTGCTCGGCGGCATGGACAAAGGCCTGCACACGCTCGTCGCGACGCCGCGACCGCTCGAACCCGACCTCCGCGCCGCCCAGCGCGACATGCTGCTCGGTGTCTTCACCCTCGCCGACACCACGGTGGACGAGGTGATGACGCCGCGGCTCGACATGATCGCCGTCGACGTCGCCGCCACCGCCGAGGAGGTGCGCGAGACGTTCCACCAGAGCGAGCACTCGCGCCTGCCCGTGTACGACGGCACGCCGGACAATCTGCTCGGCATCGTCTACGCGAAGGACCTGGTCCCGCTGGTGCTGGGCGTCGCGGGCGCCACGGTCCGCTGGCAGGACCTGGTCCGGCCGGCGTTGTACGTCCCCGAGACCAAGACGCTCGACAGCCAGTTGCGTGACTTCCAGCGCGGCCCCGCGCACCTCGCGATCGTGGTCGACGAGTTCGGCGGGACGTCCGGGTTGATCACGCTCGAGGATATCCTGGAGGAGATCGTCGGCGAGATCCGCGACGAGCACGACGTCGACACTCCACCCGCCATCCGCCAGGACGGCGACCGCTACGTGGTGGACGGGCGCGCGTCGCTGGGCGAGCTGTCCCAGGCGCTGGGTGCCCCATTCGAGCATCCCGACGTCTCCACGGTGGGCGGGCTGATCTACTCGGCGCTCGGCCGCGTGCCGCGACCCGGGGAAGAGCTGACGCTCGACGGGTTCCGGGTCGTGGTGGAGCGGGTCGATCGGCGGCGCGTCACCCGCGTCTGCTTCCAGCGGAAATGACGCTCGCGCTCGTCGTCCTCATTCTCGGCCTGCTCGGCGCCAGCGCCGCCGCCGCGGTCGGCGTCGCCGCGGCGGCCGTGAGCCAGCTCGAGCTGACGCGCTGGGTGACGTACAAGCTGCGCGGCGGCCGCGCCGCGGCCCGAGCACTGGAGAACCCCGGCCGGGTACTGGCGACGGCCAACGCGCTCACTACGCTCGGCGTGATCGGTGCCGCGGGCGCCCTCCCGGCCCTGCTCGCACAGGCCACGGCCACCTTTCTCGGGGTCTTCACCATCGCCGTGGGCGTGCCGCTGTTCGTGAGCGCCGCGTACCTCGTGCCTCGCGTCGTCGGACGCCGCTGGGCCGAGCCGATCGTGGCGCGCGCGGTTCCGTGGCTCGAGCGGGTGGGCCGCGCGCTCGCCCCCTTCATCCCGGCGCGCGACCCCTCGCGCCGCACCACCCTCGCCGCCGTGCTCTCGGGCGCCGACACGGGGGCCCTCGCCTCGGCGGGCGAGATGGCCGTGGTCTCGGGCGTGCTGGCATTCGCCCAGCGGCCGGTCAAGGATCTGATGACCCCCCGCACGGCCGTCGTGGCGATTCCTGAAGGCCTGCTCGCCGCCGAGGCGGCGCACGTCTGCATGCAGTCGCGCTACAGCCGCTATCCCGTCTACCGCGGTTCGCTCGACGAGATCGCCGGCGTGGCGCACGCCTTCGACCTGCTCCAGCTGCAACCGGACGGCCCGGTCCCCGTCCGGCCGGCGCTCGTCGTGCCGGGGGCCACCCGGGCGGCCGACCTGATGCTGGAGATGCAGCGCGGCCGCAGCCACCTCGCGGTCGTGCTCGACGAGTTCGGCGGCACCGCGGGCCTGGTCACGTTCGACGACCTGCTGCGCGATCTCATGTCCGAGATCTTCGAGCCCGAGCCGGTCGAGCCGTCCGCGGAGGCGCTCGTGCGCGTCGTCGAGCTGGAGGGGAGCGCGCCCGCGGGCCGGCTCGAGGAGGCGTTCGAGGTCGCGTTCGGGAGCCGCGACGTCCAGACGGTCGGCGGGCTGCTGGTGCAGGCGCTCGGCCGGATTCCCCGGGCGGGAGAGCGGCTCGCCTTGAAGGGGCTCGAGTTCGACATCCTGGCCGCCACCGCGACGCGGGTCGAGCGCGTGGCGGTGCGCCCGGGCCCCGTGCGGGCGATCGCGCTCGACCGCCGGGAGAGCGGCGCGTGAGCGACGAGGGCGCCGCGGCCCGGCTCGAGCAGCTGCGCGCGCTCGCCCAGGCCGAGGACCTGCGGCCGTTTCTGCGTCGCGCCATCCAGCTCCACCCCTCGGACCTGGCGGAAGTCCTCGCGGCGATTGACGGCGGGGCGCGCGCCCGCGCGCTGGCGGAGCTGCCCGTCGAGACGGCGTCCAAGGCGCTCGCCGAGCTCGAGGGGCGGGTGCGCCATCCCGAAGAGCTGCTGCGCGCGGTCGGGCCCGATTACGTCGCCGAGCTCGTCGCCGAGCTCCCGAGCGACGACGCGGCCGCGATCATCCGCGACCTGCCCCCCGAGGAGCGCGAAGCGGTCCTGTCGGAGGTCGCGGACCGGGCCGAGGTCGATCAGATCCTCAGGTTTCCGGAGGACTCGGCGGGCGGATTGATGACCACCGAGGTCGTCACCGTGCACGAGCACGCGTCGCTCGTCGAGGCGATCGCGGACATCCGGCGCCAGAGCGCCGAGGACGACGCGCTGTACCAGGTGTACGCCGTGGATGGCGCGCGCCGTCTCAAGGGTGTCGTCCCGATCGCACGGTTGATCGTGGCGTCGCCGTCGCGCCGCGTGCACGAGGTGATGGAGCCGCCCGCCGCCGCGGTACGCCCCGAGGTCGACCAGGAGCAGGTCGCGCGGCTCATGGCACGCTACAACGTCGCCGCGGTTCCGGTCGTGGACGAGCGCAATCGCCTGCTCGGCCGGGTCACGTTCGACGACGTGGTCGACGTCGTCGAGGCGGAGGCGACCGAGGACCTGCTCAAGTTCGCGTCGGTGAGCCCGGAGGAGGACCTGTCCGCCCCCTGGACCGCCGCCGTCAAGAGCCGGCTGCCGTGGCTGTACGTGAACCTGCTGACGGCGTTCCTCGCGGGAGCGGTCGTCTACGTGTTCCAGGGAACGGTGAGCCGGGTGGTGGCTCTGGCGGTGTGGATGCCGATCATCGCCGGCATGGGCGGTAACGCGGGGACCCAGGCGCTCGCCGTCACGGTGCGGCGGCTCGCGCTGCGGCTCCTGCCGCGGGATCGCGCGCTCGCCGTCATCCGCAAGGAGGTCCTCGTCGGAGCGGTGAACGGCATCGCCAACGGCGTCGCGGTCGCGCTGGTGGCGGCGGCCATCGGCGAGGGTTGGGTCCTCGGGCTCGTGGTGCTGCTCGCGATGTGGGGCAACCTGGTGGTGGCGGGACTCGCCGGCGCGAGCATTCCGATCGTGCTGGAACGGCTGAGCATCGACCCGGCGATCGCCTCGTCCATCTTCGTAACGACGTTCACCGACGTGTGCGGCTTCGTGCTGCTGCTGGGCCTGGGAGCATGGCTGCTGTTATAGTTAGCTTTGCATGAACCTTGCATGATCGAGCGCATCGTCGAGGGGCTGGAGCGACAGGAGCCGGCGGCGCTGGCCCGTGCGATCAGCCTCGTCGAGAACCAGCGCGACGGCTTCGAGCGTCTGCTGTCCCACGTGCATGCCGGCCTGGGCCGCGGCGGGTCGCGCCGCATCGGCGTCACGGGACCGCCCGGCGCGGGGAAGAGCACGCTCACCGAGCGGCTGATCCAGCAGTTCCGCGCCCGGCAGCTCAGGGTGGGCGTGGTGGCGGTCGATCCCACGAGCCCGTTCACCGGCGGGGCGCTGCTGGGCGACCGGATCCGGATGGAGTCGGCCAGCCTCGACCCGAGCGTGTTCATCCGGTCCATGGCCACCCGCGGGGCGCACGGAGGGCTCGCCACGACGACCGACGAAGTCGCCGACCTGCTCGAGGCCTTCGGGTTCGAACGGATCCTGATCGAGACGGTGGGCGTGGGCCAGACTGAGCTGGACGTGGCGCGCACGGCCGAGTCGACGGTCCTGGTGCTCGTCCCCGAGTCGGGGGACGGCATCCAGACGCTGAAGGCCGGCGTGATGGAGATCGCCGACCTCTACGTCATCAACAAGAGCGATCGGCCGGGAGCCGATAAGCTGCGGCAGGAGGTCGAGGTGATGCTCGGAATCCGGCGCGGCAACGCGTTTCGGCACGTCGCGCCGCACCACACACCCGGGGCGGTCGCAGGCGGTCGAGCGCGGTCGCGGGCGGTCGCCGCAGCAGGCGGTGAATGGGAGCCGCCGGTGCTTGCGACGGTGGCATCAAAGGGCGAAGGAGTGGACGAGCTGGTCACCGCGCTCGACCGGCACTACAGCCACCTCCAGCAGAGCGGCAAGCTCGCGGCCCGGCGGCGCGAGCGATTGGCGCAGCGCACGCGGGCCGTGCTGGAGCGGGCGGTGCAGCAGTGGATCTTGGAGGACACGCGGGCGGAGCAGCTCCTGGCCGCCCGGCTCGATGACGTGGCCGACGGGCGGCGCAGCCCCTACGACGTCGCGGCCGAGATCCTGGACCAGGTGAAAGCGGGAACGCCGCGATGAGCGACATCGAGCGCAAACCCCTGTACACGGCCGCCGATCTCGCCGGCTTCGATTACGCACGGCAACTCGGCGCGCCGGGGGAATACCCGTTCACCCGTGGGATTCACCCGACCATGTACGGCGGCCGGCTGTGGACCATGCGCCAGTTCGCCGGCTTCGGGACGGCGGAAGACACCAATCAGCGGTACAAGTTCTTGCTCGAGCACGGCCAGACCGGGCTGTCGGTCGCGTTCGACTTCCCGACGCTGATGGGCTACGACTCCGATCACCCGCGCGCCGAAGGCGAAGTGGGGAAGTGCGGCGTCGCGATCTCGTCGCTTGCCGACATGGAAGACCTGTTCCGCGGCATCCCGCTCGACCAGGTCTCCACCTCGATGACGATCAACGGACCGGCGGCGCTGCTGTTCTGCTTCTATGTGGCGGCGGCGGAGCGGCAGGGCGTTCCCAGTCACAAGCTGCGCGGCACGGTACAGAACGACATCCTCAAGGAATACATGGCGCAGCACGCCTGGGTGTACCCGGTCGAGCCCGCGCTGAAGATCATCGTCGACATGTTCGAGTGGTGCGCGACCCACGCGCCGCTGTGGAACACGATTTCCATCTCGGGCTATCACATCCGCGAGGCCGGCGCGACCGCCGCCCAGGAGCTTGCCTTTACCCTGGCGAACGGCTTCACGTACGTGGAGCGCGGTCTGGCCCGCGGACTCGACGTGGACGCGTTCGCGCCGCGGCTCTCCTTCTTCTGGGACGTGCACAACGATTTCTTCGAGGAGGTGGCGAAGCTGCGCGCGGCCCGCCGCATCTGGGCCCGGCACATACGCGAGCGCTATCAGGCGAAGAACCCCCGCTCGTGGATGATGCGCTTCCATTGCCAGACCGCGGGCGTCACCCTCACGGCCCAGCAGCCGATGAACAACGTGGTGCGGGTCGCCTACCAGGCGCTCGCCGCGGTACTGGGCGGGACCCAGTCCCTGCACACCAATTCGCTCGACGAAACGCTGGCGCTTCCGACCGAGGACGCGGTGCGGCTCGCGCTCCGCACCCAGCAGATCATCGCTCACGAGACGGGAGTGGCGCAGGTGATCGACCCGCTGGGCGGCTCGTACTACCTGGAATCGCTCACCGATCAGCTCGAGCGCGAGGCCGAGGCGGTGTTCGCCGAGATCCAGTCGGTCGGCGGGGTCGTACGGGGCATCGAGGGAGGCTGGTTCCAGCGGCAGATCGCCCGTTCGGCAGAGCGGTTCCAGCGCGCGCTAGAGGCACGCGAGCGCGTGATCGTAGGGGTGAACGACTTCACGAGCGACGACGACCACCCGGTCGAGATCCTCAAGGTCTCGAACGACGCGGAGTCGGGGCAACGGCGCCGGCTCGCGCGGCTCCGCGCCGAGCGCGACAACGGTCTCGTGGCCGAACGGCTGGACGCGCTGCGACGCGCCGCGCTCGAGGATAAGAACGTCATCGCGCCCATGCTCGATTGCGCGCGTGCCTATTGCACCCTCTATGAAATCCGGCACGCGCTGGAGCGCGTCTACGGCGCGTACCGCGAGCCGGTGTTCTTCTAACCCGTGACGGCACTGCCCCTCGCCGTCGGTGCGAACGCGGTCCGTGACGCGGTGCGGCGGCTCGGCGCCATTCGCCCCGGTCCCTACCGGGTCGTGTCGTGCTACCTGAAGCTCGAGCCGCGCGACAAGACGCGCGGCAAGTACCTCATCAAGATGAAGAACCGGATCCGCGGAGTCCTCGCGGAGCTCGAGCGGCAGCCCCTGGAGCGCGCCGCGCGCGACCAGGTCGCCGCGGACCTGGAGCGGATCCGCCGCTACTTCGAGCAGCCCGGAGAGCTGCCGCACGCGCGCGGCGTGGCCCTGTTCGCGTGCGCCGCCATCCGCCTGTTCGATGTGATTCCCCTGCCGCATGTGTACCGCTCGCGCCTCGCCGTGGAGCCCGTTCCCCTCATCCGGGAGCTGGTGGCGCTGGAGCAGGAGTTCGGCACGATCCTGGTGGCGGCGTGCGATCGCACCGGCGCCCGCTTCTTCGAGGTGACGGCGTTCGACGTCGCGGAGCTCCCGGGCCTCCGGGCGGCGGCGAGCCGGACCGGCAAGTTCCACGGGCAGCGCCAGGCCAAGCGAGGCGGCGTGCTCGCGGGCGGGTTCGGCGAGCATAACTATCACATGCGGATCCGCGAGGAAAAGCACCGGCATTACGCCAACGTCGCCGACCACATCTACCAGATCCACACCCAGCGGCCGCTGGCCGGGCTCGTCGTAGCGGGTATCGGCGTGGACGCCGCGGCGCTCGTGCCGCACCTCCACACCTACCTGCACGACCTGGTGCTCGGCGTCGTGAAGCTGAACCCCAAGAAGGCCAGCGCGCCCCTCGTGCGTGAGGCGGCGCTGCTGCTGCGCGACCAGCGGGAGCGGGCCTGGGAGCAGGCGCACGCGGAAGCGGTGAAGGAAGGGCTGGGAAGCGGGTGGGCGGTGAACGGCATCGACCCCACCCTCAAAGCGCTCATCCGCGGTCAGGTGCGCACCCTGCTCGCGGACGGCCACGACGACGACCCCCGCATCGACGACGCCGTGGAAGAAGCGCTGCGCCAGCGTGCCCAGGTCGACGTCCTGTACGACGACGCGGCACGCCGCGCGGTCGAGGGTCTGGCGGCGCTGCTGCGGTTCCGCCGCTGATGGCCGGCGCGAAGCGGCCGATCCGCGTGCTGGTCGCCAAGCCCGGGCTCGACGGGCACGACCGCGGCGCCAAGGTGGTGGCCGCAGCCCTGCGCGACGCCGGGATGGAAGTGATCTACACCGGCCTGCACCAGACGCCCGAGATGATCGCCCAGGCGGCGATCCAGGAAGATGTGGACGTGGTGGGCCTCTCGATCCTGTCCGGCGCGCATCTCACCCTGTTCCCGCGGGTGCGCAAGCTCCTGAGCGAAGCCGGGCGCGACGACGTACTCGTGACGGGCGGCGGGATCATCCCCCCGGAAGACATGGAGGCGCTACAGCGGCAGGGCATCGGCAAACTGTTCGGTCCGGGGACGCCCACGTCGGAGCTCGTGAGATACATCGAAGAATGGGCGGCAGAACATGTCTCAGCCTGACGCACTCCGCATTCCGCATTCCGCATTCCGCACTTGTCTCTGAGCCGCCTCAAGACGCTGACGGGCGAGTATCGCGATCTCCGCTCGCGCCTGGAGCAGGGCGGGGGCCCGGAGAAGATCCGCCGCCAGCACGAGCAGGGGAAACTCACCGCCCGGGAGCGCGTCGCCGCACTGCTCGATCCCGGCGGCGAGTGGGTGGAAATCGGGCTGCTCGTGGCGTACGACCAGTACGACGGCCAGGCTCCCGCCGCCGGCGTCGTCACGGGGCTGGGAACCATCGCGCAGCGACCCGTCGTCGTGGTGGCGAACGATGCGACCGTCAAGGCGGGCTCGTGGTGGCCAGAGACGATAAAGAAGATCCTCCGCGCGCAGGAAATCGCGATGCGCCAGCGCGTGCCGATCGTCTACCTGGTCGACTCGGCCGGCGTGAACCTCCCCTACCAGGGCGGTGTGTTTCCGGGACAGTACGGCGCGGCGCGCATCTTCTATTACAACTCGATCATGCGGCATTACCTCCGCGTGCCCCAGATCGCCGCGGTGATGGGGCCGTGCATCGCGGGCGGCGCGTATCTGCCCGCCCTCTCGGACGTCATCTTCATGGTCGACGGCACGTCGTTCATGGGGCTCGGCGGTCCCAATCTCGTGAAGGGCGCGACCGGCCAGGTTGTGGACGCCGAGCGCCTCGGCGGAGCGAAGACACACACCACGGTCAGTGGGGTGGCCCACTACCGTGCGAAGGACGACGCCGATTGCCTGCAGCGCATCCGCGAGTACGTCATTCGGCTGCCGCATGCACCACGTCCCAGGCCTCCGGCCGGCAAACCCAAACGCGATCCCAAGGAGCTGTACGACCTGCTCCCGGCCGACCATCGCATGAGCTACGACGTGCGCGCGGTGCTCGACTGCCTGCTGGATGGTGGGAAGCTGGACGAGTTCCAGCCCGAGCGTGCACCGGAGATGATCTGCGGGCACGGCGCGATCGCCGGGCGAGCGGTTGCGGTGATCGCCAACTCGCGCGGGGTCATCAAGGGGAAGCAGGGCGAGTCGCCCAAGATCGGCGGCATCATCTACACCGAGAGCGCGGAGAAGGTGGCCTATTTCATCGAAAACGCCGATCGTGAGCGCATGCCGCTCCTCTTCGTTCAGGACGTGTCGGGGTTCATGGTCGGGACCGAGGCGGAGCACTCCGGGATCATTCGCGCCGGAGCACGGTTCGTCGAAGCGATGGCGACGGCCACCGTGCCGAAGCTGGTGCTCACGGTGAACCACGCATCGGGCGCCGGCTACTACGCCATGGCGGGGCAGGGATTCGACCCGGACTTCATCGTCTCGTGGCCGACGGGCCGCATGGGCGTGATGGAAGGGGAGTCCGCCGTCCAGGCCGTCTATGGCGGTGACGCGGTCAAGGCCGACAACAGCCCCGCCGTCGACGCGATGCGTGCCGACTACGACCACCAGCTCGACGCCAGATTCGCGGGCGCGCGCGGCTTCGTGGACGCGCTGGTGCTCCCCGAAGAGACCCGCGACACGGTGGCGTTTCTGCTGGAAGTCGCCACGGAATTCACCGGCCCGCACGTCGGGCCCTTCGTCCTGCCGAGGGATACGTGATCGTACGCCTGCGTTCGCTGGTCCTCACGGCGCTCGGCGCCGCCTGCGCCGGCGGCGCGCCACGGGCCGGTGCGCCGCCCACGCCGGCGGCGGCTCCTCCGGTCGTCGCGGCCCCGCCCGCACCGGCCGACGCGACGCCCGAGCGCGTGCAGCCGGCTCTACCACCGCCCGTGGCGTTCATGGCCGGACTGATGCCGCTCAAGAGCACCGGGGTCGATCAGTTCCGCGCGAAGCATCCGACCTACGACGGGCGCGGGGTGCTGATCGGGATTCTGGACACGGGCGTCGATCCGGGCGTGGACGGGCTGATCACGACCAGCACGGGAGCGTCGAAGATCGTCGAGCTGCGGGACTTCTCGGGCGAAGGCCGGGTGGCGCTGTCGGCGGTCGTGCCGTCGGGGGACGGCACCGTGTCGGTGGGTGGGCGGAAGCTCTCCGGGGCAGGGCGCATCGGGCGACTCACGAGCGCCACGACCTGGTACGCCGGCCAGCTCGCCGAGCTGCCTTTGGGCAAGCCGCCCGCGGCCGACTTGAACGGCAACGGCACCAACACCGATGTCTTCCCCGTGATCGTCGTGAAGGCGCCCGACGGCTGGGTGGCGTTCCTCGACTCGAACCTGAACGGCTCATTCGAGGATGAAATGCCGCTGCACGACTATCGCCAGGGGCGCGAAACGATCGCGCTCGGCGCGAAGCCGATCACCCTCGCCGCGAACTTCGACGAGACCGCCGGCGTCCCCAAACTCGACGTGATCTTCGACAACGGCGGGCACGGCACCCATGTCGCGGGTATCGCGGCCGGTCACAACCTGTTCAACGTCGCGGGATTCGACGGCGTAGCGCCGGGGGCCCAGCTCCTGGGCTTGAAGATCGCGAACAGCGCGCGCGGCGGCATCTCCGTGAACGGCTCGATGCAGCGCGCCATGGAGTACGCCGCGCGCTACGCCGAACAGCGCAACTTGCCGCTGGTCCTGAACCTGAGCTTTGGGGTCGGGAACGAGGTCGAGGGGCGGGCCGTCATCGACTCCATCGTGGACGCCTTTCTCGTGGCGCACCCCGCCGTGGTGTTCACGATCAGCGCCGGCAACGACGGTCCGGGCCTGTCGACGGTCGGCTTCCCGGGCTCCGCCGACCTGGCGCTCTCGATCGGTGCGGTCTTCCCGGGTGCCTTCGCCCGCCCGGCCCAGGCGGGGACGCCGCCCGCCCTTGACGTGCTCGGCTGGTGGAGCTCGCGGGGTGGCGAGCTGGCCAAGCCCGATCTCGTCACGCCTGGAGTTGCGTTCTCGGCCGTACCGCGCTGGGACACGGGGAACGAGATCAAGGGCGGCACCAGCATGGCAGCGCCGCACGCCGCAGGGCTCGCCGCCTGCCTCATCTCCGCGATGCTGCAGGAGGGACGCAAGGTGAGCGCCGCCGAGGTAGCACAGGCACTGCGCGCGTCGGCGGTGCCGTTCGCGGGCGCGACGGCCATCGACGAGGGCGCGGGCGTGCCCCACCTCGACGCCGCATACCGCTGGCTCTTGAGCGGGCATCAGGGCTCCGAGTACGTCGTGCGGACGGACGCGGGGGGGTCGGGGGCATTCCGCCGGAGCGGCCTCGCGGGTGCCGGCGACACGCTGCAGCTGTTCCGCGTGCGCCACGTGGCCGGTCTGCGGGCCGCGCAATTCCTCCTGCGCACGAGCGCCGCCTGGCTCGGGGCGCCGGCGCTCCTGCCGGCCGGAGCCCGCGAGACCGAGATCCCGGTGGCGTACGCCCGAACCGCGCTCGCCGCCCCTGGTGTGTACGTCGGGACCGTGACGGCCTGGAACGCGAGCGACACGCTCGCCGGGCCGCTGTTCGCCCTGCCCAATACCGTCATCGTCCCCTACGAGCTGGCGGCGAAGCCGCTGTACGACGAGCGGCGCGCCCTCGGCCCGGCACACGTGCAGCGCTACTTCCTCCGAACGCCCCAGCCGGGCGCCACGCTGGTGGTGCGCGTCACGCTCCCCGACTCGGCCGAGCAGCGCGCCACGGTGCGGCTGTACGAGCCCAACGGACAACCGTTCCGGGACGTCGAGGAGGTGCAACTGGGCCGCACCGATCCCGGCACGGGCGGGTTCGTGGTGCGCGCCGAGGACCTGGTGCCCGGCGTGTACGAGCTCGACGTGATCGCGCCGCCGCTCTCCGGCGTCGCCGTCACGGCGCGAGCCGAAATCGCGCCGTTCGTGCTCAGCGACAGCGAAGCGTCGAACGCCGGAGGCGCGACCGCCGGCGGGCGCTTGACCCGGACGCTGGTGGGTGCGGAGCGGCGCGTCGAGGTGACGGGTCGCGGCGCCCCGCCCGAAAGCCTAACGGTGCGCGTCCCCGACTGGGCATCCCGCGCGGTGCCGTCCTGCCACTTTGCGTAGCCGGCGAACAGGCCCAAAACCATTGCTATGCCGGGCAAGATGCCGAAGGCGATCACACGGCTTATCGCCAATCGGCGCCGCTTGGGCTTGACCTGCTGCTCGGTTTCTACCTGTTGGTCGGTTCCTGCAGCGACCGCGTCGCTGGCGTCGTCAACTTGGTCGCTGGTGTCAGCATTGTCGACCGCCGTGGGTTTCGTTTGCGAGCGATCCGTCGTCTGAACGGGCATAATCAACGTCTCCTTGGTCGGACTCATGGCATGAAGGCGACGTCGGACATCTTCGCGCCGTCCCCCACCTTCTCTACGGTTATCCGCATCCGCCACAGATGCGGTTGTCGCGCCGGTTGGGCGGGACTGGTGGTTGTGACAGATACCGCGACCAGCACCTTCGCCTGGTCGTTCTGGGCGGATTCCAGGCCCGCCTCGGTGACCGTGCCCGCTGTGGTGGACTGCGTTTGCTTCACGACGTCGACGAACGGGCCAGATCGCTTTTGAAAATCGTCATGGAAAGCGCCGGTCGCTGACTCGAGGATGCGCCGCGCCGCACTGTCGGCATCGGTATAGCTGATGGTGGTCAAGTTCAGGGCACCTTGGCGAGCGACACCTAAGAACTGGGCGCTCTGTTGCGCGCTCTGATGCAGCCGATAGGCGCTGACGGCCAGCCAGCCGCCCGATGACCCTAAAGCCACGATCGCCGCGAGCCCGACGGCGACAGCGAGTCGGATGCCCGTGGTGCGCGCATCGGTTCCACGCGGAGCCGTGGCACCGACGTCGGTACCGTCGTCGAGCGGGTCTAGCTCATCGTCGCCATGACGGCTCTCCTCGCGCCTGCCATCGGATTCGGTTGGCGCGCTTAGTTTCCGGTCGGCGGAATCAACATCGTCTGCCATGTCTTGTCCTTCGGTGCGGTTTGGGCCAAGTCGGATTGGGTGTAGGTATGCCCGTCGGGGCCTACGTATTTACCGGTGGCCGGGTCGTAGGAGGCGGTCCCGATCGGCACGAGCGGTGGCGGCCCCGAGGGGACGCCTTGAGCCGGCGGCGGTTCCTGTGGGAGGCTCTGCGCCGGCGGCGGCGTGCCGGGTGGCAGTTGCGGAACGTCCTGGCCGGTATAGGTCGCGTTGGGGTCGCCTTTCCAGTTGTTCCCGTCGTTGAGCGGCACGTAGTTCTCGTCGCTTTCGCACATTTTCACTGTGGGAGCGCGTTTTCCGGGTCGGGTCAGGCACGGGTAGTTGCGCGCCCCCCGCCCGGCGTTG
>Ga0137415_10000392_pt1 | contig 41354 bp, 31 predicted proteins | sample CZODoug3_1_1_16f_FD_183082 | JGI IMG/M metagenome (GOLD analysis project Ga0137415, IMG submission 183082) | Vadose zone soil fungal communities from Angelo Coast Range Reserve, California, USA - CZODoug3_1_1_16fungal (Hybrid Assembly) | ecosystem: Environmental > Terrestrial > Soil > Vadose...
GCGCGTTCGTCTGCTGCGCATTCCGCGTCCACCGCATCCCACCGCGCGTTTCGTGACGATCGCGAGCCGCCCCTCTTATCGGGTGAGACGGGCGAAGCTATGCCTCTGATTTGCCCGACGGCGAAAGCGGAATATTTTTCGCGCGAGGGGTAGACAGGTAGAATCAGATTGAATCGGTCCAACAAATCTTGCCCAGCGCGCCGAAGAAGAAGGACTTCGATTTGGGGCGCGGCCGCCTTCAGCTTGGACGTGAACCCATAAATCCGGAGTGGTCGGCGTACGTCCGCCTTGGTGCGTATTCCGGGCTCAAGTCTGACATCGCGTGAGGTCAGAAAAGTGCCAAGAGCCGACAATGAGCTCGCGGTTTGGTATAAAGAGGCCGCCAACTGCGGGCGCAACATCAGACGACGGATGAGGCCGTCTAGAAACAAGTTCTCAACCGCAACGAACGGTTCGAAATTCCATGATCATGAATGGCACTCAATCAATTGGTGGTTTGCTGAATGCACATATCGCTTGGATAAAAGAGGCCGGCTTGCCTCGATGGCGAGCGAAGCATCGCGGCGAGGCAGCAGATTTGGTGAATCCTTCGAAGTAGTTGGATCACTTAGGATTGCTCTGCTTCGCGACTCCGCTTCTGCTCGCTCCGCGATGGGGCCTCCGTTTCAGAGGCCGGCCTCCCTTCGCCGATATGCCGGAAGAATCGACGCCGGCAGCGGTCAGTAGAACGCGAGCTGCCTCACGAGCCGTGCGCGCCATCTTTGGATCTCCGTGTACTACCGCTGCCGCTATAGCGCCGTCGACGAGCAGCATGAGTTGCATCGCCAAGCCGTCCGGATTGGCGACTTGTAGCCGGCTTAACAGATCGCGAAACCAGGTACGACGCTGGTTCTTGAAGGCGCGAGCGATCTTGTTGGCGGCATGACCCGGCTCTTTCAACTCGGCAACAGCATTTACAAACGGACAACCACGGAATCCGTCGCCAGAAAAGGTGCGCTCCAGTCGATCGAAATCCCCCAAGATCTGCTCCACCGGCGGCAGCCCGGAGACTTCGGCCGGTTGGGAGCGGCGGGACAGATAGGCGACAATCAGGTCGTCCTTTGAAGGGAAGTAATTGTACAGCGTACGTTTGCTGATCCCGACCTCGGCCGCAATCGTGTCGACGCCTACCGCGCGAATACCCTCGCCATAGAAAAGCCGGTTGGCGATCTCGAGGATGCGTTCTCGCATCACCATCTTGCCGGCGGATCGCTCCATCAGCGTGCAGTCCTATGTAATTCACCTGATCACGTAATAATTACACAGACCTGTGTAATTATAGCTTGACGACGGACACGTCACATAATAATTACACAGACCTGTGTAATCAAGAGTCATCGCCCGGCGCGTGACCCGGGCAACGCAGGCTTTTGCCATGGCCGATCCGAGGACACTGCGCGCGGCGATGCCGATTCTGCTCGGAGCCGCGATCATGCTAACCTTCAGCATGGGCATCCGACAGAGCTTCGGCCTGTTTATGCCACCGCTTACCCGGGAGATCGCGCTTACCGTATCCGACTTCACCTTGGCCATCGTCCTTGGGGCATTCGGCGGCGGCCTGTTGTTCGATGTGTTTGGGTCCTACGATCTCGCGTGGCGACTCGGCGTCGGGATGGGACTGACCGCTGGTGGCGTGCAAATCGTCGCTGCTATCATTCGCCCCCAACAATTTGCGACGACACGACATTCCCCCCTGCAGCAAGGGCCCACTGTTCCATGACAAGGAAGGCCCAAAGCTGCTCCAACCGCGAGGTCGAACTGATGGAACCGCCACTCGTCCACGATCTGGATGGCCTTCAATGCGGCGTCACTGACGCATGGAAGAGCTTCGATGTCGCAACTGTCAACGGCAATGCCGTCCGCTATCGCGTCATGCAGGATGTGACGGCGAACTGGCACGTCCATGACGACAGCGACGAACTATTCCTCGTGATGTCCGGAACCGCCTATCTTGATACGGAGCAGGGTACGCGGAAGCTCGTCGCGGGTCAGATGTTCGTCGTGCCTTCGGGAACGCGTCATCGCGCGCGCGTCGAGGGGCGCGCCACCCTTGTTGTTGTCGACGACATTCGTTGACGATCTCGGAGCCAGGTAGGATTGGATCCGGGTCACTGGGCGGATGCCCCTCTGACAAGTCGTGTTTGCGGCGGTCGATTAGTCGCGCGCACGGAAGCTGGTTTGGGCTGCTTTTCATTTGCGCCGGCGCTGGCGGTATCCAAAAAAATCAGCATGGCCTTTGTGGCGCCGTCGAACAGCTCTCCGAAGTAGATCTCAAAGTGACCTGCATCGAAGTGCACCGCCTCTCCGCGGGGCGCCAGCTTCGCTGCCTTGGCCGACAACGCCGGAGGGCATGCCTCGTCCCGGTCGCAAATGATCGTCAGCAGCGGTGCGGTGATCGCATGCGCGTGCTGAATTGGCCGAAAGAAGGGCACCGCGTTTCGGATGCGCGCCGCGACCTGGTTAGCCCACGGCGAGGGCCCGTCGAGCATGGCGTGATAACCCTCTACATCGCCAGCGTGGGTCAACAGTGCGGGTTCGCCGGGTTGACCGACGATTTTCATGTAACGCGGCGAGAGCCCGACCATGGTCCGGACCAGGTCGACTGTCCATGCGATGGCCAACCCCAGGGCCAGGGCCAATGTGGGTACGTTCTTGGGCACGGCGAGGCCGCCGTCGAGGAAGGCGCCTTGGGTGATGACGGCCATCAAGTCGTGACGCTTGGAGGCGACGACAACCGTATGTCCGCCACCGAACGAAATGCCAAACAGGGCGACACGGCCGGGATCGACGTCCGGCCGACCCTTGGCAAAGTCGATCGCGGCGTTTATGTCGGCTTGCTGGCGTTTCAATGAACACAGGTACCGCGGCGTTCCCTCGCTGGTGCCCCAGTGGCGATAGTCGAACGCCAACATGGCGTACCCGGCCTGAGTGAAGCGGTCGCCGTAGGCGCTGAGGCGCACTTGCCGGATCCCGCCCATCCCATGAGCGACGACGACACACGGATGAGGGCCCTCGCCTTCGGGAAGGTACAGCCAGGCGTCGCAACGCTGTCCCTGTGACAAGAACGACACATCTAACCGCTTCATCTCTGGCTCCTTGTAGACTACAGCTGACACCCATATTCTCAGGAAAACCTCGCGTTTCACACTCGCGTTTGTGAAGAGGTCCCGGCGATGACGGAAATCAGCGTTGAACCAAGGAAACGGCCGGTTCAGGCCCGCTCCAAAAAGACGGTCGAAGACATTTTGGCTGGGACCGCTCAGGTTCTAGTGGCCCGCGGATATGATGAATCGACAACAGGGGCGATTGCAGAGCGAGCCGGCGTCAGCATTGGAACGCTCTACCAGTATTTTCCCAACAAGGAGTCCCTCGTCGAGGCCCTGTTTCAGGCACACGCCGCAGACTTGCTTTCAGCCGTGGACCAAGCGCTCGCCCGCGGCGCTGATCTTCCGCTGGAGGAGAGCGTGCTCGCCCTGGTTCGGGCCGGCCTCGATGCACACCGAGTGAATCCCGAACTCCACAAGGTCCTGGTCGAACAGGTTCTGAACCGAGGACTTTTGAATCACCTCGATGTTAGCCGCACGATTCAACAGCGGATCGAAGGCGAGCTCCGTCGTAGAGCGCCAGGACTTGCAGTCGACAAAGTGCGGATGACTGCTTTTGTGCTTGAGACCTGCGTCGAGGCGCTCACGCATCGGGCCGTTGTCGAAGCTCCGGATTGGCTGACGTCCGGCATGCTCGAGCGAGAAGCGACCGCCCTTCTGAAACCTTATTTCGCGGCGGCGATAGGCAGCTAAATTGCGGTGCCAGTGCGTAGGGCGGATCAACGATCCGCCGTTACGTCTAGACGGCGGATTACGCCTTCCGCCTTCGCTCATTGAGCTACGGCGGACGGGGTCGGCTCCAATCCGCCCTACCAGAACGGCACTTAATCGGGTGACTGCCGCCCGATCGCAATTGCTGCGGCATCAGTCAGGCGGCTCGCGGTTTAACCTCCTGCTCGATGCGCCGGCGTAAGGTGCGATCGGCCACATCGAGATCATAGCGGGCCTGCAGGTTGATCCAGAACTCGGCGGTCATGCCGAAGTACCGCCCAAGACGAATGGCGGTGTCGGTGGTGATGGCGCGGCGTCCGCGCACGACATCATTCGCCCGCGAGCGCGGTACCCTGATCGCATGCGCCAGCTCGTAGACGCTGATGCCCATCGGGGTCAGGAAATCATCGCGCAGGATCTCGCCGGGATGAACCAGCGGCAGCCTGCGACCGGACCGTACCTCCGAGAAATCGACGTTGCGCCGATCGATTTCCTCTCGCTTGATGCTCATCGTCCTGCTCCTCAATGATAGTCGGCGACCTCGACATCCCAAACCGCGCCATCTCGCCATACAAAGCAGAGCTGCCACTGATCGTTGATGCGAATGCTGTGTTGGCACTGACGATCGCCGCACAAAGCCTCCAAACGATTACCGGGCGGCACCCGCAGATCGTCCAGCTGCCCGGCGGCATCACTGGCCAGAAGCTTCGCGCGGGCGCGCCCCTGAATCTGCACCGAAGCCCTCGCACCCCGTAGCCCGCAAAGATCGCAGCCGTTCGCTTGTCCGCGAAACTCTTGATCATGGCCAAGCGTACCGTTAAGCGGTACGTCATATCAAGGCGCCGCTGGCTGGCCCCAATTCGGAGGTCATCACCTGACTTGATCGGGTGATCCAGGTCCGTTGGGCGGATGCGCCTTCCACCTTCGCTCGTTGAGCTGCGGCGGACGGGGTCGGCTCCAATCCGCCCGAGTTCTGTCTTGCGCTGACCGGCTGACGCGTGGCTTGATCCGGCTGACTCGGCCCGCGCCCAGCCACTCGACGCAAGTTAGCCCAGCCGTTTCCAGGCATCGTGCGCCGCAAAAGAATCAAACGGAGCGAAACGAATGGGGAGCCCATTCTACACCAGCGAACACGAGGCCTTTCGCGAGGTGGTGCGCCGCTTTGTGCAGAAGGAGATCGAGCCCTATGCCCATCAATGGGACGAGGCGGGCGAATTTCCGCGCGAGCTCTATGCCAAGGCTTCGGCGATCGGGCTATTGGGGCTGGGCTTTCCGGAGGAGTATGGCGGCGTTCCCGCCGACCAGTTCATGAAGATCGTGGCCTCGCAGGAGCTTGCCCGCGCCGGCGCAGGCGGAATCAGTGCGAGCCTGATGAGCCACACCATCGGCTCGCCGCCGATCGCGCGTGCCGCCCGCCCGGAAGTCAAGGCGCGGGTGCTGCCGCAGGTGCTGGCGGGCCAGAAAATCTCCGCGCTCGCGATCACCGAGCCGAGCGGCGGCTCCGATGTTGCCAATCTGCGCACCAAGGCGCGCCGCGATGGCGGCCATTACGTCGTCAGCGGCGAGAAGACGTTCATCACCTCGGGCATGCGCGCCGATTATCTGACGGTCGCAGTACGCACCGGCGGCGAGGGCGCCGGCGGCGTCAGCCTGCTGCTGATCGAAGGCGATACGCCGGGCCTGTCGCGCACCAAACTGAAGAAGATGGGCTGGTGGGCGTCGGATACCGCGACGCTGCATTTCGACGACTGCCGCGTCCCGGTCGAAAACCTGGTCGGCGAGGAAGGCCAGGGTTTTAAGGTCATCATGCAGAACTTCAACAGCGAGCGCATGGGCATGGCCGCGAGTTGTACCGCTTACGCCCGCGTCTGCCTCGACGAGGCGATCGCCTATGCCAAGGAGCGCAAGACGTTCGGCAAGCCGATCGCACAGCACCAGGTGATTCGCCACAAGCTGGTCGATATGGCGCAGAAGGTCGCAGCATCGCAGGCGATGCTGGAACTGCTGGCGTGGCGGCTGGGTGAGGGCGAAAGCCCGGTCGCCGAAATCTGCATGATGAAGAACCAGGCGACCCAGACCATGGCGTTCTGCGCCTCCGAAGCGGTGCAGATTTTCGGCGGCGCCGGTTTCATGCGCGGCATCAAGGTCGAGCGGATCTACCGCGAGGTCAAGGTCAACGCCATCGGCGGCGGTACCGAGGAAATCATGAAGGATCTCGCCTCAAGGCAGATGGGATTGTGAATTGTTCTCCGTTCTTCGTCATGTCCGGGCAAAAGTATGAACGAAACGCCGGTCAGTCGCGCCGATCGCGACAGCCGCCTGACCTCGATCGGCGGCGGCGCCGACGAGGTGATGCTGATGGTGTTATGCAAGATGATGGGCACACTGCCTGGAACGGGCCAAAGAGGAACCGCCTGATGATCACGCTCTATCACTGCGACGCAGCGCGCTCGTTCCGTCCGCTCTGGATGCTGGAAGAACTCGGTCTGCCCTATGAGTTGAAAATGCTGCCTTTTCCACCAAGAGTGTTCGCCAAGGAATATCTCGCGCTAAATCCGCTCGGCACCATCCCGTTCATGGTCGATGGCGAGACCAAAATGACGGAATCCTCCGGCATCTGTCACTACCTCGGCACCAAATACGGCCCGACGCCGCTGGTGGTAGGCGAGGGCGAGCCGGACTATGGCGCCTTCCTCAACTGGATGTATTTCAGCGACGCCACGCTGACCTTTCCGCAAACGCTGGTGCTCCGTTACAGTCAGCTCGAGCCCGAGGAGCGGCGCAATCCGCAAGTCGCCGGCGACTACGCCAAATGGTTTTTGGGCCGGCTGCGCGCCGTCGAAGCTGCCACCGGCAAGGCCGAAACGCTGTGCGCCGGCCGCTTCACGGCGGCGGACATCGTCAACGGCTACGCGTTGCGGCTGGCCGAAAATATCGGGCTGGCCAAGGATTTTGGGCCCAATGTCAGGGCTTATTGGGGCCGGCTGCAGCAGCGCGACGGCTTCAGGCGGGCGGTGGCGGCGGAACGCAAGGCGGGGGTCGAGCAGAATGTGGCGCCGCGGGCGCGGCCCTGATCCTGTCGGTACCGTCTTTGCGAGGCGCGTAGCGACGAAGCAATCCATTCTTTCTTTTTCCTGGCGGGATGGATTGCTTCGCGGAGCCTGTCATCGGGCGCGCATTCGCGCGACCCGTTGGCTCGCAATGACGGACTAAATCCTTCAATTTGCCAGTTCTCTTCCTGTGACGCCTGCCGAATTTCCGCTATGGTTGACCCCGCGCAACGGCCGAAAGAGCCGGGCGAGGAGGACTTGTCATGGACGCCAAGGGCCACGTTTCAGGCCATCTGATGCTGATCGCCCCGGAACGCGTGTTTTACGCCGGGCTGCTCGGTCGTCCGCGCGAGCGCTGTCCGGGCGCCTTTCAGGTTTATGTCGCGCTCGAGGGTGGCCTGTGGCTGACCACGGCCGACGGCCGCGAGAGTTACGGCGAGTTGGCCGCCACGCCGCCGAACGTGCGCCACACCATCGCCAGCGACTACCGCTCGGCGATCTGCCTCGTGATCGAACCGGAATCGGTTCGTGACGGCGTGTTTGAAAATCTCGCCAATCGCCTCGCAGGGCCCGAAGCGGCGTTCTTCGCGCATCGTATTCGCGAAGCCTATGCGGGGTTGCAGCAGCGGCGAACCGGCGACGACATGTCGAACGCCGAATTTGACACCATGTGTTTTGGCGAAGCATTGCCGCAGCGCGCGCTCGATCCGCGCGTGGTGCGCTCGATCGCGCAAATCGGAAAATTTGGCGGCGAACCGGTGACCGCGGCGAGCTGCGCCACGGAGGCGGGACTGTCGCCGTCGCGCTTCCTGCATCTGTTCAAGGAAGAGACCGGAATCTCGTTCCGCTCCTTCCGCGCCTGGAAGCGCGCGCGGCATCTGCTGCACTTCGCCAACCAGGACATCAACCTTGCGCATCTCGCGCAGGATATCGGCTATCCTGACTCCACCCATTTCAGTCACTCGATCCGCAGGTTCTATGGCTTGAAACCGCGCGCGATTTTTTCCGGCTCGCGTGATCTGGCGATTTATCGCAGTGGTGTGGCAGTGAGTGAGGCGGCGCTGACTTGACCCGTCATTGCGAGAAGCGAAGCGACGAAGCAATCCATCGAGCGGCGAAGAAAAGTATGGATTGCTTCGCGGAGCCTGTCATCGGGCGCGCATTCGCGCGACCCGGTGGCTCGCAATGACGGAAATCTTTTACAAATCCGCGCCTTGAATCACCTCGCCGAACCGCGCCCATCCCGCGCCATCGACGCGCTGCAACTGGATTTGCTGCAGCGGGTGGTGGTTGGTCGGGCTGGTGTTGACGCGGATACCGGGCAGCAACGTCGGGATCTCGACGTCTTTCAGGCTGTTGGCTTGTTTCATGATGTTGTCGCGGGCAAAATTGCCGCTGCACTGTTCCAGCACCTTTTTCAGCACCCCGGCCACGGTGTAGGCATACAGGCTGTAGGCTTCCTTCGGATTGCCGTCGGGAAAGTACTTTTCCATGAATTGCAGGAATTGCTTGATGCCGGCATCGTTGGCCCAGGCGGGATCGGATACGTCCTTGATATAGGCCGACGAGATCACGCCCTGCGCCTTCTCCAGGCCGACGGGTGCGATGGTGGAGGAGATCGAGGCCGCACCACTCGGGATGAAATGCATCGGCTTCCAGCCGAGCTCGAAGACTTTCCGGATCGATTGCGCGGCGAATTTCGCCGTGGTGCCGGAAATCAGGACGTCGGGATTGCCGTTACGCAAGGTGACGATCTGCGAATCGATGGTGGGATCGGTGACCTCGTGTGACGCCACCACCGTAGCGGTTTCGAATCGCGGCCCCAGCACGTCCTTCAACCCGCTGACGAAATCCTTGCCGAGATCGTCGTTCTGGTACAGCACCGCGAATTTGGCGTTCGGTTGCTGGCTCAGCGCATGTTTGGCGAACACCTGCGCCTCGATCCGGGCGCTCGGCGCAAAGCCCATGGTCCAGGGGTAAGTCTGGTAGTCGCCCCATTTGTCGCCGTTCACCGACAGGAACAGATGCGGGACCTTTGCCGAATTGATGTATTTGACCACCGCGGAGTTCGGCGCCGTGCCCAGCATGTTGAACAGGAACGCGACATTGTCGCTCTCGATCAGGCGCCGCACCTGTTCGACGGTCTTCGCCGGATTGAAGGCGTCGTCGTAATAGATGTATTTGATCTGGCGGCCGCCGATGCCGCCCTGCTCGTTGATCATCCGGAAATAGGCTTCCTGGCAGCGCGCCTGCACGCCGAGCGCCGACACCGGCCCGCTCAGCGACGTCGTGCTGCCGATCCTGATTTCGGTCGCGGTGACGCCGGGGGTGTCTTCGGCGCGGGAGGCGCGGATGCCCGTGAGTGCGGCGACCACCACAGTTCCTGACCCGGCGAGCAGCGCGCGTCGGTTGATCGAAGCCATGACGTCCTCCCGCGAGGTCAGCCTGTTTGCCAAGCTTTGTTTGCCAAGTTCTTTTTGCCAAGCTCTTTGCTTGCCATCAGTCTATGACGGCGCCTTGTTCGCGATCTTGCGTTAACCTGCTGGCAGCTTCCGATGCTGCGCCGCAACGCTAGCCAGTCAACGCAAGATGACATGGTGGCAAATCTCACATCATGCAAAACTCAGGCGCCGAAGACACGTCGCCCGCCGCAACCGGAACGGACATCATGAGCGACAAGGCCGTCATCACCTGCGCGCTGAACGGCGTGCTCACCGATCCGAAACAGCACCACGTTCCGGTAACGCCGGAACAGATGGCGCGCGAGGCCAGGGCCGCGTTCAACGCCGGCGCCAGCGTGATGCATATCCATCTGCGCCAGCAGGAACCCAACAAGGGCCATCTGCCGTCGTGGGAGGTCGCCGTGAGCAGAGAGATCCAGCAGGCGATCCGCGAGGCCTGCCCGGGCGTGATCATCAACCACACCACCGGCACCTCGGGCCCGAACTATCGCGGCGCGCTCGATTGCGTGCGTGAGACCAGACCCGAGATCGCCGCCTGCAACGCCGGCTCGCTGAATTATCTGAAGGTCAAGGCCGACAACAGCTGGGCCTGGCCGCCGATGATGTTCGATAATTCGGTCGAGAAGGTGCAGGACTATCTCGATGTGATGAAAAAAGCCGACACGATTCCGGAATTCGAATGCTTCGATGTCGGCATCGTGCGCTGCGTCGGCATGTACCGGCAGACCGGCATGTATTCCGGGCCGCTGGAGTATAATTTCGTGATGGGCGTTGCCTCCGGCATGCCGGCCGATCCGGAATTGCTGCCGATTCTCTTAAAGCTGAAACTGCCGGAAGCGCGTTGGCAGGTCACCGCGATCGGGCGCGCCGAAATCTGGCCGCTGCACCAGCGCTGCGCTGATTTGGGCGGTCATCTGCGCACCGGGCTGGAGGACACGTTCTATCTGGCTGATGGCGCCAAGGTGACCTCGAACGGACAGTTGATCGAGGCGATCGCCGCCTGTGCGCGCCGGGCCGGGCGCGAGATCGCAAGCCCGGCCGAGGCCCGCATGATTTTTGGGGTCCGGCATTGAGCCGTCATTCTCCGATGTGCAATTGCACATCATGGCTCGCGTTGCGCGCGGCCCGGAATGGCGAGAGCAGGTATTGATGGCCATCATCGAAAATACAATCGCGTCCTCGGGCGCTGCCTACAAGGCCAACCGCGACGGCATGCTGGCGCTGATCGCGCGCCTGCGCGGCCTCGAACAGCGCACCCGCGCCGCCTCCGCCGCGGCAAAGGACCGCTTCCACAAGCGCGGGCAGTTGCTGCCGCGCGAGCGCGTGGCGCTGGTGCTCGATCCCGGCTCACCCTTCGTCGAGCTGTCGACGCTCGCGGGTTACATGTTCGACGTGCCGGATGCTGACAAGAGCGTGCCCGGCGGCGGGCTGATCGCCGGCATCGGCTTCGTTGCCGGTATCCGCTGCATGGTCAGTGCTAACGATTCCGGCATCGATGCCGGCGCGCTGCAGCCCTACGGCCTCGACAAGACGCTGCGGGTGCAGGAACTGGCGCTGGAAAACAAGCTGCCTTACGTGCAACTGGTCGAAAGCGCCGGCGCCAATCTGTTGCGCTACCGCGTCGAGGATTTTGTCCGCGGCGGCAACATCTTTCGCAATCTGGCGCGGCTGTCGGCGGCGGGCTTGCCGGTCGTCACGGTGACGCATGGCTCGTCGACCGCGGGCGGCGCCTACCAGACCGGTTTGTCCGATTACATCGTGATGGTGCGCGGCCGCACCCGCGCGTTCCTTGCCGGGCCGCCGCTGCTGAAGGCCGCAACCGGCGAGATCGCGACCGAGGAAGAGCTCGGCGGCGCCGAGATGCACACCTCGATTTCCGGGCTCGGCGATTATCTTGCCGAAGACGATCGCGACGCGCTGCGGATCGCCCGCGACATCATGGCCAATCTGCAATGGGATCGGCCCAAGCTGCCTGAAACCTCGTATCGTCCGCCGCGCTACGACGCCGAAGAACTGCTCGGGATCATGGCGATGGACCACAAGCGCCCGGTCGATATGCGCCAGGCGATCGCGCGCTTCATCGACGATTCCGATTTCACCGAGTTCGGCGCCAATTACGGCCCGGCCACGGTGTGCGGCCATGCCCGCATCGAGGGGCAGGCGATCGGGATCATCACCAATAACGGTCCGCTCGATCCCGCCGGCGCCAACAAGGCAACGCATTTCATCCAGGCCTGCTGCCAGTCGCGGACGCCGCTGCTCTATATGAACAACACCACCGGCTACATGGTGGGCAAGGCCTATGAAGAAGCCGGCATGATCAAGCACGGCGCCAAGATGATCCAGGCGGTGACCTCGGCGACCGTGCCGCAGGTCACGATTTATTGTGGCGCCTCGTTCGGCGCCGGTAATTACGGCATGTGCGGGCGCGGCTTTCATCCGCGCTTCTGCTTTTCATGGCCCAACGCCAAGACCGCGGTGATGGGCGGCGAGCAGGCGGCCGAGACCATGGCAATCGTGACCGAGGCTGCCGCTATCAGGCGCGGCAAGCCGATCGAGCAGGAAAAGCTCGAAGCGATGAAGGCGCAGATTGTGGGCGTGTTCGACGGCCAGATGGACGTGTTCTCGACCAGCGCGCGCGTGCTCGACGACGGCGTGATCGATCCGCGCGACACCCGCAGCATCCTGTCCGAAGTGCTGGCGATCTGCCGCGAGGCCGAGGCGCGCGAGCCCCAGCGCATGCAGTTCTCGGTGGCGCGGCCATGAGGGGAAATTTGCCGAGCGGCCGTGCATGTGCTTCACAGGGCGGGTCTCACCCTGTGCGGCCCCGCCCTCATCGGACCGCGCGCCCCCAACAAGCCGCGAAGCAAACGAGCTGCCGATGAACCTGCATGATCCGAGCGTGACCGAATCCGTCCCTGGCACCCGCACACTGGAGGCCGGGCTCGACGCGGTGCGGACGAACTGGACCCGCGCCGAAATTGCCGGACTGTTCGAGCTGCCGTTCCTCGAACTGATGTGGCGCGCGCAGGCGATGCACCGCCAGTGGCATGCCGCAGGCGAGGTTCAGCTCTGCACACTGTTGTCGGTCAAGACCGGCGGCTGCCCTGAGGATTGCGGCTATTGCTCGCAGTCGGTTCATCACCAGACCGGCCTGAACGCCGGCAGGTTGATGGAGGTGTTGAACGTGCTCCGCGCGGCGGCGGCGGCGAAGGCGCAAGGCGCGCAGCGCTTCTGCATGGGCGCGGCCTGGCGCGAACCGAAGGATCGCGACATGGACAAGGTGGTTGCGATGGTCGCGGGCGTGCGGGCGCTCGGGCTCGAGACCTGCATGACGCTCGGCATGCTGACCGACGACCAGACGCGGCGGCTCAAGGAGGCCGGGCTCGATTATTACAATCACAACATCGACACCAGCCCCGAGCATTACGGCAACATCATCACCACCCGGACCTTCGGCGACCGGCTCGATACGCTCGGGCGGGTGCGCGACGCCGGAATTTCGGTGTGCTGCGGCGGCATCGTCGGCATGGGCGAGGGGCGTACCGACCGGGTCGGCTTCATCCATGCGCTGGCGACGCTGCCGCGCCATCCCGAGAGTGTGCCGGTCAATGCCTTGGTGCCGATCGAAGGCACCGTGCTGGGTGACCTGCTGCAGCAAACGCCCGGCGCGCGGATCGACGATATCGAATTCGTCCGCACCGTCGCGGTCGCGCGCATCACCATGCCGCGCTCGATGGTCCGCTTGTCGGCGGGGCGCGAGAGCATGTCCGCTTCGACGCAAGCGCTGTGTTTCATGGCGGGCGCCAATTCGATCTTCACCGGCGACAAATTGTTGACCGCCGGCAATGCCGGTGCGGCTGCGGATGCAGACTTGTTCGCCCAGCTCGGCCTGGTCCCGCTGACGGGCGAGGAACCGGCGCGGATCGCGGCCGGGGCGCAACCGGCGGGAAGCTGAGGGATGGGATGTTCCACAAGATCCTGATCGCCAATCGCGGCGAGATCGCGCTGCGGATCATGCGCACCGCACGCCGGCTTGGCTATGGCGTGGTCGCGGTCTATTCCGACGCCGATCGTGACGCCCTGCATGTGCGTGCGGCGGATCAGGCGGTGCGGATCGGCGAGACGCTGCCGTCGCAATCCTACTTACGGATCGATGCGATCGTCGCCGCCGCGAAGGATTCCGGCGCCGGCGCGGTACATCCCGGCTACGGCTTTCTCGCCGAGAACGAGGATTTTGCGCAAGCCTGCCGCGATGCCGGTCTCGTCTTCATCGGCCCGTCGCCGCAGGCGATCAAGGCGATGGGCAACAAGGCCGGCGCCAAGGACATCATGCGCGATGCCGGCGTGCCCTGCGTGCCCGGTTATCAGGGCACGGACCAGAGCGACGCCGTGATGCTGGCGGAAGCTGGCAAGATTGGTTTCCCGGTGATGATCAAGGCGGTGGCCGGCGGCGGCGGGCGCGGTATGCGGCTGGTGTCGAACGCAGCAGGGTTTCCGGATGCCTTGCGCAGTGCGCGATCGGAAGCGCAGGGCGCGTTCGGCGATCCAACCGTGATCCTGGAGCGCGCCATCGTCGATCCCCGCCATATCGAAATCCAGGTGTTCGGCGACCGCCATGGCAACGCCATCCATCTCGGCGAGCGCGATTGCTCGGTGCAGCGACGGCACCAGAAGCTGATCGAGGAGGCGCCGTCGCCTGTGGTCACGCCGGAATTGCGGGCGCGGATGGGCGCGGTCGCGGTGTCCGCGATGAAATCGCTTCGTTATGAGGGCGCCGGCACGCTGGAATTCCTGCTCGATCCAGGCGGCGAATTCTATTTCATGGAGATGAATACGCGGCTGCAGGTCGAGCATCCCGTCACCGAGGCCATCACAGGCCTCGATCTGGTCGAACTGCAATTGCGGGTCGCCAGCGGCGAGCCGCTCCGGCTTCGCCAGGAGGACATCAAATTCTCCGGTCACGCCATCGAGGTGCGGCTGTGCTCGGAGGACGCCAATCACGATTTCATGCCGCAATCGGGCACGATGGCGCTGTGGCAGATGCCCTCGGGCATCCGCGTCGAGCACGCGCTGCAATCGGAAGCCGAAATACCACCGTTCTATGACTCCATGATCGCCAAGATCATCAGCCATGGTGCGACCCGCGAGCAGGCGAGGAGCAGACTGATCTGCGCCCTGGAGCAGGCTGTGGTGTTTGGCGTCACCACCAATCAGGGATTTCTGATTTCCTGCCTGCGCCATCCTGGCTTCGCGCAAGGCGAGGCGACCACTTCGTTCATCGGCCGCCATCGCGACGAGCTGCTGGCGCCTCGTGCGCATGGCAATTTCGATGCGGCGCTGGTGGCATTGTTGCTCTACGTGACCCATCCGGATGCGCCGCCATGGCGGAACGGCCGCTCGCTTGCCGCGACGTTTCCGCTGGCGGCACGGATCGATCTCGATCACGACGCGCAGGATATCGAGATCGTGCGCGAACGGGATGGCGGCTACCTCGCGAGCGTCGATGGTCAGGAAGAACGGTTCGACATCGACGAGCTCGGTCGCGACACCATTCGCTTTCGCCACAACGGCGTGATGGAGACGGCAAAATTCCTGCGCGACGGCGATCGGCTCTATCTTCTGCACCGTGGTGCCACGCTTTCTGTTCGGGATCTCACGCTGGCAGCGCCGGCCTCTGCGACGGCCGCGGGCGGTGACGGCAAGGTCCGCGCGGCCATGAACGGCCGTGTCGTCGCGGTGCTGGTGAAGCCAGGCGACAAGGTCGCGCCCGGCCAGCCCGTGATGACGCTGGAAGCGATGAAGATGGAGCACGTGCACACGGCGGGGGTCGCAGGCACGGTTTCCGCGATTGACGTCGCCGAAGGCGAGCAGGTGATGACAGGGAAGATCGTCGTCGAGATCGAGGCGGCGGCGTAGCTGCGGTCATTGCGAGGAGCCAACGGGTCGCGCGGATGCGCGCCCGATGACAGGCTCCGCGACGAAGCAATCCACACTTCCTTTGCGGTCAGATGGGTTGCTTCGCTTCGCTCGCAATGACGGTCGAATCTTTCCGCCCCGTCCCCTCATTGAGCCAGCACGCGACCTGATGCCCGCTGCCTGCCGCCGCCAGCGGCGGCCGTTCCACCTTGCAGCGATCCATCACGTAGTGGCACCGGGTGTGGAACGCGCAGCCCGAGGGCGGGTTGATCGGGCTTGGCACGTCGCCGTCGATCATCGGCGTCAGGCGCTTGGCCTTGGGGTCGGCGACCGGCACCGAGGCCAGCAACGCCTGCGTATAGGGATGGCGTGGATTGGCGAACAACTCGGTCTTGTCTGATATCTCGACAATGCGGCCGAGATACATCACCGCGACGCGGTGGCTGATATGGGCCACCACCGCGAGATCATGCGCGATGAACAAATACGAAAAATCGTGCTTGCGCTGCAGGTCGATCAACAGATTGATCACCTGCGCCTGGATCGAGACGTCGAGCGCCGACACCGGCTCGTCGCACACGATCAGGCTCGGCCCGAGCGACAGCGCGCGCGCGATGCAGATGCGCTGCCGCTGACCGCCGGAAAACTGATGCGGATAGTTCTTCATCTGGTCCGGCCGCAAGCCGACCTGCTGGAATAATTCGGCGACCCGTTCCTGTTTCTTCTGGCCCGTGGCCAGCCCGTGCACCATGAGCGGTTCGCCGACGATGTCGCCCGCGGTCATGCGCGGGTTGAGCGAGGCAAACGGGTCCTGGAACACGATCTGCATCGAGCGCCGGTACGGACGCAGCTCCGATTTGCTGAGTGGTGCGATGTCCTGGCCGTTCAGTCGGATCGCGCCGCTGGTCGGTTCGACCAGCCGCAGCACGGTCCGCGCCACCGTCGATTTGCCGCAGCCGGATTCACCGACCAGCCCGAGCGTTTCGCCGGGCTGAAGCGAAAAACTGACGCCGTCGACCGCATGCACGGTGCCGATGCGACGGCGCAGCACGCCGCCGCGCACTGCGTAATGCTTGACGAGGTCGGCGACCTCGAGCAGGGCAGGCGCGTCGATCATGGCGCAGCCATCAGTTCCGCCGCGCGCCAGCAGGCGGAAAAATGATGGTCGCCAAATTCCTCAAGCGGCGGGTATTCGGCACGGCAGCGATCGATCGCCATCGTGCACCTGGGCGCGAAGGCACAGCCCGCCGGCAGGTTGGTCAATGACGGCACCATGCCGGGAATTTCGGTCAGCCGCCCATCGGTGGCACCGAGCGAGATCACGGCCGGCATCGAGGCCATCAGGCCGCGGGTGTAGGGATGAAGCGGGTTCTCGAACAGCGCCTCGACGGTCGCTTCCTCGACCTTCTTGCCGGCGTACATTACGATCACGCGTTGCGCGGTCTGCGCTACCACGCCGAGATCGTGCGTGATCAGGATCAGACCGGTGCCGAGCTTCTGCTGCAGATCGACGATCAGCGCCAGAATCTGCGCCTGGATCGTCACATCCAGCGCCGTGGTCGGCTCATCGGCGATCAGCAGCGCCGGACGGCAGGCCAGCGCCATCGCGATCATCGCGCGCTGGCGCATGCCTCCGGAAAGCTGATGCGGATATTCCTGCGCCCGCCGCTCCGGCTCGGGGATGCGCACCAGCCGCAGCATGTCGACGGCCTGCTTCCAGGCTTCCTTGTTGGTGATGTTCTGATGCAGCCGCAACGCCTCGGTGATCTGGTAGCCGATCCGCATCACCGGATTGAGCGACGTCATCGGCTCCTGGAAGATCATGGAGATGCGATTGCCTCTGACAGCGCGCATCGCGGCCTCGTCGAGACCAAGCAGATCCGTGCCCTCGAGCACGACGGAGCCGCCGACGATCCGGCCCGGCGGATCGGGCACCAGCCGCATGATCGACAGCGCGCTCACGCTTTTGCCGCAGCCGGATTCGCCGACGATCGCCAGTGTCTCGCCGCGGCGGACGGTGAAGGAGACGTCGTCGACCGCCCGGAACAGCCCCGAATTGGTGAAGAACACCGTCCGCAGGTTCTTCACGTCAAGAACCACATCTTCCGCCTGCGCTTCGCTCATCAGCCGCGCTGCCTCGGATCGAGGATGTCGCGCAGCGCATCGCCGAACAAATTGGCGCCGAATACGGCAAGGCTGATCGCAACCCCCGGAAAAATCACGAGCCACGGCGCGACGCGAACATATTCAGCGGCCGATTCCGACAGCATGCGTCCCCAGGACGGGTAGGGCTCGGGAATGCCTAGCCCCAGGAACGACAGCGAGGCTTCGGTGAGGATGGTGGAGCCGAGTTGCGCTGTGCCCAGCACGATCAGCGGCGCCAGCGTGTTGGGCAGCACATGGCGCAGCGCGATCCGCATCTCGCTCATGCCGATCGACTTGGCGGCTTCGACAAAGGGCTGCTCGCGCAGTGCCAGCGTGTTGGCGCGGATGACGCGGGAGACCGTCGGGATCAGCGGGATCGCAATCGCGACGATGACGTTCGGGAGCGAGGGGCCGAGCGCCGCCGTCATCACCAGCGCCAGCACCAGCAGCGGCAGGGCCTGCAGGATATCGGTCACCCGCTGGAACACGAGATCGACCCAGCCGGACAGATAGCCTGATGCGAGACCAACCATCACGCCGATCGACGCCCCTAACGTTGTCGAACCGATGCCCACAGCCAGCGAAATCCGCGCGCCGTGCACGATCCGGCTCCAGACGTCGCGGCCGAACGAATCCGTTCCGAGCCAGTGGCGCCAATCGGGGGCGGCCAGGCGGTGCGTGGAATCCACGCTGAGCGGATCGTAGCGGCAGATCAGGTTGGCCGACAGCGCCACGCAGACGAACAGCACCATGATGACAAGGCCGATCGTGCCCAGCAGATGGCGTTGCGCCAGGAACGCCAGCCGGCGCCAGCCCTGCGTCGAATGCGCGCCGGCGCGCCGCAGTTCGCTATCGTAATTGATCGAGGCCAAGCGGCTGCTCTCTTTGTTCGAGCATGATTTTCCGGATCATGCGCTAGTCCCCATATCGGATGCGCGGATCAATCACGGCATAGAGCATATCGACGGTGAAATTGGCTGCTACGACCACCACCGCGATCAGCATCACGAGATTCTGCACGATCGGATAGTCGCGCCAGCGCAGCGCCTCGACCAGGAATCGGGCGATGCCGGGAATGTTGAACACGGTCTCGGTGACGATCAGTCCGCCGATCAGGAACGCCGCCTCGATGCCGATCACGGTGATGACGGGCAGGATCGCGTTCTTCAACGCATGACGATAATTGACCGAGCCCTCGGAGGCGCCCTTGGCGCGCGCGGTGCGGATATAATCCTGCCGCAGGATTTCCAGCATCGAGGAGCGGGTGATGCGCATGGTCAGCGCGGCGCTGCGGAAGCCGACCGCCATCGCCGGCACGCAATAGATCGCCAATGCTTCGGTCCAGGTCTTCGGGTTCGGATTGAAGATCGGCATGGTGCCGAACAGCGAGACCGACGCCATCAGGATCAACAGGCCGAGCCAGAACGAGGGCAGCGACAGCCCGCTCAGGCTGACGACGCGCAGGGCATAATCGAGCCGCGTGCCCTGATGCACCGCGCTGAGGACGCCCAGGGGAATGCCGATCGAGGCCGAAAACAACAGCGCCAGGCCCGCGAGCCGCGCGGTGATCGGAATCCGCGGCAGGATTTCATCCAGCGCCGGCTTCTCCGACACGTAGGAATAGCCGAGATCGCCGTGCAGCAGCCCGCCGATCCAGTGCAGATATTGTACCACGATCGGTTGGTTGAGGCCGAGCTCTCGTTCCAGGTTGGCCTTGTCGGCGGGATCGACGAAGCCGGCGGCGTCGAACAGGATGTCGACGATGTTGCCGGGAACGATGCGCAGCAGCACGAAGATGATGATCGAGATCCCGATCAGGGTCACGAGCATCAGGAACAGCCGCCGCACGATATAAGCAAACACCTTGCCGCTCCCTTGGCTGCTCTCCCTGACCCGCCGTCGAAGCCTTGCCGCCGATGGAAATTACTTGTCCATCCAGACGTCTTCGTAACGATAGCCGTTGTAGGAGCTGTTCACCATGACGGTTACGCCCTTGACATAGGGCTGCCAGCAGGTCCCGGTGCGGCCGTGGAAGATGATGGGACGCGCGACGTCCTCTTGCAATTTCTTGTCGATCTCCCACACCAGCTTCTTGCGCCTGGTCACATCCGTTTCGCCGGATTGCTGGTCGAACAGCGTTTCGATCTCCTTGTTGCAGTAATTGGTGTAGTTCCGCTCCGAATTGCAGGAATAATTCTCATAGAACGACTGATCGGGGTCGTCGACGGCGTTGCCGGTGAGGTTGAGGCCGAGCGCATAATCCTTGCGTGCGACTTTCGGGAACCACTGCGCGGTGTCGACGACATCGAGTTCGGCGTCGATATAGATGCTCTTGATCTGGTCGATCAGGATGATGGCGGGGTCGCGATAGACCGGGATGTTGCGGGTGGATACCTTGACCGCGAGATGCTTGTCCGGGCCGTAGCCGGCCTTTTGCATCAGCTTGCGCGCCGCTTCGCGGTTGGCGTTCACGTCGGGACCGTAGCCCGGGATCGATTCCAGCATGTCCTTGGGCATGGACCACAATCCGGCCGGCGCCGGCTGCATGGTGCCGCCGATATCGCCTTGTCCCTCGAACATGATCGAGATGAACGCCTTGCGGTCCAGCGCCAGCGCCAGCGCGCGGCGGATGTCGAGATTGTCGAACGGCGGCGAGGACGAATTGATGATGATGTTGGTCGAGACGTTGTTCGGTTCGACCACACACACCGCGTTCGGCATCTGCGACTTGACGTCCTTCAGCATCGGGATCGACACTTCGGTCGGAAACGTCATGTCGAACTTTCCGGAGACGAAGCCGAGGATCGCGGTCGAACGGTTCGTGATGATGGTGAACTCGATACCGTCGAGATGGGGCAGGCCCTTCTTGAAGTAATCGGGATTGCGCGTGAGCTTGATCGACTCGTTCGCCTTGAACTCGACGAACTTGAACGGACCGGTGCCGATCGGGTGGGTGCGCATATCGCCCGGTGATACATGGCAGGGATAGACCGGCGTGTAGCCGGAGGCGAGCAGCGCCAGCAACGCCGGCTGCGGCCGCTTCAAATTGAACGACGCCTCGTAGTCGCCTGATGTCGTCACATCGTCCACCTGATCATACCAGGATTTGCGCGGGTTCTGGCGGAACTTCTGCGCCGACTTCCCCATCAGCATGTCGAAGGTGCATTTGACGTCGGCCGAGGTGAACGGCTTGCCGTCATGCCATTTGACGCCCTGATGAAGCTTGAAGGTCAGGGTCTTGTTGTCGCTGCTCCAGGCCCAGCTGTCCGCGAGATCCGGAACGATCGACTCGATGCTGTTTTGCGCGACGTTCTGATTGTAGATGACGAGGTTGTTGTAGACCGGCATGAAGGGAACGTTGACCGAGTAGGTCGCGCCCTCATGGATCGAGGCGCTACCCGGACTGTCGCGGTGATAGATCCTGAGGATGCCGCCCTGTTTCGGCTCGCCTGCCAGAGAAACATCAAGCGAAACATCGTAAGCCGCCAGCACAGATAACACCGCGACGGCAAGCGTTCGCACGCTCCGCATGATCCCCTCCCGAACTTCGGTCTCGAGTGGCCGATTTGCGCCGGACGATATCATGATGGGGTATCGGGGCAACCGGCGAAGCCCGTGCGGGGATTGGCAATTCGGACTAATACATGGACGCAGGCAACCTTCCATCTACCGGCAATTGCGGGTCTGGCAGCCGGAATCGCCGCATTATGCCGCCATGCAGCGACATTTCTGCGTTCGATCTCGGCGAAGAACGCCGCGGCGAGCCTGGCAAAGCCGTTAGCGGTCAGCGACAGTTTGTCGCCGATCCCGGTTTGGGCACCGACTTCGCCGAGTCGTATTTGATGGTCTTGTCGGCGGTGAACGTGCCGGCGGCATGCATGATCGAATTCGCGATCGTGCGGACTTCATTGGGCGGGAATCGCACGCCCGCGCCGGAAAAGCCGCTTTCATGTCTGGCACGAAACCAGCATACCAGGGATGGCGGATTTCCTCGGCTCAACAGGAGCGTGTCATGAACAAAGGCGCATGGCGCAAGATGGTTATCAGGACGGTGATGGCCACTGTTATCGCTTTTGGCGGCGCGACATCGGTCGCGGGCCCGGCGCCGGCCGAAGAGCTTGTCAAGCTGTCCGGCTACAACGCCGACATCGGCGAAAGCTCGATATCCGGCATCTCATCCGGCGCGTTCATGGCGGTGCAGTTTGCCACCGCGTGGTCTTCGGTGATCAAGGGCGTCGGCGTGGTCGCCGGCGGACCCTATTGGTGCGCGAAAGCGGACGCCGACGACTTCATCAATGGCTACACGCTCCCGATCATGACCGCGACCGGCCCATGCATGTCCGGGCCGGCTCCTGAGCTGAGCAGCTTTTTTGCGAAGGCGGATGCTAAATCGGCTTCCGGCGAGATCGATTCCCTGCAATTCGTGCGCCGGCAAAAGATATATGTCTTCCACGGCTATAACGACGCGGTGGTGGCGAAGTCGGTCACCGATGCGGCGGCGGATTTTTATCGCCATTATCTCGGCGAGCCCAATCGCGGTAACCTCTACTACCAGACCACGATCGGTGCGGGCCATTCGCTGGTGATTGCGCGGGACCCGCACAAGGATGGTCTCAACGACTGCGCGGACAACGCCGTCCCCTATATCGATCAGTGCGGCTATGATCAGGCCGGAATCATCCTCCGGCACATTTACGGCGCGTTGAATGCCCCCAATCGGGGGCCATTGAGCGGGACGATCAAGCGCTTCGACCAATCGGTTTACACCCAGCCCGATGATCCCAGTCCACTCAGCCTCGGCGACGCCGGCTATGTGTTCGTTCCGAGGGAATGCGAGGATGGTGCGGCGTGCCGTGTGCATATCGCGCTGCATGGCTGCAAGCAGGATAGTGGCGATATCGATCGGCGTTACGTCGATGACACCGGGTACAATGCCTGGGCGGACACCAATCGCCTGATTGTGCTTTATCCGCAGACGGCGTCGAGTCCGTTCCTGCCATTCAATCCAGAGGCGTGCTGGGACTGGTGGAGTTACGTCAACCACGCCGATAGCTACGTCACCAAGTCGGGGCCGCAGATCAGGACCATCAAGGCGATGCTCGATGCGCTGACGGCGCGTGCCGCGCCGGCGACAGCTCCTGCAGCGGCCTCTGCCGTGGCGCCGGCTGCGCTCGCGGTCATCGACACGTCAGACACCGGCGCCGACCTGGCATGGACTGCGCAGCCGGGAACGACAGCCTACCGCGTCCGGCGTGCCGGCGCCGGCGGCCAGTTTGCCGCGGTGGCGGATGTGGCCGGTCCCAGTTTCGCCGATTCCGGCCTGACGCCGGCATCCGCCTATCGCTGGCGCATCTCGGCCATTGTCAATGGGACCGAGGGACCAGCTTCCATCGAGGCCGCCGCCACCACGCGCGCTGTGCCCGCGCCCTGCGCAAAACCCGGCACGTGCCCGATCGTCAAATGACCAAAGCCCGGCGTCGCGCGCGCTGCGCTGCCGGATTTTGCAGTAGATCATGGTCGGATAAATTTCCGAATCCTCACACGATGCGTGACGTCTTGTTGCCCCAATAGCGGTCGCGCAGCAGCCTCTTGTAGAGCTTGCCGGTCGGCAGCCGCGGCAGCTCGGCTTCGAAATCGATCGAGCGCGGCACCTTCTGGCGCGACAGCGATTGGCTGCAGAAGGCGATCAGTTCCTCCGCCAGTGCAGGCCCCGGCGAAACGCCCGGCATCGGCTGCACCACCGCCTTCACTTCCTCGCCGAGATCCGGATTGGGCACGCCGAACACGGCGGCGTCGGCGATCTTGGGATGGGTGATCAGCAGGTTCTCGCATTCCTGCGGGTAGATGTTCACGCCGCCCGAGATGATCATGAAGGTGGCGCGATCGGTCAGATAGAGGAAGCCGTCGCCGTCGACATAGCCGACATCGCCGACCGTGCTCATACTGCCGTCGGGTGAGCGGGCCTCTTTGGTCTTGGCCGGATCGCTGAAATATTCAAACGGGGTCGCGGTCTTGAACCACACCGTGCCCGGCGTTCCGACCGGACAGGCTTTCATGTTCTCATCGAGGATATGGAGATCGCCAAGCAGCACCCTGCCGACGGTGCCGCGATGCGCCAGCCATTCCTGGCTGTCGCAGGCGGTGAAGCCGAGGCCTTCGGTGGCGCCATAATATTCGTGGATGATCGGTCCCCACCATTGGATGATTTCGTCCTTCACCATCGCAGGGCACGGAGCGGCGGCGTGGACCGCGATCTCCAGCGATGACAGGTCGTAACGGTGGCGCACTTCCTCCGGCAGCTTCAGCATGCGTGAGAACATGGTTGGCACCAGCTGCGTGTGGGTGATGCCCCATCTCTCGACCAGCTCGAGATAGCGTTCCGGATCGAAGCTCTCCATGATGATGGCGGTGCCGCCGTTGCGAATCGTGAGGGTGACGGCCGCCTGCGGCGCCGAATGATACAGCGGCGCCGGCGACAGATAGATCATGCCTTCGCGGTACCGCCAGAGCTGCTGCAGGAAATCGAAAAGGGGCGTCTGCTGCGCCGGCGGTTGCTCCGGCAACGGGCGCAGAATGCCCTTCGGCCTGCCGGTCGTGCCTGACGAATAAAGCATGGCGGAGCCGATGCACTCGTCTGATATCGGGGTCTTCGGCAGACCGGCCGTCGCGTCCCGCAGGCCGACAATGCGTTCGCTCTCGCCCTCGCCGTCGGCGACGATGCAGAGCTCGATCTTTGGGCATTGCTTCAGCGCCTCGCGCGCGATGTCGAGTTTTGCCTTGGAGGTGATGAGAATGCGCGACTGGCTGTTGGTGAGGATGTAGACGAGTTCGCTGGCGGTCAGGTATGAATTGACGCAGGTAAAATAGAGACCGGAGCGTTCGCCGGCGCCGCAGGCCTCGAGATAGCGGCTGTTGTTCTCCATGAAGATCGCATAGTGGTCGAGCCGTCTGAGGCCACGGTTGCGGAACAGATGCGCCAGCCGGTTATTGCGCGCCTCCAGCTCGCGATAGGTGACGGCCTCCCCGGTGCTCGCCATGATGAAGGCGGGTTGCAGCGGACGCAGGTGAGCATGCTTGCCGGTGTACATCGAACAAAAATCCCCTCATGCAGCCATTAGAAGAATTTCGCGTAAGTGCGCCGGGCCATCGATCTGGCGCGGATTGCGCGGCACCCACGGCGTTTTCATCGCCTGCGCGGCGATCCGGTCGAAATGTTCGGGCCCGACCCGCACGTCCTGCAGGCGGCGCGGCATGCCGAGACCGCGGATGAAGCGATCGAGCACGTCGCCGGCGTCCTCGCTCGGGTGCCCCATCGCGGCCGCGACCAGCGCCTGCCGCTCGGCATTCGCGGATTTATTCCAGCGCATCACCGAGGGCAGCATCACGCAGGAGGTGTAGCCGTGCGGCACGCCAAACTCGGCGCCGAGCACATAGCCGATGCCGTGGCTCGCGCCCATCGGCACGCCCGAGGCCAGCGGTCCGGTCGACAGCCAGGTGCCGATCTGGCAATCCATTCGCGCATCGAGGTCGCGGCCGTCGGCCTTCACCCGTGGCAGCGCTTGCGCCAGCATCGAAAGTCCCCTCAAGGCCTGCGCGTCGCCATAAGGGTGCGCCTCGCGCGAGCAGATGCCCTCGACGCAATGATCGACGGCGCGGATTCCGGTCGACAGGAACAGCCACTCCGGCGTGTGCAGGGAGAGCGCGGGGTCGAGGATGGTGGCGCGCGGCATCAGCAGCGGGTGGCGCAGCATCTCCTTGACTCGGGTGTTCTCGTTGGTGACGCCGGCAATCGCCGAGAACTCGCCGCCGGCAATCGTCGTCGGCACGCTGATCTGGCGCACGACAGGCGCGACAAGCGGCGGCGAGGTGCCGCCCTGGGCGCGAATCCGGTCGATGCCTTCGACGGTATTGACGTCGTTGGCGAGGCAGAGCTGCACCGCCTTGGCGCCGTCGGTGATCGAGCCGCCGCCGACGGTGACGATGAGATCGGCTTTCGCCGCGCGGGCCTGTTCGGTCGCCGCGATCACGGCGGCGCGCGGCGTATGCGCCGGCATCGCGTCGAAGGTGGCGACGCAGCGGGCCGCAAGCGCGCGACGGATTTTTTCGATCTCGTCGGTTTCGCGATTGAGCGTGCCGCTGACCATCAGGAATGCGCGGCTGGCCGCGAGGCGGTCCATCTGCTCGACGATCGCCTCGCGCGCCGGATGCCCGAACACGACCTCGTCCATGGCGCCGAATACGACACGGCCTTGATGCACGTATTTGTCCTCCCTGGACAGTCTGGCCTTGTTGACGGCCTTGGGGTGCAGGTTAGCGGAGGAAATTGACAACGTCATGCCCGAAGATGATGCCAAAGGGCGGCGATCCTCCCCGACCGTCATTGCGAGCGGAGCGAAGCAATCCATCCCACCGCGGGAAAAACAATGGATTGCCGCGTCGCTGCGCTCCTCGCAATGACGGCGCTCCAATTCTAAACACGGCTTCGCGATCCCGCGGCGCGATGCGCCCGAGCTGTGCTGGAACGTGTCCCTCGAAAATCAGAGGGCGCAGGAAACGCCGGGTGCCCGCTGCACCCGCCGCAGCCTCTGTGCAAACTTTTGTCACTTGATACCGCGATATGGTAGAGGGGTGGCACAACCGGAAGGATGCCAAGGTGTCATCGCCAGACCTCGCGACGCTCACGATTGACGACTTCACGCCGCATCGCGATGCGGTGTTCGACCTGCAGACCCCGGGCGGCGTGGTGCCGCTGAAACTGGTGAAGGTCGATGCTGCTGGCGCGAGCGGACGGGCTGGCGGGGCGTTCTCTTTGTTGTTTGCCGCGCCGCAAGGCGCCTGGCTGCCGCAGGCGATCTATCCGGTGAAACATCCGGCGCTCGGCACGATCGAGATTTTTCTGGTGCCGATCGGACCGACGCAGGGCGGCAATGGCTATCAGGCGGTGTTTGCGTAGCAAATCGATCAGATTTGTAGCGCGTAGGGTGGGCAAAGCGCAGCGTGCCCACCATCTAGATAATGATTTCGGATGGATGGTGGGCACGGCGCGAAGAGCGCCTTTGCCCACCCTACACTTGCCGCTCTTCCGCCGCGCTCCAGCGCATCAAATCGTAGACGCCCTTGTCTTCCTCGGTCGCAAATCCGAGGCGGCGGTACAGCCGCATCGCCGGGTTGAGCTTCTCGACATGGATCGACACCGCCTTGCCGGCCGTGGCCGCTTCATCCATCAGGTCGCGCAGCAGCACGGCGCCAAAACCCTTGCCGCGATGCTCGGGCAGCAAGGCGATGTCGATGATGCGGTGCTGGCTCGGCCAGCGTTCGATGTAGAGGCGGCCGATGTCCTGGCCTTGATGCGCGATGACCAGCCAATCGGCGTTCGGATAATATTTCTGGTAATGTGCGTGCTGCGCCTCGAACTGCGCCTGCACGAAAGCGGCCTTTTGCTCTTCCGTCCATGGCGCGGCGGCGAGCTCCTCGGCACGGGTCGAGGCATAGAGGCGCGCCAGGAACGGCAAATCGGCGTCGGTGATCCGGCGAAACCGGCAGCCGGCGCCGGCGGCGCGCCGCCAGCCGAACGCCACGACGTCAGCGTCCATGGTTGGGGCATCATGCATGAGCGACGCTTATGTGCGCGGCGGGAATACGCCCTGCAGCGCGATGCAAAAGTTCAGGGTGAGGTAGGGTTGCAGGTTGTTATGCGACTGGTCGCCGCCGGCCGGGGCGATCATGTTGTCGTTGAAGGGAACGACCTGATTGTAGGGGGGCGCCTTATAGGCAAAGCCACCCGACGATCTGGAGAAAGTGCGATCCGTGCCGGGCGCGGCCAGCTGCGCGGGCTGACTCTGCGCCATCATGGTATGGCTGTGGGAGGGTATTTCGCTTTCCAGCAGCGTCACCGTTTCCGAGCCGCCCATTTCGCCGAGATCGTGCAGCGACAGGCCGGGACCTTGCCCGGGATGCATCGGCGCATTTCCCGCCATGTTGGGCAGGGCGAAAGTGCTCGTGCCATTGCCGCCATAGGTGGTGCCGAGCAGCGAGAACAGCGCGGTGTTCTGTGAGATCGGCATGATTTGCCCGTCGCAAAAGGCCCAGCCCTTGGGCGCGAAGTTGAACGGGAAAATGCGAATCTCCGCGACGAACGGATCCATGGCGTGCTCCTAGGTCGGGGTCGGGAAAATGCCGAACAGCGAGATGATGAAATCGACGCACAAATACGGCTGGAAGTTATTGTGCGGCTGACTGCCTCCCGTGGAGCCCACACACTGGGCGTTAAAGTTCACGTTCGGGGCTTGCGCCCGGTAAACCTGCACAGTCTGGTTCTGCGCCGTCAGCTTATTCTGGGGCTCGTTTACATCGCCATTGTTTCCGGACGCGAGCAGGGGATGGCTATGCGACGGAATTTGCGGCGTCGTCAGCGTGACCTCTTCGACGCCGCCCGTCTCGGCCAGGACGAAGCCGCTGCCGATATGGATCGGAAGGCGGCCGCGCAGGTCCGGCAGCGCGAACGTGCTCTGGCCGTCGCCGCCATAGGTGGTGCCGATCAGATTGAACAGGGTGTCGAAGTCGGAGATCGGCAGCAGCTGCCCCTCGCAGAACATCCAGCCGGCCGGCGCGAAGTTGCCGGCGAACATGCGAATTTCGCCGATATAAGGCTGTGCCACCGATGCGCCTCCTCAGTTCTGCGACGGGAAAATGCCCTGCAGGGCGATGCTGAAATTGAGGGTCAGGAACGGCTGCATGTTGAGATGCGGCTGGCTCCCGCCGGTATTTGTGAGGGTCCCGGGCAATAACGACGTCATGTTCGCCGCGCCTGTATAGAGGCCAGTCACGACGGCAAACAGCGCGTCGCTCGCAAGCGGTTGGTAGTTCTCCGGATTGGTGGTGTGCGGATCGCTGGTCGCATGGGCGGTATGGACGTGCTGCGGTATTTCCGAGATCGAGAGCGTGTGGGCCTGTTCGCCGCCTCTCTCGCCGAGAACGTGGCTGCCCATATGCATCGGCACGCGTCCGCGCAGATCTGGCAGCCCGAAATTGGTCTGCCCATTGCCACCATAGGTTGTTCCAAGCAGGGAGAACAGCGCCTGGTTCTGATTGATCGGCAGCAGCTGGCCGTCGCACAGCGCCCAGCCCTTCGGCGGGAAATTGAACGACATCATCCTGATTTCCGAGAGAAACGGCTCAGCCATGGACCCCTCCCTGCTCTCTACCTTAAGTTTTATACTATGCTATATTAAACCTGTAAGTCGACACAAATCTGTTCGATGTTTGTACAGCCGGTGCTTGCAGCGCAGGACCGCTCGCGCTATTCCGCGCCGACGTCAGCTGCGGACGGCAATCCGGCAGTAAACCTCGAACGATTCGCGCCTCAAACATGCAAGTCGACATGAATCTGCGCCAGGTGAATGGCGGAGTGGCTGTCGACCAGCACATTGATGGCATCGCCCGCGTGCGCGCCGTCGAGCTGCACGACGCTGACCCAGTTCGAGACCTTGAGGCCAAGGCTGCAATCGCCGGTATTTACCTGAAGCGTCGCAAACGACCCGCTCGGGTCTTCCAGCGCGCGCACCATCAGAGCGTCGCTCACGCTGGAAGCATGGAGTGGCGAGGTCAGCGCGGAGAAGTCGAACGTGTCGCCCTGGGCGAAGCTGTAGTCGGCGACATCGGTGATCGGCGGCGGTGTCGCCGCGTGGACGTCGACGTGGGCGAATACGAAATTGTCCGCGCCGGCTCCGCCGACGAGAATATGGCCGCCCTGACCGGCATCGATGGTGTCGTTGCCCGGCGTTCCCGTCACGACCGGTGTGGCGGGTCCGATCGATACGGCCGGCGTCAAAGACACGGCCGGCATCGCGCTGGCCTGCGCGACGTCGGTCGCATCCGGCAGCCGCCGCTCGCCATCGACGAGGCTGATATACATCAGGTCATTGAGGTCGGCGGATGCCGTACTGTCCGGCAGGCCAAGCACGTGGCCCATTTCGTGCGCCACGGTGGTCAGCAGGTCGAGGTGACCCGCGGCCGCATTCGACGGATCGGTCAACAGATCGGTGCCGGCGGCATTCAGGGTATGGGTGAATTCCGAACTGCTCGACGGCGTTGGATCGACGAACCAGCCGTGGCCGTCGGCATCGGTATCGATCGTGATGTGCGCGGGCGCGGACTCCTCGCCGACGATGTTGCCGGAGAGGTCGGCGATGCTGAAGGTGGCGGCGTGCAGCGCCGCGAGCTGGCTCGCCGAGGCGCCCGCCGCCGCCCATTGCGCGATGGCTGCCGCGACGACCGAATCGAGCTCGGCCTGCGTCAGATGCATTTCGCCCGATGTCGGCGAGGAAGATTGGACGCCGCCCGATGCGGCCAGCAGCGGGAGAACCACCGGCGGCAGTGGAGGTGTCGTGGTCACCAGGTTAACGGAACCGGAAACGGCCGTATTCGTCGTCCCAGGGTTGAGGTTGTCGTCGTCGATGACGGTCGCGGCGGTCGCGGAGCTCGATCCATTCTTGGAGAGATTGATCGCGCCGGTGCCTTGCAAGCTGAAGTTGACGTCGCTGAAGTTGGCGGGGTCGCCGGCCGAGAAGTCGTTCCTTTTCGTGGGATCGGTAGCCGAGCCGACGAGCACATTGACAATGTTGTTGTCGCTGGCCAGGGCGCCGACATCGACGTCGAGGCCGGCAAACTGGTTGGTGGCATTTGGCGTATCGACGGTGTTGCCGATGATGGTGGCATTGAAGACGCCCTGGCCGCCGTTGGCCGCCACCATGCTGTCGTTTGCCTGCAGGAAGATGCCGACCTCGTTGGTCTGGTGAACGACGTTGTTCGAAATCAGCGTCGTGTGCGTCCCGGTTCCGTTGCTGTCGACCTTGATGCCGGAGGCCTCAAGCGAGCCGGAATTGGCGACGCCCGCCAGGCCGATGGTGTTGGCGTTGATGGTGCCGGACCATGTTCCATGGCCGTTGCCCTTGCCGACCAGCAACGCGATGCCGACGGCGTCTCTCAAGGTATTATGCGAGACGTCGTAAGTCACGGTCGACGCCTGGCCCGCGCTATCGCCGGTAATATCGATGTCGCCGGCGCCGGCCGCCGCGTGGATGTTGCTATTGCTGAAGGCGTCGTTGCGGACGACGGCGTCGACGGTAGAGTTGTTGTTGGCGATGATGTTCAGCAGCGAGCCGATTGCGTTGGTGAAGAAGGAGTTGGTCACGGTCACGTTGGCCGTGGCGCTGTTGAGCGCCTCGAACAGCATGCCGTCTTCGCCGTTGATCCCGATGGTGCCGAAATGAACGTTATCGACCGTCAGCCGGTTGAGCGTTCCGCTGGTGTTGACGACATTCAGATCGTCGCCGGTATTGACGTCGCCGGCTGCCGTTCCGCCGAGCGTGCTGTTGGTGATGGAGGCGCTGCCGAGCAGATTGTCGAACCTGACGGCGCCTTCCCGCGCCGTCGTGTCGGCCGCGTTGTCGGTCCCGTTGGTGCCATTGATGATCGAATTGTTCAGCGTGAAACCGGTTACGTTGAAGCCGCGGATGCCGAAATTCTGGAAAGTGTTGAGCTGCATATGATTGAGCTCAACGTCCGTCGTGTTGTTCAAATAGATGCCGGTGCCTTGCGTGGTGCTGCCGTCCGCGCCGGTCTTGTTCGCGATCGTGCCGCCGCTCGCCGCGGCGCTGACGCCAGTCACATGCAAGCCGCCAAAAATACCGGTGTTACTGAGGATGATGCCGTCGGCGGAGCCGCCGCTCGACGAGATTGACTGGAAGTTAAGATTGCCCGAACCGATCGTGGTGTCGCTGATATCGAGCGCGGTGCCGGTGCCGCTGCTGAGGTGGTTGGTGCCGGTGACGGTGACGGTGCCGCCGTGGGTGAAGTTCAGGCCGTTGCCAGCAGCGGTGTTGACCACGATGTTGGACATGGCGACGGTGCCGACATTGTTGCCGTCGTCGCTGATACCCATCCCGCTGCCCAGCGTGGTGTCGACACCGACATGCGCGATGGTGTGGCCGGTGGTGCCGGCGAGCAGATCGACGCCGTTGTCGGCGGAGCCGGCGGTCAGCTTGATGACGGGATCGGTGCCCGAACCGGTATTGGCGGTGACCACGACGCTCGTCACCGGATTGGTGAATTGAAGCGTCTGGCTGCCGCCGATCAGGTTGACGCCATCGGCGAGATTGATGCCGTTGGCCTCGCTGTAGGTCCCGGTGCCGTGTTCCAGCACGACGTAGTCGCCGGTGCCTGCCGGGTTCGCCGCGTTGAAGGCGGCGATCGACGTGAACGGGTTCGCCTGGGTGCCGAGGTTGCTGCCGCCCGCCGAGTTGTCGATATAAAACACCTGCGGGACGACGCCGACATGGAAGGTCTGGTTGCCCGAGGACAGCGGTCCACCGGTGCCGGTGTTGCCATTGTCGCTGACGTTCAGCGTCACGGCGTCCGAACCGGTAAAGCCGTCGTCGCTGTTGTAGGTGAGGGTCGAAAGCGCGGTGTTGACCTGCGCCACGGTGCCGGTGAGCGTGACGGTATGGCTGCCGTTATTGGTGAAGCTACTGAGACCAGCGGTGGTGAAGGTCAACCCGGCATGGCCTGAGGCAATCGTCGCGGTGACATTGCCGCTGGCGGCGTCGATATCGGCGACCGAAAGGCCTGAGATCGCAAGATTGGTATGCGAGAATGCCGTTCCGACCGATGCATCTGACGGAACCGAAGCGGTCGGCGGATCGTCCACGGCGGTGACGGTCTCGGTCGTAGTTGCCGTGCCGGTGTTGCTGCCGCTGCCGTCGTCGACCGCGGTGACGGTATAGGAGCGCGCGGTGGTATCGGGGTTTTCACTGGTGTTGTTGAACCGAATGAGATCCAGCACGCCGTTGTAGTGCGTAATCGTATCGGTGCCGGTGAGGGTGACGGTCTCGGTGCTTGCGGTGCTTGATATGGCGAAGTGGATGCCGCCGATGTCGCCGCTGGCACCGGCATGGCCCGACACCGAAAGCGCGTCTGAAGGCTTGAGGTCGTTGAGGACGAAGGTGGCGGTGGTCAGGTTGGTGCTGTCGACGTCGCTGATCGTGAGGGCGGGTGCGATCGTAACCGGAACCGAATTCGCCGCCGGCGTGCCATTCGGCGGCTCGGTGAATCCGGTGATGGCGCCGAACGTCACCACCGGCGGATCATTCACCGGCGTGACGTGGACGGTCGACGTGCTGGTGTTGCTGTTGAGGGCGCCGTCGTTGACGGTGTAGCTGACGGTGCGATCGAGCCCGGACGGATTGTCGCTGCTGTTGGAGTAAGTGACGGAGTCCAGCGCGGTCTTGTAGTTCGCGGCGCTGGAGGAGCCGGACAGCGTCAGCACGCCGGTCCCCGCGTTGTACGATCCGGTGATGCCGTTCTGGTTGGTGAAGCCGAGGATGTCCTGGCCGGTGGCGAAGTTGCCGGTGATTGCCACGGTCGCGCTGGACATGTTGGCGCTGTCGACGTCGGCCACCGTCACGCTCGTGTCGATCGCGGTGGCGGCCTGGTTTTCCGTGTAGTTCAGCGTGCCGCCGGCGGTGGTGACCGGCGGGTCGTTGACCGGCGTGACATTGATGGTGTCGGTGACGGGTGAACTGTCAAGCGTACCGTCATTGGCAATGATGGTGACAGTGCGGGCGGCGCCCGACGGGTTGTCGCTGGTATTGACATAGGTCACCGAGGCCAGCGCGGTCTGATAGTTGGCGACGCTGGACGAACCGGTCAGCGTCAGCGTGCCGGTCGCGGCATCGAACGAGCCGGTGATGCCGTTCTGGGTGGTGAAGCCAAGCACGTCCTCGCCAATGACGTAGTTGCCGGTGATGTGCACCGTCGCATGCGCCAGGGTGGCGTTGTCGGAGTCGGTAACCGTCAGCGCCGTATCGATCGCGGTCGCGGCCTGGTTTTCGGTGTAGGCCAGCGTGTGGCCCGCGGTGACGACCGGCGCCGCATCCAGAACCACAGCGATGGTGAAATTCTGGGTAATTGCCTCAGCGCTCGGATCGTGCGCGCTCACGGTTATGGTGATGGAGTTGTTGGCGGGCGTCACGGGATCATAGACGATCGGCACCGTACCGGACGTCGTGACGACGCCGGTGTTGGGATCGATGGTGAACCTGCCACCGCCATCATCCGTCAGCGAGTAGGTTACCGTTCCGCCGCCGGGATCGGCGGCAAAAGCCGTAATGCCGGTCGATGCGCCGGTAGGTGCGCCGTTTGCGACCTGGTTAGCGCCGCCATTGCTGTCGGTGATGGGCGGGATCGGTGGCAGGTCGGTTATGTTGAGGGTAACGGCTTCGGTGTTGAAGGCCGCCGACGCGTCGCTGGCCTTGACGGTGAAGCTGTAGGAAGTCTTGGTCTCGAAATCCGGCACGGCATTGATGGTGACGGCGCCGGTCGACGCATTGATGGTGAAGGCGCTCGCATCGGCACCGGACAGCGAATAGGTCACGGTGCCGCCGCCCGGGTCGGCCGCCACCGCGGTGTAGACCAGGGTATTCGCCGCTACGCCCTCATTCACTGCCGCCGAATTGGACGACGAGATCACCGGCGCGAGGTCGTTGACGCCAATCGTGACCGCCTCGGTATTGAAGGCGCCCGCCGCGTCACTGGCCTTGACGGTGAAATTGTAGGAGTTCTTGGTCTCGAAGTCCGGAACGTTGTTGATGGTGACGGCGCCGGTCAAGGCATTGATGGTGAAGGCGGCGGCGTCGGCGCCGGACAGCGAATAGGTCACGGTGCCGCCAGCCGGATCGGCCGCCGCCGCCGTGTACACCAGGGTGTTCGCCGCCACGCCCTCGTTCACAGCGGCCACGGGGGGCGACGAGATCACCGGCGGCAAATCGTTGACGCTGAGCGTGACCGTCTCGCCATTTGTGGCGCCCGAGGCATCGCTGGCGTTGACGTTGAAGCTGTAGGAACTCTTGGTTTCGAAGTCCGGCACGCCGTTGAGGGTGACGATGCCGGTAGCCGGATCGATGGTGAAGGCGGCGGCGTCGGTACCGCTGAGCGAATAGGTCACGGTGCCGCCGGCCGGGTCGGCCGCGATCGCCGTGTAGACCGCGGTGTGTGCCGCAACGCCTTCGTCCACCGCTGCCGCGGCGGGCGACGAGATCACCGGCGCCACATCGTTGACGCTAACTGTGACCGCCTCGGTGTTGAAGGCGCCCGAGGCATCGCTGGCCTTGACGATGAAGCTGTAGGAATTCTTGGTTTCGAAATCCGGCACGCCGTTGATGGTGACGATGCCGGTGGCCGGATCGATCGTGAAAGCGGCGGCATCAGTGCCGGTCAGCGCGTAGGTCACGGTGCCGCCGCCGGGGTCGGCCGCCACCGCCGTGTAGACAGCAAAATTTGCCGCAACGCCCTCGTTCACCGAGGCCGTCGCCGGCGAGGAGATCACCGGCGCCAAATCGTTGACGCTGAGGGTGACCGCCTCGGTATTGAAGGCGCCGGAAGCATCACTGGCCTTGATGGTGAAATTGTAGGAGCCCTTGGTCTCGAAATCCGGCGTGGCGTTGATTGTGACAACGCCGGTATTCGCATCGATGGTGAAGGCGGCGGCATCGGCGCCGCTCAGCGCGTAGGCGATGATGGTGCCGCCGGCCGGGTCGGCCGCGATCGCCGTGTAGACGGTGGTGTGGGCGGCGACGCCCTCATTTACCGAGGCCGTCGCCGGCGAGGAGATCACCGGCGGCAAATCGTTGATGTTGACCGTCAGCGCCTGGGTGGTGAAAGCTCCCGAGGCATCGCTGGCCTTGACGCTGAAGCTGTAGGAACTCTTGGTCTCGAAATCGGGCACGGCGTTGATGGTGACGATGCCGCCCGCGTCGATGCTGAACGCACTGGCGTCGGCGCCGATGAGCGAGTAGGTGACGGTGCCGCCGGCTGGATCGGTGGCCACCGCGGCATAGACCAGCGTACCTGCCGGTACGCCTTCATCCAGCGTGAAGGGGACGCCCGGCGCGATGGTCGGCGGCAGGTCGGTGACGCCGATCGTGACGGCCTCGGTGTTGAAAGCCCCCGACGCGTCGCTGGCCTTGACGTTGAAGCTGTAGGAGCTTTTGGTCTCGAAATCCGGCACGGCGTTGATGGTGACGGCGCCGGTCGAGGCATTGATGGTGAAGGCGGCGGCGTCAGTACCGGTCAGCGAATAGGTGACGGTGCCGCCGGCCGGATCGGCCGCTGCCGCCGTATACACCAAGGTGTTCGCCGCGGAGTTCTCGGTCACGGAGCCCGAATTGGGCGAGGAGATCACCGGTGCCAGATCGGTGACGCCGATCGTGACCGCCTCGGTGTTGAAGGCCCCCGACGGATCGCTCGCCTTGACGGTGAAGCTGTAGGAAGGCTTGGTCTCGAAATCCGGCACGGCGTTGATGGTGACGGCGCCGGTCGAGGCATTGATGGTGAAGGCGGCGGCGGCGGCGCCGGACAGCGAATAGGTGACGGTGCCACCGGCCGGGTCGGCGGCCACCGCGGTGTACACCAATGTGTTTGCCGCCACGCCCTCGTTCACCGCGGCCGAGTTGGCCGACGAGATCACCGGCGGCAGGTCGCTTACGGCAATTGTGAAGGTCTGGGTCGTGTGCGCCGTGCCGTCGCTGGCATCAACGGTGATGGTGTAACTACCGCCCGAACTCTCGAAATCGACCTTGTTGTGATCGGCGACGGTGACGACGCCGGTTGATGAATTGATGGTGAAGCCGCCGCCTGAGGGGTCGCTAGCCAGCGAATAAGTCACCGCCGGGCCGTTGACATCGGTCGAGTGCGCGGTGATGCCGACCGTCGTTCCGTTGGCCGCGCCTTCCACGACCGTGTTGGCGGTGGCGTCCGTGTCGGTCGGCGCGGTGGGTGCGACGTCACCGACGTTGATCGAAAAATTTTGCGATGAGGTGAAGATGCCGTCGGTGGCCTGCACGGTGATGCCGTAGGCATGGCCCGGGCTGCTCTCGTAATCGATCTTGGTCGGATCGGCGACCGTCACCACGCCGGTGGTGGAATTGATCTGGAAGGCGCCGCCGGCGTTGTTGGTCAGCGAATAGGTGATCGGGAAGCCGACGATGTCGTGCGCTGAAGCCGTGACGCCGACCGCCGTATTGGCCGCCGCGCCTTCGAGGACGGTGTTGGTGCCTGCATCGGTGTCGACCGGCGTCGTCAACAGCAGGCCGCTGATCGGCGGCCAGGGCGTGCTGGGCGGGCAGCCGAGATAGAGCGCCTTGAGCCCGTAACTATCCGCAAAGGTTTGCGCGGCCGGAGTCAGAACGATATTCCCGAACGGGTCCAGAAAGAGCTCTGGCCGCGTGATGCCACCGAAGGTGTAGGCGGGAATCGTACTCATGCTTACTCCTGCGGCGGCGTTGAATCGGCCGTAGTTCTACAACCAGCAGTAGATGCGTTCTGCGAACCGGTTCACATCTGCTGACGGATTGTGTGCGAGGCGCTCAAGGCCCCAGCCAGTTCTTTAGAAACAATGGCCGCTTGAGAACGCGGTCTTGCAGGGAAATCAGCGGCGACTGAAAACTCGCCGGCTATTGCGCAATGCCTCACTTACAAACGCCTCACTCACAAACGCCGCGACTAAAGTTCAATGAATGTTCAAAAAATGCGGTTGCCAGGAATTAATGGTTTGGCAACCAAGACCGTATTGACCCTACAACCCTGAGTCAATGTTTCCAAGATATTAACCAATTTCCGGGTGCCGGTAACCTTGACGCGGCGCATTGCCTGAAAGCGCGGCACCTTCATTTTGCTTTCTTGGTGCATCGCGGAATCGTCGCCGCGTTGTCACAATAGGAGCCGTCCCCAAGATGTAACGCGGTCAGAATGCGCAACTATTTGCTTGATCTGGTGGGCTTATTGAACAGACTGGGCGGCGGTCCCATCTGTGACGTCCGCCGCGGGGCTCTGCGGCCGTCGCCCGCGTCGATCGCGATCTTTTAAGAGTGCTGGGGAGATGCCATTGACCGCGACTGACACATCGGGGCCTCTCGCCCGGACCGAAGGCCCAAAATCCCGCTCGCTCCGTGGCTTGACGCCGCTTGGCCTGCTCGTTGCGGTCACGCTTTCCGGCTGCGGTGAGAAGCCGCAACAGCAGGCGGCGCCGCCGGCACCGCCCGTCACCGTGGCGCAGCCGACCAAGCGCACGGTCACCGATTGGGATGAATTCACCGGACGGTTCGAGGCGGTCGAGGAAGTCCAGGTTCGCGCCCGCGTCGGCGGCTTCGTGACCAGCGTCGAGTTTCGCGATGGCGCGATCGTCCACACCAGCGATTTGCTGTACGTCATCGATCCCCGCCCGTTCGAGGCGGTCGCCGAGCAGGCTGACGGCCAGCTTTCGGATGCGCGCGCCAGGGCGGAGCTGGCCAAGCGCGAGCTCGATCGCGCGTTGACCTTGGTCCAGACCAGCGCGGTCTCCGAATCCGTCGTCGATCAGCGCCGCCAGACCCTGCAGGCGGCGCACGCCGCGGAGATGCAGGCCGAGGGCGCGCTGAAGGCGGCGCAGCTCAACATCGAATTCAGCCACGTCGTCGCGCCGATCACCGGCAGGGCGAGCCGCCACCTCGTCAGCGCCGGCAATCTGGTGCAGGGCAGCGAGGGTACTTCGACATTGCTGACCTCGATCGTCTCGCTCGATCCGATCTACGTCTATTTCGACATGGACGAGGCGACCTATCTGAAGAACAACCGGCTCTATTTCGCGGGCAAGCGGCCGAGCTCGCGCGAGAATCCGAACCCGGTGCAGGTGACGCTGACCGGCGAGACCAAGCCCTCGCATGACGGCAAGATGGATTTCCTCGACAATCGCCTCGATGTCTCGACCGGCACGCTGCGCAGCCGCGCGGTGATCCCGAACAAGGATCTCTCGATCCTGCCGGGACAATTCGGCCGCGTCCGGCTGATCGGCAGCGCGCCCTATGAGGCATTGCTGCTGCCGGATGCCGCCATCGCCACCGACCAGTCGCGCAAGATCGTGTTCGTGGTCAAGGACGACGACACGGTCGAAGCCAAACCGGTGGTGGTGGGGCCGCTCGACGAGGGCCTGCGCGTGATCCGCGAAGGCCTCAAGGCGGAAGATCGCGTGATCGTCGATGGCCTGCAGCGCGCCCGCGTTGGCGCCAAGGTGAGCCCGCATCCGGCGCCAGCCCCGGCAGGTGGCAAGACATGAATCTCGGCCGGCTTTCCATCAACCAGCCCATCCTGGCGATGGTGCTGTCGATCGTGCTGCTGATCGTCGGCGCCATCGCCTACACCACGCTGCCGGTGTCGGAATATCCGCAAGTGGTGCCGCCGACCGTCGTCGTCACGACGCAGTACCCGGGCGCCTCGGCGCAAACCGTCTCCGACACCGTCGCGGCCCCGATCGAGCAACAGATCAATGGCGTCGAGGACATGCTGTATCTCTACAGCCAGGCGACCTCGAACGGGCAGTTGACGATCACCGTCACCTTCAGGCTCGGCACCGACCTCGACAAGGCCCAGGTGCTGGTCCAGAACCGCGTCGCGATCGCGCAGCCGCAACTGCCGGAAGAAGTACAGCGCAACGGCGTCGTCACGCGCAAGAACAGCCCCGACATCCTGCTCGTGGTGTTCATGCTGTCGCCGGACGACACCTTCGACCAGCTCTACATCTCCAATTATGCGCTGTTGCAGGTCCGCGACCAGTTACTGCGGCTCGATGGCATCGGAGATGTGCAGATTTTCGGGGCGCGCGATTATTCGATGCGGCTGTGGCTGGATCCTGACAAGATCGCCAATCTCGGCATGACGGCGGGCGACGTGATTGCCGCCATCCGCGCCCAGAACCTCCAGATCACGGGAGGGCAGCTGGCGGCGCCGCCGATCGCCGATCGCGCGTTTCAGCCGAACCTCGCCTTCACCGGCCGTCTCACGGACGTCAGCCAGTTCGAGAATATCCTGGTCAAGGCAGGCTCCGACGGTCGCACGGTCCGGCTACGCGACGTGGCGCGGATCGAGCTCGGGGCGCTGGACTACACCACCAACAGCTTCCTGCTGAAGAAATCGGCCGTCGCCATGCTGGTGACCCAGCGTCCGGGATCGAACGCGCTGGCCACGGCCAAGAACATCTCCACCACGATGGCGAAGCTGAAGACCAGCTTTCCGCGCGGTCTGGATTACAACATCGGCTACAATCCGACCGAGTTCATCGCGCAATCCGTCAGCGAGCTGATCAAGACCATCTACGAGGCGATGATCCTCGTCGTCATCGTGGTGCTGGTGTTCCTGCAGGGATGGCGCCCCGCGATCATCCCGATCATCGCGATCCCGGTGTCGCTGGTCGGCACCTTCGCCGCGATGGCGGCGCTTGGATTTGCGGTCAACAATCTCACTTTGTTCGGTCTCGTGCTGGCGGTCGGCATCGTGGTCGACGACGCCATCGTGGTGGTCGAGAACGTCGAGCGGCATCTCGAGCACGGCATGAACCGGCGCGATGCGGCGCTCAAGACCATGGAGGAAGTCGGCGGCGCGCTGGTCTCGATCGCGCTGGTGCTGTGCGCCGTGTTCGTGCCGACCGCCTTCCTCGGCGGCATCTCCGGACAATTCTTTCAGCAATTCGCCGTGACCATCGCGGTCGCAACCGCGATCTCCTGCTTCTGTTCACTGACGCTGTCGCCGGCGCTGGCTTCGCTGATCCTGCAGCCGCACGAGGAAAAGCGCCCGCCGGCAAGCTGGAATTTCATCGGGCGCGGCTGGGACAAGTTCACCGGAATCTTCAACCGCATCTTCGACCGGCTGTCGCACGGCTATGCGGCTGCTGCGGGCTTCGTGATCCGGCATACGGCGGCGATGCTGCTGCTCTATTTGGTCCTGATCGGCAGCGCCGGATGGCTGCTCGCGACCACGCCGCAGGGGTTCATTCCGGCGCAGGACCGCGGTTACGTGATCATATCGCTGCAACTGCCGGGAGCGGCCTCGCTGGCGCGAACCACTGAAGTCGTCCGCGAGGTCGAGAAGATCGCGCTCGAGACGCCCGGCGTGGTCCGGGTGCCGGCCTTCGCGGGATTGTCGGGTGCAACCCGCACCCAGGCCAGCAACTCCGCGGCGCTGTTTCCGGTGTTCGACGAACCGGCGGTGCGCGCCAAGAAGGGCCAGACCGCAACATCGATCACCAACGAATTGCGCAAGCGGCTGTCTGCGATCGAAGGCGCCTTCATCATCGTGATTCCGCCCCCGGCGGTGCCCGGCATCGGCACCGGCGGTGGCTTTGCCCTGCGCATTCAGGATCGCCAGGGACGGGGATCGCAGTTGCTGGCAGCGGCGACCGATGAACTCGTCGCCGCCGCGCGCAGGGCGCCCGGCTTGACCGCGGTGTTTTCGCCCTACACCGCCAACACGCCGCAGGTGTTCGTCGACATCGACCGCATCAAGGCGCAGAAGCTCGGCGTTCCGATCGCGAACGTCACCGAGACGATCGAGACCTATTTCGGCTCGGCCTATGTCAATGACTTCAACCTGTTCGGCCGCACCTATCACGTTACAGCCCAGGCCGATCTGCCGTTCCGGAAAGAAACTTCCGATCTGGCGCGGCTGCGCACCCGCAACGCCGCCGGCGACATGGTGCAGCTCGGCAGCGTCGTGGACTTCGAGGACATCTCGGGGCCCGATCGGGTCGCGCGCTACAATCTTTATCCAGCCTCCGAGATGCAGGGCGATACGCTGCCGGGCACCAGTTCGGCAACCGCTATCAACACCATGAAGCAGCTGGCGGAGCAGACGCTGCCGAGCGGCTTTGATTTCGAGTGGACGGATCTGTCCTATCAGCAGGTCACCGGCGGCAATTCCGGCCTCTACGTGTTTCCGATCTGCGTGCTGTTCGTGTTTCTGGTGCTGGCCGCGCAATATGGCAGCTGGAGCCTGCCGTTCGCCGTGATCCTGATCGTGCCGATGTGCCTGCTGGCCGCGACCATCGGCGTGCGGATCATGGG
>Ga0137415_10000394_pt1 | contig 41225 bp, 38 predicted proteins | sample CZODoug3_1_1_16f_FD_183082 | JGI IMG/M metagenome (GOLD analysis project Ga0137415, IMG submission 183082) | Vadose zone soil fungal communities from Angelo Coast Range Reserve, California, USA - CZODoug3_1_1_16fungal (Hybrid Assembly) | ecosystem: Environmental > Terrestrial > Soil > Vadose...
TCCGGGAACCGGTATCCCGCCTTCAGCTCGCAACGGTAGACATTGGTCTGGTCTCGATTGACTCTCTCATTGCAATTGGCCCAACTCAAGAAGAGATCTGGTCCGAGTGGGAAGATAATAGTCTCTCCAGCCATGTCGGCTTCGAGGCTCACGCCTTCAGCGTCAGCTGGCAAAGTAAAATTGAGCGCGGGACCAAAGATCACAGGATAAGACTGATGGTCGATCTGGCTCTGCATGGCGTGGACCACCTCTGCTTCCACTAAAAAGGTGGCGGTATTTGACCAATTGCGAGCAAAAGCCGTGATTTTCTGGCTGCTTTTGGGAAACCGTTCGGACTCTATTTTCGTAAACGGGCAGGGCCCTGCAATGCACGAGACTCGAGCATTTTGAAATTGATTTCCCATGCCCGCGTCCAGCGATGCCGAACCGATCGAGGCTTTCCATTTGCCGTCGGGCGAACACGTAGCTTGCCCCTTGCAGGGTACGTTCGCGACATTTTCAACCTGAAACGTTTTCACCGCGCTGCCCACATTCATCGTTCTCATGGCCTTGATTGAATAGCGAGCACGGATATTGCTCACCGTGATTGCGGACCGATTGGGCACATCCGTACTATTCCTGGGAAGGGGCACCATGTGAGCGAGATACAGTTTGTCACCCGCAACTTCTTCAAGGTCGAGAGGCTGATATTTGGGATGTCTAAATTTCAGGGTGACCACGTGCCCTTTGCGTACCTTTTTGAGCAATGGGAGGGCGAAGAAACCGGACGAGTCGGATTTGGTGGGAGCATTCGCCAAACTGTTCGTCGCAGTGATTTCTACATCAGCAATGGGCAACTGCTTCCTGGAGTCGGCGTCTTGTACGGTAACCGCACCGGTGATCATCAATGGCCCGGCAAGCCGGCGACGAAAGAAGACGGCGCCCACCGTCACAACGAGCCCTACGGCCAGCACGATCCAGAGCGCGAGTTTTCTATCCTTCGTCATCAAAATGATTTCGAATTATTTACGAGAGATGGTACCTCAACGGCATAGAGCGTGCACTCAGATGCGGCAGACACACATTGAGGTTTTATGTCCAAATCGTTTAAGATTTAGGCCACTCAAAGGATGAAAACTAAGCGCCCCAAAGCATCCTCACGCCGTGATTTTGTGAAACAGATCCTGGGCGCGGGTGGCTGCCTACCACTCGCCCGCCTTGCGTTTTCTCTTCCCGGTGCCGAACAGGGGCGCAAGGTTGCGGCACGCCCATCCGGTCCAGGCTCGCTACCCCCGGAGGACCACCAGTTCCTGAATGACCTGGAGAAGGCCAACTTCCAGTATTTTTGGGAGCAGGCCAATCCAAAGACCGGTTTGGTCAAGGATCGATGCAATGTTCGCACCAATGATGGCGGAATTGTCGGCAGCATCGCGGCCACCGGTTTCGGATTGACAGCCCTGTGCATCGGAGAGAAGCGTGGGTTCGTCCCGCGTGCGTGGGCGCAAGAACGTGCCGTAACCACCCTGCGATCTCTTTGGGGAAAACTGCCGAATCATCGTGGGTTTTTCTATCATTGGGCCAACATTAATACTGGCGAACGAGTTTGGGATGCTGAGGTATCTTCGGTGGATACCACAATCTTGCTGTGCGGAGTTTTGGCTTGCCGGGAATACTTTCAGGATGCTGAGGTCGATGCCCTAGCCGGTGCCATCTTCGATCGGGTGGAGTGGACTTGGCTGTCTGAAGACACCGCCCTGTTGCCGCATGGGTGGACACCCGAGATCGGCTTTTTACCCTATCGCTGGGACAACTACAGCGAATTGATGATGATGTATCTGCTGGGTTTGGGTTCTACCTCTTATCCGCTTCGCGACGAAACCTGGACCGCCTGGAAACGGTTGAAATTCGAATACGCCGGCCTGCGCTACATTGGCTCGTTCGCGCCGCTCTTTGTCCATCAGTACTCGCAAGCCTGGTTCGATTTCCGGCACAGGCGCGACAAGTACGCGGATTATTTTCAGAACTCGATCACCGCGACCGATGTCCATCGCCGCTTCTGCCTCGAGCTAGCCAAGCAATTTCCAACCTACAGTGATGATTTGTGGGGCATCACCGCTTCCGACTCTCCGGCCGGCTATGTGATTTGGGGCGGTCCCCCGGCCGTGGGGCCGATTGATGGAACCGTGGTGCCAAGTGCGACGGGTGGATCCTTGCCCTTTCTGCCGCAGCCGGTGATGCGCGTGCTGCGGACGATCAAGGACCGGTACCCCTCCGCTTGGAGCAAATACGGTTTTGTGAATGCATTTAACCCGCTGAAGAACTGGTACGACAGTGACGTGATCGGAATCGACACCGGGATCACGCTGTTGATGGCGGAGAATGTGCGCACCGGATTTGTCTGGAATACGTTCATGAAAAGCGAAGAAGCCAAACGTGGCATGGAGCGTGCCGGGTTCAGGAAATATTGAGCCTTCGACGCGACCGAGCGCGCATCCTCAAGATCTTCGCGGGTCGTCCGTAACGTTCTTTCATCCGACAGTGCATTTATTTCCCGAAGCCTGAACGAGTGTTGCCGCGAACCCAATTCTTGATGGATCCAATCCGGGGCTGTCTCGCCTCGTCTCATCCTTCCCTAACACGTACATTATAAAGGACATATTGGATTCGCGAGGTTGCGGACTGCTCTTGCCGCAGGTCTTCAATTGAGATAGACCTTTTTGCGGTCGAATCGGAATTCAACGTGAGATAGGAAAACGGGGCGATTTGGTCGGCGGGACAGGAAAGAGTATCTTCGTTACGCCTGCTAAAACCCCCAAGGCGCCTTTTGGCATCTTTAGGTCAACGCATTTCTTGGGGAAACGACCGAAATGGCTGCGCGGGAAAACTTCTGGAGCGGATTGCTGAAGCGTCTCTCTGCGCTTCGCAATGTGCCCCCCGTTCTCCGGATTGTTTGGAAGTCCGGGCCGATCGTGGTTTCCTTAGGACTGGTCTTCCGGCTGATTGCCTCCCTCCTACCCATCGCTTCCCTGTGGATCACAAAACTCATCATTGATGCCATCGTGCGGGCCATTTCCAGCCGTCAATCCGTGCCCTCTTCTCTGTGGTGGCTGGTCGCTGCAGAATTCGGCATCGCGATATTCGGCAGTGCTCTCAGCCGCGTCATTGACTATCTTGACGCTTTATTCGCGGACAAGTACACCCGCCACGTCAGCATTGAGGTCATGAAGCATGCCGCGGAACTGGATCTTATAGCTTATGAAGACCCAGTCTTCTATGACCGGCTGGAACGAGCACGGGTCCAGGCCACCGACCGGCTGGGTATGATTCAGTCCATCGGGCGACTAGTGCAGCAGGTGATTACGGCTGCCTCCCTGTCGGTTACCATTCTGCTGTTCTCGCCATGGCTTTTGCTGTTGTTGATTGCCGGCATTCTCCCGGCATTTCTTGGGGAAAGCCACTTCGCATTTCTTGGGTATGCGAGAAATTTCCGCCAAACCCCCGTCCGCAGAGAGCTCGATTACTTGCGGGTATTGGGAGGAAGCCGGGAGGCTGCCAAGGAACTCAAGCTGTTTGGGCTGAAGGATTTCCTTCTCGAACGGTTCACACGCCTCTCAGACCAGATCTATCAGGAGAACGTCGGTCTGGCCCGCCGCAGACTGATTGCAGGATCTTTTTTATCCATGATCGGTACCGCCGGCTACTACTCCGCATATGCGTACGTTATCTGGCGGACAGTAACGGGCTCGCTGAGCATCGGCACACTGACTTTTCTGACCGGTGCCATTGTGCAGGCGAGCGCGAACATCCAACAAATCTTCTCCACCCTATCAAGCATCGCCGATCAGGCTCTGTTTCTCACCGATCTGCTGGCTTTCTTTGAGATGCAGCCCACCATCCGTTCCAAGCCTAAGGCGTTACCAGCTCCGCGGCCGATTGTGCGCGGATTCGAATTTCGCAATGTGTCATTCCGGTATCCGGGAACATCGCGACTGGTGTTGAACGGCTTGAATGTCAGTCTGCGTGCTGGCGAGCGGGTCGCCCTCATTGGGGAGAACGGTGAAGGTAAGACGACTCTCGTCAAGCTGATGACGCGCCTTTACGATCCCACCGAAGGGCAGGTCCTGCTCGATGGAATCGATCTTCGCGAATACAACCTTGAGGATCTTTACCGCGAAATTGGCGTCATCTTCCAGGATTTCATGCGGTACGAGATGACCGCGCGCGAGAACATCGCAGTCGGGCAGATCGATGCGATCAACAACCTTTCACTTCTTCAAATGGCCGCCGACAAGAGCATGGCAAAAGAAGTGATTGAGAGGCTTCCCCGCGAGTATGAACAAATGTTGGGACGCCGCTTTGAGAGGGGTGTGGATTTGTCTGGCGGCGAGTGGCAGAAAGTAGCGCTGGCACGCGCCTACCTCCGCGACGCCCAAGTTCTCATTCTCGATGAGCCCACGGCTGCCCTCGATGCGCGCAGTGAGTTCGAAGTGTTTCAGCGGTTCGCAGAACTTACCGCCGGGAAGACGGCCCTCTTTATTTCTCACAGATTCTCCACCGTGCGCATGGCACAGCGCATCCTGGTGCTGGAGAATGGGAGAATTGCCGAGGACGGTAGTCATGAAGAGCTGTTCCATCTCGGAGGGCGTTACGCGGAGATGTTTGAAATGCAAGCTGCCAGCTATCGGTAAGAGATGAGTTCACGAGACTCAACAAACTTAAGATGCCGCAAAATACACATTTGGAAAATGTCAGTACGGAAACCGAACGCCTGCCCGAGCCAGGCCGTGATACCCAGAATCCGCAAGTATTGCGCGAAAAAGCGGCAGAGCTCGCACATTCCTTAGTATGGTTGCCAAACTCTCCTTCCTCGCACACATTTGCGGAACGCAGCTCCGCGCTTACACATGCCCTCCAAGTCATATTTGCTGCCCTGGAAGCGCCCCCGCCGGAACCACCGATCTCGGATGATTTTCGTTGGCTTTATGACAACGGCCGACTCATGTACACGGAACTTCGCGATACGGCGAGAACACTTAACTCCCGCGCGAAGACACCGCACGTCCGTACTCAGAAGGGCGAGGTCATGCCGCGAGTACTGGCGCTCGCTGAGGGATTTCTTGATGTCGTCTCCTATCAGTACGGCGAGCAAGAATTCGCGCTGTTCTTCGAAATGTTTCAACGAACCACGGTCTTGAAATCGCATGAACTCTGGACGCTTGCCTCGGCATTGAAGTTGGTACTTCTGGAACAAATTGCTGCACGCGGCAAGCGCCTGCTTCGTGATGCAACCGATGACTCCCAAGGAGTGGCTGTTTGCATACGCAGTCTGCGCGACATCGGGCAAACGCCCTGGAAGGATGTGCTCGAGCCGCTCATGGTGATTGACCAGCTGTTGCGGCAGGACCCCTCGGACTCCTATTCCCGCATGGATCGTGAAAGCCGCGATTTGTATCGAAAGAAGGTGTCGAACATCGCAGACCATTCTGATTTCACCGAGCCGGAGGTTGCCAGGGAGGCGCTCGCTCTCGCCCAGGAGGCGAGTCGCCGCACCCATACAGATCCGCGCACCGGTCTGCGAGAATCTCACGTAGGCTATTACCTGGTCGACAAGGGAATCTCGCTTCTTCATCACAAAGTGGGCTTCAGGCCGCCCCTTGGCCAGAAAATTCAGGGATTGCTGCGCCGGCATCCCGACGAATTCTTCCTGTTGGGCATAGAGATACTCACCCTTGCCATCATGGCTGTGGCAGTACTATTCCTCACGGATTCCTCCAGTTCGCCCGCGTTCATTTTGTTCTCGATGCTGATACTGCTGTTGACGAGTTCACAGAGTGCGGTGCAGTTGACGAATTATCTCGTCACGTCGCTGTTACCGTCGGAGATTCTTCCAAAACTGGATTTCTCCGAGGCGGTTCCTGACGAATGCATCACGATGGTCGCAGTTCCCAGTCTGCTTTTGAGTGAACATCAGGTACGAGGCCTGGTGGAGAACCTGGAGGTACGCTTTCTCGGAAATCATGACCCCAACATTCATTTTGCGCTCCTGACAGACTTACCTGATACGCGAGAACCCGCGCGAGAAGACAGTCCGTTGATTGCCCTGTGCGCGGATTTGATCCGCGAATTGGACGAGAAATATGCGAGCCAAGCCATGGGCTCGTTCTTTCTCTTTCATCGGCATCGGGTGTACAACCCGCGCGAGAGGTCCTGGATGGGATGGGAACGCAAGCGCGGCAAATTGCTGGATCTAAATAAGCTGCTGCGCGGACAATACGACAGCTTTCCTCTGAAGGTTGGGGAGCTGTCCATTCTTCCACGGGTTCGCTTCGTGATCACCCTGGACTCCGACACGGAGCTTCCGCGGGGCACCGCCCACCGCATGATAGGAGCCTTGGCGCATCCGCTGAACCAGGCCATCATCGACCCTGAAAAGGGCACGGTTGTCGCCGGATATGGCATCCTGCAGCCGCGCGTCGGAGTCAGTGTGCAAAGCACCGCTCGCTCAAGGCTCGCGGCCATCTACGCCGGTGAGACGGGCTTCGACATCTATACGCGCGCCGTTTCAGACGCTTATCAGGATCTGTACGGAGAGGGCAGCTTCACTGGAAAGGGGATCTATGAAGTGGACGTCGTGCATCGCGTTCTCGATCAGCGGTTCCCACGAAATGCTCTATTGAGTCATGACCTGATCGAAGGCGCCTATGCACGCGCCGGTTTGGCGAGTGATATAGAGGTGATCGAGGATTACCCCTCGCACTACAACGCGCACAATCGGCGGAAACACCGCTGGTTGCGCGGGGATTGGCAAATTGCTGGATGGCTGCTGCCTCACGTGCCGGAGGAGTCCGGGGACCGCGTGCCCAACCCGATCTCGCTCATTTCATGGTGGAAGATCTTCGACAACTTGCGCCGCAGCCTGGTGGAACCCGCCACTTTCCTGCTGCTCGTCGTCGGCTGGTTCATGCTCGGCCGACGGTCATGGCAGTGGACTCTAGCCACAATTTGCATTCTGTTCATCCCTGCATGGTTCCAGCTTGTCTTCAATCTGGTGCGCGCTCTTGTTCGCTTCAATTCAACCGCCGCCCGCGAAGCGGTAAGCACGCTCTACACCTCAAACGTCACCCTATTTTTCACGCTAATCTTCCTCGCCCATCAGACCGTGCTTTCGCTTGATGCCGTAGTGCGAGCGCTGGTCAGGCGCCTCGTCACCCACCGCCGGCTGCTGGAATGGGAAACGGCGGCCGAAACGGATCTGAATATTCGGGGGGGCGCGCCGGTGGACGTGTATCTCAATTGGGTACCGATGCTTTCGATCGGATTGGGACTCCTTGTGTGGGCCGCGCGGCCCGAGGCGCTCCCGACCGCTCTGCCAATCTTGTTGCTTTGGGCCTGCAGCAAACCTGTTTCAACATGGCTGAATCGCCCTCCGGCTCCGGCACGAAATCAAACCTCTGCTAAAGACGTGGCATTTCTTCGGCGCGCAGCTTTACAAACCTGGCGATACTTCGCCGAGTTCAGTACCCCTGAGCACAACTGGTTGATACCCGACAACGTTCAGGAGCAGCCTGCCGCCATAGCGGCACGGGTATCGCCAACAAACATTGGGTTTTTGCTCAATGCCCGGCAGGTGGCATGCGAATTCGGGTATTTGACGGTGCCGGAATTTGCCGAACAGACACTTCGAACCCTGGTCACCCTGTCGGCTCTGAAGAAACATCGCGGGCACGTGCTGAACTGGTATGACACTCGTACCCTTCAGCCGATGGCTCCACTTTTTGTTTCTTCGGTTGACAGTGGCAACTTGCTGGCTTCGCTCTGGACTTTACGGCAAGGGTGCCTGGCGCGGTTGCAGCAGCCGGTGTTGCAGCCGTGTTTGTCAGAAGGCTTTCTGGATTATCTCCGTGCGTTGGCCGAGGTACGTGCTTTCCCACGAAAGCTGCTCTCCACGTGCGCCCGGCAGCACAACACGGACAATTGGTTGCAATCCATACTCGGCGTGCCCGAGGCAATTTTCGAGCAAGCTCATGAAACTGTTGCCAACTCCAAAGCCACTGGGCAGGCGGCCTGGTTTGCGGAGGAGGGAGGCTTGCGTCGTCGCAGCATTCAGCGGACGGTGCGCGACTATGCTCCCTGGTGTTCGCCAGAATTTGCGGCCTTACGAGATGATTCCGCTCTCAACCTTAAACTGATGGACAGCATCGCGCTGGAGCAGCTGCCGGAATTTATCGACAAGCTGGTCATCCAGCTCAATTGGGCACTCCATTCGGCAAGCCAAGGCCAACGAATCTTGCATGAACGCCTTCGCGACCAGCTTGTTGAAGCCAAAGCAAATACCAAACGCCTGATCGCTGATCTTCGAACCATCGCAACTGAGTCGGGAAAACTTGCCGATGAAATGGACTTCAAGTTCTTGCTCAACGGCCGCCGCAAGCTCGTGTCGGTTGGCTTCGATGTGGAAACGCACCGTCTTCATCCTGCTTGCTATGACCTGCTGGGTACCGAGTCTCGCACCGCTGTATTTGTCGCCATCGCGAAGGAAGATGTCCCACAGGAGAGTTGGTTCCTGCTGGGCCGGGCGCACACGATGGATGGAGGGCGGCCGGTTTTGCTCTCCTGGACGGGTACTTTGTTCGAATATCTAATGCCCTCGCTCTGGATGCGTTCCTACTCAAATACCCTTTTGGAGCGCTCGCGGGCCGCAGCCGTCCAAGCACAACAGACATACGCCGCGCGGAAGCGCGTTCCTTGGGGTATTTCCGAGTCCGCCTATTTCAAACTGGACGAAGGCGGAAACTACCAGTACTCCGCTTTTGGTCTGCCTCATCTTGCACTGCGAAAACGCGAGGTCGATGCCTTGGTGATCTCGCCCTATTCGACGTTTCTGGCGCTGAATACGGATCCGGCGGGAGCGGTCACCAACCTGCGCAGAATGGCTGACATGGGGTGGTTCGGGAGTTACGGCTTCTACGAAGCTGCGGATTTCACTTCTGGCCGTCGCAGGTTCTGGCAGGATCGTTACCAATTGGTGCGCTGCTGGATGGTCCATCACCAAGGAATGAGCCTGCTGGCGCTCGCTAATTTCCTGCACGATAACGTCGTGCAGGAGTGGTTTCACGCCGAACGGCGCGTGCAGGCAACGGAACTGCTGCTGCACGAAAAACCAGTCGCGCACGTGCGGCGTCGAGATCTACCGCGACGACTTGCTGTGGCATAACTGTTTGGCTGAGGCAATTCATGATTGGCAGGTTGTGGTTGCTCAGCTAGAACCTCGCCCACGGGACGGAGGTGAACCGCCGCCTGCCTTTTCAGTATCGCAGTAAGCAGTATGGGCAACGACCAAACAGTTCTCAGATGGCTTCGCGCTGTCGTCCTAGTTCCCGCGGTTCTTCCCTCATCTTGGCCTGGAATGGCACGGGCAGGTACAACCCGGCAGACTGCAATCACTGTGTCTCGTTTCGTAGGTGGCATTTTCCCTGCAAAAAGAGGAAATTATCGGAGGCCAGACACCGAGGGGATATCCCGGGAAAGAGCTCTCGGTGGGTTCCGGTGACGTTTCCGGGTAGTGGCGTACGGTTGTCATGCGATGAGCATAGCAAGCCAGGATCAGGCCTGCCTGTTCCATATCGCTCAGGTAAGGCTCAGTCGCGTTTGACGCCACAGGTTGCCGGGCCTCAGATTGGTCTCCAACCTGTGCAATTTTGAGCAGACAGGGAAAGCGCCGCCGTCGTATCTTTCCAGGAATAATGGGACGGGAACGGCGTGATTCATTGGTTCCCCTTATCTCTCCATGTGGCGCAGGCGGGTGGGGGAAATTTCTAGTCTTGCGGACCCCAATCCCACCCCTGGCGCCGCATCTGTTTGTTGAATGACGGTTTGTACCTGAAGTTGTGATGCCGTTTAGCCTGGTTTTTCTTATGTTTGCCATCCTATTCCGTACGGCTCTCGACGGTCTGCTCCCAAACTTGCCGCGGTTGTTCCGCTGCCTCGTCGGACCGCCAGGCCCCTGGTCTCCGAGCTGAATCTGTGCGGCGCTTCTGCCCGCGCCATGCTCCGCGGGTCTCCAAAACACCCAGCGTGACCCTTTCCGCTTGGATCTGCCAGAGAAGGCGGACAGTCAAATTCAATAATCAGGATGCCTCGTTCAATTCAGGAGCATCGCGCGATTGATGTCGAAAACAGGTGTTAAGGGACGGGGTTCAGAATGGCAGTCCGCGTCAGATCCCTGACGATTGTGCCGGTGCTCGTATTACAGATCCGAGAATCCCGTAAGAGGCGTAGAATGAATACAGGGAAACTATGAAAAACATCAAGTTTGTCGTGAAAGTGAACCGTACTGGTGCTCGCGCCCCTGAATACGTGCAACGGATGGATCGGACTCCCATCCAGACCACAACCAACCGCAAGCTGGCACTGCTTATGGGGAGGTTCACCGCGGAAGACGCTGTCAAATCCATTCAAAACTCGAGATGCAACCCTGAGTTGGTGTCCGTACAGGGCTAGTCAAGGCGAGTCTCGAAGGGCCCGGTCAAGAAAGCGCCGGGCCGCTGGGACTTAACGACATTTCTCTATTGCCTGGCAACCTGAGCTTCTGTTGCCTGCCCTTCAGCCGGCCTCGCCGTCTGGGGTTGACATCTTTTTGGCAGACATCGCTCCACACCGTAAATCCCCCGTTCTGCAACTCTGATCAGCTGGAAGTGCCAAGGAAGTCATCGTGACGGCAGGTACCCTGATCAGCGTGGTCAATATTGACCAGACTGCTGGCTTTCCTTTCAAGTATGTTTCCGCTTCGGGGTCGCCCTCCTGGCCATTTAGCAAATCCGCAAGACGAAGATTGCAAGAACAGAGGCGTGATCGAGGCTAGGATGTTCTATTCCATTTGGTTAGTTGCCGCAGCACTGGCCGGTTGGGCCAGTGGAGAGATCTCAGGGGACGACGGATTCGGGAGCGTGGCCGACATTCTCCTCGGAATCACGGGTGCTTTCGTGGTTCGTTGGTCGTTTGAGAACACAGGTATTTCCCTCAACGAGATCTACGTGCTTCTGTCCTCGATCTGGGGAGCAGCGGGATTGCCAGCTGTTGTGAGGCTTGGGATCCGACGCCATAATCGATCGAAGAGCGCTCCAGACTCCAAAGCGACTAGCCTATGATGGTCGCGCCAGCACACCTATCGCGAGCTACGGGCTCACGGGGTCCGGCGTGAAACCTGGTGAGAATTCGAGATGAGGTTTCATCCCTGATGAATCAAGATTTGGCAGAGAGAACTTCGCCCGCTTTTGAGTTCATGGAGGTCATCGATGAAAAAAGAATGGGCGTTCCTCGCCGGCCTTGGTGTCGGCGCAGTGCTCGGGCTTGTGTTTGCCCCACGCTCGGGTAGCGACTCACTGAGTCTGGCTTACCGGAGAGTCCACAATGGCTTGGACCAGGTCTCTTCCGCGGGAAAGAAGGCCGGAGCTCGACTTGCAGATTTGGCCGAGAGAGGGAAAGAGCAAGTCGCAGGAGCTCTCGATGCGGCGGCTGAGAACCTTCGAGGTTCTTGAATTGACCAGTAGGCTCTGTCTTGAACACGCGCTTATAGCCCTGCCGGACTGTAGGGGCGAGTCAAGGTTTTGCAAGGCTTTGTAACGTACCGATGCGGGAACTCGCGAAACGAGTTGGGGCATTCGGCGCGGGTCTTGGTGAGTCGGCTCTTGTGATCCAGGCCTTCAAGCAATATTCGGCGGCGACTTACCAAGAAGTGTGCAATAAGGCTTGGCCAGAACATATTCTCGAGCAAATGAAGCACACGACGGACCCTTTCATGTTGATTATCAAGGTGGATTTTGGAGAGCTCGATCCAAATAGCATCCTGGAGAGTCGTTTGGCTTTCGGACTGTGGGAAAGCACCGGGCATGATCCCCTGGGCTTGCCGAAGCCAGCTGTGCCTCCACGAGTGTCAGGGCCGGTGACAAAGGGAGGGAGCCAGGGCCGGTTTGGTCCGGAGCCGATGATCCACCCGAGCGAACCCCGGTTCGCGGGTTTTCAAATCACCGCGGATACCTACGGGCATCTCTTTCCTGGAGCAGCCATCGCATGGGCGGATCGACTGGACCGGAGCTCAAGTCAGCAACAAACAACAACAGGCGCCGAAGCACTCCGGGCAGGAAAACTCGCAAATACCTGGAAAAATTCGGCGGCACCCGCCAGGCATTCGACCCCCGATATGCTGATCCAGAGTTGTTGTCAATTCATGTTCCCCCGCGGATGGCAACGCGAAAGCGCTGGAAAAGCTTGACCGGTCTGGTGAGATTTGTGAGCTGACGTCAGGTTTGCGTCGCGTTCGTATCCTCATTTTCTTGACAGAGTGCCTCTACAAAAAGTCGCTACACTCTCGAGGCTTGGTGGGGCAACGCCGACCCGCGGTAACGTAACTAAGTCTGGCACCCGGGGATGTGAATTGGATCGATGCACGATACCCACCGGTTGTAGTTAAAGTTGATGCCCAACGCGATCGAGGCAAGGGGCCGTCGGAGGGTCGGTGCTGTCACGGCAGCTGTAGACGGAGAGATTGGATTCGACCCAGCAATCGCTTGCCCCGCGGCGTCGAACCAGTGTCCATTCGTCCTCAGGAAGCGGGAACTGGTTAGTGGGCCCACACCTTCAATGCCGATTCGAGAAATAGATTCGTAACGTGAATTACCACCTGCTCGGCCAACCATGGATTCCCCATCTGGATCGCGTCAATGATTCGTTGGTGGTTCCGAAGCTGTTGAGCCCAAGGACTGGCATCCAGGTTCTTGGCCAGAGCGCGCATCAGCGTAAAAGCATACAGGGGAATGACCAGCCGACGGCCGTACTCAAGGATGAACGGGTTCCCGGGCTTCCCCAGAAGACAAACATGAAACTGCTGAACCCGGTCCACCACCTTGCGGAGGTCGTTGGTCCGAACGGCCTCGATCATCTGCGATTGGGCTAATTCCAGATCTTGCAACGGGAGCTTCCGCTCGGCGACCAGCCGTGCTGCCAACCCTTCGAGCGCGCCGCGAACGTGATAGATCTGGATTATGTCGGGATCGCGCAATCTAAGTACACGGGCGCTGCGGCCGTGTCCTTTGGTCACGAAACCTTCTGCCGTGAGAATATTGATGGCCTCTCGAACCGAAATTTGTGCCACCCCGAGTTCGCGAGCCCAGCGGCCTTCGATGATCTTCTCGCCCGGAGCGATTCTGCCCGAGAGTATCTCTTCGCGGAGTTGAACAGCGAGGTTTTCCTTCAGCAAACCACGTGGCTCGGAGTGCCCGCCTCGAGAATCGTGCTGCCCGTATTCAGCGGTCACGCATGACGGTTCCGTTACCGTCTTCAATAAAATCACAGCCTTGGTCCCAGTTTTGACCTTTCCCTGCTGGCAGGCCCGCCAATTCGGCTGCAGTCACGAAGCCAAAGGATCGAAGGACAAGATTCATCTGTGTCCAGAGTTTTAGCCCTGAAAAGACGTGCGTGTCAAATGCCAGCCTTCGGTAAACGCTAAAGACCCGACAAAACCTGAGAGGTTGGCACGATTCTACGGCAACAGAGCGCCGTGCTCTGTTCTGCGGCCGCCTGAGACTAGAGCCATTCGTTCCACGCGCCAGGGCAGAGGGCACGACCCTTCGCGTCAGGAGTCCGTGCCACTATGCGGCCTGCCTCTCCCTTCAACAAAATGGTTGTAGCCCCATCTACGAGTGTCCCATCCCACTCTGGCTCGCTTGAATGCCGCCCCGTCAACAAACGGTGGGTGCGACTGTCGTATGGCTTCTAATGTAAGCGATTTCGACCGGATTGGAACAGCAAGGTATAATCTGCTTCCTGATATGCGGATGTTTTTTCTTCCTGCCAACGCTTATCGAACTTCCATACTGGCGAGAGTTCTCGCCCCTGCAGTGTTTGTCGCAGTCTCCACTGCCGCGTCCGCCCAGACTTCTGCTCTCGATCCTGCGTCCATCGAAAGGACCTGGGCGGAGGCAAGCAGCCAGTACGACGCGCCACGGGCTGCAGTTCTGAAAGAGGTAGACCGCCAGGCCAACCACGGCCCTTTTCGTCCGGACTGGGAATCCTTGCAGCAATACCAGGAGCCCCAGTGGTATCAGGACGCGAAGTTCGGCATCTTCATTCACTGGGGCCTCTACTCCGTGCCCGCGTTTGCCAGCGAATGGTACTCGCGCAACATGTACCAACAGGGATCGCCCGAGTTTAAGTACCACGTCGCGACCTACGGCCCCCAGAGTAAGTTCGGCTACAAGGACTTTATTCCCATGTTCAAGGCTGAACACTTTGACCCGCAGGGCTGGGCGCGACTCTTCCGCGAGGCCGGCGCAAAATATGCAATGCCAGTAGCCGAGCATCATGACGGATTCCCGATGTATCAGTCGAATTTGACGGATTGGTGTGCTGGCAAGATGGGCCCAAAGCGCGACGTTCTCGGCGAGCTGGCGGATGCGATTCGTGCCGAAGGGCTTCACTTCGCGACTTCTTCGCATCGTATCGAGCACGATTGGTTTTTCGACGGTGGTAGAACGTTCGACTCCGACGTCAACGACCCGAAGTATGCCGCGTTTTACGGGCCTGCCCATCCGCGCTTAGTCAAACCGGGGTATCAGGATAGGCTCATCGAAGACTGGACGTATGTTTCGCCCGCATTTATGGATGATTGGCTAGCGCGCACAGCAGAGATCGTGGAGAAGTATCATCCCGATCTTATCTTCTTCGATTGGTGGGTTGGCCAGCCTGCCATGCGCGACCATCTCAGCCGCTTTGCCGCCTTTTACTACAACCAGGGCGCCAAGCGCGCCGCGGGTGCGATCATCAACTACAAGCACGACGCGTTCCAGGAGAATTCCGCCATCCTCGACATCGAGAGGGGACAGTTGACTGACATCCGTCCTCTCCATTGGCAGACCGACACTTCGCTGAGTAATGGGTCCTGGGGCTACATTGAGAATGACACCTTCAAGACCCCTGAATTCATTATTCATCAGCTTGCAGACGTCGTCAGTAAGAATGGCAATTTGCTGCTGAACGTGGGGCCTCGTCCCGACGGCACAATCCCCGAGCCAGCGCAGCAGGTGTTGCTGGATGTAGGCGCCTGGCTAAAGGTGAATGGCGAAGCAATTTACGGAACACGGCCTTGGAAGCTTTACGGCGAAGGTCCAACCCAGGTCATAGGTGGGTACTTCCACGATACTGACACGAAGCCGTACACTCAGGAGGATTTTCGGTTTACTGCGAAAGGGCCAGTCCTGTATGCGATCGAGCTCGGCTGGCCAGCAAATGGCCAGGTGACGATACACAGCCTCGCGGGCGCCGCCCTGGGAGCGGATAAAGAGATTCGGGAGGTCACCCTGCTTGGCTCGGATGCCAAGATCGAATGGCAACTGCAGCCGGACGGCCTGCACGTCCGTCCGCCGCCGCGGCCCTCGGTGAAGTATGCCTACGTGTACCGAATCCGGATCAGTTGAAAATCGGGGGCTTACCGGTGCGTGCTCTCCAGAATGCGGATCGCCTTTCCGATATCAGGATCGTCGGGCGCCAGTTTTCGTGCTTCGACGAGCTCGGCCAGTCCGTTCTTCAGGTCCCCGGAGCGGCAGTAGATCAGACCGAGGTCCTTGTGCAGGAGTGGCAAGGCGCTGCAGTTTCCACAAAGCTGCAGACCCTCCCTCAGCTGGGAGATTGCCTGCGGCCAGTCGCGGGCGGCAGCCGAGGCTAGAGCGAAATTACCCAGGGTTTGAGCGCGATCAGTGATGTGCTGCTTTGCTTGCAAGCTCTCAAAGCGCTCTTGCAACCGCGTGGCCGCTTCGGAATCCGACTTTGCAAGCAGGCGAGAGAGATTGTAGAGCGCCTCGCCATGTTCGGGGTTGATTTCGATCACTTTGCGCCAGCGGGCGATTGCGCCTGCCTGGTCACCTCTGCGAAGTAGGCCCTGCCCCCACATATAAAGAGCATCGGGATTGTTCGGCTCAAGGGTTACGGCTTTTTCAAACAGGCTCACGGCGTTATCTGTATTGCCCGCTTGTTTTTCGATCAAACCAAGCAGATACCACGAGTCGGTGGAATTTGGGTCAATGCGGGTGGCAGCCTCGAGTTCAGGTTTCGCTTCGCCGTTGCGTCCGAGGTCAAGCAGCGCTCTGCCTTTGTTGTAGTGTGCAACGGAAGCGTTGGGGTCAAGGCGAGCCGCCTCCGAGAATTCGGTCAGCGCAGCTTCGAGATTAAACTGGTCCGCCAAGGCGATCCCGAGGTTCAAGTGCGCACCCGGCGACTTAGGATCGAGATCGACCACTTTGCGAAAGCCCTCGAGAGCCTCGCTTTGCCGGTTCATATGGGTCAGGGTCATGGCCCGCCCGGTGAGAGCCTTCGTATTGTTGGGATCGATTCGCAGAGCATTTTGAAGGGCTGGGTCGGCTTCCGCAAAGCGCGACTCACTGGCCAGAATCAGGCCAAGATTCAGGAGTGCCTGCGCGTATTGAGGATTATTCTCCGCCGCTTGGCGGAACAACTGCTCTGCTTCCGTAGTTTTGCCTTGCTGACCGTAGAGGACGCCCAAGTTATTCTGCGCTTCCGCATATTGCGGGTCCAAAGAAATTGCAGCCCTGAACTGTTTTTCGGCTTCGTCCGCCTGTCCCGCCTGGAGACTCAGGAAACCGAGTTGATTGCGAACCGGGGCGAAGTTGCTATCCAACGCAGATGCTTTCTCCAGAGCATCGCGCTCGCCGCTGATGTCGCGCAACCGGTCGAGCGCCAAAGCGAGGTCGTAGTACGTGCGCGCGTTCTTGGAGTCGTCGTTGATGGCTTCCCGGTACAGGTCCACAGCACGCTGCGTGTCACCTGTCTGAAAATACTCGTTGGCCTGGTTTACTTTCGTGCCCGCAACGTCTTTCCCTACGCTCTCTTGTCTCTTCTGTTCAAAGCTATTCAGTTGTTCAGAGGCTTTGTCCGCCTGGCCCATCGTTCGCAGCACGGCGGCCAATTGAAAGCGTGCCTCGCTGGAACTGGGATTAAGCTCCAGGGCCCTCTCCAGTTGCTCGCGCGCTCCGGCTGTTTTCCCCCGTTTGGCGAGCACAAACCCGAGGTTATAACGCGCATCGTAGTATTTGGGGTTGAGTTCAACAGACCGCGTAAGCATAGTTTCCGCTTCCGCGTAGTTTCCGAGTCCACGGTCAACAACCCCCATGAGGTAGAGTCCTTCAGAATCGTCCGGCTTCCGTCGGACATAGTCTTGGGCCACCGGCAACGCGGTGCTGAATTCCGCGAGAACGGCTAAAGCCTTTACATAGGAGACACGAGCGACGTCATCCCGGGGATCGAGTCGCAGGGCCTCTTGAAATTCCGACGCCGCTTCCCGGTATCGGTCTTGCTGCGTAAAGGCGATCCCCAGGTTAGAGTGGGCCTGCGGAGAAGAGGGATGCGCCTTGACGATTCGCGAAAGGATCTGGACGGCTTCGCCAGCGTTTCCGTTCCTAGAATGTGCGATCGCGAGATCCATCTGTAGTCCCTCGTCCGGAGGCGCATCTTTCAGATAGGCGATCGCCGCCGAATATCTTTTCTGCTCGAGGAGCGCCTTCGCAAGTCCGTCAAGCGCTGGTACTGATTTCGGGTCCGACTTGAGAGCTGTCTTGAATTCGTCGATTGCCGCGTCGGTCTGGTTCAACTGGCTGAGAGCCGCTCCCAATGCCGCGTGCGTCTGCGGCAGTTCGGGGCGCAGATGTGCGGCGGCCCGAAATTCACGCGCCGCGCGTTCGGCATCGCCACTGCCAAGCAGCGCGAGTCCAAGGTTGTAGTGCGCTTCCCACGAGTTGGGCTCAAGATGGAGCGCCGATTCAAACGCCGCAAAGGCGCAAGAGAACTGGACATGTTGTCCGAAATACGCTCCCAGAGCATCGTAGGCAGCGGCCGAAGGGTGTGACGTTACTGCCCGCTCCAATTCGGCGGGTCCCCTGCAGGGTCGGGCATCTTGCGCCGCCAGAGTGAGGCTGCCTCCGTAGAGACTGATAAGACACAATCGAAGCGCTCTTGAAACTGGTCTGCGGACAACGGTCACTCTCATATAGCGGGCCCGGAATGTTTGCGGCGAAAGCAGGTCTGGTGTCAGCGTGAAAACCCAGTTGCTAGCGAACCGACGGTAAGTCCATCAGATTTGTCAGGTGCTTGTCAATTGCGGCGTGTGGCCGAGCTGTAACGCGTTCAACCGCCGTCGGTTGCCAGCGGAGATGTTCACGGGTGTTATGATCGACGCGCGAATGAAGGCTTACGGGCCCCGAAAAATCGCCAGGACCTGCGCGGTCGCGATAGCAACCTTCAGCCCTTGGATTTCCGCTCACGCCCAGGGAGCAGCGACGGGAGGAACTGCAACGCCGGCGCGGCCCCTGCCTCCCGGAATGAAGCCCCCGACCGTGCGGTATGAGGACGTCGCCGCACAAGCCGGGCTGACAGGCGTCAATGTTTCCGGGGCGGAGCGCGGAAAACAATACATCGTCGAGTCTACCGCACCGGCGTGGCGATATTCGATTACGACAATGATGGTCTCCCCGATATTTTTCTTGTCAATGGCGGCCGGGTAGCGAGCCGGAGCCAAACCACTTCCTCTACCATAATCTGGGCGGCCTGAAGTTCGAAGACGTTACCGAAAAAGCAGGACTGACGCACACCGGTTGGGGACAAGGCGTTTGCGCCGGCGATATCGACAATGATGGCAACACAGACCTGTTTGTCACACAATGGGGACAGAACGTCCTCTACCGCAACCAGGGCAACGGGAAATTTCGCGACGAGGCCACGCCCAACACGCGGTGGAGCACCGGTTGCGCCTTCTTGGACTTTAACCGGGACGGCTATCTCGATCTCGTCGTCATACACTACGTCGAACTGGACGTCGCCAGGACACCTCGGCCGGGAGACGATGCGCAATGCCGATGGAAAGGACTTGCCGTTCTGTGCGGTCCGCCCGGCTTGCCGGCCGAGACCATGTCCTTCTATGAAAATGACGGACACGGCCATTTCAACGACGTTTCAGGTCGTGTCCAGGTGGCAGGCCGAAAGAGCTACTACGCCTTCACCGCCCTGACCGGAGACTTTGACAACGACGGATGGCCTGATATTTACGTGTCCTGCGACTCGACCGCCAATTTGTATTACCACAACCTCGGCGGAAAAACTTTTCAGGAGACCGGTGTTCAAGCCGGAGTCGCCTACAACGAAGACGGGCGGGAGCAAGCCGGCATGGGAGTAACGACAGCGGATTTCGACGGAGACGGCCGGCTGGACATCTGCAAGACAAATTTCGCCGATGACACTCATACCCTCTACCGAAACACCGGCAGCAATAACTATGAGGATGCCACCATAGCGTCGGGTCTCGCGGTCAGTACCAAGTACTTGGGATGGGGCACCGCCTTTCTGGACATCGACAACGATGGATGGAAGGACCTGGTTGTTGCCAATGGACACGTCTACCCCGAAGTGGAGAACGCTCACGCCGGCGAGAACTTCAAACAGCCGCGCCTTCTCTACTGGAATCGGGGAGATGGCCAGTTCTTTGATCTGTCCGCGGCCGGCGGACCCGGCATTTCCAGCGAGCACTCTTCGCGAGGTCTGGCCGTTGGCGATCTGGATAATGATGGTGACGTCGAAATCGTGATCGTGAATATGGGCGAAGCTCCGTCGCTATTGAAGAATTTCGCCACTCGCACAGGAAATTCATTGCTGGTAAGGGCGATCACCTCTGGCAGAGATGCGATTGGAGCGCGAATCACCCTGACCGCGGGTGGGCGAAGGCAGATCGACGAGGTCCGCAGTGGCGGCTCTTTTCTATCGCAGAGCGATTTCCGACTTCATTTTGGCCTCGGGAAAGCCAAGTCGGCTGACGTGTCGGTACGTTGGCCGGATGGCAAGAGTGAGAATATTTCCGGGGTTTCCGCAGGGCAGATCGTGACGATTGAGGAAGGCAAGGGAATCATCCGCAAGTCACTCACCTCGGTGAAGTGATCCTGGGGCGGCGGGCATCTCCAGATCGGTCGCTCAACTTGAACGGTACCGACGAAGTCGCAATCCCTCCGCGTGTTTACCTGCGCGGGCACGAGCGAGAGCAGTGGCACGCTCTTGACGGCCCGAGCTCGGAGGGGGCGCACAGGGCGGCAAGAAGAACGAAGGATCGGCGATTCATTTTCATCCGGCCGAGCTAGCGATGATCTCCACGGCTCGGTACTGGGGTTTCGCGGCTCAGCGCAGCATACTTATGCGACAGTTCTGTTTCCCCGAGGCGGCGATAAATCTGCTCGAGCAAGGAATATAGCTGGAGATCAATAATGATTGCCGCAGGGTCCTCGAGGCTGGCAGCCTTCTCGGCATCTGTCCGTGCCTGCTGATAGTTCTTCAGCCGCACGTTCAACTTTGCACGCTCGTACCAAACCGCGCGCGCCTGAGGCACCAGGTCGACCGCGCGGTCGAGGTGATTCTTGCTGGCCGCAAGCTCATTGCGCTTCATCAGAAAACGGCCGTAGTTGTAGTCCAGGAAGGCGTCGAATTGAGGGCCAGGCACATTGGCCTCCAGCGCCTTCCTGTAAGCCTGCTCCGCACGGCCCACCTCACCGAGAGGTCCCAGGCTTAAAGCGAGGTAGTCCCATGCGCGCGGGTTGTGCGGATCAATTCCCACGGCTTTCTGGAAGTGCTTCGCTGCATCGCCAGGGCGCTTCGCGCGATCGTAGATGGTCCCTAGGTAGAACTGCGCTTCGGCATTGTCTGGATCGAGCTGGCAGCCCCTTTCAAGCAACGTCATTCCCGCTTGCGAGTCGCCTTTCATATCGAGAATTTGGCCGCGCAAGGCCAGTGCACCCGGGTGGTTGGGGCCCTTTTCGATCGCGAGGGCCGATAGGGCATCCGCTCGGTCATATTGCCGTTGCTCGAGTAAGAACCTTCCAAAGTATGTGTACGCTCGCAAATCGTCAGGCGCGAGGTCGAGATAACGCAGGAATGTGCCTCCCGCCTCGGCGATCTGTCCTTTTGCGGACTGTATCCGGGCGCGAGCAAGGAGTATCTCAGGACAGCTCGGATGAGTTGCTTCGACGGGCACGAGCCGTCTCTCGGCAGCCGCAGGCGCACCGTGCGCCAGTTGCCCGAATACAGCTGCCAGGTGCGCCTCTGCTCCGGTGCACGGGCCGGCGAAGACCGGGTTGGCGGCGCATGCAGTGAGTATCAGGGATAGCAGTGTCCGCATCTTTCATTCCTCGGTGACCTTAAGGATCTGGTCGGCCTTCACGTCCCGCAGAACCTGGACTTTTCCGCTGGGCCAGCGAAGTTCAATCTCCTTGACCCGGGAATCACCTGCCAACCCGAAGTGAACGCGCTTGTCCGAGGAGCTGGCATAGCTCCCAGCGCTGGTAACGTGGTTGTACTGGACCAAGCCAGATTCCCCGGTGAGCTTGATGCGAGTCCCGATCCCGTCGCGGTTGCTTTTGACGCCGATCGGTTGAATCAGAATCCAGTGGTTGCGGTCCGTGGAGGTGTTGTATAACAGCTCCGCCGGACCGCCGATGGCGGAAACTACAACGTCGATCTTACCGTCATTGTTGAGATCGCCGAACGCACAGCCCCGGTGGGCGGCAGCCGCTTGCATGCCAGGCCCCGCCTGCGCACTGACGTCCCGAAAGATTCCATTCTTGAGGTTGTGGAAGACGGCGTTTGGCTGCCGATAGCGTTGCCGTGGATCCAGGTCGGCGTTTTCACTCACGTGAGAATTAGCGCTGAAAAGGTCCTTATAGCCGTCGTTGTCGAAATCATAAATTCCAGCGCCCCAACCGCTCATTCCGAAGCTGGGGAATCCAACCCCAGCTTTGTAGGAGTCTTCACTGAAGAAACCATTGCCCTCGTTGTGAAACAGCGGGAACGTTTCGCCTCCCAGCGCGGTGATGAAGAGACTGGCTCTGCCCTGGTTGTTCCAGTCGCGAAAGTCGACACCCATACTGGAAACGGGCACTCCATCTTCGGTGTAGGCGATCGACGATTCAACACCCACCTCATCGAACCTTCGGCCGGCACGATTCTTAAATAGAAAGTTCCTTTCATTGTCGTTGGCGACGAATATGTCCATCCACCCGTCGCCATCGAAGTCCGCGATAGCGACCCCCATCCCTTTTCCGATCTGTCCGGCAATGCCCATTGCAGCGGAGACATCCGCAAATGTCCCGTCGCCGTTGTTGTGATAGAGCGTGTTGGGCTCTCCCTTGTAGAGCGACGGGGGGCACGATATGCGCCTGCCGGAGGGGCCGCACACTCGGGAATTCTCGGGAGACCAGTCCAGATAGTTTGTCACAAAGAGGTCGAGGAGGCCGTCGTTGTCGTAGTCGATCCATGCCGCTGACACCGACCAGAGCTTCTTTCCACTGGAGGTTACGCCGGCAACTCTGGCGCGTTCGGTCACATCGGTAAACGTTCCGTCGCCCCTATTGTGGTACAGAATATTGCGGTTCACTCCGGTGACATAGATGTCCGTCCAGCCATCGTTGTCATAGTCCGCCGTGGCTACGCCCATGCTATAGCCTTCGCCGCGAAGGCCGGCACGGTCGGTGACGTCGGCAAACGTTCCGTCATGATTGTTGTGATAAAGATGATTGGAAAAGCTCGGGCTGTCTTTTGCAAGGCCCGGAATACGCCCGCCATTGGTGAAGAAAATATCGAGGTAACCATCATTGTCGTAGTCCAGGACTGCAACTCCGCCGAGAGTGCTGTCAATGACTGGCTTGTCGGGGACCGTGCCGTTATTCAGGACGAACTGAACACCGGATTGTTTCTGGCGGTTCTCGAAGCGAATCTGTGGTCGTTCAGCCGGCACAGCCAGCAACGTCAGCCCCAGGAAAATCACTGCTGTCGAAATAAGCCGCCTTCCCGGCATTAGAGACCTCGGCAGCCGGGGGCGGCTCATTGCGCTCGACCTGCAGATTTGGCCCGAACCAACATTTGCCGCATGAAGGAATCCTGCGGAAAAAGCTCGACGTAACGTTCCATGGCTGCTTCTGCGCTCGGATACCGCTTCAACTGAATCAACCGGAGCACCAGGGTCTTTCGCAGCACAGCGTTGAATGGATCAAGATCGATGGCCTTCTGCAGGAGAGAAATTGCCTCGCCCTCTCGTCCAAGCTTGTCAACTACCTCAGCTAGGTCTGCATACGTTAAGGGCATCGGCGGACCGATCGCCAGAGCACGCCGCAGATGAGATTCGGATTCTTCGAGCTTTCCAACGCGCAGGTCTCGTCTCCCTAAGGAAGCCTGCACTAAAGCGCTTCCCGGCTCGGTCTGCTCCAGTTCGTTGAGGAGTGCAAGGTAGCGCTCGCGATACTCGGGGTTCTTGTCCATGAGTTCGCCGTACGCCTGCAGCAGAGTCAAGCGAGGAGGCGGAAATTTGTCTCCAGGAATGGAGTTGAGATGGATGAGATCGGGCAGGGCGGGAGTTGTCTGATGAAAGGCGGCATCCGGGAGGGGCTCTTCGACTCGAGCCAGAATGCGATGGCTGGTGACGCTGGAGTGCACGATCGCACCTATATCGCGCTTTGGCATGTGGCAGCCCGAGCAGTCGTCGGGAGGATCCTTGCGCTGGCGGACGTCCAGAGGCACACTGCAACTCTTGTCCGTATGGCAGGTCAAGCATTTCTTGGCGAAGTAGGCCGGGGCTTCCGCACGCGATGGTTCGACGTGCGGATCGTGACAAGTGATGCAGCTCAGACGCCGGTCACTGCTGCGATAACACTTGCTAAGGATCATCGAATAGTAGTGTTCGAGATGTTCAGACTGTGGCGGGGATTCGCGCTTCGGGGGCACTAGAAGAATCGACAGCGTGTTATCCAGAGGCTCTCCTGGACGAAAATCCTGGTAGTCCTTGCCAGGCTTTAGCACCCGCACATCACCGGTTTGGTGGCAGGACATGCAAATGTTGTCAGCCAGAGTTGCAGCAAGGCTGGCCGGATTCATGATCAACAATCCCTTTCCTTCAAAATTGCCTTCCTGCATTGCTTTCACGTGTGCCAGTCCCGGACCATGACATTTTTCACAGCCGATAGCCAGTTCGAGAAATGGAGGATCCTTGAAACGACCGTTTCCTTCGGCAACCGGCCTCGGCTGCCCGCTGTGACAAGCAATGCAACCCGCCAGGATCGGTCGGTTGAAGCCGTAGTTTCCGAATTCATATCCAGGCGACAATGCCCAGGATTGCGGCTTCGAATAGAAGGAAAGCGGGCCCTGGAAGACATAGTCGCCTTCCCGGATGAGTCCTCCGAAGCCATTGGCTCCCGACCCAACAATCCATTCAATCTCATGGGTCTCGCGGAAGGTTTCTTTCCCGCTAGAGTCCGTCTGATACTGGCTCTGATATAGCTTCCCGTTCCGGGCGTAGACGTCAAAGTGCAGGTTCAGGTCCCTGTCAAACAGCGAACCTGAAGTCGGGAAGGTTTCAAGCAGCGCAGGCGTCACCTGTACCATCGAGCGGCCCATGTCGGTGCGCGAGAATTTGTCATAAATAGCTTTGTGACACTGCGCACAGATTTTCGATCCGACGTAGGGGGAGTCAAGGGGCGTGGCTTGGCTTGTGGGCGCGGCTTCCCCTCCCTCTTTGGCGGAAGCAATCATCGCGGAATGTTCCAAAGGGGGCGCGGAGGTTGATAGGAGTACGGCGACGATGAAGAGCCCGCGCCGGATGATCGAAGGAACTTGCTGCTGACGCTGGCGTTTCCGAATCCCCATTCACCTACCCGCGTCGGAGACCTGGAGTTCGTGTTTTACCAAACCTGGATTCTGCTCCTGAACCCCACGAAAGGGCAACCGGCGGGCCTGAGCGTGGATTATCTTCCCTGAACATGGCCGTTTCCAACCGGAACAACGGGATGAAGATTAAGGTCCGCAGCAGGCTCCCACAAGAGCGCAGAGCATGCATTTCTCCCTCGCGGCCAGCCCTCTAGGCGGTGAAGGGGCCATCCATCAACCGTGTGAGCGCTCAAATTTACGGGTGAGCGCCCATAACCCGTTGATATCCAACATATGCTGCCAATATTCCAATTGCAAGCGCTCAAATAACGCTTGACAACCACTAGTACGTTCGTACTACCATCTGCGACCGTTAGCTGAAAACGTTTTCACAGCTATCTTTGGACGTGACACCATGCCGTGTCACGAGGGGGAGGATGGCTCATGCCTAGCCGCACTGAGAAGATCCGCCGTTCGGAGGCCGCAGTCCTGCTGGTTTGTCTGCTCGCAGCAAGCAGTCCGCTTTTCGCTCAGCTTTCCTCTGCCTCGCTCAATGGTGTAGTGCGTGACGCTACCGGCGCAGTGGTCGCGAACGCGACCGTCGTGCTGCACAACGTGGATACCACGGTCGAGCGCACCACCATTTCCAACGAGGTGGGCAACTACGTCTTGCAGAACATCACACCCGGCCGATACAGGCTCCAAGTGAAGGCGGCGGGCTTCAGCATGAAGCAGGTTTCTGACTTCATTCTGGCCGTGGACCAGACCGCGACAATCGATGTTTCCCTTTCGGCGGGGGCGCAGAGTGAGGTGATCACGGTCACCGCGGACACCCAGCAACTCCAGGTTTCGAGTGCCGACTTGGGTACGGTGATCGCCACCCGGCAGGTGAACGATCTTCCACTGAACGGCCGTAATTTTACCCAGCTTCTCTCCCTGACGCCGGGTGTAGCCCCGGTCAGCGTCTCCCAGAACAGTATGGGCGGACGCGATGGCGGATTCACCGCCCCCATCGCTGTGGGCTCGGCGTTTATTTTTCCTGCCATCAATGGGCAGACCAACCGCAGCAACTTTTTCCTGGCAGACGGACTGAACAACTTCGGAGCCTTTCAGAGTACCTATGCGGTTCCACCTATCGTGGACGCGATTCAGGAGTTTAAGGTCGTCTCGCACACCGACAGCGCTGAGTTCGGCTCCGTGCTAGGTGGCGTGGTCAACGTGGTGACAAAATCGGGAACCAACGACTTTCACGGTACGGCTTGGGAGTACGTGCGTAACAACATCTTCGATTCTAAGCCGGCTTTCGCGGGCACCAATCCTGCGTTCCGGCAGAACCAGTTTGGCGCGTCTTTTGGCGGGCCGGTGTGGCTGCCTAAGCTCTATCAGGGTAAAAACAAGACGTTCTTCTTCGCCGCGTACCAAGGATTTCGCTATACCCGCGACAGCTCCACGCCAATACTGGTGCCCACGCCGGCTCAGTTGGCGGGCGACTTCAGCGCTCTCAGCTACCAGCTTTACAATCCGTTCACGACCCAGATTGACCCTGCTAACCCTACCCGAGTAAAGCGAGACCAGTTTTCGGGAAACCAGATTCCGTCTACCCTAATCGACTCCCGAATGGTTGCCTGGGCTCAAGCCCTCTTCCCGGCTGCTGGCACTTACAACGCGGCCACGAACAGCAACTTTATCGACACTACGCCTGTTCACCAAACACAAAACGAGTACACCTTCCGCGTAGATCAAAATTTCGGGGAGAGGAACTCCCTGTGGTTCCGCTACAGTGCGATCAACAGCACGCTGACTTCTGCCGGCGGACTTCCTGGCTTGGTGAAGAACGGTGAGATCCCCGGACGCAATTGGGGGGGCAGCTATGTGCACACCTTCAGCCCGAGCCTGGTGCTCCAGGTTCAGTATGCTCGCACCACGGGTCAAGACAACTCTGCCACCCGCTTCCAACACCTCGATGCTGCGACGGTGAACGGTGCCGTCGGCTTTGCGAATAGCTTCGTGAACGGATTTGCAGGTGTGGGCGGAGGGCCGCTGATTCCAAGTCCTGGAATCAGCGGTTACGCCAATGGCGGCGAGATCATCCAAAACGATCCCCGGGCCACCGACAGCCACCAGGTCAGCGCCAATTTGACCAAGATCCTTGGCAATCACACGCTGGCTTTTGGGGGAGGCTACATCACGAGCAGATTCGCCAGCCCGATTTCGTACCCGCAGATGGGGTTTGCGACCGGGTCGACAGCCGACCCGGAATCGGATTTGAATGCGGACCCACAGAATAAGGGCAACGCCCTGGCGTCCTTTCTCCTAAATGTTCCCGATAACGCCAATCGCCGCAACGTAAACGAAAAGACCCGCCTCGGCGGGGTTATGAGCGCCTTCATTCAAGATTCTTGGAAGGCCACCCCGAGACTGACGGTCAATGCTGGCCTGCGCTACGACGTCACTTTCATCCCTCCTTATGGAACCAGTGACACAATTGGACAACAAGGGGGAATCGAGACCGGTGATCCGGATTTCAGTAACGGCACCTACGTACTCCAGAAGGTTCCGCCACCGTGCAGCGTGCGCGGCTTCGCACCCTGCATTCCCGACATCGCCGGCCAACCCCCGGGCACGTTGCCCGACCACGTAGTCGTGGATCCGCGCGGCAAAATCCCACACAATACATACACCAACTTTGGTCCCCATTTCGGGCTGGCTTACCGGCTTGGTGATAAAACTGTGGTGCGAGGAGCGTTTGGGGTTGTATACGACAACTGGGCGGCGGTAAGTCAGATGGCCCAGAATATTGAGGGCTCTTGGCCCGACATTGGCCAGTTGATCTCCCAGAACCTGTATTCTCCATCTGTATCTGGCAGCACTTGCGCCTGCACCCCGACGGTTACCGCGCAGGATCCCTTCGCAGGGGCAGGAGGAGGACTCTTTCCAGCCCCAACACCCTTCAACCAGGTGCAGTGGTTCTACGATCCGCACATCAAAAACCCTTACTCGATGCAATGGAATTTCGGCGTGCAACGCGAGTTGAACTCCTCAACTACTGCAGAGCTGAACTATGTTGGCTCGGTCTCCAGACGGCTCAATGTCGGCGGGTACTACAACACCGACCTGACTCCGGGCTCTTCTGAGGATCCGAACCGGCGCCCGTACCCCTATATCACCCCGACTTTCTATGACCGGAGTGTTGGGAACGGGAACTACAACGCGTTGCAGTTCAGCGTGAACCGGAGATACACCAACGGACTCACCTACCAAGTGTCCTACACCTACTCGAAGTCGATCGACGAGGCTTCTTCGGGATGGTTTGGTGTCGAGGGCAATTCACTTACTGATCCTTACAACATCAAGGGAAGCCGTGGCCCTTCGGGCTTTGACCTGACGCATGTTCTCTCGATCAACACGCTGTATCAGATCCCAGTGGGCAAGGGGAAGCGCTTTTCTACCGGCAATTCCGCCTTGGATTACGTCTTAGGCAATTGGCAGATCAACAACATCATCACCATACGTTCTGGGACACCCTACAACGTGTATTACGGCGGTGGCGATTTGGCGCACACCGGAAACGTCGCCTGGGCGCAGTATGAGAGGCTGAATATGGTGGGCGACCCGAACAAAGGGGCTTGCCCAAATCCGAATCCGGCCCTCGGCCCGATCCCTGTGCATACCGCGGGCTGCTGGTTCAATACCACCGCATTTGTCGCACCTCCCGACGGCACCTTCGGGTTGACGGGCCGAGATTCGATGCGTTCCCCCACTTACTGGAACACCGATCTGTCCATATTCCGGCAATTCCCCATCTGGGGAGAAAGCCGGCGGTTCGAGTTCCGCGCGGAAGCGTTCAACCTGTTCAACCACGTGGTCTTCGGTCAACCGGGCAACGACATCACAAACAGCAACTTCGGGAGAGTCACCAGCGCGGGCAATACTGCCCGGCAATTGCAGTTTGGTGCGAAGATTATCTTCTGAACCTCAACTCCATCCACTCGGCCTTCGCCCGCCTTCCTGTCCAACGGGAGGTGGGCAAGGCATTTCAGACGGACTCGAGTCTTAGAGAAAAACTGGAGCCACAGCTCGCCGGCATGCTTCCGGCTCCGGAATGCTGTACGGCAGTGGGTTGTCCCGAAAAGTCAGGAGGCGCTGAATGGTACTTTCGCAACTTGGTAAACCTGGCAGAATAGTCGGAGTATTGCTGTGCTTGCTGGCCTTTCTGAGTCTTCAGGCTCAACCGCCCGCGCGTTACGAACCGACCCTCGAATCTCTAAATCGGCATCCCGTTCCTGATTGGTATGCCGACGCAAAGCTCGGGATTTTCATTCATTGGGGTCTCTACTCCGTTCCTGGCTGGGCACCGCTCGTTCATCCCGGACACGACTTCGCCACAGAGGACTACATCAAGAACAATCCCTATGCGGAGTGGTATCTGAACGTCTTGCGAATCGATGGGTCGCCGACCCAGGCGTACCATCGGGAACATTACGGCGCCGACTATGATTACTACAATTTCGCTGCCGTTTTTGACCGCGAGATCCAGAACTGGAATCCCGCCGCCTGGGCTAAGATATTCCATGACGCTGGCGCGAAGTATGTGGTGCTCACCACCAAGCATCATGACGGGTTCACTCTCTGGCCAAGTGCCACCCCCAATCCGAAGCTACCTGCCGACAAACAGCATGCCACCCGCGACATCGTTGGCGATTTGACTTCTGCCGTGCGCACAGAAGGCCTGCGGATGGGACTTTACTACTCCGGTGGTTACGACTGGACATTCGTGCCCGGCCCGATTCGTGTCGCCGCCGACTATCAGACCGTCAAGCCTCAGAGCGCGGCCTACGGTAAGTATGTGGACGCTCACATGCGGGAACTCATCGACCGCTACCACCCGGCGGTATTGTGGAACGATATTGATTATCCAAAATCCGGTCATCCGCTCGAGATTATGGCCGAGTATTACAACGCGGTTCCAGATGGTGTGATCGATGACCGCTTCGGTGTCAAGCACTCTGATTTTAAATCTCCGGAATACCAGACCCTGGACAAGATCAGCCCAACCAAGTGGGAGGAGTGCCGCGGCCTCGGACGATCGTTCGGCTACAACCGTGCCGAGGGCGAAGCTGAGACCATTGCCCCCGACGAACTGATTTATCTGTTGGTCGACATCGTAAGCAAGAACGGGAATCTTCTGCTTGATGTTGGTCCGGAAGCCGACGGCGCGATCCCAGCCGTCCAGAGGTCGCGTTTGCTGGCGCTCGGAGAATGGCTCCAGCAGAACGGCGAGGCCATCTATGGCAGTCATCCGTGGACACGGGCCACGGGCGAGACGGGCGAGGGTATCCACGTACGCTTTACCCAGAGAGCCGCGGCAGTTTACGCGACGCTCCTCGGCCAGCCCAAGGCGGGTAGCATTACGCTCAAGTCTCTTTCGCCGAAGGAAGGCTCGGAGATCTATTTGATCGGCGAGGTGAAGCCTCTCGTTTGGTCGAGGCAGGGTCGGGACATCCGAATCAGCTTGCCTTCGACTCTTCCTGGACGGTATGCCTATGTGCTGAAGATTATGGGGCCGGTATCCTGAGCGGTTCGCGATTTCCAAGCCGCCGATTCGGTGTCGCCCGGCACGGTCTCGGCCAACTCACCCAGCACACGGTCTAAACATGGAAGGTTGCGGGTTTAGCCGTGGGTGAGAGTCCTCGGAAGCTAAAGACCGCGGCGGGAACAACTAAGCGACCGACACGCAGGTGCGTGTTTCCTCCGAACCGGAGCGAAAACCATGCGCCCCCTCAGTGGGCCGCGCAGGTACTTTTTTGATGCAAAACAAAATTCTACGACTCGATTCCAAGGACAACGTCTTGATTGCCCTTGCCGACCTGAACCAGGGCGAGCATGTCGGATGGGAAGGCACGAGCTGTATTTTGGGCCTCCAACATCCCCGCCAAACATGAATTTGCCACCGACAATCTTGCGATCGGCGCGGATGTAATCATGGATGGAGTCCTCGTTGGCAAGGCGGTGAGGTCCATTCGCCAGGGGGAAGCGCTGACCACCCGCAACGTTCAGCATGCCGCAGCGATCTTTCACGAGCATGCAGGCGAATACCAGTGGCCGGCTCCCGATACTTCGCGTTGGAAACAGCAGACCTTCCTGGGTCATCCGCGGTCCGATGGGCAAGTGGGTACCCGGAACTTTTGGCTGGTGGTCCCGCTTGTCTTTTGTGAAAACCGGAATATTGGCGTCCTGAAACAAGCATTCGAAGAGGAGTTGGGCTTCGCCGCGTCTCAGGTGTATCGCCGCCAGGTCGCCGAGCTAGCGAAGCTCTATCGGGACGGGGTACTCGAAGGGTCAAAGATTCGGAGTTTGTCTGAAACCGGTGCCGATCCGCCCCCTGTCCGAACGTTTGAAAACGTCGACGGTATCAAATTCCTCCTCCCTGAAGGTGGGTGCGGATGAACTCGCGAAGATTCCGACAATCTTTGCGGACTCATTGCGGGCTACATCAACCATCCCAACGTCGCTGGAGCTACGGTCCTCAGCTTGGACTGCCAGCACGCCCAGATCGCCATCCTCCGGCAACAGATTCGCAAGTGTAATCCGCACTTCGTCAAGCCTTTGTTCATATTGGAGCAGCAGCAAAGCCGCTCGGAATTCGCGATGCTTTCTGAGGCGATCCAGAAGACATTTCTAGGGCTGGTCGAAGCCAACAAGTCCGAGCGTACGCCGGCGCCGCTCTTTCAGTTGTGTTTGGGTCTGAAATGCGGGGGATCCGATGGATTCTCCGGCATCTCGGCCAACCCGGCGATTGGACACACTGCCGACCTCCTCGCGGGCCGAGCGGTTGGATCCGGCTTTGAAACCCGTGTCCAGGGAACATGCGTGATGGGTTAATTACCGACGCCATGAAGTCTGCGGGGGCAGCCAGGAAAGGAGGGACATCTCCGGTCAAGGCGGTGCTGGACTACCCGGAATACTCAGCCGTGCCGGGTCTAAACCTGCAATGCACGCCCGGCAATGATGTGGAGTGTGTCACGGCGCAGGTGGGCGCCGGAGCAAGCGTGGTCCTGTTCACGACCGGCCTCGGCACTCCGACCGGGAACCCACAATTGCATGCGCGCCTGCGTCGGGCACATGAAAGACAGCGGCGGGGGTCTGATTCTGAACATGGCTTCCATCGCGGGCTCCGCGGGCCTCCCAGACCGCTTCGCTTACTCGATGAGCAAAGGTTGCCGTCATCGCGATGACATACTCCGACGCCCGCGACTACCTGGAGCACAACATCCGCTGCAACTGTATTTCCCCAGTCCGTGTTCACACTCCGTTCGTGGACGGCTATCTGCAAGAGAACTATCCGGGACGAGAGCAGGAGATGTTCGACAAGCTGTCGAAGGCTCAACCGATCGGCAGAATGGCGGAGCCGGAGGAAGTCGCTTCCCTTGCACTGTTCTTGTGCTCAGACGAAGCAGGGTTTATTACGGGCGTGGACTGTCCGATTGATGGGGGCTTCTTCAAGCTGAGAGCCTAAGCGATGGACCTGCAACTGAAGGAGAAGGTCATCATCACTGGAGGTGCAAAGGGTATTGGCGTAGCCATTGTACGATCCTGCGCCGGTGAAGGCGCTGTTCCAGTAATCGTCGGGCGTGACACTGAAGCCGGCAGGCACCTCCAGCAAAGAATTGCAGAGAGGCGGCACTGCTTGCGGCCTGATCACCCTCGATCTCTCAACGCCCGAAAGTTGCCTGCAGGCCGTTGAACAAGTTCTCAAGACCTTTGGATGCCTGGATACGCAGTCAACAACGCAGGCCGTAACGACCAGGTCGGACTCGAACATGGCAGCCCCAGTGACTACTTGTCATCCCTGCACCGCAATCTGGTGCACTACTACAGCATGGCCCATTATGCTCTGCCGCACTTGAAGCGTTCCCGGGGCACGATCGTCAACATCGGTTCGAAAACGGCGGTGACGGGGCAAGGAGAAACGTCTGGCTACGCGTCCTCGAAAGGCGGCATTTGGCGCTGACCCGGGAGTAGGCTGCGGAACTGCTGCCATATGGCATTCGCGTGAATACCGTGATTCCGGCGGAAGTCATGACGCCCCTCTACCGCCATTGGCTCGACACGTTCCCGAATCCCGAGGAGAAGCCGAAAACCATCCTTTCAAAAATTCCTTTGGAGAAGGTTCTCGACGATCTTTGCGCGCGGCCTCAAGGGCCTCGGCGCAAACACAAAGATCGGCCGGTCGCTGCTGGTCATGGCCATTATTGGCGGAGCGGTGCTTACACCGACAATGGGCCTGATCTCCGAATCATTTCGCAGCCTCGCCTTGGCCTCCTTGGTGCCGCTGGCCTCTTACGCGTTTGTTGCCTTATGGCTTCTCGGGTTCCAAATACGCCCTGCGGAATAAACAGAAACCAGGCTCCCGAGATGGCACCTTCGATGTGACCCCCGGTCTCGGCAAAAACGCTCGTGGCTCGTTCAGAGGAAGAGCTACCGTCGTTCAGGATCTCGTAACTGCACCGCCTTCAGTAAAGCGAAAACACTCTCTTACAGAGTTCTGAGAGCGATCACGCTTGCATTGGGATCGGGTGCTTGCGGAGGAAGATCGATCTGCAGCTTTTCTTCTGTCTGGCGGAATTTCAACGTTTGTCCGTTCGCAAGCAAGCGTGCCGAAATCACTTTTGCTTTCAGCCCGTTTACCTCAAAAACGGACGATGGCCAGTCGAAGACATGGACAAACACTTTCTTACCCTTTGCCGTGGTGCGAGCCGATGCCAGTCCCTGCACTGGCCCATAGGACGTACCGTAAATCGAATCACCGTTGACCGTCAGCCAGTCCCCGATGGCCCGGAGACGTTCCTGAAACTCGGGTTGAATTACGCCGTCAGGTTGCGGGCCTACGTTGAGAAGGAAGTTGCCCCCGCGACTGGCCACCTCAACCAGGCCCCGAATAAGGAACTGTGCCGACTTGTACTGTTGATCGTGCATGTTGTAGGCCCAAGTGTTGTTGATGGTCATGCAGGTTTCCCACAACTGGAAGTCTTCAGGCTTGGGAATCGTTGGCTTCAGCTTGTCCTGAACGTTTGGATCAACGCCTGAAATATGCACGTCCTTCGTGGGGATCGCGTTGGGAATAAACTGCTCAGGCGTTTGATAGTCTCCTGGAACCCCGATTCGATCGTTCACAAGCGTGGCGGGTTGCAGCTTATGAATCAAGTTCACAAAACGAGCGCCGCCATATTTTCCCTGGTGGTTGAGGCCATCGAACCAGATCAACGCCGCCGGGCCGTAGTTCGTCAGCAGTTCCGTAAGCTGCAATTGCATGTAGTCGAGGTAGAGCGGCCACTCGGGTCGGGTGGGCTCGCCGTTCCAGTTGTCTTTTGAGAGTTTGGCAATGTCGCGGAAGGCCGGATGATGCATGTCGGGTGGCGAATAGTAAAACCCGAGGGGCATCTCAGCCTGCATGGCTGCTGCGGACAACTGCGCCACGATGTCCTTGCCATACGGGGTGTTTGTGATTTTGTAGTCCGTGTAGGAGGAGTCGAACATGCAGAAACCGTCATGGTGCTTCGTAGTAAAGACCATGTATTCCTGGCCTGCTGTGCGCGCCAGAGCCACGAAAGCGTGCGGATCGAATTTTGCTGGATTGAACCGCTTTGGCAGTTCGCGGTACTCCGCTTCGCTGATGCCGCCTGGGGTTGGCCTCATGATGGGCCAGGAGGCTTCCACACTGGCGAGCGAGTAAGGGCCCCAGTGGATGAACATCCCAAACTTTGCATCGCGATACCAAGCCGTCCGATCATCGGCGCAACTGGATGCCATTCCTAGAGTGGGCATCAACGGAAGAGAAGACGCGGCCAGGGCAAGCTTGATGAAGTCTCGGCGACCCGTCAAATAAGGGCTCATATATTGGGTTTCCTTTGCAAACGTCTCTTCCGCATGCCGGATCTGGAACGTCGTCCTTGAAGTACTGCTTGTAGGCGTTTGCGCTACCCGATTTCAACCTGATCGTCACCCCTAATCGGAGCATGTTCCGCCTCCATTCCGAAGCCCGTCGGCCCGGAGCGCCAAGTACGCCCTGAGAATCCGGTCCAGACCACCGGCGCTGGCATCGTCCCCAGGTTTGGTTTCAGAGAGGACCAGATCAACCAGCCTCATTTAAGTGCTTCAAACATTGTCATTACGCTCAAACCAGCTGAGTATACAATAACTTATGCTGTATTTAAGCACTCATAACCGTGCCTACGCCCTCAACCCTCGCGACCGCTGGTCTAGTAAAGCACCATCTCGCGGAACGGTTGCGCACGGAAATCATGAAGGGATCACTCCGCCCTGGAGAGCGAATCGTCGAGGGCAAATGGGCATCGAAATTTGGCGTAGCCCAGGGCTCCATCCGCGAAGCGATCAACATTCTGGCGCAAGACGGGTTCGTCACGAAGAAGTCGGGTCGAAGTGCGCGAGTCATCCACTTGAGTGAAGGAGCTGTGGCTCAACTCTACGAATTGCGCGGTGCCATCGAAGGCTTGGCAGCACGACTCGCGGCCGCGGCACGGTCGGATCTCACGGCCCTGCAGGCGACGGTGGACGCTATGCGGCGATCAGCAACGGCGGGAAGGTGTGAGGGCCTGCTCGACAGCGATCTGCGATTTCATCTAGAACTGTGCGCGATCTCACGGAACCCATACGTTCTTGAGCACGCCCGCCGGATTCTACTTCCTTTTTTTGCATTTGTGCGGATGCGAGTGACCGCAAGCGGACAGGACACGTCGGCGTGGGATCAAGACCTGGAAGCGCATCAACGGATTATCGATCTTCTGCGCGAGGGCGAGGGTGAAGTTGCCGAGCAGTACGTGAAGAAGGCCATGACGCGTTTCGCCAAAACGGCATACCGCAACTGGGAGAAGCGGGTCTCATATGGCGGGTGATCTGGCAGGCAAAGTCATTGTGCTGACCGGCGGTGCGGATGGCATCAGCAGAGAGTGCGCGCTTGCTTATTCGCGTGAGGAAGCCGTCGTCGCCATCCTGGACCGTGATCTGGGGGCCGGGCAGCGGAACAGCGGCAGAACTTAGCAGCGAGAGCATGGCTCTACCTGCTGATGTTTCCGACGGCGAGGCGATCCGCGCGGCCATTGCTAAGGTGATGGAACGTTTTGGACGTATCGATGCGGTCCACAACAATGCCGGTATCGCCAGCCCTTCGAAGCCACTTCACGAAACGACCGAGCAGGAATGGGATGAGAGCTCCAACGCATCAACGTGAAGTCTGTCTATTGGACGACGAGATTTGCATTTGCGGCTCTGGCCGCAAGCCGGGGCACGATTCTTAACACGGCGAGCATGGTTGGGCTTATGGGGCAGCAGGACCACGCGGCCTATGTTGCAAGTAAAGGGGCCATGATTTCTCTCACCAAGGCCATGGCTGCCGACTACGCTCGATACTCCATTCGCGTGAATGCAATTTGTCCGGCAGGAGTGTGGACGCCAATGTTGGAACGATGGTGTGCGGAGCAACAGGATCCCGGCAGTATCCGGCAATACCTCGACGTTATTCACCTCCTCGGTTACTGCCCTCGCGGTGACGTCATCGCGGATGCCGCCGTATTCCTCCTTTCTCCCCAGGCTAGATTCATGACCGGCTGCATCCTGCCGGTCAGCGGCGGGGCCGAGTTGGGATATAGACGCTAACGCAATCGGAGAAACCATGCCGTCCTACGCGATAAGCCAGGTCTCAGCATGCGACGCAAGGTTTCCGCTGCCCCGGGGGGCGGGGACAGATTCTGTCCATACCAATTCTGAATACTGCCTGGCGGTTACGTTGTTGGAGAGCGAAGGGGGCCTTTGCGGAACGGGAATCGCGCTCACGCTTGGCGAAGGCAATCGGCTGGTATGCGAAGCCATCGAGTTGCTGGCGAAGCCTCTCCCAGGCATGGCGATTGAAGAGCTGATGTCCGACTTCGGGCGCATGTCACAGCAGATGGCGGATGACCCATCTCTCCGCTGGCTCGGTCCGCACAAAGGCGTGGTTCATCTGGCGCTGGCATCGATCACAAATGCCTGTTTCGATCTTTGGGCTAAAAGCCGTGGTGTGCCGTTGTGGAGACTGCTGCTGGATCTGGCTCCCGAAGAAATTGTTCGCCTTCTGGATCTGAGCTACCTGGAAGAGGTTATGAGTAAGCAGGACGCTCTGGAGCTGCTGCACAGCAAACTTGCAAGCCGCCCTGACCGTGAGCCTATTCTGCAAAGCGGTTATCCAGGCTACGACACGTCGGTGGGCTGGATGGCCTACGACGATGACCAGGTGCGCGACTTGACAGCCCATGCGATTGGTCAGGGCTTTAAGGCGTTCAAACTCAAAGTTGGGTCGGCGGACCCAGAGCGGGACCTGCGCCGTGCCGCGATGCTACGCAAGAGTATTGGCGACTCCGGCATTCTGATGTTCGACGCCAACCAACACTGGAATCTCCCGGTTGCAATTCGCAGGTGCCGCGAACTCGCCCAGTTTCGACCGCTGTGGATCGAAGAGCCCACGCACCCCGATGACATTCATGCTCATGTTGTGCTCGCGCGCGAGATCGCACCCGTGAAAATCGCGGCTGGTGAACATATTCCGAATCGCGTGCTGTTTAAGAACTTTTTGCAGGCGGGCGCGCTGCACTACGTCCAGGCCGACTGCACGAGGTTGGCTGGCGTGAGTGAGTTTCTCACGGTCAGTTTTCTTGCCAGAAAGTTTGGTCTTCCTGTGCCGCCGCACGTCGGAGATATGGGACAACTGCATCAGCACCTTGTGCTGTTCAACAACATCGCATTGGGACACGAAGCACTGTTTCTCGAGCATATTCCACATCTGCGCGGCCATTTCATTTTCCCCGCACAGGTGAGCGGCGGTTACTACCAGACACCACAAGAGCCGGGCGCTTCCTGCGACCTGAAGTGGACAACCGGCGGGAGCCACTGAGTGGAGCAGTCGTTCAGAGGGATCGTATTCACGATGATTGCCGGGCCGATATCCGGCGACTGCATGCTGCCAGTGAAATTTACGCGGTCGTGGAAGTGGGAGAACATTTGGCCTTAGGTTGCCGAATCCGATCCGAGACCAGAATTGCAAAATAGCGCGAGCTCGAGGCAAGTTTTTGGCACCAGTGACTCCGCTCCTGGCGCAGTCAACTGCTTATATAGATCAGGCGTTTGCGCTCACGACCTTGGAGAACAGCTGTTGTCGTCCGCGTGATTCCTCAGCCACGCGAGGACCTTGCTCCGCACCACGTCCTTTGCGTTGTTCGCAATGAGAGGGTCAAGGGGGTCGAGCCCAAGATGCAGCAGCCTGTGCTCCCTGGAATTGGCTTCTCTCTAGTTAGTTAACTAAGCACCGATTTTTTACCTTCGCCGCTTCACCAGACTGAATTTTGCGGTGGGTTTGGGAGATTGGCCCTGATTGTTGATGCTATATAAAATTTTTCAACAAGTTAGCTTACGGGCCCGGGGACAAGCGGTCCAGCCAAAACTGTTTTTCTTTCTCGAACGCTTTTCTGTCTTGGTTTGTAATCCGCCGAACCTTGCCTACGCCCGCCTCAACCGACACCATTCTTCGCAGCGTACCTTCAGCCGAGGTTAAATAGAGGGTTTGGTCGTTCGTCGTCTCATTCACCACAAAAAGAACAACGTCATTCTTGTTCGCCATCGAGACGTCAAACCCCTGTACTACCTGCCCAGTCCGCACCACGCCTTGCATGACGGGACACTCTTTTTCCGCAGATATGCCCAGCAGAGTGGAGAGATGGGGCGGTAACTGTGCGAGCGCGCCCTCTCGTAGAATTCTGTCCACCGCTCGAACCAACCTCTTTTGAGCATACGAACCAGACGAAGGCCGCGCCTCCCCGATCAACACAAAAATGACAACCGGCAAAATGAAAACCACAACCACCGCAACTTGGCGCCAACGATTTCCAGTGGATTTCGACACTCACCCCCCCAATCCAATCGATCCGAAGTCCCTGCAGCACACTTCTGTTCGCAGAACACGGTCAATGAGTGCAATCGGGATATTTCGCCAACGATCAGCGATTGATCTGGAACCGATTCATGCCCTCCCCGCAAACTCCCTGTTCTCCGTGGACACTTTCACCTTTTCCCCCTCTTTGATGAAGAGGGGAACGCGGATTTCCAGGCCCGTCTCCAGCCGGGCTGTCTTGGTCCCGCCCGACGAGTCACCCCGAACCGCAGGTTCCGTGTAGGCAACGTCCAGCTCAACGAATATTGGCAGCTCTAAACCAATCGGATTGCCGTTGTACTTGCGCAGCTCAATCAATGCGCCTTCGATCAAGAGGTCCAATGCATCCCCGACCATCTGACTGTTAAGGGTGACGGTCTCGTAGCTTTCTTGGTCCAGAAAATGAGAACCATCCCCATCGCTATACAGATAGGAAGCCTGTACCGATTGCAGGTCCGGCTCTTTGAATTTGTCGCTTGCCTTGAATGTCTTCTCAAAGACCGCGTTTGTAAGGAGGTTGCGCATCTTCAGGCGCACCAGGGTCTGGCCGCCACGAGCGGTAGGCGTCTTCACTTCTGCGTCCAGGCAACTGAAGGGAGTGTTTTCAAGCTCAAACAACGTCTTACGTTTGACATTAATAGCATCAATTAGCGCGGCCATGAAGTCCCCTAAAGGAGGTCGGTACCCAAGCACCTGCCTCCCTGATCCCAATCCTTTTCCAGTATAGGGTGAAGTACTCCTCGGATGAGAAGGCTTTAGCGGGTTGTCCAGTGGTTGTGAGTGTTATCGCGATTTCTCGCCAATTGGGAACCGCGACGACGCGGTCAGTGCTGCTTCTTCGGTGCAATCACGAGCCGCACCTCTGCTCCGTCAGGCAGGTCAGAAATTTGCCGATTGAGATCGCCAAGAAATGAAACGTGATCGTACACGTCCACAAGGTAGGGTGTGCTGGCAGTACCGTCCTGACGAATGACATGCGGCACACTGAATCCGATGCACTGAGTCGCACTTGGGGTCAATCCCCGTACACCTGCCGCCTGCTCATCGGCTTCTGCAAACCATTGTTCACGCTTTTCCGGAGTCGCTGCTAGTTCACGAAACTGCACTTCGGAATCCGCTACTCTCGACAGCTTTCCAATCTCGAATCTGGGTTTGTTCCGGTTTACAGGGTACATTACAAAGCTTGATCCAACCGGAACACACGAGGTCTACTCCAGCTACCTGGGCGGCGACTATATGAGCGGAGCCCGGGCCGTGGCCGTCGATTCTTCCGGGAGCGCCTACGTGACCGGATGGACTACCGGCGGTAACCTCACGACTTCCGGTGCTTTCCAGACCGTCGCTTCAGGGCTCGACGCCTATGTCGTCAAAATCAATCCTTCTGGGAGTTCCCTGACCTATGCCACTTATCTGGGCGGCTCCTGTAGGTCCGCGCCGCAATTGGCCGGCGATACAGGCTATGCCGTCACAATCGATGCCTCTGGCGATGCCTTCATCGCCGGACAAACCTGTTCAATGGATTTTCCGGTCACGACTAATGCGATCCAGGCCAATCTCGAGGGAACTAGTACCAACTACAGTGCATTCCTTTCGGAGCTGAACCCGATCGGCAGCGAGCTCCTTTTTTCCACATACATCGGCGGTAGTTACACTGGTGATTGGGCCACTGGCGTCGGATTGGATGGACAACGGAATGTCCACATCGCCGGGCTAACTCACTCCTTCAGCTTTCCTACTACATCTGGGGCTTTCCAAACACAGAACCTTGCCAGCGACCAGGGAGCTGGATTTGTCTCCAAATTCACCATTCCCCCAGGTGGTCAATTGCTGGTTCACGACTTTGCGCTTTCGTTGAGCGCATCCTCCGCGTCAGTTTCCAAAGGACAGAGCACATCCACCAATGTTACTGTCACTCCGGCCAACGGATTTTACGAACTGATATCCTTTAGTTGTTCTGGAGTGCCAAATTGGGCTCAATGCAATTTTTCGACGCCCTCTGTCACACCAGGCACATCGACCGCGACGACTATTCTGGCCGTATCGACGTTTTCAGCCACGAGCGCTGCGAGGGTCCCGAAATTCCCGGTTCTTCCAATCGTATCTAGCGTGGCACTGTTCTGCTTATTGGGAGCGCGACAACGTAGAGCGGTTAAGGTTCTCGCTCCTGGCATCATCCTCGGAGCGTTCTTGATGAATGGGTGCGGGGGTGGAAGCGGGGGTGGAAGTGGAACAAAACCTAGTTCTTTCACAGTAAACGTCACCGGCTCCGCGCCATCGACGCAGCATGTCATCACTTTCACCGTAACCGCAAACTGATGGGCTGCGATGCGAATTGGGGCGCTGAACAATCTTTTGGTGCTACCACTAATTTGATGGTTTGACTGCGAGCACCCCTTGGAACCACCGATAGCTGACGAAACCAGGCGTTGTTTGCGCTCAGAACCCGCTATGAGCGTAGTGGCGATTTGGACGAAGCCGCTGGCGCGGCGGACGCTATCGCGTGTTCGGGGGCGGCAGTTTGTGTGGGATGATTCAAGAT
>Ga0137415_10000395_pt1 | contig 41211 bp, 38 predicted proteins | sample CZODoug3_1_1_16f_FD_183082 | JGI IMG/M metagenome (GOLD analysis project Ga0137415, IMG submission 183082) | Vadose zone soil fungal communities from Angelo Coast Range Reserve, California, USA - CZODoug3_1_1_16fungal (Hybrid Assembly) | ecosystem: Environmental > Terrestrial > Soil > Vadose...
GCTGGAACTCGAGACGCCCTTGACGTGGCCAACAAATTCAGCATTCCGCTCGTGGCCAACGGCAAGGTATTCGTTGTCTCCCACACGCAGCTCCTTGCGTACGGCCTGTTGCCGTGAGACCACCGTCTCTCTGATTTTCACAACCTGCGTACGACGGCCAGAATCGATCGCAATTTAGTTCACCTACGGTATCATGTCTTGGAACGTGCACTTCGGTCTGCCAGAGCGATCATTCTAGCCTCGTATTTAGCTGGGCGTAGTAGGCGCGACTAGAGCCCAAACCAGGCCTGGCCTGGAAGCGCTGATACTACGTTCAGCCACTCCAGTCGCAAGTATCTTTATTTGAGTTTTCTCATCCCCTTCCATCCAAGTGGAACTGCGTGTGGGCTGGCTCGGGTCGGCGATGACGTGAGAGCCTTCGTGGCACGGCGGCCCCCCGGTTCCACTTTCCCGCAACGGTCGGCCCGCACCGCAAGTGTTGGGCGCACCGTCACGCCTCACAAACTTTCGACTCAATCGTTTACTGTGAATGAACTAAAATCGGAGCTCCCCCCAACTTGCCCAACTCAGCCGACACGCTCGGGTGGGCCTACTTTCAGAATGGTGCGTATTCCCTAGCCGTGTCGCTGCTCGAGGAAGCCGTAAAAGGCGCGCCTTCCAATGCAACCTGTCGCTATCACTTGGGAATGACTTATCAGAAGCTGAATGACACGAAACGGGCGCGAAGTGAATTCGAGAAGTCGATCCCTCTCGACCCGAATGCCCCTTCAGCTGAAAAGGCTTCCCGCGCCTTGGGCGAACCTTCCGGCAGCTAATCTTTCTTTCTGGGGTGCCGAAGATGAATGGGCCGAATCCTTATGTTCTTAACCTTTCCGATACGCACCGCTGGGTGGCCTATTTTCGAGCGCGTGAAATGCGACGGCCCGATGCACTGTTCAACAGCCCAGACGCCGAGAGTTTGTCAGGCGAGCGTGGGTTTAGATCGCCAAGCCTCTGCCTGACGGAAACAAGTGTGAGTGGGCTTGATTGGTTCGGGCGTGTAATATCTTGACTGGAGAAGAGTCCCGAAAATAGATTGTTACGATGAACCATTCTGGGAAACTGGCTGAGGGAGCAGCGGATCTGCTCGATTCTGCAGAATGTCATGAGTCTGATCAACCAAAGGACCGCAAGGATAGGCCTCATTTCCTTAGCGGCGGTCCTTCTCATCTTCTGGGCAGCTTTCTTTGGCAAGGGTTTCGCCGCCCGCGTAACGTTGACCTGGTCGTACGACTACGGCCCCATGCCCGCTTGCTCTGCCACTCGTACTACCAACTGCATCGACCATTTCGAGGTTCTGGACATTACCGATCAGAAGGAGACGGTCACTATTCAATTCGTATGCAATGCGAAAGAAGCCGTCGGGAAAGTGGAGAGGATCTCGGCTAACTTCAAGTATGGCCCCCCATTTGGCCATCGCACAATTAGCGTGATCGCGGTCGCTCGAGCCCAGAATGGTAATCGCATTACTTCAAATCCAGACGTACCGCGGCTCACGGTATTCATCCGTCCGTTTTTCAGGCTACCAACCTGAGAGTCTCAAATCCGCACTTCAAACTGGAGCGTGCTCTACGAAAGACCGTGATGCAACGCGCCTCTAGAGGTGGAAAATAGAAGATCGGTTGTCACCTCACCTCTTGTCTCTACAATTTCCGGCATAGTACGGGTATGCACCGTAAGCTTCCCTTTCTTCAACGCGGTTGAGAACGACGCCTACCAAATTCTTTCCCCGAAACTCTTGGCACGCCATCTGAGCCTGGTCGAAAGTCGTTGCTCCCGCCCGGACCACAAAGAGCACCCCATCACACAATCCCGCCAGTACGCCAGCGTCTGATACCGGAAGAACAGGAGGCGCGTCCAAGATAACCCAATCAAATGCCGGACCCACTCGATTGAGCAACTCTCTCAACTTCATATTTGAAAGTAACTCTGCAGGGTTGGAGACGGGTCTCCCGGCAGGTATGAAAAAGAGGTTGTTCTGCTTGTCAGCTTGGATAATGGAATATACGTCGGCTTCCCCACGGAGGAAATCAGCCAGCCCCGGCGACAGAGGAGCACCCAAGGGAACATGCAGCCTTGAAGCCCGTAGGTCAGCGTCGATTAGCAGGGCGCGCCGTTCGTGCTGGCGCGCAATCGCTTCGCCCAGATTCAGGGTCACGAACGTTTTCCCCTCATTGGGTACAGTACTCGTGACAAGCAGGGTGCGGATGGGTCGTTCTTGGCGCATCCGGTACAGACGTAAACGCAAAGTGTGGAATTGCTCCGCACAGGGGGAGAGAGATTGTTCGTTGCTGAAAACGATGCTTTCGGGGTCAAGCTTCCAAACGGGCTTTGCGCAGCGCTGTCGCAACTCATCGAGCCGAAGATAGTCAGAGGTTGGAGATGCACCATCCCCCATGCGTGGAAATGATCCTGGCAGCTTGCCCTGCCGCTTCATCGCTCAGACCCGCTTGCGTAGCAAGAGAATCGGCTGCCTTCGCCTCTGCTGCTGACCCAATTAGCGTTCTCTCCGCCTCGGCTCTCTTCAGGGCTTCGCAGATACGGCTCATGACTACCTTCCTTTCTGCGTGCCCAATACGCCCGGACTAAAGAATTGCTGTCATTTATTCATCGCACTCAGGACGACGCGCGCAAGTCGAGTGTGGCTCGCTCCAATGTCCATATCCTTGCCTGTTGCTTTCCTCTTCCCTGCGACCGACTCAATCGACGGAATGAGAGCTAGGGTGGGTACTCCCAGATAAAACTCAACATCCTCTTTGGTCCACAGCGATTTGTTCCAGAATTCGAATATCAGGGCCATGCCAATCCCAACACAAGCCCGGCGCCCAGCCCACCCAGGCCAAAAAGACTCGGCTTGGGGTAAGAGGGCCGCTCGGGCAAACTCGGCGGATCCAATACGCGGAACTGCTCACCCTGTTGGCGACGCTCCAGTTCCGTAGCCATTTGGGACTCGTTTCGTTTCTTGAGAAGATCGTTGTAGAAGTCAAGCGCAGTTTGATAGTCTCGAGTTAGAGCTTTGAACTCCTGCTGGATCATGGGGCTCGATTGGACCCTGCCCTGTAAGATCTTGATCTGTCGTTGAAGTTCTTCCTGCTCGTGCATTCTCTGGCTGATGGCTAGACTAGTCTGGTGAAGCCGCGCCCGAAGTTGCTGGATCTCTGGTGGTTCGTTGATTGCTACCCGGACCCTCTGTTCATTCTGGTCATTTGGACGTGTGCAGAGGCATCCTCAAGCTTTTTCTGAAGTTCTGCAATGTCGTCCTTAAGTTTCACCACGTCGGGATGATGTTCCGTGTAGTGCCCCTCGAGCGACTGCAGCTGATTCCGTAGACTTCTCAACTGCTGCTCGAGGGTTTGGGGATTTTTAGTTTCCTTCGAAGAATCCAAGGCCGCGAGTTGTTGGCTCCGCAGAGATTCCGTAAAAACCTTGTCTTGCCGGGCTTGGTTGAGGGTCTGGCTAGCAACTTCAAGTTGTGGGCTCATGCCCATTAGGAGCGTGAGGTTGGTCTTGTCGTCCTCGGGAAGCTCGCCGATGTAGCGGCGCTGAAAGGCCGCCAGTTTTGCGCCCTGGTCGTCGAGTCTGGAGCCTTGGCTTCCTCCAGTTGCTTGGCCAAGAATTGCGTCGTGTCCTCCGCCTGTTGTTGCCGAGTGCGTAAGTTTTATTCCATAAATACCGACGTGATCTGAGCGCAAATCTGCTGGGCAAGCCGAGCCTCTCGCATAGTAACGTCTACTGAGAAGCCAGGTAGTTCTGGAGATCAGTGAGGCCCGATACAGCGAACATATGGAGTTCGTTGAACTTTTCTTGCAACGAGCCTACACCTGGTTCCACCAAACGATCCGTGATTTGCTGGATTTTCTTCTCTCGCTCGGCGATGGCTTCGGCGAGGCTTGAAATTCATGTGCTTTTGGTCAAGCGAAACGATTTATTCTGGTTCTGCGTGTGAAGCAACTCGACGGCGAGATTAATTCGACAAGAGGCCGTACACGTCGACCTCTGTCTGCGTTCCAACGTACACCTTTCCGTTGGCGACGGTCGGCACGCAGAATTTGACAGCATTGCCAGCGGCATTCCCGCTCCCTTGTGTGCTGTCCCACAACACTGTGCCAAGATTTACCGCATCGTAGGCATACAGCACGGTCGGTCCGTCGGTGCCAGAAGCGTTCGCCGCTGTCGTACTGTTCGTGTCGAGGGCCCAAACGATCCCTGTTCCGCTCGTGGTGCCTGCCGAAGAAACCACCGGGGTGGTCCCCGGGAAGCCGTACCGATGCGAGGATTGCGACGTCGCCACCGTGTTGAACTGACTTGTCGAGGTGTTGAGCGCGAAGGCCTTCAGGGCCTGCCCCACTCCCCCGATATACATGGTGTTTTGCCAGAACGCAGCGGTGGAAAAGATCATGCCGCCCAGATCGAATGCTTGCACCACTTTGTCAGGGTTCGCGTTCTGCCCCATGTTATCGCGGTTCACCACATAAACCTGCCCTAGTGCATTCGTTCCTTTGCCGCCGCCGATCAAAATGCGCGGAACCGCCGAGAAGGGCAAATCCACCAGCACGATAGCACCCCCTGATCCCAAATCGAGATCCAGCGAATCGAGTGTGCCTTGGACGAAAGGTGTGAACCAGTCTTGAAGCACTAAACCGCTGTTCAGTTTCAGAAAACTGTCGCCGAAGTCACTGGCCCCATCGTAATCACCGTTGCCCGTGATCACGTACAGGTTGTTGCTGCTGTCGAAGGCCGGAGCACCGCCGGACATCCAGATGCCGCCCTGCCTGCCGTTTGGCGAATCATTGAACACGACTGGTGCCTGCGCCAGATTGGAAGCATTGAAGCTCATAATCCAGCCATGATACGGCCCGTAGTCGCCGTGCGACGCCCACGAGACGTACACATTGCCGCCCGCCAACGCAAGTCCGGGCCGCTGATTCTCGCGCAGCGGGCAGAAAGGCACATTTCCCGGGGTGGCTGTGCAGCCGGCGCTTGAGTCACCAGTGTCGCCGCTCCCAGGCACCGTAATCGCGGGGGTTATGGCCGTAGGCCCGCCGAATTTTTCAGTGCCATCGACTAGACTCATCGCATGTAAACGTTGAAAGTAACACGGCGCCGGCACAGAGCAGCCTGTGCCCGCAGTCTCCTTCGTCTTCGCTAGCACGTAGAGCGTCCCGCTGGCGGCGTCAATCACCGGCGTGCCGGTAATCCCAATTTTCTTGTTGATGTCAAAAGCTTCGCCGGTATCGGCAGGAGGTACCGGCGTAATTCCCGTGCCCAGGAAACTCTTTTGCCAGTACTGCACGCAGGGGTTTGCATCCGCATCAAACGCATACACACTGTCGTTTTGCGTAGCGACAAAGATGACGTTATGGGTACCGCCGCCAATCGCCAGGTTGGGTACCCACAGAGGCTGGGCGTAGACTTCACCGTCAACCGCACAGGAGAAAAGCTTGCCGAACGAAGACGTATTCACATTCGAAGTGGTGAGCGCATATTCTTTGGCGTTTGTTCCATCCCGCGAGAGGTTGTTGTGGTAGGTGGTCACGCCGGACAAATCGGTCACGCCAATCGTCACGGAAGCCGACACTGTAGTGTCGGCGTTGCTTTCTGCCGTAACTGTAAAAGTTCCCGCGGCAGTCGAGGAGAATGTTGCTGACGTGGGCGTTTGGCCCGTAAGTGCTCCACCGGTGGCTGTCCACGTTACACCTGCGCCGCCGATGTCGTTGTTTACGGTCGCCGTGAGAGGAAGCGCCTGGGAGATGACCACGCCGCCACGCTGGGGGGAGATGGAAACGGAGATTGGTGCTGAGGCCTGCGTAGTGGCGGTGGCCGTGTTGGAGAAGCCGCTCACGTTGCCGGCAGCGTCAGTCGCACGCACGCGATAGGAATACGATGTGGAACCAGTCAGACCGGTGTCATTAAACGTGGTCGTTGTGGAGGTTCCTACCTGCACGAAGTTGCTGCAGGTGGCTCCCGTGCAGCGTTCGATCAAGTATTGGCTGATGGTGCCGCCCGTCTCCGTTGCCGCCGTCCACGAGAGATTGATCTGCACCGGACCGGAGGCCGTCGCCGTCAGATTAGTTGGTGCCGTGGGCGTGACTCCGCTTCCCACGGGGGTGCGGAAGGCCACCATCTGCATGATCCACGGCCCGGCTGGACTGAGATCCGCGGTGGTGGCGCTATAACTGCCCGTGGCGGTGACCATGCGGTCTTCCGCGATGTCCCCATCCGGTGACGTGAGCAAGCGGCTGGTGAAGCCGCTGCCCGGGCCGGGGGTATAGGTCCCCACCATGTTCGCGGCGAAGAGCAGATCCGTGGGGTTGGTGGTGGTCGCGGGTCCGCTGGTATCGTTGGTGCTATTGCCGCTGCTTGCGGCGGTGACATCGACGGGGCTGTTAAGGTCCGCACCGCTGTACTCCAGGATGCGAATGTCGGGGTACACCGCGGCGGTAGAGAAGGTTATGGTGACGATGTTCGCGCCAGCGGCTGCCGCCTTGATGTTTTGGGCGTAGTAAATGGACTGCGACAGCGAAGGGCTGAGGACTGTGGGTCCCACCGCGAGCGTGTAGGTGTTGCCGCTCTTGTCGGCGACCGAACTGACAAGGGCAGTAGTGTCGTTCCACCCAACGACAACGACGTTGAGGTCGCCGGCGGCCTGTGCGGCAGTGAAGGTGACATTCACGGTCGTCTGAGGCGTTTGCGGGGTAGCATAGTTGCCCTGCACGTAGCTGATGGTTGCCGCGGCCACCAAACTAGCCGGATACAGCCAGCAAACAAGCGCCGCGATGGCCAAAAGCAAAATGTGTGTGGACTTGCCATGTGCAAAACCGCCATGCGGGTGCAGCTTGTTCACGATAGTTCTCCTTTAGAACCACGTTTCTTGCCGGCAGATCAGAAAGCTAGTTTCTGGTTGCGAACCACGAGGACTATTCTTAGGCAGCGGGAAGTATTGAACTCGGCAGTCGTTCATTCGTTTGCCAGCCAGCTCTCATGGTTTGGTGGTGATACGTGACGCAAAAAAGCCGAAATGTGAGCAAACGAGGGCGGTTACTTCGCGCCTACCGATGCTGACTTAGAATTTGCCGCAAGCGACTAAGACACTTCATCGCGATGCTCGATCACACCTGATAAAGTCATCGCAATAAGTAATCTCTTGTAGAAATAAGGTTAACTAGGCGTCGCTCGTTGAATCACAGCACTAGCTTATGACAGTAGAAAGCCTCGGCGTAGCCACTCGGAGAAACGCACTCCATCCCTCGCAAACGCATAAGTGCCAGAAATGTGTCTGGTTCAAACCAGCGCTTAGAGCGCTGCGTCTCGAAGGCTTCCGTGATGTAGCGAATCTTTTTCTGATAGGTGTCCTGTTCAAGCGGCACGAAAAAGTTTGGCTGTCCCAGGTCGCCATCGTACTTTGGAATCTCGTATTCAAGGATCAAATGATTCCGGAAAGTGTTCCAGGTGAGCTCCGCTATCAAACGGTGGTCTTGATGCGCGTCCTTTCGGTTGTGCGTAAAGATGAGGTCCGGGGACACCCTCTTCAATCCTTCAAAGAAATTCTTTATTTCCGAACCATGGAAAGGAAAGAAGCCATCGTTGAAGTCTTTCACGATAATCTCTTTTTGCTTCGCGCCTTTGAGAAATAGGTCCGCGCTGGTGCGGGCTTCCCTTTCGCGCTCCTTACTCGAACTGAAAACAACCCAAACAAATTCCCAATTGATGTGGCTTGAAAGCAATCGCAGAACGCTTCCGCCGCAGCCAATCTCGATATCGTCCGAATGCGACCCGAGGCATAAGATTTTCAGGGGTGCGCTGTCGTCGTGGGAAAAATTAAGAGCCAGCATGTGAGCGTGTTCGAAATTACCAGGGACTACCGTGCCCCTCCATTGCCATTGGTCTTCCACACCTCCCACGGCGCAACGCCTCCGGCGCACAGGCCTTCCAGCTGTTGCTTATCTTTGAAAGTATCCATGCTCGCCCAGAATCCGTCATACGGGTAACCGATCAGCTGTTTCTCCTCAACCAGTCTATGGAATGGCTCGATGACGAGTTCTTCTTTTTCGTGGATGTATTCGAATATTTTCTTCCTGAAAATAAAGAATCCGCCGTTGATCCGCACACTGCCATTATTGATTGCGTGGATCTCGGAGACCAGGTTGCCGTTGCCCTGCTGCAAAGAAACCAGGTGATAGCTCAAGTTCGGACGCACGCAGAGAAAGCTGGCGATTTTCCTTTGCTCATGGAAGTGATTTAGTTGCTGAGGAAGCGGTAAGTCGGTCAGCCCATCACTATAGTTGGCCAGGAATTCTTCTTCTCCCTGCAGATACTTCTCAACTGCCTTCAGGCGTTGACCGATATTGGAGTGGATTCCCGTATCAGCGAAGGTGATCCGCCAATCATGGATATCGCTATTGAGTAATTCGAGCTTCTTGCCGCCGCCTGACAGAACAAAATCGTTGGACGCGCACTCGTTGTAATTGAGAAAATAGTTTTTGACGGCCTCGGCCCGGTGTCCCAAACACAAAATAAAATCTTTGTGCCCGAAGTGGGTATAGTACTTCATTACATGCCAAAGGATAGGCCGGGAGCCGATGTGCACCATAGGCTTGGGAATATCCTCTTGATCACGGATTCGTAATCCCATCCCACCGCAGAATAGAACTACTCTCATATGGCTTCCTCCATTCTGCGCATAAATTTCAGGCGTGCAAACCGATGAGTTCTTCCAGCCAGGTCTCGCCACGGAAGCGACGGTATTGCTCGGCTCGCAGCTGATCGGCCAGCCTGTTCGGAGGAAGGGTGACGTCATCGTAGGTCAGGACAGAGTCTTTCGGTATGTCGCGCGTCAGTACGCACCCTTCGACCAGGCCTTCCGGAAGGTAGTGATTCCGGCACATCTCATCCGCATTCACCGCCTCGCCGTAGGTCATATACATTCCGTAATCGTCGAGAACTTCGCCGCTTTTCAAGTCGCGTTTTGCGACAGCGCAGACTTCGACCACCGGGCCACCCAGAGGTTTCGCCACGGAGTCCCGGAACAGTGCCACGCGTGCGATGGCCGTGGGCACTTCAAAGTGCACCAAGTGATATGGGACAAAGAACGAGTACAACGGCCCTTCACCCATCTTGTACAGATTGAGATAGTGTTGTTGCTTGGGATCTGGATGTTCGGCGAGAACATATACTTTGGTCAGGGGCGTGCCCACCACGTAATCCACAATGCCGCCCAGCTTACGGATTTCTTCGACATCATAGATCTTGCCGATTTTCATGACGTCGTCTTTGTATTCGAGGCCCCTCGACATGCCTCGTGAGCGCACGACGAATCCGGTTGCGTTGGCGACGATAGCTTGTTCAAAGCTTATCTTGGACCCGTCCGCGAAGCTGGTTACCATGGCCGGGTTCTGTGCCCATTTTTCCGCGAAACCCTTTTGCGTCGTTGGATTACGGTACGGATCCTGAAGACCCTTGATGTTGCCAATCACTCTGGGCGTCAATCCCAGTCCCTTTACCCAGCGGTACAGATTGATCTGCACTCCTGGTTCGTCTCCGTCACACGCAGACAAAATCACGCCATTCTTTTCTGCATGGATCTGCAAGACGGGCCCGATAGTGGCGTCGATTTCCGCGTTCAGCAACACGACGTCCTTTTTGTGCCGAAAAGCCTCAAAAGCCAGCCGCGCCCCAAATTCTACCGAGCCAGTCACGTCCACCACAACGTCTACCCCAGTGGATCGTGCCAGCAGGAAGGCATTGTCAGTGACGGCGACTTTCGCTTCATGAATTGCCCGATCCACGTCCCGCTGCGTCGTGGGAGCGACTGCTTCAACACCGACGTATTGGCAAAGATCAAACGCGCGCTGCACGCCCCGATTGAAAACACCCACGAGCCGCATTCCTGGCTTAGTGTGTACAATGTGATTTGCCAAACCCTGGGACATGAAGCCCGCGCCAATGAGCGCGACTCGGATAGGCCGCCCCTCCTTTTCGCGTGCTTGCAGGGCGTTATCAACGATAATCATTTGAAATTCTTCGACCGAATCTTGATCTACTTGGCGATTTCGACGGGCTGGGCACTCATCCTTCGCTTGATCTCTTCTTCCTGTTCATCCAGCCGTTTCCAGACCTGGTCCTTGTCCGAAATCAGGCTGACTGGCAGGGGCCACGTCAGCGCCAATCGGGGGTCGTTATAGTGCAGACCACCCTCGCAGCCGGGTGTATAGAACTCACCGACCTGATAACTCGTTTCGGTGTCATCTTGGAGCACCTGGTAACCGTGAGCAAACCGTTCAGGCACGTAAAGAGCACGGTAGTTTTCTCCCGTTAGTTCGACTGCGACGTGGTCGAGATAAGTCGGGCTCTCCGGCCGCAAATCCACAATGATGTCGAGGATCGCCCCACGGGTACAACGTACGAGTTTCGTTTCAGCGGCCGGAGGAAATTGGAAATGCATGCCGCGTATCGTCCCTTTCTTGCGGTTATATGCGACATTGGCCTGAGCAATGATGGGCTTCAAGCCGTGTGCCTCGAACTCGTGTTGACAAAAGACCCGAGCGAAGAACCCCCGCGCATCTTCCCGGCGCTCCACGTCAGTTACGAACGCGCCCGGTAGCTTTGTCTCTGTGAGGATCATGGAACTGGCTCTCCTTTTCCTCTTGCCGGGGTTTTAGGTTAGTTCGGGCGTCAAGGTAATTTTGTCTGATGGCGAAGCGGTAGTCCAGTGCAAGGAAGCATCCAACTGCCTGGCTTTGAGCAGGCGCTGGATGCTGTTGATTCGAAAATAGCGACCACCCTGCAGGTCTTCTGCGGTGAGCCCAGCGTCGCGGTAGGCGCCATAGAGCTCCTGCGCGCCTTTGCGGGCAGTCCACTGCGGTTGGAAGCCCGGCAAAACGCGCCGAATCTTATCGCAATTGACGCGGTAACAGCGTTTGTCCGGTCCCCCGCCGCGAGCATACTCGATGTGGCAGCCAGGTACGGTATCCTTGACTATAGCTGCAAGCTCGCTAATGCGATAGTTCTCGGTCGTCTGTCCCACGTTGAAAGTTGCGTTGTGGATTACGCTCTTTGGAGCCTCCAGCGTGCACATCATGGCGCCAATAATGTCGCGAATGTGCACGATCGGGCGCCAGGGTGTACCGTCGCTCTTGATATGAATACGGCCAGTGGTAACAGCCGACGCAACAAAATCGTTCAGCACTAGATCCAGGCGCAGACGCGGAGAGGCTCCGTAGGCAGTGGCATTTCTCATATAGGTCGGACTGAAGTGTTCGTCGGCTAGCTCCGCGACGTCGCGCTCGACGAGAACCTTGGATTCGCCGTAGGGGGTGACAGGATTGAGCGCAGCTGACTCATCAAGGAATGTATCGCCTGCAGAACCATAGGTGCTGCAAGACGAGGAGAAGACGAAACGCTTTACGCCGGCCTGTTTAGCTAGTTCCGCCAGTCGCACGGACGCCTTGTGGTTGATGTCGTAGGTGAGGTCAGGATCGAGATTGCTCAACGGGTCGTTGGACAAGGCCGCCAAGTGCACTACAGCGTCGAATCCGTGCAGATCAGCCTTCGTCAGATTCCGTATATCTTTGCGAATTTCGGGTAGCTCCGGGGCCGGTTTTCCGAAATCGCAGCCCGCGAAAAGGTCGGTATCGAGGCCGACTACTTCATGGCCGGCAGAGCGAAACATGGGCGCTGCCACCGTTCCTATGTATCCTTTGTGGCCCGTCAACAGTATTCTCATCCTCTTACTACTCCCATTTGCAGCAGATTTGATCTAGATTTCGCGCAGCGGGCCGCGATTCCAATCGCTGAAATCCTTCAGTACTCTTTCGAGAACCCCTCTTGTAAGCATAAGCCGATGGCTAACCCAGATGCTTGTACAGGAAGTTCCCGGCAGTAGACAAAACAACACTCGACAAACCTGAGAATATCCCCCTGAATCCTCGCGACTCCCAGGAGAACTTCGATTCTACCCTTCGCAAGTTCGTGTATCTATAATATTTTAGCAATTTTCGCAAATCACCGAGGTCATCCAGAAGAGGCTCACAATGATCGGCAAAAGGGAGCGACACCAAGCGAGTTCCCGTAAGCCAACTCGAAATGCGGCACAGGACTACGCCATTCGTTAGTCGTTCCCCCGGAGGCGAAGTTGTGATGACCAGTGGCTCATACCCATACGTGCGAGCTAAAGCATACAGCCAACCCCGTTCGTGAAATGCTGACGCATTTGGATGGCGGGCCACCAGATCGTCCCAACGGCCATCCGAGAACGGGTTCATGCGATAAACGTTCACTGTCTCTGTGCGCTCCGCAAACTCCAAAAGGGCATCTGAAGCGGTCCGGGCATTACCGTCTCCACCGCTCACCATCTTGCGCGAGGACTGGCACTTCAGAGACCGCAAGAAGGAGAAGTAGGGACCGACGATCCCTGCGAGAGGCCCTACAACATGGGTCTCCGAGCAAGCTACCGCCGTTTGTGTGTCTGCGAGCATACGCGCAATCGCTCTGCCAGAATCCAAAGCAAACCTGAGCATTGGCCCCGCCTAACCATGGATTACTTGTTGAAAGCATTGCAGTTATGGGTGGTCCGGTACTCTGTAGCCGCGGCCTCCGCCGGCAGTATCTACCTGGCAGGCCTAAGAGGGAAAATCTCTTCCTAAACCTTGCGAACCACTTTCACTCCAGAACTGCGAGATGTGAGACAAAGCCAGGTAAGGCCAGTCTCCAGCCTTCGGAATACAGACCTAGGAGGGCGCACGACGACTCGCCAAAAAATCGAGGGCGGATTCTCGAGTGACGCAACGCATTTCGCTCTGATGCTCGGGCTTGTTTTTGTGCCAACGTTCGCCGTCACTTGAATGTTATCAAGGCCAGGCAATTCAGATGTCCCTAAAGAGCAGGTCGTACTGCTCGTCTAAGGCGATTCGATAGGCCTCTGCCTTTTGTTTGATTTGGGACTTGAGATTGTCAGCGTTTTGCTCGAGCGCCATAAATTGGCCAATCAATTTGTCGCTATCGACGTTCCCAATGTCCTGGCAGAATTCCGACAACCCTACCCCGCTCATCAACGAATCGACCTTTTCATGGTACGAAATGGCCACAACCGGCTTGTTGAGCCATAGAGCCAACAACACATTGTGAAACCGACTCGCGACTACAAGATCTGTATCTGCCAGTTGTGACAACACCGCGTCGACGGAAGAGGCCGGCTCATCGATAATCTTCCTATCTCCATAATTGATCCCGCTGACTTCTAATAAGCATCTCAGATCTTGCCTGGCGCGGTGGTCGTACACAGCATCACCGATGAGCAAGCGAACGGTGTATTGATGTTCGAGCAGCCAAGTCACGAAGGCGACGAGTTTCGCGATGTAATTTCGGTAGCCAGATTCATCGGTTCCTGAGTTCGCGCGCCGATCGGAATATGTCATTATGCCAACGCCGACCACAGCTGTGTGGCCGTCATAGCCCTGAGAGCTGGGGATCATTGCTTTTGGCAGACTGAACGCCAAGTCCGGGCAAACGCTGTCTCTCGTAGTATCGAAGTGGAGACTCTCGAGGTATTCCTTGGAGAAGCTGTCGCGATAGGATCGGTAGTCCGCCAACGCCAATGCTGCCTTAACCAACCACCTACTCAGCGGGTGGCGTATGGGCCCTACTCCAACGCTCACAAACAGTAGTTTGCACCGACACAGTTTTGCGATGATCGACCACTTCAAGATGTCATAGTGCAGGCCAAAAGGGAGAATGCCGACATCTCCCAGCATTCCCGTGCCTGTCATAACAAGCATGTCGACACCCTTTAGGGTCTCGAACACCTTAGACCATCGATACAACTCCATCGGGATTCCAACAAATATTCTCCTTAACAATCTCATAGCCCTATTTTTCATGGACGGCAAAGACGTTTCTCTGATCGGGAGCGCAGAAATGTTATAGCTCGATGCCACCTCCTTAGGTTCCGAACAAACACAACTGATTTCCGCGTTCGGCGCATACTTTCGAAGGTTATATATTAGGGCTTGCAGCGTGCACTCATTGCCCAAGTTCCCTGCGCCAAAAACGCCGAAGAGACCAATCCTCCGTCGCGTCGAATTAACCCTCATTTTTCACACCGATGATGAATCTTGCAAAGCAGAAATATCTGAGCCCGCATCGGCTCTTCTGAATCTCAATGGCTAGAGATTGCATTCGTAACACTTGCGCTCGGCCTACGGTACTCTTTGTGTTCCGTGGGCATATGAAGAAATACAACGAAGAGGACATCGTGAAGTGGTGCCAATGGGGGGAGGTTCGAAAGTTTTTCAAAAACTGGTGATTGCAAACGTGTTCCCTTTCAATAATTGAGACTCCCACTTTGCAGTAATTGCGTCAACTGGCAATCATCTGTCCCTGCGCAAATGAATCAAAACTGCTTGACACACCTCTCTCACCTATCTGAAATGCAGCGGCATAACGGAGGACCCAGTTCTGGCGGCTCTTATCGAGAGGCTCCAGCCCCCAGTAACTCATCGGCCAATCTCGTCGCAAGCTAGGGTCGCCATCATGAGTCTCTTCCAATAACTCCGTAACAGGTTTCCACCCCTGATCCGTTGCGACTCTTGTTCGAACATCCAGGTCGATTCCGGATACGACAAGATATCCTCCCGGCTTTACGAAACGTGCAATGCCACGCAGAGTGGTCTCGGCATCCGATGACTTCATGTGACAAAGGAAGTTGTTTGCCACCACGATATCCTGAGAGCCCAACACTTTAAGCATATCCGGATCGCGAACATCACCTAGATGCCAGATGATGCCTTGCCTGATCCAACGCTGGACTATTAGTTTATCGGCGTCCCTATCAAACATCTTGTTTATTTCCGCCTCAGTCAAGCGTTGAAAAATTCTCTCTCCCACAAACTCGGGAGATGTGAGGGAGTAAGTTCCCCTCTGGGCAATCTCCAAAACCTCTTTTGAAATATCCACGGCATGCGCAACGACCTTCAACTCCGGCCGCAATGACCGGAGTGTCGCGAGGATAGAATAAACCTCAGCGCCGTTGCTACACCCTAGCACCGCGATACGGAGAGTGGACGCGTTTTCGGCCTGATGTGACAGTTGACGTATGAGTTCGAGCTGGGGCCGATTTCTCAGAAAAAAGGTCCCGAGGTACTGCCTGCGATTGCCCCACCGCCGAGCGAGCGCATGCAGAAAATGGCCGTACGAACGCAGCGGGCGAAGATCCCTTAACGAGGAGGGAAGATGATTCCAGGTCCACTCGTTCATGCGCAAGAATACCCCTACCGGAGACTTTCCACAGATTCTTAACTGCAGTACTCTATCTATCGAGAATTGAGCCATTCATTTCAACTCGAAGAGATTCCGTCTCCAGTCGCGGTCCGCCCACCCCCAGTGCATAGCCTGGGTGAAGGTATAAAACTCAAAAAAATCGTTACGAAGGCCATGCGAAGTTTGCATTGACCACTACACGGGAATCATGGTATTCGGCTCTACTGATGGGCGCCTTGCCAGCCCCCGGAGAAGCTTGACGTAGAATCCTTTTTGTCTCATGACGTACAGGAGCATCGCCAAGTATGTACCAAGCAGAAGACAGGTTTCCAATAGAAGTTTAGGAAAAGGAGACAACGAGTGACCGTAGAGGAATTGCATTCCGAGTGGTACTACCGTAGCCACGATGCCTGAGAGCACAGGCCGCGAAACCACACCCAAGACGTCTCGGAATGAAACAACTGTGCCACGAAGTCCCCATACAGTCAGAGGAACAGTTAACAGCGTCATTGCTGCTGAAAAACCGAATGCTACACCTCTGGGCCCATAGGGTAATCCCAGAACATACGCCGCAGTTACCACCGGGGTGATGACCGACCCTATTTTCAAGCATCGTCCGACCATTCCCGTAGAGGCTAGTAGCCATCCTACAGGATTCATGAGCGCAAAAATGAGGATGGTCGGAGCCAACAATTGGAGGATCGTAGCCGCACTATTCCATCTGGCACCCAGAATGACCATAATCAGGTCGTGAGAAAAAAGAGCAATGATAATGGTAATCGGGACGGTGAGCGCAACAACTAGTGAATAGCCCTTCAGGAAATAACTCTTGAGCCGTTTTGGATCGTCCTGAACCCGTGACAGCGCCGCAAATGCCACCTCGCCGACTGCGGAATTCAGATTGTCCGTCGGGATGCTTATGATCTGGTAGGACCTGCCATACAGGCCGAGTACGTCTGCTCCCCAATATCTGCCCAAGAGAATCTTATCAAGATTATAGGCGAGGTAAATGACGAGGCTATTTAATGTCACCGTGACGCCAAAGCGCATCAAAGGCCGAACACCGACTCTTTTTCGCGGCGCCCCGGGAATCCACGATGTGGCTAGCCAGAAGCAAGCAGTGGAGACCAGTGGAAGTACGATCGACATTATTACCAGAGCCCAGTATCCGTACCCTGCAACGGCTAGGCCGATTCCGAGTGCGGTGCTCGCCACCAGAGAAATAATCTGTATCATCGCCAGGGCGGTGAAACGCATTTGTCGCTGCAGAAGCGCGGAGTGTTGCACCCCCGCCGCATTGAAAAAGAATCCAGTGGCCAAGACTATCGTCATCCAGAAGAGACGGGGTTCGTGATAAAAACTAGAGATTATCGGCGCAGACGCTGACAACAGAAGCCCAAGAATCACGCCAGCCAAAATGTTTATCCAGAATAGCGTTGAAATCTGCTCATCGGTTACGGTGGCACGCTGAACGGTGGCCGTCGAAAGTCCAAAATCCCTGAACAGATTCAGCACACCTGTAAAGGCCGTGACCATGCCCACCAGTCCAAACTCTTTCGGGTCCAGTAACCTGGCCAAGACCATCAGTGCCCCGACCCGGAGAACGAAGAATATCGTTTGCGCGACGACTCTCGCAAATCCGCCGCGGATTGCTTTTTCCCTGAGATCTTTCATCGGGAGGTCAAGCCCTCGGCCAATAGGTTGGCCATCTGCATTGTTCCCGGGAAGTCTCGGCGACGAGTTCATGTATCGTTTCCTTCACTTTCAAACATTAGACTTAGGCAAGAACCTCGGCGTAGTCATTGGGCCAATCCCACACGCGGGTGCAAGCGGAGTTCTGCTCAGTTTGAAAGAGCACGAGCCGTTGCGAAATCCTTGACGATGACCTCTTTCGGCTTTGAGTCTGTAAAAGAAAGCCGGTCACGCGCTATCGTTAATCGCGCCGATCAGCTCACCATAATCAATACGGATGATCTCTACCTCTGGCATCTAAATTCCCCGCACCCTACTCAGAATTGCCGAATCAAGCTGAACTATCTCGCGAGCGGCGCTAAGCAGCGATTGTGCGAACACATCTGCGCCACCATTCCCAACCTCATACCCTTTTACTATGCGAACTGTCTTGCAACCGGCGCTTCTGCCGGCTTCGACATCGATGTCGGAGTCACCGATCATCCAAGACGAGGCCAGATCAAGTTCGTATGTTTGTGCGGCTGTTAAAAGCATACCTGGGGCCGGCTTGCGGCAGCTGCAAGGAGGTTGCTTTTCGTGTGGGCAGTAATAGACTTTCGTGATTACGGCACCCGCGTCTGCGAGTTCCTGACACATCCGCTGGTGTATTGACTCCAATTCGTCCTGCGTCAGCAGTCCTTTCGACGCACATCTTTGGTTGCTAACCACAAAGACGCAGTAGCCCGCTCGCGCGAGCAAGGCTATCCCTTCGGGGACTCCCGGAAGAAATTGCATCTCCTCCCAGCGGGTTACATACTGGCCTTCCGGCGGCCTTCGGTTGATAACCCCGTCACGATCCAGAAACACGGCCCTATTCATGGAATAATTCATACTCCACTAGTTCCGAAATGATGTGGCCGACCAGAATATGGCATTCTTGAATGCGCGGAGTGTCATCCGACGGTACGCAGATGCAATGATCCACACACTCCTTGAGCTTCCCGCCGCTGCGCCCCGTCAACCCGACTGTGCGCAAGCCGATTTTCCTCGCTGCCGTTCCAGCGCGAAGTACGTTTGGTGAGTTGCCACTCGTCGTGATCCCGATGGCGACATCTCCCGGCCGCGCTATTGCTTCGATCTGGCGACTGAAAACTTGGTCAAAGCCATAGTCGTTTCCGATGGCCGTAACGCACGAAGTATTCACCGATAAGGCCAACGCGGGTAAAGCGGGCCGGTCGAATGCGAAGCGCCCCACAAATTCCGCAGCAATGTGCTGGGCATCGGCGGCACTACCGCCGTTCCCGAACAGCAGAGCTTTGTTTCCTTGCTGCAGGGCCTTGATCAGGACCTCGCTGACCTTTGCTACAATTGACACGAGGACAGAGTTGTGCAGCAGATCCCGTTTCGCAGCAATCGAGGCTTCGATTAGCTTGATTACACGAGGCTCAAAATTACTTGTCTGTTTCATCCACCCTCCACGTGAGGGTCCTTTTCACATCTGAGAAAATTTCGATGACAGGCTCAAAAATAACTGCGCTGCTGGTATCGCCTTATGTTCCTTCTCTTGTGAGTCTGGGAACAGCTTTACGAAGGGGCTGCTGTAGCCAAACAGGTACGGACGAGCAATCCGGCAGGAATCAGCATGGCTCAACTCGATGAGCCGGGCCCCCGCTTGCGGGAGGCAGCTTCATAAAGGCGCCCACAAAGCCCCTGTGCCCGCGCGTAATCTTCCGGCGTGCCTATGTCGATGAATACTCCTTGCTGCTCCGATGCGTAGACTCCGCGAGCCAGCAACTGTGGAAAGATGTCCTTCTCCAAACTGGCTGGTCCTTCCGGAATATGCTCGAATATCTCTCGATTGAAAACATAAACGCCCGCGTTCACAAGCCCGCTGGGCTCACTGCCGATTTTCTCCGCAAAGCCGTTCACGCGTCCTCTGGCATCCATCTGAACCGTTCCGTAACGCATGTCATTCTGTATTCGAAGCACGGCCATGCTTGCCAGGCCGCCAGATTCACGATGAAACCGAATCAGCTGCGGGAAGTCCATCTCGATGAACGAATCGCCGTTCATCACCAGAAAGTCGGAAACCCCACGAAGGAGGGGCTCCGCGAACTTCACGGCGCCGGCGGTGCCCAGGGGATACGGTTCCTTCGAATACTCAATCGCAATATCCCAGGTATGGCCATCGCCCAATTCATTCTCAATTTCGTGCGAAAGATAGCCCGTACACATCACTAAATGCCGGATGCCCTGGCAGCTCAGTTGCCGCACAAGCAATTCAAGAAAGGGCCTGTTGCCGAGTGCCGCCATGGGTTTCGGCGTGGACGAGATTACGAACCTCAGGCGAGTTCCCTTGCCCCCAACAAGCAGAACAGCTTTAGTATCGTGGCCAATTAGGGCCATATGTGATTTACCGACGCATGCAAATAGGCCAATAATCGGAGGTTCGAGCTGTGAGCGGTTCTTAGAAGCAAGAATTGCGCATCCTGAACCGCAAGAGAGCAACCGTACCTGTTCCGCGCATATTTTTTCCTGAATTTCCTCAGTCTGGCCTCTGCCCTGGCAAGGCGAGGCCGGGCCAGCGCGATTTTTGATTGCTTTCGCCGCTGTTGCAAGCGGAGTACGGCACTCGATCCCAATACTCGAGCATGGACGCCAAGGTCTGATCGGTGGAGAACATGGGTTTCCAACCTGTGTCTCTACGGAACTTCTCTGTATTTCCGAAAATAATCTTCTCGTCAGAGGGTCGCAACAAATGAGAGACTCTTCGGACCTCTGCCTTTACTCCAGACAGTCGCATCGCACTACTCAATAGCTCGCCAATCTCGTGAGTCTTGGTTGCGCACAGATTGTAGGCTTCGCCGCGCTTTCCCCTGAGAGCAGCAAGATAGAATCCACGAACCGTGTCGTTCACATCGAGGAATGCCCGGTGCGGCTTCAGGTTACCAACTTCAATTACCGGCGGCTGCAAGCCCTTCTTGATTTTAACCAATTGGCGAACGAAGTCCGAAGGCGCGTCGTTTGTCTTTCCCGGTCCTGTGGTGTTGAATAGCCGTAGATTGACCGTCGGAATCTTATAATCGAGGAAGTACTGACGCGCCAACAGATCTAGACAAACTTTGCTGATTCCGTAAGGGTGCAAAGGCCGAAGCGGCTGCTCTTCGCCAACGGGAATGGCGGAAGCCGGCACATGTCCGTATTCCGCGCTAGAACACGCCGACACGACCACGGGCCGGCGCTTCATATGGCGCACCGCTTCGAACAAATGCAACGAGCCCATGATGTTCGATTCAAAGGTGCTTACGGGATCCTCCCAGGACAAGGTTGGCAGGCTCTGTGCAGCCATGTGAAAGACGTATGTCGGCTGGTGCTCCCCCAGGATCTGCGCGATTCGTTGACCATTGCGGAGATCGCATCGGGCGAAGCTCAAGTTGGGCAGCTCCGGTAGTGATTCAGAGCCCGGCAGATAGTAAGTGCCGACGACGTTCCAACGTTTCAACTGTAGAAATCTGACCAAATGGGATCCGATGAATCCTTCTGCGCCGGTCACAACTGCAGTTTTTTTCATTCGTTTTTCACGGGGAATTGCGCGCATCGATCAAAATAACCAAGATAAGGAATGCCAAGAAGGACGTAATCTCTAATATCCTATTGAGCTCTGCCAATCGGTATGCTGGTTCACATCCCAATTGTAATCGAATCGACCGACGACGATAATTCAAGGGTAGCGCATGAAAAAAATCATCAACAAGACATCAAAGTGGATGCACGTGTCAACTTTTTGGATCACGACCCTGTGTACGCCAAGACCTATCTGCTGTGGAACTGAGGTACTTGCGCAGCTTCAACGATGCTCATGAAGATTATTCTTTCATCGTCCGTGTCTCGGTGCGATGACTTCAGCCCGACTCGTATGGTGCTCTTCTCCTGGGGCGTGACTGCATTTCGCTCAATGTGACAATCTCAGTTAACAATAGCCTTGAGGTTTGTCGGGGGCGGAGGAGGCGGAGAGCCGGAGCCGTAACAATTGTTTGCGTTGAAGCTCAGGACGTTCCCGGTACCATCTGCTGGCCCGCCCATCGCATTGGTGTAACAATCCTGGGCAGGAATTGTGAATGCATGGCCAGCGACACCGGCGATATTGCCGCCGGTCACGTCAGGCCCAATCGGGGGCCACGCTTTTGCTGAGGGCCACCACGGGGGCTTCGATGTACGGTAGAACGATGCCGGAAGAGTCTGGGTCAACGGAAGAGGATTCGCAAATTGACCCAAACTGATCGGTACTTCCGAAATCAGGAACCTTAGGGCGTTGTTTACGACGTCGTAGTTTCCCCAGCGCATAACCGTGCTCAAGGTGAGCGGATCATCAGCCACGAAGCTCGCTCCCGTACCAAGAAGAAAAACCGACTGGTCAGGACTGGGGCCGTTATTTGCAATTGCTTGATAATTGGTGTGTGGCCGGGCCGTACTGCCAAGAACGTTTCCAATGACATTGAAGTACCTCGATAACGGGTACATGATGATCGGGTTCGTATGGGTCGTCGTTGTGGCGGTTCCATTCTTCTCAAATCCATCGTAGCGATTGCGGAACAATGTTGCGAAATGAGCGGTTCCGTGGAATCGGTCGCTATACAGCCCCGTCCCGACATTTCCTTCAAGCAGAATATTCATAACCGAGGAATGGAAGTTGACACCCTGTTGTAACCAGTTGGTAGACTGGCCAAAATAGTCATTAATCGCAAAATTGTAGCCGGCCACGCAGCCTTCGCAGTCAGAGTTGAACATCTGAGGGGCCGCGACCTGATGAAAGACGTTGTTTTCTTCAAGAATGTCGGAGGCCCCGAATGTCTCCACCCCATAGCTTTGACTGACGGCGTTTTGGGTTTGATAGAAGTAGCTATCCCGGACGACAATTTTTGCACTGGTCCATATCGAGACATGACTACGGTTAGGCTTGATGCTGCGAACGCCTTTCACCCAACATTGCGAGCAATTGGAAATCAGGATGATATTCACGCCGCCGGAAACGGCACTATGGTCTATCGAAAGATTTTCAATCCCGTCAAGCGAGACCGGATTTGAATCCCACCACGCCCCCGGCGACTGGCCCGGTCTCCAGTTCGGCATGTAAAGCCCAGGCACAAAGGTCACTGTATTACCACTAATCGCAGTGACTGTCACGATCTGCTGCTGACCTCGTGGGTTCAGCGGAACGCCTCTTTGCGCCCCGGAATCCCCGCCTGTTCCACCGTTATCTTCATTGCAGTTCGGGCTTTGGCCCGGACGCTGAGAAGGCGACTGCTCGCAGACGTAAATCGTGCCGGAATCGGTAAGGTCATCGATCTGATCGAGAATCATGATCTTGCCGACGGCCAGATTCGTGACATTACTCAACGTAATTTGCGTCGTGCCCTTTGGCCAAGGGCCACTGCCCGTGAACGTGGCCGTATTCGATGGACTGCCATACCAGTTGTTGCCGGGAGTTTTAATGCAGATGTCTGCTCCCTGACCATTACATCCCCCGGAACCAGACATAACGAGAAAGGTCTGATTGGCCCCCGCACCACGCAGCGTTATATTGCTCACACCGTTGAATAAGATTCCGTCTGACAGGCTGTAGGTCCCCGCATTTAGGAACACGACTTGACCGCTGGGGCAGGACGCAATAGCAGAGCTGATTTGGGCCGCGCTCGCACCCGGATTGAGCGTAGCACAGATCGTCGTGCGGTTTGGAATCCCTCCTGATATCCCCACGTTCGACCAATCAATAGCTCTGCTTGGATCAATGATCCCAGACCATTGCTGTGCACACCCCGGAGCTGGTGCTATGAAAGCGAAGATCAAAACAACAATGGTAAAAAGAAACAGCCGTGCTCTTCTCATGTTCCCTTCAGCACATCCTCACCGAATACAGAGTGAGTGCGCTTTCCCGGTGAGTGCGCATGGCAATGGCATCTGCGCTGGCGCATTCTCCACCTCAAGTCTTACTCTAAGACAAGGGTTTCTTACCACTGTCCTTAAGGCCAAACAAAGTCCAGGTGTTCCCACTGGTTCAAAGGTAATCATCGAACTTTATGTTATGTTGCTTAGACTCTTGTATGAGGCATGTGCTTGATTTGACTTGGGTTAAGCAAATCGCAACCTAATCGGAACACGCTACGCGATACCAAATCGTCGGCACCCTTCTATTGTTATTGTCCGAGGGCCAGAAAATTTGAACGGCTGTGGGAGACTATGCTTGTTCCGCTTGTTCCGGCCCACAGACAGCAACCTGGCTGTCTCTATTCGAAAAGGCCCACGGAACACATAACAGACTCTTGAGCCGTCGCCTCAATGCCTCACGTCGTTGGGGCGGGACGAAGAACAGCATAAAGCCGCCGCCAGTCCTATGAACCTATGCAAAAATAACTTCAACGTCCTTAGAACCAGATTCTTGAGCCCCTTATCACTCAATCACCCATTTGTTTGCGTCTTTCCCAATATTCAGATAACCGCTAACGCAACAAACCCAACGAGAAGGAAGGCTACTGTTGTGGCCCCTTCTGGAGTCCGTAACATAGTGACCTGCGCCTGGCTCCACCGATTGTTTGAATAACTGTACATCCAGTTTGGTACCGTTGCAGGATCTATATCCGAATGAGCCAGTCTCCATGAGCGATTGTCAGAAGTTAGAAAATTTAATCCATACCACGGGTCGAACGGGCTAGGACGAATATCTGTTCCGGTCAAAAGAATACTTTGGACCTGAACGTTCAGTTCAACGTCCAATCCGCCAAACTGGCCAGACATAGAGGAAACAAAATAGGCCGTGCCATTTATGGTAGAAGGAGTACCAAGCGGCGCAAGACTAGCCGGTCCAGTTACGAGCGTACTATTTCCAGACGACCGACCTGACGCTATTGTCTAGTCCCACGTTATGACCGAGTCAGCTTTTGCCGAGACGGCGAAGCCACAGATAAGTACGGCAAAAAAGAGGGCACGAGCGAAAGCCCTTATAAAGCTCCCGCTCGCAATTACACAACCACGATACTCTCTATTCAGTTTCATACCACTACCCTCCTTTCATCTCAAAATTTCCCCAACTCCTTCTGTAGGTTCATCTCCGCCAAGCGCAGGATTTCTTTTGCACTCAGCTCACTACTCACTTTGTAGACAGGAATCTTTGTTGTCTTCAATGCAGATGCTCGACTCGCCGAAGCCTTCTCAAACCGATTGCCAGTATCGGCTATGTCGAAGTAAACTTGACTGGCCTTTTTTGGATTTCGGAAAACCAGCTTACTTCAAAAGTCGCGGAACACTAGGGTTAGTTCTATGGATGCTCGTTCTGAGCATATACGTGGCGACGCTCGCGCGTTAGACCTTCGTCGTACACTTGCTCCGGCTCATAGACAGCAACCTGGCTGCCTCTATTCGAAAAGGCCAACGGAACGCATAACAGACTCTTGAGCCGTCGCCTCAACGCCTCACGTCGTTGGGGCGGCACGAAGAACAGCATAAAGCCACCGCCGCCAGCCCCTAGCAGCTTGCCTCCAAGAGCGCCTGCGCTGAGTCCCGCCTCGTAGATATCGTCGATGCTGGTATTGGTGATGTTCTGCGTTAGCGATCTCTTGACTTTCCAACTCTCGTGCAGGAGCCGGCCAAACTCATCTAATGAGCGACTCGGGCTGGTGATTATGGCCTCAGCCTCACCAACCATTTGAAACATAGTAGCCAGTTCTCTCTCCTTGTGCGGCGTCGCTTTTATCTGTTCCTTTGCGATTTCCGATGCAGTCCGGGAAAAACCAGTAAAGTAGAGCGCCAGATGTTGCTCTAGTTCCGCCAGTCTGTTCTGTGCAGTTAGTATCCTCTTTACCTCGATTGTGCCATCGGCGTTGAAGTTGATCCGATTGAAGCCGCCGTAGGCAGCACTAACTTGGTCCTGCGCACCAACAGCCTCTTGTAGCAAATTCTGTTCCACGTGTATCGCATCCGCGGCAAGCGCATGCTTATCCCTCATCTCGTTCTTGAGCGCATACAGGCCTAGAAGCAACCCCACTGTGAAAGCAGAACTCGTGCCCAAGCCCGTCCGAGCAGGGAGGTCAGCTACGTGATGAATTTCGACGCCCTCGTGAATCTCCAAAAACTGGAGGCAGGCGCGCACTGATGGATGTTCAATCGAATCGTTGTTGCCGACGTTTTCTACCTTTGAATACGAGATGCGGCTATGGTATTCGAAAAAAGGGGGTAAATGTCGACAAGTAATATAACAACACTTGTCAACAGTGGTTGATAATACGGCCCCGCCGTGCTGACGATACCACACAGGATAGTCGGTACCGCCACCAAAGAATGAAATTCGAAGCGGGGTGCGTGTAATTATCATGCGTTTGACCTCTCACCGATCTTAAGCTAGCGACTCGGAGCCGCAGACAAAGACCTCAATCATCATTTATTCATGTACAGCATAGCGGCAGTTTTTTTTGTTGCGTTGGACTGCTGCCAGTCGGTGCGGTCTGCCGAAGTTTGGGGTGCTTCCTTGCTTTGAGCCGGGATCATCCACAGGTTTTTTGTAACCGTGGTTTCGCAGACGTTTGTGTTTCAGGCGGCGCTGAGGGCGAGCTGAGCCAATTCACCCAAACGACGCTCGCGTTTTACCATACCGGGCGATGGCTCAATGCCTGCTACCTGAAAAATCTTCTTCCATCGATAAACCCAATCATGTCGCAGCAATGCCTCTGCGCTATTTCTGCGGCTGATCGTAGAGACCCGCTCCCGTTCTGAATCGAGGCTCGCGAGAACCTCCAGTACATCCGATCCGTTAGGCTGGATCTCTATCACAGCATCAGGCCAACCAAACATATCACTGAACTCTTCACAATTCGGCGCTTGTCCAATCATCACCGCGCCCGCGGCTGCCCCCTCGTAGTAGCGAAAGCCAATTGCAACTTGACCTTGGGTTTCTTCCAGAGCATCCATTTTCCCCGGTGCAACCATGAAATAGCGGCTTCGCTTCGCTACGTTTGCGTACAACTCACGGTGTTGTTGATGATCGTAAACCTCAGTGAAGACACTTGGGAACGTGTCATAAACGTAGAACACGTCCCTACGTGTGGCCGCTCCGAGCATGGCCCTGTGAATCCCTTCCCATCTTCTCCCAATACTGTAGACATCTATGACGCGCGCGGGAGGACTCGGATACGGAGAGAATCGGAGAGCGTCAACAGCACCAGGAAGCCAATGACAACGTAGATTAATGGCTTTGGACAAGGGGCCAACCGTGCCTCTGTAACCTACGAATACATGATCGAAGCGCGAGAGTGCATGAATCCAGTACTTGTAAAGGGGAATCGCAGAGGCCCACAACTCGTCGATCCAGCAAACGCTGGTCTTGCAGTGGTCCTTCCACCCATCGATGGCATTGACGTAAAGAAAGTCCCAATAAGTTTGACAGTGGGAAACGAAAAGGTCATATTCTCCAGTGAGTCGGACTTTACGCAGCCCGGGATTGGCATAGATGAGTGTTTTTGAAATGTCTCGGTACAGAAGCCTTCTTTGCCAGCTCTCTTTAAATCGAAATCTTGGGCCTGGCTCAAGCGCTATTAGGTCTACGTCAGCTACCTCTCGGAGAACATCCTGGGCTTCATAGAAGCCGCACTGGAAAACCCTCTTTGTGAAGTTCCTTGCAGTTGGCAGGCAGATGCGCGGTCTCCGCGCTGTTTTCAAACTACCGACGGCGTGTGGCCAAGCATTAGTCTCGGTGAGGGAGCCCATTTTTTACGATCCGGTTGTCGCATCTGAATGGGATCTAGTCGTGGATGGAGTTGCAATAACGTCACTCGTCGGCGCCCTCTTGCGGAAAGCCCTCTGATACGCCGCAAGTAGGTTGTCGACGGAATAGTTCCATGCCAGTTCTTGCTCCACCCTTCTGCGGCCGAACTCGCCCATTCTTTTTCGTTCCTCGGGATGGTCGAGTAGCCAGAGGATTTTGGCGGCGAAATCAGCCGCCTGGTTATGGTTGTCACAGTATAGAGAGGCTTCCTTGGCGCTGAATCTGCCTTCCTTCAGATCGAACTGAACAATGGGCTTTCCCAAAGCCATGTATTCCATGATCTTGATCATGGTGGAGATATCGTTCATTTGGCAAGGCTTGTCCGGATTGACACAGACATCGGCGGTGGAAAGAATCTCGAGCAATTCCTCGCCGGGAATCCGTCCAGTGAAATTCAACATATTCTCGAGACCTTTGTCTCTGGTCATTTTCCGGAGACCTGCCAAGCCGGGTCCCCCGCCGACACAAGTGAAATGAATGTCGCTACGTCCCAAATTCTTGATGCGCTCCGCCACATCAACCAGTATATCGAGTCCCTCCTGGATGCTCATGGTTCCGACATAGCCGATGAGATAACTCTTGCCTTGCTTCCGAGCAGGGTTCGGGGAGACGGCTTTGAAAGTCTTCAGATCGGGTCCATTGCGGACAATGAACACATCCTCTGGAGCCAGGCCGCCTCGGATCAGGGCGAGGTCGCGGTAACTGCTGTTGGTGGATAGGACGACGTCACTGAAGCGGAAGGTCAACTTCTCAAGCCAGACCTGGGCTGTGTAAAACAGCCCCTTCCTACCGTATTTTGAGAAGTACAACTCCGGATTTGCGTCGTGATGATCGAAAATGAACTTAACCCCGAGGAGTTTCAACGGCAAGGCAATCAAGAAAATGTCGTCGGGGGGGTTACAGCCCTGAATGACATGAAATCCGTGCCGTAGATAGATTATCCAGGTATAGAGAAACTCCCAAAATAGGGCGCAGCCGTATTCGTAGAGATACCCAAGAGGACTATCCCCCTCTCTGGGCATGGGGTGCCGGTAGATATGAATTCCATCGATAAGTTCATGCCCTTGCGTGTAGCCCTTGCCCCGCGGACACAACACACTCACTTCGTACCCGGCCCTCTGCAGCGAGGAAGCCTCCTTCCAGACGCGAGTGTCGAAGGGAACGGGCAAGTTTTCTACGATGATGAGGACCTTTCTCTTCACTATTAATATCTCGGCATACTATAACGATTTGTAAAGTCCGGCGAGCGCGCAGAGCATAGTCGCCTGACCCCAATGCAACGTGGGAGTTTTGTTGACGAGCCATCGCGAATACCGGCGGTAATAGAAATATCCACTACGGTCCTGCATGTGCTTGATTGTCCATTTGGCGATTTTCAGCGCCAAGGGCAAGCTCGTTGGATCGCGGTCGTTGAAGAAAACCAGAGTGTCGATCGCTTGGGAACAGCACTGGATGTCGATCGGCAGCGTTTTATAGTCATAGTATCTTGGCGTTCCATCCGGCAAGAAGAAGGTATACTTCCAGTATTCGTATCCGCTCACTAAGTTCTTTTCAAAGCGATCATCGCCCGTGCTGTCGACGTAATGCTTGAAACAATCAAGCACATATGCTGTATGAAAGTTGTCCACCCAGTGTAGATTAGCTGCTTCGCCGTAATACCAAGACGAATCGGGCCTCTGATGCAGCGCCGTGTATTGAATCGCCCTCTCCGCCAAATCCCTGTAGGAGTTATTACGGGTATAGGAATAAGCGCGCGCGAGCAGGCTGGCAGCGAGAGTATTGGCGTTGTGAACCTGCTTGTTATCTGCTTCTATTCGGGCCGGGATGTACCCGATACAAACAGCCTCCTTGTAAGAGAATGTCTCGAGATCGCGTAGAATGTGCTCACAGGCACCGACTGCGACCTGCAAATACCTGTCTCCTTGGAGATGGTCATAAGCGTCCAGAAAGGCGTGACCGATGAGCGCTGTCCACACTACCGTTGGCGCGCCCTTGGGCAGATAAAAACTTCGCGATTGGTAATCAAAATGGTTGCCCCAGCACGCCCCCGAATAGCCTGGGGACTGGTTTTGAAGCAGCCATCTCAGCGCAAACTCCGCCTTGTCTCGCCAAGCTCTCTCGCCTGTGGCTTGATGAAGACGGATGAACCCTCTGGCCAAAAATCCCATACCCTTGCTGGAAGGGCTCTTGGCAATTCCCACTAGGGGACGCAAGTTAACGGGAAACCGGCGTAACCCCTGCTGGAGCACTGTCCGAAGGAACTTGTTCTCAAAGGTGAGCGGACGCAATAGTTTTGCATTCAAGCCGTCGAACGCATCGTAACCGCGGTAGTCACTCTTCTCCAGCCAGTCGGTGACGCGTCCAATGGATTCGTAGATTTGTTCCTTCGGGACACAACTATCGTCCCGACTCACAAGCTGCTCACCAGCAGATACCGTCGTACTTGCCATTCTCACTCCTGCTATCTGTGATTCGAACGAAGTCCACGAGGCGTTGCCCATTGTGCAAACGTTCCGGTACCTTGTGGAAATCGGGATCCTTGTTCCCGATAACCACCGTTTGAGCGTGGTCCAGAACATCATCGATACTGTTGACCATCAGCTTGGAGATGTGCGGTATGCGGTTGAGGATGAAGTCCCGATTCGCGCCGACCAAACTGGCTATATGCACGTTCTTGTCGTATATGCGCAGGTCAAAACCTTTGCCGATTAGCCGTTCGATAATTTCGATCACCGGGCTTTCTCGCAGATCATCCGTTCCTGCCTTGAAGCTGAAGCCGAGAACTCCGATTCGTTTGTGTCCTTTTTCCATGATGAGTTGCAAACCTCTAGTCACCTGCACTTCGTTGCTCTGCAGAATTGAAGTCATAATGGGCAAATCTAAGTCGTTTATCTTGGCCTTATAAGTCAATGCTCGGAGATCCTTTGGCAGACAGGAGCCGCCAAACGCAAAGCCAGGTAAGAGGTAAGCCGGAGAGATGTTGAGCTTTTTGTCTTGGCAGAAGATTTTCATAACCTCATGAGAATCAATGGCGAATGACTTGCAAAGATTGCCGATCTCGTTTGCGAAACCAATCTTGAGCGCATGCCAACTGTTATCAACGTACTTGACCATTTCGGAGGTTTCCAGATCTGTTCGAATCAATGGTGCATCAATTTTCCGGTAAAGCGCGGCCAGCATATCGCCACTGGCTTGGCCCAGTTCTCCGATAACTGTTTTGGGAGGGCAATTGAAATCCTTCACTGCCGAACCTTCGCGCAAGAACTCAGGATTATGACAAACCCCAAAGTCAAACCCGGCTTTCTTCCCAGAGAACTCCTCCAAGATAGGGATAACGATACCGTGCATGGTCCCTGGCAAGATGGTGCTCCGGATGACCACCGTGTGCCGCGCAGCCTTGTCTTTGAGGGCTTGGCCAATCTGCTCGCAAATTCGTCTGATATACCTTAGATCAAGGTTTCCATTGGCCTGACTGGGGGTACCCACACAGACGAATGACAGCTCGGTTTCCCGAACAGCTTGGGCCTGGTTGTCCGTGGCGCGTAGACGGCCTGCTCGGGCATTAGAGGCAATGATTTCATCAATTTCCGCTTCGATGATCGGAGATCGGCCATTGTTTATCAGTTGAACTTTTGTTTGAACCGGGTCAACACCGATGACATCGTGTCCATCATTGGCGAGGCATCCTGCCGACACCGCACCGACATAACCTAACCCAAAGATACTAATTTTCAAGATGCAGTCCTTCTCACCGCGGTCACCACGCCCTTGATGGCATATCCAGGTTGGAATGATCTAACAACTTCTTACTCTAAGCTGCCTAACAATTCTGAGTACACCTTGCACGTCTTCTCACCTACAAGGTCCCATGAATTGCGCGCATTCGCATAGTCTCGGATCCGTGCTCTCCGGCGATCGAGAGATTTATACAGATCGCTGTTAAAGTAGGTTTCGATGGCACCGGCCAAGTCCTCAGCAGTGCACGAACGAGCGAGATATCCTGTTTCTCCTTGGATAATGTCGTCCCGAAATGACCCCACGTCAGTCGCGATCACAGGCAAACCGAAGCTATATGCCAAGAAGAGAACACCACTCTGATAGACTAGAGTGTAAGGCAAGACCAAAACATCGGCAGCTTTGAAATATAGTTCAGTTTGGTCATCCGGAATAAATTCAATCTTTTGGATGACACGCTCCCGGCTGGAATCTCGCCCGATGACCTCTTGGACATCGCGTAGGTACTGTTCAGATCCCTTTTTTTCCTCGCCGGCGACAATCAGTCGGTAGCCCCGATCCTTGGCCGAAATCCGTTGAAATGCGGTGACCAGATGTTCGAGACCTTTATACGGCCGGATAGCACCAAAGAAGAGTACCGTCCTGTCCGCCCGCTGAATTCCCAGGCGCCGCTTCGCCTCCGCCGGTGTGATTTCTGTCTGCGGAACGGCGTTGTTAATGCCAAAGGGAATGACTGTTACTGTCTCCTTTTTAATACTGAATTCCTCGCACAGTTCGGCTTTCATCTGTTCCGTGTGAACAAATATGTGATCAGCGAGCCGATACTGGATTCTCAAAGAAAGACGATTGAGGAGCGAATCATTCAAATCTCTCCTGCCGCTATTGACGTTGTGCGCAGTGAAGAGAACTTTCTTTCTAAGTAATTTATAGAACGGCATCAGCATAGTTCGATCGAATAACTGGAAGGTGTTATTCCATAGGATGTGAAAAATCTGCGGCTTGGCAGTCACGGCGTATCGAATAAGTCGGAAATAGAAGATCAGCACCCTTGACATCTTCGTGGTGAGACTAGCCTCGCGTTTGCTGCCCTGCAAATTAAGAAAACTCAAGTTGGGACTAGAATGCATCTCAGGGCTATCGATCTCGTCGCTCCCGATCACTTCCAAGCACACGCCTCTGGCAATCAGCGCCATGGTCAAGCCGTACGCGTACGGTCTATCAAACCCGCCCGTGAGCAAGGCGATTTTGATCTCAGACCGCACGGACTCTTGAGTCAATCCAGCAGAGTTCTGGGCTCGATTCTGCGGGTGTTCCGGAGATGTACAAGTGAGGGTATCCCTCATGAGTGGTTCCGCGTGCGTGCGACAAGTCCGCTGACGGGCCGTCGAAACGCGATGACGGTTATTTGAGAGATGACAAAAAGACTATCTCTCCACTATGTCGAAGTCGCGTTCGATGGTGCTGATGATTCTGCGGTGCTTACCGCTTAAGTCAAATGTTCTTATGATGAAAACACCTTCCCGCTTCACGTATTTGAATACCGGTCCAGCATCTATGGAATCCTACGGCATAGAAGATAGTAGATCGAATAGAATTATGGGGCCTTGCCTTTTCGAATCGGAAGCCTACTGACAAGGCATAGCGCCGGATCTGAAGGAGATCGAGAGTTTTCTTACCAGGAAATGCAGCAAATGGGCTGTTCAGAAGATCGTTATTATCCGGATTTGTCGACCTGTTGAACTTAAAACAATTTCCGCGAGCCAATTGCTAGGGGCTGAGATGTTCTGGGGATCGCTACGCCAGATGAGTCAGGGCCACCGCGGAGAGCGACGTCCGTCCCAACGCTCTCCTTTTCGATAGACGCGACTTGTGGAAGGAAAGTTATAGCCAACATAAAGGCGATCCACACGAGGCCTGTTGTTTTTATCGCTGCCTCCGTGAAGTTGTAAGCCACTCCCACGAAGAAGTATGCAAGGCAGATCCGTCCGGCTTCGGGTTCTCGAGAAAGCAGCCGGATCACGCTCCTGTAGCCGGTCACCAAAAGCAGCGCCAGCAGCACCACTCCAATCCAGCCTAAGTTCAAATACACCTCAAGATAGCCGTTATGCGACTCGTTGGGGTGCCACCAATAAATGCTCCAGAGTTTCTCCAATCGTTCGCCCAGCCAGAAACTCTCGAATCCGGTTCCCAAAACGGGGTTCGGAGTCAATTTGAGGACTTGTCCCCAGAGTTCCGTCCGACCAGTGAGGGTCGGATCTCTCCCCAATTTCTCTACAAGTCCCGAGCCGACATTGAGGAATAGAGCCGATACGGATAAGGATAGCATCATCACCATGAGGACGTGCACAAGCCATTGCTTTCGAGCAAGCCGCCGTAGGCTCGTCGCTACTAGTAGCGTACTGGCCATGAGAAAACAAGAGAGCGAAGTCATTGAATTGGCCATCCGAAAGAGCCAAACTACCACGACGAGAATGATACCGTGAGCGATCCAAGTTCTAATCCTGCGAGTGCGCTCTTTGCTCTGGAGTTGTTGCAGAAAGCACCACACGGATCCTAGTCCAAAAACTAGACACGTCATCCCGAGCATGTTCTTGTCGGACGCGACACCTACGTAGTACACCGTCCCCTCCCAATGGGGGGCGTAGGCCCGGCCTAGCTCCGGGTAATACTTGATGAATAAAACGGAAAGAGGCAAGAGCAAAAAACCTACTCTTGCCAAGACTCGTTTAATTGCACCCAACTGGTTCAAATCCGTCAGGACAATCAGGACCATCACGTAGTCGCCGAGGAACTTAATCCAACGCTTGAGAGCGACGTCGGGGTAGTCAGACCAGCTGATGCTTGCGGCGCAGTAAAACAGAAACAGAAGAAACAATCCATTCGCCCGCAAAAATCTCGCAACTGTCTTCTGCCTCGCAATAAGCACCAAAACGCCTGCGGCGATGAGTCCCAAAAAGACGATCCTGTCGAGAGGACTCCCTTCCAGATACATATCCGGCGAACTCGGAGGCCCCATCTGCAGCCAAACTGACACTGGCCGCGATCCAGCAATCAGCAGCCAGAACACCGGGAGCCAAAGTGCTTTGGAGGTCCGGACCTCCGGGTCCCGATTAAGTATGAAGAGGCCTGCAATACCAATGGCGAAGATGAAAGACGCGATCCATGGGGGCATCAGCTTGTCCCTGTTCCCAACATACCGTCACGATTCATCTCGCGTCGAGGAAAAGACGGTGCAGCAGTTCTAGCGTCAATAGCTTGTGAATCGCGGTAGTGTAGTTTCGAGTTCCGTTTGTATGGCCATTTACAACCTCTTCAACCTCTTTGCGTTCGAGGTACGGGCGGGAAAGCGTCCGCGGATCGAGTAGCATTTCCCGAACATATTTGGATATGGCATCACGGTACCAAACTCGGAAATGCAGCAGTTTATGCCTGCCGAGGAATAGGCGCTCGAAGTGCAGGGGCGAGAAAGAATGATCAATCCGGGTGAGCCATTGGGGCATGCCATAGTCGTAGGCATACTCCGCCTTGAATGTAAATTCCAGAAAACCACGAGCAGCTGCGGAAAAAAGATATCCGGAATTTCCGCCAACCCCGCGGTCCGTCGGGAACTGTGCTAGGGCCACACTGCCGTCTTTGATCAGACGCAGGCGGGCGTCGTTGTTGGCACCATTGCTAGACTTCGGCGCACGGTAGACCGTTCGGACGAAGTCGTTGTCAAGGTAAGGGGACCGAACGCTCAGCTGAGTTTGCTCCAGCGCAAGAATTCCGTGGTGATACCAAGGGGATTGCCGGAAAGCGGCAAAAGTAACCGGGTGCTCGCGACGGAGTGCAGCGTAGGTGTCTCTAGCTTGATCAACATAAGAAAGAAATTCGGGACGGAACAACCCGTGCGCAGTTGCCACCGGCTTGAACATCACAGCTTGGCGGATTATCTCACTGCCGTAAGTTCCCACTATCTTTACGGGCGCGATCTCTCGGGCCCTCTCACTGACGTAGAGGTCGGAAGCGCGATATACATCGACACCTCCTTCGGTCAGGTACACGCTGCGTTCGGCGTAGTGTGGAAATTGGCTGATGAACTCATTTCCAACCGTAATCACCTCGTGCGGTTGCTGGCACACACTGGCAACTCGACGCGCAACTCGGACGTCTTGATTGTCGCGGTATACGCTTCCAAACGTGTAGCACGGAAGTGATCCAGGAGGAGCCTGGTGCCAGGCCATAATCACCCTGGTGTCTAACCCCCCGGTGAGAGTCATCCCAATCCGTTCGTGTCCCGCAAAGTAGCGCGGGAGATTCCTGGAGAGGACCTCGCGGAGCTCACGATAATAGGATTCCGGCTCCAAGGAGGCTTGGTCCTCCCACTCGCGCGGCCGGAAGTAAGTGCCTTTCTCTTCGAGTGAGCCGTCGCGAAAAATCCATGCCGAGCCGGCCGGCAGGACGCGGATGCCTTCAAAGATCGTCCGGTCTTCTAAGACACAGCTACAAGCGACGAACTCTCCGATGCCCTTAGGGTCCGCCTTCCGGAGTTCGGGCCTCACCGCGAGGATGGCCTTGGCTTCTGCCGCGAAATAAAAAGCCTCGTTCGACTCGTGGTAGCAGAGCCGATGCATTCCGATCCGGTCGTTAAAGAGCATCGCCGTACCGTGCCTCCGGTCCGTCAGGAGGCCGTGAAACATTCCATTGAGGTTCCGCGGGAAAGTGGAATCTTCCTCGTAGTGGTGCACAAGATATGAGGGTCCCTCCGCATCGCACGAATGTCCACGCTCCTTCAAGCGGCGAATAGCTCCTGGCTCGGGGTACTCCTCCCCCGAAAACACGAGAGAGACATCTCCTCGTTCGTTATGGAACGGCATTACGCCAGAAAAGGGATTTTTCCGAACCGTCCATCCCACATACACACCTAAGGATTCATCAATCCAGGTTCCTGTCCCGTAGAAAGATTCGTGGCGAATTGTCTCAAGCATACGCAAAAGCTGGGACTCGGCACGCTCGCGCGGCATCTTTGTTATGAGACCAACGATTCCAGGCATGGATCTTTCTCTTAGGGCTCAGGCACCGGCTGGATCTTGCGGCTGTACCAAGCTTTCCGGAACTCCCGCAGCTTGGCGCCCACAGATTCCGGCAGATAGTTCACAAACTTGTGGTGCAGGCCTAGGCGGAAGGCCGTCCAACCGATGCGTGTCAAAGGGACGTAGTAGCGAGGTAGATCGAGACGTTGGAACCCGTTGATTTCCTTGAAGTGGCTCAGGCTGTCCCTCTGCTTTTTGCCATAAGCGAAGTTCTCGTACACAAGATAAGAAATCCCCCTTTCAGCGCAGGATCGGACCGCTTGCGCGATCAGCGCATTCGTCGGAGCCTTGTCCTTGTGCTGGACCATCGATAGAATGTGCACTAGGCATGCTTGGGTTCGAGTCTCGTCGGTTACCAACTTGACGAAACCAACCATGCTGTCGCCAAGAAACGCGCCGATGAAAATGCTGCGATCGAGGAACGTTCCAGCGTATTCAAGCGTTCTTTCAAGGCTCATCCCGTAGTGGGGAAAGCGTTTTCCCTGGCGGATGGGACACTCGTTGTTTATCCCCCAAATTCCCCGAACGACCGTATCTCCGAAGGACATTTCGCGAGTCCCGACGCCCTTTTTCTCCGCTTTTCGGACCATATTTCGGGTCTTGTTGTCTACCTGCTTCGTCCACCAAACCTCGAAACTCGACACCGGGAGGACGGCAAAGTTGTCCCACTCCATCGGGTAAGCGTATTTCGGAGAGGTCTCAGGTAGTCTCTGAAGGAATGTGAAGAGGTCGATCCGCGTTCCACAGTTCCGCAATCCATCGCGCAGAGCCTCCGGATCATCCGGAAAATTGTATTTGTCTCCGTCAAGGTGGGCAATTCGGAGGAACCGTCCCTCGATTTTGACGTCCTTGCCGCAAATCTTTATCAACGTCAATCACCATTCCTTAGGCGGATTCTAAACAACGCCGTTATAACTGACGGCCTAGCAAAACTTACAGCTGCTCTTTCGTGATGGGCGCTACAGATTTCTGGCCAAGAGCCCGACGATCGTGTCTCAGTTGGTCAGAGCGGCATGCACGGGGTTCTGACCATGAACTTGGGACTGTTGCTCGTGCAGCTGCGCAAAGATGGTGTCCATGATTCTGGCGGTCAGGAGAATTTCTCGGTAAGAGATAGGTGCCGGAGTACCTTCGACAATCGAGCGGTAAAAGGATTCGATCAGATACTTCATACCGGACTTCATGTGGAAGTCGTTTGCCAGAAATGCTCGTAGGTTCGTGCTCAAATTTCCCAAATACTGTTTCGCACCTATTACAGGTGGAAGAAACTTTTCAGCATAACTTGGGAATCGAGTTCCGCGAAGCTTGATGAGCGTCTCCTGGTCATGGTCAAGTACAAGACCGTTCTTGGATCCATAAATGCAGAACTGATGTAGCGAAGGACGCATCTGCGAGGAGAAGGTGAAATAAGCCGTGGTGCGCTCCTCCTCACTAATGATGACTCTCAGTTCGTCGATGATTTCGCTTTCGCCCTTGCTTTTCAGAAACGGACTTACAAACCCGTACGCTATCACATGAGGTGACTCGCTCTTCAGGAACTCTACGATCCTGGCCAAGCCGTGGCTAATAACGTTTTGCAATAATTTGCCAGGGATCCTGCGCACCCAATGTTGCTTGTCGCCGAGAAACGCAGTCGCATAGCCAGATTCTCCTAGCTCATAGCAGTAATGGCTTTCCATATGTACCGGCCCACCACCCAAGAAACCACTCTGGACAAGGGCTCGCATGCGTCGCGCGGCATGACCAAATTGATCATCATGCCCTACTGTAATCTTGCACTGCCTTTCTTTGGCAAGCGCGATCAGCATTTGGGCTTCCTCCTCGTAAAGCGTGAATGGTTTCTCCACAAAGACGTGGCATCCCGATTCCAAGCATAGCTTCGCAATATCGAAATGGCTTTGCGGCGTCGTCGTAATGTGAACAACGTCTGGTCTGGCTTCACCCAGCAGTTCGGTTAGGTCGCTAAAATAGCGTTTAATGAGAAAGCGTTCGGACAGCTGCCGCGCCATCAGCGGCTCCTGGTCGCCGACCGCCACGATCTCGCATCCCTTGATCCTTCGGATCGCCGACACGTGAGAGTCCGCGATCTTGCCACAACCTACGATGGCAACCTTAAGCATCTTGCTTCCTGTTCCGACAGTCTTCGAAGTAGCGATCGAGCCCTTCTGCTAAGGACACTGTTGGCGTCCAGCCTACCTGCGTCTTCAGTTTTTCGTTGCTGTAACGCGTCTTCTTCCAATAAACGTGCCACCTCCTGCGATTGAAGGCTGGAAGCAATTGTCCTTTGGACCAAGTCGAATACTTCTCCCAAAGATAACAGAGCGCATAACTTACGAAATGGGGAACATAGAGCGATTTGAAGTGTCTCACGTTCTGTTTGTACAGGCGTAAGAACTGGCGGCTGGAAGGCAGATTGTCATCCACGACGTTGAAAACCTCGCCGTCGACTCCCTTCTTCAATCCCGCCAGTACGATTGCCTCGGCGCAGTTGTCGACGTACGTGAAGGGTATGGCGTTTGAGCCGCCTAGATGCAGAAAGACACCAAATGTATCTATACCGACCCGGCCAGTTATAGCTTGGTTGCCAGGACCATAAACATATCCGGGTCTGATGATCACGTAAGGAATCCCAAACCGTTCTCCGTACTCTCTGACAATTTCGTCTTGCTTGACTTTCGCGAAGCAGTACGCTTCCCCCCGGAGCTCAGGGCGCGTCTCAACAGGGCAACACTCGTCCAAAACCCTCCCCCGAGGTTTCTGAGCATTGGGGTAGACGGCGAACGAACTGACGTTGACAAACCGCTTGAGGCATTTGTGACTCATGCTTGCCTCGAGAAGATTCCGCGTCGTAACAACTGAGTTCATGAACGCATCGGGAAAAGACTTTTCGCCGCGCCCAGCGGCGAGGTGAAAGATGACCTTCACGTCCTTCGTGGCCGCAGCGCAATCCTCGCGCGACAACAGATTACCCCTTGTCACTTCAATCTGCGCAGGACTTCGGCCGTGGTCACTGAGGGCTTCGATAATAGCGACATTGCTGGATGGTCTGACAAAGCAGCGCAAATTGCGGAATCCAAGATTCAACAGACTCTCTACTAACCTGGCACCTATGAAACCGCTTGCCCCGGTTATCAGGATAGGGTCGTCAGAATCGATTATGTCAGCCTCTCGTTGCGGGAGGCTCGCGTTTCCTCTACCATTGCCAGGATAGAACGCACTCTTCAGATCGATGCTCATGTAAAGTGTATTAAAAAAGCCTTCGTTAATCTAACTGTTCAAGATCACGAAAATGGCTCGACTTCAGCCACTGCATATCTGGGTGCAATCCGGAGATTCTCGATTTGGGTAAAGACTTCGCCGCTTGTCAGGAAACGGTACTCTTCAGGTTCAACTGGGTGGGTTTCCACTTCGACCACAAATTCGCGACTCAATGAAAAGATCCGGTGAAGCCGCACTGGTCTTAATGGTGCCAGAGTAAAGAAAAAGTCGACCATGCGGTGGTGTTGGGTCAAGATTCGGTCTTGAACTTGACGATAAAGGCGGTTGATCAGACCCTTCTCTGATGGCAGAAAAGAGTTGTTCCGCCGAACAGTAGTTCCTGGTGGCAACAGCCTCCCGTGCAATACGTTGGCACAAAGATGCATGTGATGATGGCCGTCGAGCCGATTCGGGGCTCGCTGATAGAGCCGACGGAACTCGTCTATTTGGGCCGCTACGACATAATCGAAAGAGCGCACGAGTCCAGGGTGAAATATTACGCGAGCAAAGCGATGACGGCGAAGATAAGCGCCAATCTCGCGCTGACGGTCCGCAAGCTGCGTGGGGCAGTTCGGCGCTGAGAACGGAGTCGTGAAGTTGAGGTGCAGCCCCGCGTCGATTCCCCCCTCCTCGGCGAGGCTTGCAGCCCGCTCTGAATCCTCCATAAATACCATCGCGCTCACCGAGGAGACGCTCCGACGTAGGACACACTCTCGGATCCGCTCGGTATTCTCATGGTCCAGCCCCCAATCGTCCGCATTTACTATTAGAAAGCCCTGCTGGCCGGTGCTAGCAGAGCTAGGCATCAGATCGGTAGTCGGAAGAACACTGATCGCTGACGTCTCCTCTATTGACATGAAGACGCTGTGGTCACCGCGCACTTTGTTTTTGGATTCGTGATTCACCGTTCTAGCCAACACAAGAGAGGGATTCCGAAACAAACGCCACCTGCACCCACGGGCGATAGCTCGAAGACTCCTCAGTGACCTGTTCCCAAATCACCTAACAGAACTCTGCGACACGTGCGGTTTGCCGGTGAGAAATTCCATCAATCTGTTCATCTGCTCCCGCCTGCGAAACACCATGACTTCACGAGGTATCGTTCGTTCAGCGCGGCGGACCAGCGACCAAACATAGCCGCTCCACAGCAATACCCCCCCAAAGATATATGGTCTCTTAGTCATCTGATAGCACGTCCTGAAAACTTCCCAAAGTGGATGGCAACCCAACGCGTAGTCCTTGACTCCATTCTTGAACCAGGCAGATAATGCGCTTCCTTGAGCGGTCCCCATCTTACGATGGTGCAGAGAAACTCTTTCGTTGAAGGTCCTTGTCTTCCAACCGTTCATCCGGGCCCTGATGACGGCGATCAGGTCGATCCCGCCGCCTTTTACAGGCACGTATCCCCCAATTTCTTCAAAACATTCCCGCCGAAAAACCTGGCACGCACCGGAAACATGCTCGATGCTGGTAAAGCGATAGTCGTATGTTCGATTTGATTCCTTGAACGGCGTTCCGACCAGTCCCAAGGTCGTATCTTGGGCCAGTTTCTGAAGCAAGAAGGAAAAATAGTCACTGTCAAACGAGATGTCACCATCTAGACTTCCGATGATCTCGTAATGGATATCTTTCATCTTGGCGTAACCAGCGTTGAAGGCAAGAACCTTGCCTGCAAAATGTCTTTCCCGGCGCTCGGGCATGCGCACCAATTCAATCCAGTCATGGTCAGCCGCATACTTTTCCACGATGTCGTCCGTGCCGTCAGTGGAACCGTCGCTTACGATGACCCACTTGGCTGGGCGGACTGTCTGTGCTACTACGGACTTGAGAGTTAGTTCGATGAACTCTGCCTCGTTCCGCGCCGGGGTAACCAGAACATATGTAAGAGGCATCGGCACGCTCACGCCTCAATGATTGCGGTTGAAAGGTGCAGCTGCTGTTGTCTGGCGGCTGCGCTCGAACCGCAAGCGGGCGCGGTGAGCGCCAGAAACATTCAGGCTGCCGCTGACCTGCTCCCCGAAATTTAGTCCAGCCAAAACTTAGCCTCTCCGCGGACGGAACGCTTCGGTGGCGGGTCAACCACAAGAGAGTGTATCGGCTGTACCGGGAGGAAGGGCTGGCGATGCAGCGCAGGAGGCGCAAGCGATTTCGAGGCGAAGCGCGGGTGCCACTCGCGCTTCCGACCCGTGCGAACGAAGTGTGGACCATGGACTATACGCATGACGAACTAGCCGGTGGGCGGAAATTCCGAACGCTGAACCTGATGGATGGCTACACGCGAGAAGCACTGCGGATCGAGCCCGATACGTCGCTGCCCGGTCTGCGCGTGGTGCGGATACTGGATTCGCTGCGGGAACGACGCGGAACACCGAC
>Ga0137415_10000397_pt1 | contig 41149 bp, 36 predicted proteins | sample CZODoug3_1_1_16f_FD_183082 | JGI IMG/M metagenome (GOLD analysis project Ga0137415, IMG submission 183082) | Vadose zone soil fungal communities from Angelo Coast Range Reserve, California, USA - CZODoug3_1_1_16fungal (Hybrid Assembly) | ecosystem: Environmental > Terrestrial > Soil > Vadose...
ACTTTCACAGCAACTTCTATCTGCTCGAAAGCCTGTTGACGGGGCGCTTCGACATCGCCGGCGCGCTACTGCATCACATGATCCTGCCGGCGCTGGCGCTGGCGCTGCCATTCGCGGCCCTGGTGGCGCGGATCTTGAAAACCTCGCTCGCCGAGGCCGAGGATCAGGACTACGCGCAGATTGCCCGCGCCCGCGGCTTCTCGCGTCCGGCGATCCTGCTGCGCGAGGTGTTTCCCAACGCGCTGATTCCGACGGTTGCGCTCGGCGGCGTCCAGATCACGCTGTTGCTCGGCGGCACCGTGCTGGTCGAGCGCATCTTCTCCTATGAGGGGATCGGCAACATGGCGATCGATGCGGTGATCAATCGCGATTTCCCGCTGATCCAGGGTCTGATCCTGACTTTCGCCGCGCTCTTCATCGCGTTCAATCTCGCCGTTGATCTCGTGGTCACGCTGCTCGATCCGAGATTGCGCCATGGTTGACCTAGCCCTCGATCGCACCGTTGGGCGTCCGTCGCGCTGGATCGCAGGCCTCAAGCGCGGCGGTCCCAGGCTCTGGATCGGCTCAGCGCTGGTGGGCGTCCTCGTGCTGGCCGCGCTGCTGGCACCGCTGCTCGCGCCGCACGATCCGATCGAGCAGGATCTGATGTCGGCGCAATTGCCGCCGGCCTGGGTCACCGGCGGCGACCCGGCCTATCTGCTCGGTACCGACAGTCTTGGGCGTTGCGTATTGTCGCGGTTGATCTACTCGGCGCGGACCGCCGTCGCTGTCGCGCTGATCGCGGCGTCGCTGGCCGCCGCGATCGGCATCGCCCTTGGCCTGGTCGCCGGTAGTTTCGGCGGCTGGGTCGATCAAGTCATCTCACGCCTGATCGATGTCTGGATGGCGTTTCCGCCGGTGTTGCTGTCGATCGTGCTGGCGGCGGTGATTGGCGCCGGCCTGACCTCGGTGATCGCAGCCATCGTGGTCGTCGACTGGACCCGCTTTGCCCGCGTTATCAGGGCCGAAACCATGGTGCAGCAGCAGCGCGATTACGCTTCGGCTGCGCGCGTCATCGGACTGAGCCGCGGAGGAATCCTGCGGCTGGAGATTCTGCCAAACCTCATTCCGCTGCTGGTCACGCTGCTGGCGGTCGAGATGGGGATTGCGATCCTGGTGGAGGTGATCCTGTCCTTTGTCGGCATTTCGGTGGCCGGCGACATCCCGACCTGGGGCGGCATGATCGCCGAGGGACGCCAGATCGTCTATCAAGCGCCGTGGATCATGGCGCTGCCGATCGGCTGCATCATATCAAGCGTGATCGGGTTCAATCTGCTCGGCGACGGCCTGCGTCTGATGCTCGATCCGGTGCAGCGACGATGACGGCCGTCCTCACCGTCCACGATCTGCGTGTCGCGATCGGCCATCGTGGCGATCAAACGAACGTGCTGCGCGGCGCGAGCCTGGAAGTCGGGGCGGGCGAGGTGAGGGGATTGGTTGGCGAATCCGGCGCCGGCAAGTCGATGCTCGGTCGCGCGGTGCTCGGCTTGCTGCCGGCCAACGCGGTGATAGCTGCCGGGATCATGCAATTCGAAGGACGCGATCTGGTTGCGATGCCGGAGCCGGAGCGGCGCAGTCTGCTCGGCCGCCGCATCGCGCTGATCCCGCAGGATCCGATGACCTCGCTCAATCCGGTGAAGCGCGTCGGCGCGCAGATCGCGAACCTGCTGCGGCATCATTTGGCGTTGTCGAAACGCGACGCGCTGGAGCGCGCGGCAGAACTGCTCGCCGAGGTCGCGATCCGCGAGCCAAGGCGGGTGCTGGAGCTGTATCCGCACGAAATCTCCGGCGGCATGCGGCAGCGCGTGCTGATCGCAATGGCGTTCGCCTGCGATCCGAGCCTCGTGATCGCGGATGAGCCGACCACCGCGCTCGACGTTACCGTGCAGCGCCAGGTGCTGCAGCTGGTCGAGCGGCTGCGGCAACGCCATGGCGCGGCTATTTTGTTCGTGACGCACGACCTTGGCGTCGTCGCAAAGATCTGCCGGACCGTGACCGTGCTGCATGCCGGGCGCGTGCTCGAGGAGGGTGAGACGGCGGACGTGCTGGCAAGGCCACGCCATCCCTATACGCGCGCGTTGCTGGCGGCGACACCGCGCGCCGACCGGCCGGCTGAAACGCTGCGTCCAGTGCCGCCGGCGCTGATCGAAAACCTGTGGTCGGAAGCGCATCGGCTCGACCGGCAATTGGCGATGGCCGCGTTATGACCGACATCCTGCTCCGAACCGGCAACCTAAGCTTCGCCTATCCGGAGCGCGCCGGGCTGTTCCGCCGGCCGTCGTTGCGCGAGGTGGTCAAGCGGGTCGATCTCGCGGTGCCGCGCGGCTCTGTGCTCGGCCTGGTCGGCGAGTCCGGCTCGGGCAAGACCACGTTCGGCCGGCTCCTGGTGCGGCTGCTGCAGCCTACCTCCGGCGGTATCCAATTCGACGGCGTCGAAATCGGCCGCCTTGGCGAGGCCGAGATGCGGCCGTTGCGCGCGCGCATCCAGATGATTTTTCAGGATCCGCAATCATCGCTCAATCCCCGGCTGCGGCTGGGCGTCACCCTGACACGTCCGCTGCAAGTGTATGGACGCTTGAAGGGACGGCGGGATCGGCGGGATCGCGCCGCGGCCCTGCTCGATCTTGTCGGGCTGCCGGCCGGCTTCGTCGACCGCTATCCGCACGAGCTTTCGGGCGGTCAGCGCCAGCGGGCGGGGATTGCCCGCGCTTTGGCGCTGCAGCCGGACTTCATCGTGGCCGACGAGATCGTGTCCGGGCTCGATGTGTCGACGCAGGCGCATATCCTGCTGCTGCTGAAAGACCTGCAGAAGCGGCTCGGTCTCACCATGGTGTTCATCAGCCACGATCTCTCCGTCATCCGCGTGCTCTGCAACGACGTGGCGATCCTGCAGCATGGCGAGGTCGTCGAAACCGGACCGGTCGCCCGCATCTTCGCTTCGCCGCAGCATCCCTATGCGCACGAATTGCTCGCCGCGATCCCGTTACCGGATGTCGAGCCGGGCTGGCTCGACGATACGACCGCGATTGCCATTCCCCACCAGCAAGGATCAGCCGCATGACCGACACCATCAGAGGTTCTGTCGTTCTCATCACCGGCGCCACCGGCGCGATCGCGCAGGCGCTCATGTCAGCCCTTGCGGCCCGCGGTGCGGCCAAGATCTACGCCGCGGCGCGGGATATTTCCGCGTTCGCCGCATCCCCCCAGCTGGTGCCGATCAGGATGGACGTCACCAGCGACGAGGACGTCGCCAACGCCGCCGCGATTGCGACCGACGTCACGCTCTTGATCAACAATGCCGGCGTCAACCACAACACCGGCTTCATGATCGCGCCGGATCTGGCGATCGCGCGTGAGGAAATCGAGACCAATTACCTGGCGCCGCTGCGCGTGACTCGCGCCTTCGCACCCACGCTGATCAAGAATAGCGGCGCCGTGCTCAACATGCTGACGATCTTGGCGCGGGTTAACCTGCCGTTCATGGGATCCTATTGCGCTTCCAAGGCGGCGGGTCTCAGCCTGACGCAAGGGTTACGCGGCGAACTGGGTCCAAAGGGAGTCCGTGTCGCCGCAGCACTGCCTGGCGCGATCGACACGCGGATGACTGCGATGCTGACGATTCCGAAAATGACGCCAGCCGAAGCTACCGCCGAGATCCTCGATGGATTCGAGGCCGGCGAGGAAGAAATCTATGTCGGCGACATGGCGCGCGGCATCGCCCAGGGCCTCGCCCATGATCCGAAGGCCGTTGAACGTCAACTGGCCTCGCCGGGCTGAACCGCGGCTTCGGGAAGTTTTGCAAACAACGATATCGAACCAAAGGAAACCATCATGACCGCCATGACAAAATCCGGATTGTTGCTCACCGTCTTCGCCGCTCTCGCGATCGGAACGTCAGCGCTGCCGGCATCGGCCGACGCCATTCCGGGCCTGCGCGGCCACGACCACACCGGCATCACCGTGCCGGACGTCAAGGCGGCCACCGCCTTCTTTACCGACGTGATCGGATGTTCACATGCGATGTCGTTCGGGCCGTTCTCGGATGACAAGGGAACGTTCATGCAAGACGTCGTCAACGTCAATCCGCGCGCCGTCATCGATGAGATCAGCATGGTCCGCTGCGGCTATGGCTCCAACATCGAGCTGTTTCAGTACAAGGCGCCCGATCAGGCTAAGGAGCTGCCGAAGAACAGTGACATCGGCGGTCATCATATCGCGCTCTATGTCGACGACATCGAAAAAGCCGTCGCCTATCTCAAGGCCAAGAACGTCAGGACGCTGCAGGGGCCGATTCCGATCACCGAGGGTCCGGCGGCCGGGCAGTCGATCCTGTATTTCTTTGCGCCATGGGGCCTGCAGATGGAATTGATCAGCTATCCGAAGGGTATGGCTTACGAGAAGGACGCCAAGTCGGTGCTGTGGATGACCACCGAGCCCGCAAAGTAAAGCGCTGGCATCCTTGATGGATCAGCTTGCCATTCTGGTTCTTGCCGTGCCGATCGTAATCCCGTTGGTCGAGACGTTCCCTTGCGTGGTTTTCCGATCCGTCCCAACGGCTTTGGCGACGGCTACCACAAGCTGTCTTACGCCTGCTCGAAGAGGCCGGGCTCCATCAGGAATGATGGCCTAGCGCGGCGCGAACTTGTAGCGGAACGTGCAGCTTGGCGCGCCCTGCATGATCGTCTGAGCACGGTCGAGGCTGACCTCGCCTTCGCCCACCGATGCGATGTCAAAATCCGCCTCGCATATCAGCAGCGCGCCGAGCTCGGGCTCGCCCAGGGCGCGGAAGAATTCGGCGAAGCGGCAGCGCGTCACGTCGATGTCCAGCGCCTCCTTGTCATGGCGCAGAATCTCGACCTCGACCTCCCTTCCGGAGACCTCGCCGAAGACGGCCTGGAGCGCCGCCCATTTGCGCCGCGGGCTGCCCTCGATGCCATCGCCAATCGCGGCGAACAACTGCTTCGACCAGTCACGCAAGGCCTGCCTCACCAGGGCGTCGGCTTTGTCCTTTCCGAGATCCCCCCGCAACGCGCGAAGCACAGGCACCAGAACTTGAGCCTGCATCCGCGTCTTGTCCAAGAGGGATATCTTGGGATCCACGAGATAGTCGTCGAGTACCGTGGTCATTTCTGTCCTCACAAGCGAAGGTACAAGTTTGATGACTTGCCATTGCAGGGGCAACGCGACGCGAGCTGGAGCAGGCGAAGGGGATGCCGGCCCGCGCTCGAATTACACAGCAATTTCAATGAAATATGATTTCGAAATGTTGTTCCGAAGGGCGCGCCCTTCTCCCTTTGCGGTCGTGGTCTACGACGCCGGGAAAGGCCTTGTTGCACAGGCGATGGATCGGCTGATGGCGTTGGGAGTAGCGCCTTCACCAGCAGTTGGACGAGGCAGCCTATGGGCCTTCGTGCTCCGGCTCGCCTTCAGCCGTATCTTCGCCTTGCGCGCCCATCGGCGCCGATGCGCCGCGGGAGCGAACGACGATTGCGATGATGTCGACGTCGACCTTGAGGAGATCGAGGTCGCGTGTCATCTCGCGCAATTCCTGACCCTTGCGGGCAACCTCCTCCGAGACGTCGATGGCCATGTTGCGCTCGGTGACCCCGCCCGAGCCGCCGACGAACATTTTGGCCCTGATCCACGCCAGCCGCGCCCGATGCGTATCGCGCGTGAACTTCTTTTCCACGAATTGTCGCCGGGCTTCGACATAGGCCGCCAGCAATTCGACGTCGGACATCTTGTACAAGGCGTCGGCTGAAAGGCTCATGGCGCACCGGGTAGAGGCTTGTTCAGATCAGAGGCTTGGTCAAATCATGGTGAACTCGTCAGGCGGACCGGCCGGCCTGCATTTCAATCAGAACCTTGTCCCCAGAATATTTGACGTCGCCCCACTCTACCAAGCGGAATCTTTGCTTGTATCATCCAGGAAATCCGAATCACGCAGGGAGCGGGTCATGGCGACGAACATGGCGCTGAAGCGCGCGAGGAAAGCGCAACGGCGGAAACAGGTGGTGGCAGAGAAGCGACGAACAGAGTTATTGGAGGCAAGTCTGCCCGCCCGTGTGCGCCGGGCCGCCCATGTCCCCATTCGACACTGCTTCCTCACCGAATCCGTGTTCGACATCGGTATGGGCACGCTGGTTCTGGCGCGCGGTGCCACACCCCATCACCTCGCGTTCAGTTCGTTTCTGATCGACGTGTTCTGTCTCGGCATCAAGGACGTGATGTTCGAATCGGCCGAAAGTGAAGTTTTCGAACTGTATATGGACGCGACGAATGCCGGATCGCCGATGGTTCCCGCCGATCCGAGCGACGCCCGCAAGCTGCTGCGCGATCTTGCCGCGTGGTCGCAATCGATCGGTTTCGCGCCGCACCGGGATTTTGCAGCGGTGGAACGGATGTTCGGCGAGGTGAGCGCGGACGCAAGCGATGCGGTCTTCCGGTTCGGCCGCGACGGCAAGCCTGTCTATATTCCTGGCCCGAGCGACACCGCGCCGCTCATTCGGCGGCGGATCGAGCAACTGCGGAAGCATCTCGGCGATGACGGTTTCGGTCTTGAGACGGCGGCCTGAGGCTGATCGTGTGGGTCTCGCCGGTACGGCCCGGCGCGCGTAAGCTGGAATCGCGAAGGCATGCGGCGGGGCGCCCGCCGGCGGCTTCCATCGAGGAGCGATGCCCGTGACTGGTTGGCACGCGAAGCTGATTGGCCCGTCGTTCATCGAATTGCTATTCATTGGGTGAACACTCTGTCCGCGTCCAGGCTCACTATCCATGACCGCACCATCCGTCACGCCCTCGCAAGTCCGCTGCGCGCTGCTGCTGCGCGATGAAATCGCGCTGCTCGACGTGCGGCACGAGGCCGCCTTTGCTAACGGCCATCCTTTGTTTGCCGCCAACATGGCGGCCGACCGGATCGGGCTCGAAGCCGAGACGCGGCTGCCTCGCAAAGATGTGCCGATCGTGGTCTACGACTCCGGCGAGGGCCTCGTTGCGCTGGCGACCGATCGGCTGATGGCATTGGGATACACCAACGTTCGTCAGCTCGACGGCGGCCTCCAGGCCTGGCGGATGGCGGGCTTTGAGCTATTCCAGGACGTCAACTCTTACGCCAAAGCCTTTGGCGAACTGGTCGAGTCCCGCCGCCACACGCCCTCGCTGCCCGCGGATGAAGTCGCCGGGCTGATCGCGAGCAACGCCAATATCGCCATCCTCGATGTCCGGCGGTTCGACGAATATGCGACCATGAACATTCCCGGCTCGGTCAGCGTGCCCGGCGCGGAACTGGTGCTGCGCGCGGGCAGTATTGCGCCGGATCCCGCGACCACGATCGTCGTGAATTGCGCCGGCCGCACCCGCTCGATCATCGGCACCCAGTCGCTGATCAACGCCGGCGTTGCCAACCATGTGGTGGCGCTGCGCAACGGCACGATCGGCTGGACGCTTGCAAAACAGAATCTCGAGCATGGTGCGGGCAGGCGCGGCGAGATCGGTCTTTTTGAGGGCGCACAAACCAATGCCCGGGAAGTCGCCTATCGCGCCGGCGTCCGGCACCTTAGCCCGGAACAAGCGATGGCGCTCGAGAGGCAAGTTCACCGTACGCTCTATCGCTTCGACGTTCGCGCCGCCGAAGAATATGCTGCGGGTCACATCGCGGGGTTTCGCCACTATGCGGGAGGGCAGCTGGTCCAGGAAATCGACATGGCCGCACCGGTGCGCGGGGCGCGCATCCTCTTGACCGACGACAGGAGTATCCGCGCCGACATGACCGCGTCCTGGCTCGCGCAAATGGGCTGGGAGGCCTACGTGCTCGATGGCGGCTATGACCGCGCGCTCGAAGTGGGGCCGCCTTTGGTTTTGCCAAAGCCCGATCCGTCCCACCGCTACCGGCGTCCGTATGAGGGCACTGATGTCGCCAACGAGGCGATGCAGGCCTATCTCGATTGGGAATACGGCCTGGTCGAACAGCTCCGGCGCGACGCCACCCATGGATTCTTCGTGATTTGATGGCGACGACTACGGCAGTTACATTGATCTGCGGCCGAATATTTTACCGCCTGGCGGCTTGGCCGCCGCGTCTCTCGGGCGCTTTGGTGCCGGACCGGCGATTTTTCTCACGCTCGTCTCCAGCGAGGTGAGAACCTTTCCGGTTTTCGACCGAAGGGCCAGCCTGCCGACGGGCTGGCCGCCCTGATTTTCCATCAGCGTTGAGTGGGCCGCGCCAGCCTCGAAACAATAATCCTCGCCCCATTGCCGCAGGCTGACGATGACGAGGAAGAGATCCCGCCCCTTTTTGGTCACGACATATTCCTGATAGGCGCTGCCGTCGGAAGCCGGTGCGGTGTTCAGAATGCCGAGGTCGACCAAGTGCCGCAGGCGCGTCGCCAAAATGCCCTTGGCCACGCCCAGGTTTTTCTGAAACTCGCCGAAGCGGCGCAGGCCGTCAAAGGCATCGCGAATGATCAGAAGTGACCACCAGTCGCCGATCGCATCCAGCGACCGGGCGACGGGGCAATCCGCATCCTTCAGACTGGTCCGTTTCACCACACCTAATTCTCCGACAATTTCCGACCTGTTGGCCGCTCGCTTGAAATTCTCCAGCCGAAGAAGGCCCGTAACCGGTGCGCACCCATCGCGAAGGCGTGCGTTCACCGGGTCGTGACTACCAGTCCTAAGATAGGACTGGACAAGGCGCCGCGCAATCGGTTCTTTCATCGAACCAGAATGGTTCTATCATAGAACCAAATGGCGCGATGAGGGTGCGGATGACACGGGGACAGCGGACGAACGATTTCGACGGAGCCCGTCCTCTTGCGCCACAAGACACAGTGTCCGGTTTTGTCGAAAACCAAACTTCCCCGGCCGCGTTGTCGCGGAACGTGATCCTGCTGTTCGCGGCGGCCTGCGGGTTGAGCGTCGCCAATATCTATTACGCGCAACCATTGCTCGATGCGATGGCGCGGGACTTCGCGATCAGTCCTGCATCCATCGGCATCGTCGTGACCGTCACGCAGATCGGATACGCCTTGGGACTGCTATTCATCGTACCGCTCGGCGATTTTCTTGATCGCCGCCGGCTGATCGTTATGCAGTCCGTCGCATCCGCGCTGGCGCTGGCGGTCGTCGGGTTGGCGCCGACGGCTGGCGTTCTGCTGACGGGAATGGTCGCGGTGGGCCTGCTCGCCGTGGCCGTGCAGGTGCTCGTCGCCTTCGCGGCCAGTTTGGCCGCACCGGCACAACGCGGAAAGATCGTCGGCACCGTCACCAGTGGCATCGTGCTCGGCATTCTGCTGGCCCGCTTCGTGGCCGGGCTGCTGGCCGACCTTGGCGGCTGGCGGTCGGTTTATCTCGCTTCGGCGTTCCTGACGTTGCTCATGGCCATTTTGCTGCTCCGGGTCCTGCCACATCACAAGACGAAAAACCCGGCAACGTCCTATCCAGAATTGCTGCGCTCGACCGTCCTGCTGTTCGTAGAGGAGCCGATTCTCCGGGTCCGCGCCGTGATCGCGATGCTGATCTTCGGGACATTCAGCGTGTTATGGACGTCGATGGTGCTGCCGCTCAGCGCGCCGCCGTTTTCCCTGTCGCATACGGAAATCGGGCTGTTCGGTCTCGCCGGCGTGGCGGGCGCGCTCGCCGCCGGGCGCGCCGGGTATCTGGCTGACCGCGGCTGGAGCCAATGGACCACGGGCGTCTCCCTGGCGCTGATGCTGGCGGCCTGGATTCTGATCGCCATGGCCGGCATCTCACTGTGGGCGTTGGTCGCCGGTGTGGTCATTCTGGATCTGGCGGTTCAGGCGGTCCACGTCACCAATCAAAGCATGATCCTTGCTGTGCGGCCCGCCGCCGGTAGTCGGCTCATCGGCGGATACATGGTGTTCTATTCCATCGGCAGCGCGAGCGGATCGATCGCTTCGACCATGGTTTACGCGTGGGCCGGTTGGCTTGGAGTCTGCATTCTGGGGGCGGCGATGAGCGGCGTTGCGTTGCTGTTTTGGGCGGCAACGCGGCACGTGGCGCAGGCGGCAACCGGGCGCGAGGCAGCCGATATTGTCCGATGACCACGAGCGGGTCGAAGCGCAGGCCCCGGCGCGATGCATCCCATGGGTTTTTCGCGATTTGAGGCCGAAACACGCGCTATCAATGTCATCGCCAGCCATGGCGTTTTGGTTGCTTTTGGCCTAAAGCATCTCCAACTCACTCAAATCCGCCGGGCCATATGGCCCGCGTATCTTCCAGCCGGCAGCTTCGACCGTTTGGTTCGAGGCGTTAGTCCATGTTCCGGCGCAAAAACACCCATTAAGGTCTGATCCCGTGACATCCTTGACCACAAGTCCGCCGCTCGCCCGAGCCTTGGCTGAGCGCAATTACGATCGGCTGACCCCGGTCCAGACCGCCGTGCTGACGGATGCGGCTTCCGGCCGCGACCTGCTGGTTTCGGCGCAGACCGGCTCGGGCAAGACCGTCGCGTACGGCTTGGCCATTGCAAAAAATCTCCTTGAAGGTGCCGAGCGGTTCGAGCGGGCGGCAGCACCCCTTGCCCTGATCGTCGCGCCGACGCGCGAGCTTGCCTTGCAGGTCCATCGCGAACTTGCATGGCTCTATCACTATGCGGATGCGCGCGTGGTTTCCTGCGTCGGCGGCATGGATCCGCGCCGCGAACAACGCGAACTGGCCGCCGGCGCTCACATCGTGGTCGGCACGCCAGGTCGGCTGTGCGATCATTTGCGGCGCGGCCGCCTCGACGTCTCGGAATTGAAGGCGATCGTGCTCGACGAGGCCGATGAAATGCTCGATCTCGGTTTTCGCGAGGATATGGAGTTCATCCTCGAGACCACGCCGGAGAGCCGCCGCACCCTGCTGTTCTCGGCAACATTGCCGCGCGGCATCGTAGCCCTCGCCAAGGAATATCAACAACAGGCATTTCGCGTCGAGGTCGCCGGCGACGAAGGTGGCCACGCCGATATCGACTACCGCGCGATCCGGATCGCGTCCGGCGATGTCGAGCATGCGGTCGTCAACGTGTTGAGGTTTTACGAGTCGCCGAGCACGCTGGTGTTTTGCAACACGCGGGAAGCGGTCCGGCATCTGCAGGCGACGCTGCTGGAGCGCGGCTTCTCCGTGGTCGCGCTGTCAGGGGAATTGACCCAGAATGAGCGAACCCAGGCCTTGCAGGCGTTGCGGGACGGACGCGCCCGCGTCTGCGTCGCGACCGACGTAGCGGCGCGCGGTATCGATCTGCCGAACCTCGATCTCGTCATCCATGCCGATATTCCGAATGATTCGGAGGTCCTGCAACATCGCTCCGGCCGCACCGGCCGTGCCGGCCGCAAGGGCGTCAGCGTCCTTTTGGTGCCGCCCGCACGCAGGCGGCGCGCGGAAGTGCTGCTGAATCTCGCCGGCATCGATGCCATCTGGGGTACCGCGCCGCAGCCCGATGAAATTCGCAAGCTCGATCATGAGCGCATGCTGAAGGACGCTCTGTTTTCGGAGGATACGACATCAGATGATCTGATGCTGGCGCAGGCCTTGCTTGCCGAGCGTTCGCCCGAGGATATCGCCGCGGCACTGGCGCGGCTGTATCGCGCGCGGCTACCTTCCCCTGAGGATATTCTTGATCCGGGGCAGAGCACAGGCCGGTCACGCGAGGATCGCGGCCGGGAAAGGGACGGCCGGCCGCCGCGCGGCGACGATCGCAGCGCCGGGCCGCGACCGAAGAAGGGAAAATCATCGCCGCGTCACGCCATGGGCGAAGGCAGCGTGTGGTTTCGCGCCTCGATCGGAGCCAAGAAGAATGCGGAAGCGCGCTGGCTGTTGCCGATGATCTGCCGCCGCGGCGGCATCGACAAGCATGACATCGGCGCCATCCGCATCATGGACACCACCACCGAGTTCGAGATTTCCGAGCGCGCCGCGGAATCCTTCGCTGTCAAAATCCGGCGTCCCGACAAGGAAGACAACATCCGCATCGAGGCGCTCCCCGAGGGCCCACAGCGTGAGGCGGTCTCCGAGAAGCGGCCGCACGCACCCAGGCGTGAAGCCCGCGACACGGATCGCGGCACTGCTGCGAACGAAAAACCGCGCGACGAGAGAGCGCCGAAACGACACGGCAAGCCTCATAGCGAAAGCGGAACGGAATTTCGCAGGGAACCTGATTTCAAGAAGAAAAAGAAATATCCGCACGGGTCTGCCCACGCCGCGCCACGGCAGCACGCGTCTGCTCCGAAGCCTGGGCCTGGAAAGAAGGCAAAGCATCGCAGCCGCCGATGATGGCGCGGGGCGAGACATCTGTTTTGTGATCGGTCTACTGCCGGCGCTTCGTTGGCGATCCGGGAGGCCGCGCGTAGGGCGCGGAATAGCGAACGCTTATTCCGACAACCTATGTGTGCGGATCGGCGCAATACACGGATTCATTGTCCGCCGGCTATAGTGTCCTGTCTTGCCGCCGTGTTGCGAGGCATCAGCCCTCGACGTCGATCGAATGAACCTCGCACCATTCGCGCAACGCCCGCTCGGTGGCTTTCGACTCGAAATCGTACCAGCGCTCCAGGGCTTTTCTTCCCGTCAGCAGGGCTTTGAACTTCTGATAGGCGCCGCGCTTGCTGAATATATATCGGACGTCGTCGAAGCAATTCGGCAGGAATTCTCGCGTAAAATCCAGCGCCAATGATTTGCCGAGACCGAGTTCGCGCTTGTCAGGGATGTCGACGTATTTCTCCTCATCCCCGACGTCATCTGGTAGTTCATCCTCGATCCCGTCGAGATCGGACATCTCGGAATGCCAGTAGATCTTGCCCGTCTGCCTGCACAGGATGGCGCGATGCATGCCGCTGCCGCTTGCAGCGAATTCGAACCCAAGGAGGATTTCCTGAAAGCTGGCGGGCACGGGTCTACCTTCCCAAGGAAGCTAATCGATGTTGTCCATCATGCCGCGGGTCAAGTCCTGCTCTCCCGTCATCCTAATCACAAGAGGCGATCGGAATTTGAATTCCTTCGGCCCTCCAGAGCGACATTAGCCTCACTCCTCCGGTCGTGGTCAACCCGTCGGGCGATCTCGCACGCTACCGCGCGCTCAGTCTGGAAGTGCTCGGCACCGGCATCCGCCGGGTGGTCGGCTGCTATTTCGTGGCCAGCCCGATCACGAGCCGCATCTCGGGAACCAACCTCATCATCGACGTTGACCAAGGCCGTGTAGACTAGCTCGTCATGCCCGGCCTTGTGCCGGGCATCCAGGTCTTTGCAACCCGACCGCAAGAAAGACGTGGATGACCGGGACAAGCCCGGCCATGACGGAAAATGAATCAACTCAAGCTTTGGCGGAAGGCAGAACCTCGCCGTCAGATCGCCCGCGCCGCCTTCAGTCTTGCGATCGCATCGGAATCATAGCCCAATGAGCGCAGGATCTCGTCGTTGTGTTCGCCGAGATCGGGCGTGGCTGTCCTGATCTCACGATCGAAGCCGGTGATCTCGCAGGGCTGGGCGATCAGATCGATTTCGCCGAGCCGCGGATGCGCGACGGAGCGCTTGATCCGCAACGCCTCGACCTGCGGATCGGCGAAGACGTCCTTGATGCTGTAGACCGGGCCGCACGGAATACCCTCGGCGACCATGATCTCGAACCATTCGCGGCTGGTCTTGGCGCGCAACGCGCCGGCGATCAGTTCGTTCAGCGCTTCCTTGTTCCGTCCGCGCAAGCCGGGCGAGGCAAAGCGTGGATCGGCGGCCATCTTCTGCCGCTCGATCAGTCTGCAGAACTTCTGAAAATTCTTGTTGCTGGTCGCGGCGAGGTTGAGAAAACTATCGGCGGTGGGAAAAAGTCCCATCGGCGTGTTGGTGGGATGATAGTTGCCTTCCTGCGGCGGCACCTTCTTGTCCATGGTCCAGCGCGTCGCCTGGAAGTCGAGCAGGGCGATGCCTGATTCGATCAGGGAGGTCTGCACCCAGCGGCCTTCGCCCGAGACTTCGCGGTCGAGCAGGGCGATCAGGATGCCCTGCGCCAGGAACGCGCCGGCCATGATGTCGGTGACGGCGACGCCGACGCGGACCGGACCCTGGCCGGGAAGGCCGGTCACCGACATGATGCCGCTCATGCCCTGTGCGATCTGGTCGATCGAAGGCCGCGCGGTGTAGGGGCCGTACTGGCCGAAGCCGGAAATGCTGCCATAGACGATGCGCGGATTGCGCCGCTTCACGGAGTCGAAGTCGACGCCGAGGCGCTTGGTGACGCCCGGCCGCATGTTTTCGACGATGACGTCGGCCTGCTCGGCGAGCCGCATCAGGATCTCGCGGCCTTCGTCTGTTTTCAGGTTTAGCGTGATGGCGCGCTTGTTGCGATGCAGGTTCTGGAAGTCCGAGCCGTCGCGCCGGCCGACCAGTTCGTTCGCTTCGCCGTCTTCCGGCGGCGGCTCGACCCGGATTACGTCGGCGCCCCAGTCCGCCAGCGTGCGGACGCAGGACGGGCCCGCGCGCGCCAGCGTCAGATCGATCACCTTGAACCGCGACAGCGGCAAGCGTGGCGTTTCGGCAGGCGCGGCAGCGGGGTGGGACGTTTCGACGGGCTTCTGCATGGGGTCATCCTGATGATGGTCTCGATGATCTTCCTGGATGAAGGACCGCACCGAGGTCAATCGCAGCGATGGCTTACGCGATATGCGCTGCGTTCATGAGGAACCGCGCAGCCGCGCCACCACCGGCGCGGCGATCATCATTCGCTTAAGGCTGCGGTGCCTTGCTTCCTCGACTGTCAGTGCGCGGCGATTGCCTGCCGTGTGGTCCCGCGTCCGCTGGTGGTCGACGCATAGACCAGCGGCAGCTCGGTTGTCGACTTGATCTGCTCCATCGCGAACATCGACGATACGTCGTAGAGATCGATCTTGGCGATCAGCCGCTGGTAGAGCTCGTCATAGGCGCGGATATCCGGCACCACGGCGCGGATCAGATAGTCGACGTCTCCGCTCAGGCGGAAGAAATCCACTACCTCGGGAAAGCCGGTGACGATCTTTCTGAATCGGTCGACCCATTCGGCATTGTGCTGATTGGTCTTCACCGCGATGAACACGCTGACGCCGACATTCAGCTTGTCGGCATTGAGCAGCGCGACTCGCCCGCGGATATAGCCGAGGCTTTCCAGCTTCTGAATGCGCCGCCAGCACGGCGTCGAACTCAACCCGACCCGATCAGCGACGTCCTGCACCGAAAGGCTGCTGTCGACTTGGAGCGTCGCGAGAATTTTACGGTCAAACTCGTCAAGCACGTTGATCTCCAATTCAAGTGAGGATGAGAAGATTCCTTATCTTATTAGCGCTATTCAGACAACAATATTGCCGGATTCCCGCCATAACGAGCATAAATATCCGTCACCGCGCCCAAACTTGCGGCACGAAGAACACCAATCGCAGGTCCGCTTCGTCAGGCTGCTCCGAGGGGCACTATTGGTGCAAAAGCTCGGGCGCGCCGCGCCGCGAGAAGGTGGCGGCGTGATTCAAAGCCGCGGCCGCAGCGAGCGCTGCATGTCCATGGTGTAGGTATAGCGCCCTTCGGGATGGGTGGTGATCGTGACCTCGAACAGCTCTTCCCGCGCGCCGTAGTAGCGGCGTACCACGGTGAGCGCCGGCGAGCCCGATTTGACCCCCAGCGCCTTGGCGATCGGCGCGGGCATGCCGCGCACAAAGATCTCCATCTGCGCGTATTCGGTGGTCTGGCCGTACATCTTGGCGATCTGCTCGTGCACCGGCGTGCGGCCATGATCGTTGCGTTTCACCACATCTGCGAATTTACGCAGCACGTAGATCTCGGTCCAGCCCAAGGGGGCCGCGAACTGATCCGAGCGGCGGACCGCTTCGATCAGGAACCAGTTCTTGCCGGGCTCGCATTTCAACAGCGCCGCGCGCTTGCGGTCGGCGACGAGTTCGCGGCTTCCGACCACGTCACGATAGGTCTCGTTGGAATAGCGCAGCCACTCACTGAGCGATTTGACGCTGTGGGTGAACAGCACCGGCGGCTCGGCGGCGATCACCACCGAGCCAAGCCCGGCGCGCCGCACGATCAGGCCCTGCTCCATCAGGATGCGGAGCGCTTCGCGTACCGTCTGACGGCTGGCCGAATAGCGCGCCATCAGTTCGGTTTCGGTCGGCAGCAGCTTGCCGACCGCGACATTGCCGAGCCGGATTTCCTTCTGCAGCCGGGTGGCGATATCGCGGTAGCGCGTCGACCTCGGCTTGCCGGGTTTATCCGCCATGGCAGGTGACCGTTTGCCCCGACTGCATCGATTGCAGCGCGGCTTCAAAGGCGGACAGCGTCGCGAGCACGTCGGCTTCCGGTACCGGAAATGGCTTTCCGCTCTCGACCGTGTCGGCGAAGGCGGCAAGCTCGGCACCGAGAACGTCGATCGCCGGATAGCTCAGCGTTTGCGGTCTATGGCCGGATTTTCGCAACACCATCGTGCCTTGGTCCAGCACCTCGGCCGATCCTTTGGTGCCGAACACATGAACCCGCCAATAAAACGGTGTCGCGCGCACCGTCGCCAACGTGGCGCTGACGCCGTTGGCGAAATCGATGGCGAGCACCGCCGTATCGAGCGGCGGCGGCCCGGCCTCGCGCTGATGCAGCCGCGCGTAGACCTGCCGCGCCGGACCAAACAGGCTGACAAAGCCGTCGAGCACGTGCAGGCCCGCGCCGGTCAATCCGCCACCGGGCGATTCCTCCGCCGACAGCCGCCAGCCTTCGGTGATGCCTTGCGAGTTCTCGTTGCTGTTATGGCCCTCGACATGCAGGATGCTGCCGAGTTCGCCGCTGGCGACGATCTCGCGCAGCGCCCGCATCGACGGCCAGAAGCGCCGATTATGGCCGACCGCAAGCGTGACGCCGGCGTTGCGGCAGGCCGCGAACATCCGCTCCGCATGTTCGCGGCGGAGCGCCAGCGGCTTTTCGCAGAATACCTGCTTGCCGGCGCTGGCGGCCGCGATCACCTGCGCCAAGTGCAGTGAATGCGGCGTTGCCAGCAGCAGGGCGTCGATCGTGCGGTCAGTGAGCACGGTGTCGAGATCGTCGGTCAGATCCAGATTGTGCAGGGCGCAAAAATCGCGGGCGCGTCCGAGATCGGTCTCGACGGCGCGGGTTATCTTGAGGCCGCCGTTGCCTGCGGCTTCCACCAGGTTGCGGCCCCAGCGTCCCAATCCCACGATCGCGCAATGGATCATCTGGTTTCTCCGGTTCGCCCGCGCGCCGGCCGGATCGCCTCGATCACCGCGGCGCTGTCGCAGTCGGGGCCTGCGAGCAGAATGGCGGCCCGCAACAGGGCTGCCTGGGTCGACGTCATCGGCAGCGGCAGGTTGCGACGGCTGGCTTCGTTGAGGATCAATTCGGCATCCTTCAAGGTCTGGGCGAGATGCGATTGCGGCGCAAAATCCCGCGCCAGCATCTTTTGTCCCTTGCTGTCCATCACCTTCGAATAGGCCGCGGATTGGCGCGCGGCGGCGAGGAAGGCGGCTGCGTCCAGCCCCAGGCTTTCGGCAAAGGCAATGCCCTCCGCCAGTGCCGCCCGGTTGCTCTGCAGGATAAGATTGATCGCAAGCTTGGTGCGGCTGGCATCGCCGATCTTGCGCAACTTGATCTGCTGCGGACAAAGGATATCGAGGATCGCGCCGGCCTGCGCGATTCTCTCCGGCGCGCCCGCGATCAGCGCGGTGGCCGAGCCCGCGCCCACCTCCGCACTGGTGCCCGAAATCGGCGCCTCGAGCAGCGGCAGGCCGGCGCGTGCCGCGCGGCCGGCGATGTCAGCGATCTCGCCGGGCGCGCAGGTTGTGGTGCAAATCAGGAGTGGAGGGTTTTGCTTGGCGCCTTGGGCGAGTTCATCGAGCAGCGACATTACTTGCTCGGCATTGAAGACGGCGACCACAATATTTTGGCAGCGCGCCGCCAATTGGCCGATGGTGTCGGCGGTTTCGCCGCCGATCGCTTTCAACGCGCTGCATTTGGCGGCGTCGATATCGAAACCGACTACGGGAATTTTTGCATCAAGCAGCCGTGCGGACAGCGCCGCGCCCATCAGCCCCAGCCCGATCATTCCAACCGCCGCATCGGATCCCATGGGCACGCCGCTTTCTCCTGCAGCCGCGTTACTGGGGTTCGATCCCGGCAGCTTTGACGTCCGCGGTCCAGCGTACGATCTCGCTGCGGACGAAGGCGCCGAATTCAGCCGGCTTCATGGTCGACACGATCACGCCGACATTCGCAAACTTCTGTTTGGTTTGAGGCATCGACAGGAACTTCTCACTCTCGGCATAAATCTTGTCGATGACCGCGTCAGGCGTCTTGGCGGGGGCGAACAACCCATACCAGATCGTCGCATCAAACCCCGGCATCGCCTCGGCCAGCGCGGGAAGCCCGGGTGTGAGGTCGTTTCGGTTCGGCGACGTCACGCCGATACCGCGCAGCGTGCCGCCCTGCATCTGCGGGATCGCGACCGAGAAATCGCCGAAGGTGAGATCGATCACGCCGGCCATGACGTCGGTCATCGCCTGCGGTACACCGCGATAGGACGCGGCGATCACCGAAAGCCCGCCGCGGGACTGCAGCTGCGCGACCGATATCTGCGAGGCGCCCGAGCCGTAGCCCGCGGTCAAATTAGGATGCGCCTTGGCGTAGTCGAGGAACTGCGGCAGGTCCTTGGCGGCAAAATCCGGCTTGACCAGCAGCACCATGGCGGTGGTGGTGGTCCGGATCACCGGTGAAAAATCCTTGACCGGGTCGTAGGGCAGGTTCTTGAAGGTGGCGACATTGCTGGCGTGGGTGGTGTTGGTCCCCATCAGCAGCGTGTAACCATCGGGCGCGCTGCGCGCGACTTCCAAGGCCCCGAGGCTGCCGAGCGCGCCAGCGCGGTTCTCGATCAGGATGGTCTGGCCGAACGCATCCTGCAAATGTTGGCCCAGCAGGCGGGCGACCTGGTCCGGCCCGGCGCCGGCGGGAAACGGCACGATGATCTTGATTTGCCGCTGCGGGTAGCCGTCCGCGGCCCGGGCCTGCGGCGCGGCAAATCCAGCGAGAAACAGCAACGCGAAAAAGCCCATGCGCCATTTCATCCGGATCCTCCCACGATATTTTGGTAGGATTTATACGGACAAATGAGCGCCGAAGGCAAGTCATCGCGGTAAATACTTCTTTCTTCTTCGATTGAGCCAATCATGATTTATACGTATAAATTGAGAAGCGAAGCAGCAGACGGAGTCCGATATGGTAGATGTCAGCGATCTCCATGCGCGGGGTTTGCGCCGGCGCAAGAAGATGTTCGGCGCAGCCGAGGTCGAAAAACGGATGGCGGCTTCCGGCGAGTTCGGCGCGCCGCTGCAGAATATCATCAATGCCTATGTCTATGGCGATGTCTGGGAGCGGGGCGGCCTTGCCGACGACATCCGCAGCCTGGTCATGCTGGGAATAACGGCGGCGAGCAACAAACCGGCCGAGTTCAAGGTGCATGCGCAGGGCGCGCTGGCGAACGGCTGCACGGCAGCGCAGGTGCAGGACGTCCTGCTGCTGGTCGCGATGTATTGCGGCGTTCCGGCAGCGATTGAAACCAACCGGATCGCGGCGGAGATTTTTGGCGAGACCTCGCCCGCGCCGCCCGATGCCGCGAAATCATAAGTGGCAGCAATGCAATCCATTCCGACCATCGACGCCCACCACCACATCTGGCGGCTAAACGATCTGCCGTGGCTGTCAGGGCCGCAGGTGCCGCGCATCTTTGGGCCCTATCAGTCGATCTGCCGCGACTATACAATCGACGAGTACCGCAGCGATCTCGCCGGCTGCGACGTCGTGAAATCGGTCTATATCCAGACCAATTGGCCGGTGGGCCGAAGCTATGATGAAGCGCGATGGGTGCAATCGGTCGCGGACGCGACCGGCTGGCCGCACGCCAACGTCGCGCATGCCGATCTCGCCGACCCCGATGCGGCGACGCTGATTGAGCGGCTGGCCAAACTGCCGGCTACGCGCGGCATCCGCCAGCAATTGCACTGGCACGACAATCCGCAATACCGCTTCGCAGCCCGCCCCGACGTCATGAACGATGCGCCCTGGCGCCGCGGGTTGGCGCTGCTCGCCGAGCACAGGCTGCTGTTCGAAATCCAGATTTTTGCCAGCCAGATGACGGATGGCGCCAGGCTCGCAAGAGCGTTTCCAGAAACGATCTTCGTGCTCGAGCACGCCGGCATGCTGGAGGATACCTCACCCGGCGGCTGGCAGGTGTGGCGCGAGGGCATGAAGGCGCTGGCGGACTGCCCGAACGTCAACGTCAAGCTTTCCGGTCTCGGCACCTTCGTCCACGCGGTGCGTGGCGATCTGATGAAATCGATCATCACGGAAACCGTCGCGCTGTTCGGCGCCGACCGCTGTTTCTATGGCAGCAATTTCCCGATCGAAAAGCTCTGGACCGACTACAAGACGCTCTATCGCGCGTTCCGCCATGCGATCGCCGATCTCGGCGATCGCGAGCAGGCCGCGATCCTGCACGACACCGCGGCGCGGCTTTACCGGATCGCGTGAGGCAGGCCGCGCTCGTTAGCGGGCGATGGCGACGACCCCGAGCGTTGCGGACAGCAGGCCCAGCGTGATCCGCAGCGCGTGCGGCCACAGCCAGGTATTGAGCGTCGGACCGACCTCGTCCAGCGCGATGGCCCGGGAAGCAAAGGCGCTGTTGGTCGGCAAATGATAGGCGAAGGTGATCGTCGTGATTCCGGCGAGGCACGATAACGCCGCCAACTATATACATAGCAAGCAATATAAATTGATGGAGCGTGAAAAATCCGCCGGCTACCTGACCAACTGGGCGGCCCGGCTGTTTGCCAAGGTGATGGACCGCCGTCTCAAGGACGTCGGGCTTTCATCCGGGCAGTTGCCGCTGTTCTTTGCGCTCGGCGACGGGCGCGCTTTGTCGCAAAAGGCGCTGGTCGAAATCGTCTCGATCGAGCAGTCGACGATGGCGGCGACGCTGTCGCGGATGGAGCGCGACGGGCTGATCGAGCGGACCGCCAATCCGGACGACGGCCGAAGCGCCTTGTTCAAGCTAACGCCCGTCGCGCTGAAGAAGGCCCGAGTGGTCGAGGACGCGGTCGCCATCGGCAACGCCGAAGCGCTGAGCGGCCTGTCGAAGGCCGAACAGAAGGCATTCGTGGCCATGCTCCGGACGGTGATATCGTCGCTGGAAAAATCCGAGAATGGCGGCCGTTGACGGCAATGCCGCGCGCATTGAAGCGCGCGGCCGGCCGCCCCTAGTCTAGCGTGCCGCCGTCACCATGATTTCGACGCTGTAGGGGGCCGCCGCGAGGCCGGCCTGGACGGTGGCGCGCGCCGGCGTGTTGCCCGCCGAGACCCACTTGTCCCACACCGCGTTCATGTCGGCGAAGGTCTTCATGTCCGTGAGGTAGATGGTGGCGGTCAGCAGCTTCGATTTGTCGCTGCCGGCCTTTTCGAGATGGCCGTCGATGATCGAGAGGATTTCCTGGGTCTGCTCCGTCACGCTTTTGCTGGCGGCTGCCTTGGCGACGACGCCCGCGAGATAGACGGTGTTGCCGTGGACGACGACCTGGCTCATGCGAGGTCCGACTTCGAAGCGCTGAATGGTCATGGGGGTTCTCCAGATATGAGTCGCCCGCTACTTAGCGTTTCGCTGCGTCCGCCGCTACTACGTTCTTGTGTGCGAAGGGATGCGTTATTGTGTTGCCGGGTCGGTCGGCAGCGAAGGGCGTTCTCCTGTCGTTGGTTGGTTGCAGACGTTGTACCCAGGGCATCAGGGACTGCGCAGGAGCGTGATGTTTCGAGCCGGATCGAATCGAGTCGCTCCGTCGTTGCGATGCGGTTGATCTCCTGGAGAGAACCCTTGCCCGAAACGGCTCGTCGTTCATGGCGTCGCTGACGATCGATCCGGCGCGCGTCATGATGTTGACCGTTCTGCTCGACGGCCGCCTTGCCGCGTGATTGTCCTGCAGCCGTCGATCTGCACCCGTACCGTTGCGTTCCAACGTGACACACGGTGCCGTTCGGTTTGAGCGCGCATATCCGAACAGCGGAGTGACGAGCATGCGCTCATCGAAGTTTGCCACGGTGATCGTGCGGCTTCATTATGGTTTGTTAACAATATGGTTCAATTGAAAGTTGTGCTGTTTCCGCAACAGATTCCCAAGAACGTAAATGGAACCCGTTCTTTGCGTGTCTCTACAACCTGAGTGGGTCTATATTCAACTTACGCCTGAATCGTCGGCCGGGTGACTGCCGATGATAAATCGCAACCAGGATGGTGTGTGCCAGAGCGTGCGGCCCCAGTAGGGGGCATCGGCTTGCGATAGGCCAGTCAAGTTCAATTCGCCACCCAACGTTGAATTCTTCGGAAGGTCAGCGACCGCCCGGTTGCGGCTGCGCTGTCACGCGCGAGCAGGGGAGTTGTGGGGATGCGCTCAATATCTGTTCCGTCGATTGCAAAGTGCGTTGCGGCCGGACCCCGGTGCATCATCACCGAGTCTGCCGCATCTGCAGATTCCGTGATTGGCAGCAGAGCCGAGGTCGGGAACCAGGTCCGCGATCGACGCGCAGCGCCGGGCCCGCGCGCGAAGCGGCCGTCTGCCGACCCACTGACAGGCGCCATCCCGGCATCCGCCGCTGTGGAACACCATTTTGCCGGCGGCCGCTTCGATCGATCGGCACTGCTTCTCAGTGCGTCCAGCCTGGCGTTGTGGATGGCGATGGCTCCCACGCCGGGCCACGCACAGAACGCCACGTGGACGGGCGCGGGACTGGGAGTTTGGAATAGTGCTGCTAGCTGGACGCCAGCCACCGTTCCGCTCGGCACGGCAACCTTCGGGTCGTCCCTGGTTCCAGCCGTGGCGTTCACGACAGGTACGGCAAGCACCGTAGGGGCGATCTCGTTCACGGGCGCGGCCATCGCTTATACATTTAATGTCACCGGCGGACCTGCGCTCAATACCTCGCTGACGCTGGCCGGCACCGGCATTCAAGATGCGTCAATTGTTCCCCAGAATTTCGTCGTCTCAGGGGTTGGCGGCACGGGCACGCTTGCCTTTCAAGGTTCCAGCACGGCGGCCGACGTCAACATCACCAATAATTTGAACGGCGGGACGCAATTTACCGGTTCAAGCACAGCCGGGACGGCGATCATCACGGCTAACAGCGGAGGCAGCATCTCGTTCGCAGGCTCCAGCACCGGCGGCAACGCGCAACTTGTCGTCAATTCCGGCGGTGTCCTCGATATCTCGGGATTAACCTCCGGCGGCATGACCGCGGGCCAGATTTCGGGTATCGCCGGCGGCACGCTGCATCTTGGCGCGAATGCCCTCAGCCTCAATGGCAACCTCAGCACCGGTTTTGGCGGCGTGATCGACGGAGTCGGCGGATCGTTAAGCAAGAACGGCTCCGGAACGTTGACCCTGTCGGGCAACAACATTTTTACGGGCGGCGTCACGCTCGGCGCCGGCACGCTGATCGCCGGCAGCAACTCCGCGCTCGGCACTGGAACCGCTTCGCTCGGCACCGGCACAACGCTGGGTCTCGGCGCCGGCGTCAGCCTCGGCAACGCGATCAATCTGACCGGCGCGGCGTCGCTCGACGCCGCCGGTATCGCGAGCCTCTCCGGTAACATCGGAGGCGCATTCGGCTTGACCAAGACCGGAGCCGGTTCGCTGACGCTGTCGGGCACCAACACGTTTACGGGCGGATTGACGCTCGGCACCGGCACGCTGGTGGCCGGCAGCAACACCGCGCTCGGCAGCGGAATTGCTTCGCTCGGCACCGGCACGACGCTGGGTCTCGGCGCCGGCGTCAGCCTCGGCAATGCGATCAACCTGACCGGCGCGGCGTCGCTCGACGCCGCTGGCGCCGCGAGCCTCTCCGGCAACATCGGTGGAGCGTTCGGCCTGACCAAGACTGGAGCCGGCGCGCTGACGCTGTCGGGCACCAACACCTTCACCGGATTGACGCTTGGCGCCGGCACGCTGGTGGCCGGCAGCAATACCGCGCTCGGCACAGGCGCGGTCACGCTCGGCGGCGGCTCGGAACTTTCGCTCGGTGTCAACGGTGCATTCAACAACGCGCTCAGCTTGGGTGCTGGTGCATCCGGCACCGTGTCGGTCGGTGCGGGCGTCGGGGCCACCTTGGGAGGCGGGCTTAATCTCGCGGCAGGCAGCACGCTCAATCTGGGTTCGGCTGGAAATACCGGCGCGCTTACCCTCAACGGAGCGGGCTCAACGGTCGGCGCCGGCGTAACGCTGTCGGCGAATTTCGGCGCATTGAAGCTGGGAGACAACACTGCCGGAACGCTCGCGGCAGGCGTCGGTGGCACGCTCAACGTCGGTTCCGCCGGCGCATTCGATCTCAACGGCTTCGCCGCCACTGCGACCAACCTGACCGGCAGCGGCTCGATTACGAATGGTGGTGGTGCGTTGGCGACGCTGTCGGTCGGCGCCGGCAATTTTTCCGGCACGCTCGCCAATGGTGCAGGCGCTCTAGGTCTCACTAAGTTCGGCGCTGGCACGCTGACGCTGTCGGGCAGTAACACCTTTACGGGCGGACTCACGGTGGCCGGCGGCTCGCTGGTTGCAGACAGCGCCGGCGCACTCGGATCGGGAGCGATCGGGCTCGCGGCCGGCGCGTCGCTCGGTCTCGGAGCGGGCGTGAGCCTTAATAACGCCATTGCGCTCAATGGCGCGGGGGGCCTCGATGTCGCGACCGGGGCTGCGACCGCGGGCGGCGTGATTTCGGGCGGGTTCGGATTATCGAAGACGGGTACAGGGTCACTGACCCTGACGGGTGCGAATACTTTCACCGGCGGATTGTCCGTCAATGGCGGCACGCTGGTGGCCGGCAGCCTGGGCGCCCTGGGCACGGGTGTGGTGACGCTTGGCGCCGGCACCGAACTGGCGCTCGGCGTGAACGGCAGCTTCAACAACGGACTGAGTCTCGGTGCCGGTGCGGCGGCCACATTGTCGGCCGGCGCAGGCGTCAATGCGTCTTTCGGCGGCGGTCTGAATCTTGGCGCAGGCGGCACGCTGAACATCGGTTCGGCCGCGAATACCGGGACGCTGACGCTGAACGGCGCGGGCTCCACAATCGGCAACAATGTCATATTGTCGGCCAATTTCGGCACGTTGACGCTGGGCGACGCCGCGGCCGGGACGCTTGCGGCCGGCGCGGGCGCCACGCTTAGTGTCGGAGCGGCCGGTCATGTCGACCTCAACGGCTTCGGGTTGACTGCGACCAATCTGACCGGCACCGGCACACTCTCCACGGGTGTCGCCGGTCTCGCCAACGTCAATATCGGTGCAGGCCTCTTCGGCGGTTTGATCGCGGACGGCGCCGGCACACTTGCGCTGAACAAAACCGGTGCCGGCACGCTCGCGCTCAACAGCGCGAACAGCTTCAGCGGCGGGGTCAATCTGACCGGTGGCACGCTGAGTATCGGCAACAATGCGGCGCTCGGCACCGGTGCCCTCGGCATGGGCGCCGGCACGACGCTCGACTTCGGCATCACCGGCCTTGCACTCGGCAACACCATCGCCCTCAACGGCGCGGCCTCGCTCAACGCGGGTGCGGGGATCAGCGGCGCCGTGAATGGCGTGATTTCCGGGGCAGCCTCGCTCGGCAAGACCGGCATCGGCACGCTCGCGCTCAACGGCGCGAATACCGCCTTCACCGGCGGGGTCAATCTGACCGGCGGCACACTCAGCGTCGGCAACAACGCGGCGCTCGGCACCGGTGCGCTCGGCATGGGAGTGGGCACCACGCTCGACTTCGGCACTACCGGCCTTGCGCTCGGCAACACCATTGCGCTCAACGGCGCGGCCTCGCTCAACGCGGGTGCGGGCATCAGCGGTGCCGTGAATGGTGCCATCTCGGGGGTCGGGGGTCTGAGTAAGACCGGCGTGGGGACGCTCGCGCTCAATGGCGTCAGCACCTACACCGGAGCAACCGGCGTCAATGCCGGCACGCTTCTGGTGAACGGCTCGCTCGGCAACACCGCGACGACGGTCGCTGCCGGCGGGACGCTGGGTGGCTCAGGCTCGATCGGCGGGACGGTCACTGTTGCTAGCGGCGGTAACCTTGCCGGTATCCAGGGCCAGACCTTGACAATGGGTGCGCTGACGTTGAGCGCGGGATCCAATTTGAACGCCTCGCTCGGCGCGCCCGGCGCGACTCCGCTGTTCAATGTGACGGGGAACGTCACGCTCGGCGGTACGCTCAACGTGACCGACCTGGGCGGCTTCGGCGCCGGTATCTACCGGGTGATGGACTATGGCGGTGTACTCACCAACAATGGTCTGGCCATCGGAACCGTCCCGAGCGGCACCGCGGCAGCCAACCTCTCGGTGCAGACCGCCGTCACGAACCAGGTCAATCTTGTCAATACTGCCGGCCAGATCCTGAACTTCTGGGACGGCGGCGCTGTCGCGAATCACAACAATGGCGCAGTGAACGGGGGTATCGGCGTTTGGAACGCAACCAACGACAACTGGACCAATCAGAACGGAACGTTGAACACCCCGCTCAGTCCAAGCCCGGGTTTCGCCATTTTCCAAGGGACGCCGGGGGTCGTGACGGTCGACAACAGCACCGGCAATGTGAGCGTCACCGGCATGCAGTTCGCGGTGAACGGCTATCAGGTGCTGGGAGATCCGATCGCACTGGTGGCTCCGCTGAGCATCATCCGTGTCGGTGACGGCACAGCGGCGGGTGCAGGATTTACGGCGACCATCGGCTCGGCGCTCACCGGAACCGGCAATCTGGTAAAGACCGACCTCGGCACGCTGGTGCTCAACGGTACCAACACCTATTCCGGCGGGACGACGCTCAATGGTGGAACGCTGGTTGCGGGCAACACCGCCGCGCTCGGCACCGGTGCGGTCACGCTTGCGGCCAGCGGCACCGCGTTGACGCTCAACGCCAGTGGCAACTTTGCCAATGCGCTCAATGTCGGCGGCGGGCTCGACGTTACCGTTGCGGCCGGCACCGGCCAGACGGCGGCGTTGACGGGAGGACTCACGCTTGGCACCGGCACGACGCCGGTCGCTACCCTGCATATCGGCTCGGCCGGCAACACCGGCACGTTGGGATTGAACGGGACGGGCTCAACCGTGGTCGCGGGTCTCACGGTCTCGGTGGACGCCGGCACCTTCCAGCCGCTCGATGCGGCGGCTGCGGCGCTGACGGCCGGCTCCGGCAGCACGCTCAATGTCGGAGCGGCGGGCACGGTGAATCTGAACGGCATCGGCACCACGACTGCCAATCTCACCGGCAATGGCACCATCACCAACAATGGTGCGGCGGCGGCGACGCTTGCGGCCAATGCCGGCAACTTTGCCGGAAGCATCCAGGACGGAACCAGCGTCATCGCTTTGGACAAGAACGGCGCCGGCACGCTCGCGCTCACCGGCGCGAACACCTTCTCGGGTCCGACGACCATCAATGCCGGAACGCTCGATGTCGGCGGATCCATCGCGAGCTCGCCGGTCACCATCAACTCAGGCGGCACGCTTTCGGGCACCGGCACGGTCGGCCCGATCACCGCGATGAGCGGCAGCATTGTGGCGCCGGGCAGCTCGGGCGGAACCAGCAGCACCGGTACTCTGAACGTTGCCGGCAACGTGGCCTTCGCGCCGGGCTCCACCCTCGCAGTCAACCTCGGCACCAATGGCACGGGCACCAGCGTCGCGGCCACCGGCATCGCTACGGTGTCGGGCGGGACGACGGTTGCCGTCCACCCGGTTGCGCCTGTGACGCCGAACGTACCCTATACGATCCTCTCCGCAACAGGCGGCGTGATCGGGACGTTCGCAGATCTGACCGGGCTTACGGCGTCAGCCTTCCTGACCCCGGAACTCACCTCCGATCCGAACCATGTTTTCGTGACGCTCGCCTTCAATGGCGTGCCGCTTGCGAGCGTCGGCCAGACGCCGAACCAGGTCTCGGTCGGGGCAGCAGTCCAATCGCTGGGCTTTGGCAATCCGGTCGCAGTCGCTGTCCTATCCGGCTCGGCGGCCGATGCGCGGCAGGCATTCGATCGTCTCTCAGGAGAGATTCACGCCAGCGCAACGAGCGTCCTGATCGACGATTCCCACGAGGTTCGCGATGCCGTGACGGACCGCCTGCGCCAGTTGATGTCGAACACGATGGATCCGCGGCTTGCGACACTTGCGCCAACAGGTCCCGTGGTCTCTCCGGACCCGGGCGCCGCTGGCGCCAAGCGGCCGGCCTACTACAAGGCCCAACCAGTCTACTACAAGGCACAACCGGTGCCAGCGATTGGGCCGGAGACCCTCGTCTACGCAACCTGGGCCCAGGGCTTCGGCTCATGGGGCCAGATCGACGGCCGCGACGGCGCCGCGCGGATCAACCATTCGAGCGGCGGCTTCATCTCAGGTGTCGATGCCACCTTTGACAGGACTTGGAGGGCTGGCGTCGCAGCGGGCTATTCGCGAACCACCTTCGGGGTCGACGATCGCGCCTCATTGGGCGACAGCGACAACTATCACGTTGCCGTCTACGGCGGCGGGCAGCTTGGTGCGTGGGGGCTAAGGAGCGGCGCCGCTTATACCTGGCACGATATCGACACCAGCCGCACGATCGTGTTGCCGGGCTTCGCGAGCGCGGCACAAGCGAGCTACGGCGCGCGTTCGGCCCAGGTGTTTGGCGAGGTGGGCTACAGCCTCGCAACGGGCTCTTTCGCATTTGAGCCGTTCGGCGGACTGGCCTACGTCCATTTCGACGGCGATCTCTTCACCGAGAAGGGCGGGCCGGCAGCGCTTGCCGGGGGCCAGGAACGCCGTGACGTGACCTATACGACGCTCGGTGTGCATGCCGCGAGCAACGTCATGTTGAGCGACGGCACGGGGCTGGTCGTCCGCGGCACGCTTGGCTGGCGCTCCGCATTCGGGGATCTGACGCCGACCACCGGCTTCGCATTCGCAAGCGGCAGCACGCCGTTTGCCGTGACCGGCCTCCCGATCGCGCGTGATAGTGCCATCGTCGAAGCCGGGCTCAATTGGGCCTTCAGACGCAACATGATGCTGAGCGTGACCTATAGCGGCGCTGTGGCGGACAAGGCTCAGGAACATGCGGTGCAAGGCGGCCTGGTTGTGAAGTTCTGAGCGAGCGGAAGGATGGAGCGGCGCAGCACGGCGCAATTGCGCCCTTGCCCGTCCTGCGACTCCCATCCCCGGCCTTGCGCTGGGACCCAACCACGAGTCTCAAGATGGGCTACGCTGGGCCGCGACCGGTCCAACCAACGCTCGTGAGCCCCATGCCCGCGTTCCCGACCTCGACCACCGTTTTCGACTCGATCCTGTTTCGCGACGCCTTCGGCACGCCCGCGATGCGCGAGATGTTTTCCGATTTTGCGCTGATCTCGCGCTACGCCGAGGTCGAGATCGCGCTGGCCAAGGCGGAGGCGCGCTGCGGGGTGATCCCGCTCGCCGGTCTCTCGGCCCGCTACCGCGACACGCCGATGGCCGGCCGCACCCATCTGCAACAGGCGCTGCCGGTATTGTTGCTTCCGGGCGGCTCGCTCGCCTTTGCGTGATCTGTGAAACCGGCAGAGAAGCTTGCGAACGCGGATCGATTCGGACTACGACTCGGACGTCCCAGGTTCGAATCCGCCGCCCACACAATATTGCCGGTAAAGCCATGACCGCACATCAACGTAATCTTTCCGCCGCCGCGATTGATCCCGTCAAGCTCGACCGCTTGGCCGAAGTCGCCATCAAGGTCGGGCTGCACCTGCAGCCGGGGCAGGATCTGCTGCTGACCGCGCCTGCGGTCGCGCTGCCGCTGGTGCGCAGGATCGCCGAACACGCCTACAAGGCCGGTGCAGGCCTCGTGAGCACGTTTCTATCCGATGAAGAGATCACGCTGTCGCGCTATCGCCACGGCCATGACGGGAGCTTCGATCGCGCCGCCGGCTGGCTGTATGAAGGCATGGCCAAGGCGTTCGCCGCCAATACCGCGCGGCTCGCGATCGTCGGCGACAATCCGATGCTGCTGTCGGGCGAAGATCCGGCCAAGGTCGCGCGCGCCAGCAAGGCCAATTCGATCGCCTATCAGCCGGCGCTGGAGAAGATCGTCAATTTCGAGACCAACTGGAACATCATTGCTTATCCCAGTCCGTCATGGGCGATGCAGGTTTTCCCCGACGTTTCAGAGGATGTCGCGGTGGCAAAGCTTGCCGATGCGATCTTTGCGGCGTCGCGCGTCGATCAGGATGGCGCGGTGGCCGCCTGGGACAAGCACAACGCGGTGCTGCGCGAGCGGACCGAATGGCTGAACGGACAACGCTTCCACGCGCTGCATTATTCCGGGCCTGGCACGGACCTCACGATCGGGCTTGCCGACGGCCATGAATGGGAAGGCGGCGCCTCCACCGCCAAGAACGGCATCATTTGCAACGCCAACATCCCGACCGAGGAAGTCTTCACCACGCCGCATTGCCGGCGCGTGAGCGGGCATGTCGTTTCCTCCAAGCCGCTATCCTATCAGGGCACCCTGATCGACAATATCGCGGTGAAGTTCGAGGAAGGGCGGATCGTCGAGGCGAAGGCCTCCCGCGGCGAGGAAGTGCTGAATAAGGTGCTCGATACCGACGAGGGCGCGCGCCGGCTCGGCGAAGTGGCGCTGGTGCCGCATTCCTCGCCGATCTCCAAAAGCGGATTGTTGTTCTTCAATACGCTGTTCGACGAGAACGCCGCCTCGCACATCGCGCTCGGCCAGTGCTATTCGAAATGCTTCATCGACGGGACCAAGCTGACGCCGCAGCAGATCGCGGCGCAAGGCGGCAACAAGAGCCTGATCCACATCGACTGGATGATCGGTTCCGCCAAAACCGACATCGACGGCATCCACGCCGACGGCCGGCGGGTGCCGGTGTTCCGCCACGGCGAGTGGGCGTGAAGTCTGGCACCAGCGTTCGCTAATCCGCTATCCGGATATCGCTGATCGCGTCCCTTGCGGCGGCGTCGTCCAGCGGAAAAAAGTCGAGTGGACCTTGATTGCTGTTGTTGGAAGTAATGGCCGCGGCGACCACCAGTCCCGCAATTCCTGCGCTGGCGGACATGGCATTGAGCTTGGTGGCCTTGTCGCTGGGCTTTGCCAGGATGAAATAGGTTCGGCCGGACTCCGCCATGATGCCATACTGGCTGGTACCGGTGAACATTTCCATGGTTGCGGTAAGCTCGTGGCGGCCCGCCGGGCGATCCGCATAGACAAAGGTTCCGGTTTTCAGGCTTCGCATTGGCGTGCCGTCGAGCCTGACATCCCAGCCCCCGTCGGCGATCCCGGCATAACCTTTTTCGCGTATGACGACGATGCGTGATTGCCCGGCCTTCGGCGAACCGATTTTTTGCGACATCGCTGAATAGTCGGCACCGGTTCGCTCGGTGACGCAGCCCGAAAGGATAGTCGCGACAAGCGACAAAAGCATTGCACGCCGAAACATCATGCCCCCAAAAACACAGCCCACGATACGCTAGCCAAAACACGTCTCGGCTGCAACCGTTCTACCAGAGGAAGGTGAGCGTTCCGAAGCAGGTTACGACGTGAGGCGCGTGAGGCCAGTTCGCCGATCGCTCGTCAGCGGAAGCGCCGGTCGCGTGAGGCGATGAGTTCACGCCTTGTGGCGCTGAGCCTGCAGGTTTCGTGCTGGGGTTTGAAGCCGAGATGCCGGTACATCGAAAGCGCCGGCGGGTTCCTGCTGGAGGCGTTCAGCCAGCAGGCATAATTGGCGGATACCGCATGGGCGTCGAGCACGTGATATAACAGCGTCTGTCCGAGCCCGCGGGCCTGCTTTGCCGGATCGACGGCGATCGACTCGATCCACAGCGCCTCCTGCTCCGGTTCGGCCAGGCAAAATCCCGCGATCTGGTCGTCTTCGGAGACGATCCACAATTCATAGTCGTCGAGGACGAGCGCCATCTCCGCCGCGGAATATGGCCGGAACGACGTGTTGCCCGCGTAGGCCAAATTGTGAATCCGGGCGACCTGCGCGGCATGGGCCGCTGCATCGCCGGCGCGCTCGATTGCCACGCGATCGCGGGTGCGGGCCGGCTGCATCGGCTCGGTGCACTTCATGCTGATCTCGGATTCGACATGGGTAAATCCGAGGGCCGATGCGAACGCCATTCCCGCATGCCACTCCGGATCGACCAAGGTCATCACGGAAATATCGCCATTGGGGTCATCGACCGCCAGCACCGCATCGAACAAAAGCAGCCCGATCCGTCGCCGGCGTGCTTTGGGCGCCACCACGATCTTGAGGAACCGCGAACGCAGCGTGCCGTGAATTCTCAGGGATGATTCGGCGAGGCCGACCAGGTCGCCGTCCTGTTCGGCGACCCGAAAATCCCTATTCTCGTTGTTCTGTGGAAGCTTCGTGAAACGTTGCCATTGGGACAGGGTGATCGGGCCGAGGCGCGGCTCTACGGCCGCCGCCTGTGCGTAGAGCGCGATAATCGCCTCGGCGTCGGTCTCGCCAAGCTGGCGTATGACGATGGCATCACCCATGGATCAGCAGTTCACCCGAGCTTCAGCCGGTAAAAATCTGAAGCCGTGCGAGAGAATAGCGCCGTCTTCTCCGCTTCGCTATATGGCGCGGCGATGCGCTTGAAGGCGTTGAAGATCACCTGATAGCTGCACTGGCCCTTGTCGGGCGGGAAATTGCTCTCGAACATGCAGCGATTGGGTCCAAAGGCCTCGATGCAGGTCTCGATATAGGCACGCCATGCGCTTGCTGCCTGTTCGGACGAAGGCGGCTTCGGCCGCAGATGGAAGTCATAGCCGAGCAGGCACATCGCCAATCCACCGAGCTTGACGACGACGTTCTGGCATTTGGCGATTTCCTGGATCGAGGCTTTCCAGACCGGAAAGGTCTCCTCGCGCTTACCTGCAAAGCGGCCGATGCCGACCGGGCCGCCGCAATGGTCGAGCACGATTTTTGTTTCGGGAAAAGCGCGGGCGAGATCGGTGAGTTCGCCGATCTGCGGGTGGAACAGCCAGGCGTCGAAACTCAACCCGAGCGGCGCCAGGCAGGCAAAGCCCTTGCGGAAGGTGGGGTCGAGCAACAGCCCCTTCGGCCGTGTCGCATACATGCCGGCGACATTGGGATCTTCGTCGAAGGCGGAAGAATGCCGGATGCCGCGGAAGCGGCCGTTGCCGGCTGTGATCTCGGCCTCAAGCACGGGCTTGGCGCCGCCACCGAGCAGCAGGTTGACATGGCTGATGATGCCGGCGCAGATCGCGGCCGGGCCATAGCCGCCGCTCGCGGCCATCGCCGCCACGCCGTTGGCGAACTCGACTTCGCCGACCGGGCGGAACGCCTCCGGTCCGTGTGCGCGATACATCGAGCGGCAATCGACATAGACGGTGGCGATGACGTTGTGGCCGGAAGCGATGTCGTCCCGCACCTCTTCGATCATGTAGCGCAGTCCGCCGCGATCCCACAGATGATGGTGCGGGTCGACGATCGGGCGTTTGGGATCGATGATTTCCTCGGAATATTGCGCAAGCCAGTCTTCGCGCGGATCGGCAAAAAGTCCGCTCTTGGAGGCGGGTGCAGTGCTGGCAGCCATCGGTTTCACTCCCTGTTTTTCTTGTTTCTCGTCATTGCGAGGAGCGGTAGCGACGAAGCAATCCAGGTTGTCTTCGTGGTCGGATTTTGGATTGCTTCGCTGCGCTCGCAATGACGGTATTAACCTATCGGTTGCCTTGCCTCAAACCCCATCCAGAATGATCACTGTCGGTGTCGATGGCAACGTATCCCGCGAAATTTTCAATGTCCGCTCGCTGCGTTGATCGATCTCGAATTGCCGGCCGATCAGGCGCATGAATTCGTCGAGCGGGGTGGCGAAGCGGTGCATCGGCAGCACCACCGAGGCGCGCAAGCGTTTCGTGATATCGGAAACGCCGTCGAGCGACATCGTATAGGTGCCGTCGATCGGCACCATCACGATGTCGAGCCGGCCGATCGCCGCGAACTGGGTCTCGTCGAGCTTGGTATGCAGATGGCCGAGATGGCCGATACAGAGGCCGGCGACCTCGAAGATGAAGATCGAGTTGCCGTCCTTGATCATCTCGCCGCTGGGCCCCTCGCCCCAGTAGCGGCGGATGTCAGTGGTCACGTTGCGGACATAGACGTCGCCGATGCGCTCGGCGATATGCGCGGCTTGCCCGTTGTCGCCCCAGCCGTGCAGCACATGTTGAATTTTCGGGTCGGGGAACAGCGTGTAATGGGTGTCGTGGGCGCGGTTCATGGTGACGATTTCGGGCAGCCGGCCGGTGCGGTAGGCGCCGCTGTAGTCGGTCGCGATCCTGATACCGCCGGGCGTGTCGATGTAATAGGTCGAATGCCCGGCGTAGGTGATCGTGACTTCGTCGGCCTTGGCGGCGGCTTGCTTGAGGCTGACCGGCACCGCGCGTGGCGGCGCGTTCGCCATCGCCAGGCATTCGCTACGCTGGGATTCTTGGGTCTGGGTCTGGGTTTGACCTTGGGCCGCCACGGTGAGCGTTCCCAGCAAGGCAAACACGGAGAGCAATCTCAACATGGCAAGGTCCGTCTGCGGCGACGTCCGCGGGCAGTACCTTAGCGCCGAATTTATCGCTCGTCATGGTGGCTGGCGTGCATCGCTCCATGGCGCACGCTGCAACACGATCCAGGCGATTAATCAGGCGAGGGGCGCTACTATGCCGCGAAATTTGCAGCCAGGGAGTTCACCGTGACCGAAAAAGCCCAAGCCGCGAGCCTTGTGCGTGCACCGTCCTCGAAAAGGCTCGAGCCGCTCCACCAGGCCGACGCCGGCGTCCTCAGCATCGCCTATTTCGAGGCCGGGCCTGCGGATGGACCGGCCGTGATGCTGATGCACGGCTTCCCCTACGACATTCATTCTTATGTGGATGTGGCCCCGCAGCTCGCCGCCCAGGGGTGCCGCGTCATCGTCCCCTATTTGCGCGGCTACGGGCCGACCAAATTCCGCGACAGGGCGACGCCGCGCTCGGGCGAGCAGGCCTCGATCGGCGCGGATATGATGGCGCTGATGGATGCGCTTGGCATCAAGCGCGCGGTGTTCGCCGGCTACGATTGGGGCGGCCGCGCGGCCTGCGTCGGTGCGGCGCTATGGCCGGAGCGCTGCATTGGCCTCGTTTCGGTGAACAGCTATCTGATCCAGGACATCGCCAAGGCCATGGTGCCGGCGCGGCCGGATCGCGAGGTGCCGCTCTGGTACCAATATTATTTTCAGCTCGAACGGGGCCGGGCGGGGCTGGCGGCCAACCGGCGGGGGATCGCCCGGATCTTGTGGCAGCAATGGTCGCCGAACTGGCAGTTCGACGACGCCTGTTTCGAGCGCACGGCGGTCGCCCACGACAATCCTGACTATGTCGACGTCGTGATCCACAGCTATCGCCATCGCTTCGGCCTCGCCGAGGGTGATCCGCAATATGCCGAACTGCAGCGCCGACTGGCGGCGCTGCCTCCGATTACCGTGCCCACCATCACGCTCGATGGCGCCGGCGACGGCGTCGCGCTTGCGAGCGACGGCAGCGCCAGCGCGCCGAGATTTAGCGGCCGCCGCGTTCATCGCGTGATCCCGCGCGCGGGACATAATCTGCCGCAGGAAGAGCCCGAGGCGTTTGCTGCGGCGGTGATGGAATTGATCAGGGCCTGACCGATGTCCGATTCCGTCGACCGCCGGCGCCTCCTCATTCTCGGTGTGGCCTTGTCGGGGCTGGCCGGCAAGGTCCTCGCGCAGGGAGGGTCCGCAAGCCCGGCAAGGGCCTTGTCATCGGCGCGGCTGGAACCGCTTCGTCACGTCGACGCCGGCGTTCTCAATATCGCCTATTATGAAGCAGGCCCCGCGGACGGTCCGGTCGCGATATTGCTGCATGGCTTTCCCTACGACATCCATTGCTATGTCGATGTCGCGCCCCAGCTCGCGGCAAAGGGCTGCCGCGTCATCGTGCCCTATCTGCGCGGCTTCGGTGCGACGCGCTTTCGCGATCCCGTGACATTGCGTTCGGGCGAGCAGGCCGCGCTCGGCGCCGATGTAACAGCGCTGATGGACGCGCTCGGCATCACGCGCGCCGTTCTGGCCGGACACAACTGGGGTGGCCGCGCGGCGTGCGTTGCCGCGGCATTGTGGCCGGATCGATGCCGCGGGCTTGTCACGGTGAATAGCTATCTGATTCAGGATCTCGCCCGCGCCATGGTGCCGATCAGCCCGGAATATGAAATCGCGCTCTGGTACGAATATTATTTTCAGATCGAGCGCGGCCGCGCCGGGCTCGCCGCCAACCGGCACGAGATCGCAAGGATGTTATGGGAAGAGTGGTCGCCGGATTGGGATTTCGACGATGCCACCTTCGATCGCACGGCTGGGGCCCACGACAATCCCGATTTCGTCGATGTGGTGATCCACAGCTACCGTCATCGCTTCGGCCTTGCGGCCGGCGATCCGCAATATGCCGACCTGCAGCGGCGGCTGGCACCGCTGCCGGCGATATCGGTGCCGTCAGTGACGCTGGATGGCGATTCCGACGGCGTTCTCCCCGCCAGCGACGGCCGCGCCAGCGCAGCTAAATTCACCGGGCGACGCGTCCACCGCGTGGTGCCCGGTGCAGGGCACAATGTGCCGCAGGAAGCGCCGGAGGCGTTTGCGGCGGCGGTGATGGAACTGGTGAAGCTATAGCCACGCCCGCCCCGTCATTGCGAGGAGCGGAGCGACGAAGCAATCCATTCTTCCTTTTCCGCGGTGAGATGGATTGCTTCGCGGAGCCTGTCATCGGGCGCGCATTCGCGCGACCCGTTGGCTCGCAATGACGATGGAGCTCACTCCCGCCGCGGGCTGATCTTCCACGTCGCGGCCAGAATGCCCGCCGTGATCAGGCCGCTGATAACGGCCGCGATCGGGATCGCCAGCACCAGCGCTGACGTCGCCGCCCATCCGATCGAGGAAAAAGCTTCGGCAAAGGTCGCGACCCGCGACGAGGTCTGGCGGCGGCGGAACTGGCTGCGTTTGGCTTGCACCCGGAACCAGAGCTGGATTGCGGCTGCCGACACCGTTGCGATGACGATGCCCAAAGCGGTGACCGCCGCCTGCAGCGCCGAGGCAAAGAAAAGCGCAACTACCAGCGGTGCGAAAATGACGCCGATCGTGATCAGCACCACTTCGATCTTGGCGCGAATCACGCGGGACGGCGGTATCGGCGCGGTCGCGACCAGATCGGCGGCGTCCTCACCCGATATCGTCAGCCAGGCGAGCCCGCCGGCGAGCTGGCCCGCGGCCATCACGATCACCGGCGTGATGAGAATGATCGCGGCAGAACTATCGGAAAAACTGCGCCACAGCATCAAGGCTGGCGGCACCAGATAGAGCAGCTGCATCAGGCTCTGCGACATCAGCCAGGGATCGCGCCGCAGCAGCACAAATTCCTTCCACCGCAACGCCTGTTGCCGCGTGCCGGCGCGAAACGCCCGCGCCCGAGACCCGCGATTGACGGCAGCAGTATTGGACGAGGCGCTGACGACCGTGTCGGCAAAGCGCGATGAGAAGATCGCCATCACGCCGCCGAGCAGCACGAGGCCGGCGGCCAACAGCAGCAGCAATATTTCGCCGTCGCCGAGCGCGGCGCGCGCCGGCCACCAGAGGAGACTGTTAAGGTCGGGTGCATACGCGGCCGTGGCATCCGAGGTCAGCACCGCGAATCGCGACAAGGTGCCGTAGGACAGGATCGCCGCGACCTGCAGCGCGATGACGAAGCCTGCGCCGATGATGGCGGAGACGATCTGCGCGACCAGCCGCGTCCGGCTCGGGCCGATCAGGCGAAACAACAATACCGTGATCGCGATCGCCACCGCCGAGGCCGACAGGCCGATCGCCGTGACGACGCCGAAGCCGGCAAACCAGCGCGGCCCGCCGCCGATCACAAGGACATCGACGAATGGCGTCGACAGCAACAGCGCCATGCCGGTGACCGACAGCGCGATCGCAGCGATCCGGACCGAGAAGATGTTGGTCAGCTTCACCGGCGACGACATGATCAGATCGAGATCGGCGCGGGCGTAGAATACCCGCGTCACCGATTCGATCGCCTGCGACAGCATCAAGGCCCAGGCCAAAAAGATGCTCGCCGACAGCACGATCAGGGAGGATTTGTCGAGCGGCATTTGCAGATCAGCAAAGCGGCCGACCACCGCATAGGCCGGCAGATGCAGGATGGCGGCAAACACCAAAAGGCCGATCACGGCGCGGTTGCGCTTACGACGGCCGCCGGTCATCATCGCGAGCCATTCGCGCCACGCCAGCCGGATTTCGTGCCGGGCAAACCAGGTGAGATCGGCGGCGGAGCTCACGCGGCGGCCGCTTCGGCGTCGACCAGCGCGATGAACATGTCTTCGAGACTAGTGTCGTTCTTGCCGTTCTGCTGCCGCAGCTCGGCGAGCGTGCCCTCGGCGACCAGTTTTCCCGATGCGATGACGCCGATGCGGTCGGCCATCCGCTCGGCGACTTCGAGAATGTGCGTGGTCATGATCACGGTGCAGCCGGCGCGCACGCGCGCCTGCAACAATCCCTTCACGTGCCGCGCGGACAAGGCATCGAGGCCGGTCAGCGGTTCGTCGAGGATGATCAGGCGGGGGTCGTGCACCAGCGCGCCGGCCAGCGCCACCTTCTGCCGCATGCCCTTGGAAAAGCCTTCACAGCGTTCGTGCAGATGCGGCTCCAGCCCAAGCGAGACCAAAAGTTCGTGCGCCGATCGGTCCGAAATTTTGGGGTCGATGCCCCAGAGCCCGGCGACGAATTCGAGATATTCCATCGGCGTCAGCTTGTCATAAATCATCGGCTCGTCCGAAACCCAGGCCATGATCTGCTTGGCGGCGACCGGATCGGTGAGCGCATCGATGCCCGATATGGACACTGAACCGGCATCGGGCCGCAGCAGGCCGGCCACCATGCGCAATGTCGTGGTCTTGCCGGCGCCGTTCGGCCCGAGCAGCGCGTAGAATTCGCCGGTGCGAATGGTCAGATCTAGCGCGTCGACCGCGGGGCGGTCAAAACGCTTCGTTAACCCTCGTACCTCGAGCGCGGACTGATCTGACGTCATGATGGCGGGACGATCCGGGGTTTGCCTTGTTGCGTGCGAACCATGGACCGGAAACCGTTTCGGCGCGGTGAATCGGAGGCGCCAAATTGAACAATGCGCGCGGCGTGCGGCATTTCTTCGCAATAGTGACTAGGGCCGGCAACCAGCGCTTTGTTGACAGCGGTCGGCGCTTTTGGCTCTATCGGGTCAGGACATATGCGGCTTTCAGCGCTTCCAAGGGCGCGAAGGCGGGATGCAGCAGGCGGCCGTCAGAGCAGCCCATGCATCGGGGAGGGAAACGATGCTGGACTTCGTTCAGCAGCTCGTCAGCGGTATTGCGCTCGGCTGCGTTTACGGCCTGATCGCGCTTGGCTTTGTGCTGGTTTACAAGGCAACCGAAGTCGTTAATTTCGCCCAGGGCGATTTGATGATGCTGGGCGGCTTCTTCGCCTTCACTTTCATCGGCATTCTCGGCCTCAATTACTGGATCGGCTTCGCCGGCGCGGTCATCTGCATGGCGCTGTTCGGCATGCTGGCCGAGCGGCTGGTGGTGCGCCCGATCCTCGGCTATCCGCAATTTTCCATCATCATGGCGACCATTGGGCTCGGCTATTTCCTGCGCTCGGTGGTCGGCTTGATCTGGGGCACCGACGACTTCAAGATCGAGACCCCGTTCAGTCAGGGCGTGCTGCGGATCGGCAGCCTCGTGCTGGCCTATGACAAGCTCTCGGTGATCGCGGCGACAATCATCCTGTGCGCGCTGCTCTATCTGTTCTTCAACCGCACCACGCTCGGCACCGCGATGCGGGCGAGTTCGGAGAACATGTTGGCAGCCTATTATATGGGCATCCCGGTCAAGCGCGTGGTGTCGATCGTGTGGGCGATATCAGCCGCGGTCGCGACCTGTGCCGGCGTGCTGCTGGCGCCGATCACCTTCATTCATTCCAATGTCGGCCTGGTGCTGGGGTTGAAGGCGTTTCCGGCCGCCGTCCTCGGCGGTTTCGGCTCGATCCCGGGCGCGGTGGTGGGCGGCGTGCTGATCGGCGTGATCGAAAGCATGGCCGGCTTCTATTTGCCGCAAGGGTGGAAGGACGTCGCGCCCTACATCGTTCTGCTGGTGATGCTGCTGCTCAAGCCTGAAGGGCTGTTCGGCGTTCACATGCGCAAGAAAGTTTAAGATGCGGTTTTTGTTCAAGACCGATTATGACGACGACATCCGGCTGGTGCCGCACTCCGGCTATTTCGTCTCCTACGGCATTCTGCTCGCACTGCTGGTGATCGCGCCGTTCGTGCTGTCGAGCTATATCGTCAGCCAGCTGGTGTTCGTCTGCATCTACGCCACCGTCGGCGTCGGGCTGATGATCCTGACCGGTTTTACCGGGCAGGCCTCGCTGGGGCATGCCGCCTTTCTTGCGATCGGCGCCTATACCGCCGCCTATCTGCAGCAATTCAACGTGCCATTTCCGGTCTATTTCCTCGCCGCCGGGCTGTTGACCGGCGTCGTCGGCGCGCTGGTCGGATTCCCGGCGTTGCGGCTGCAGGGCATCTACCTCGTCATTGCCACGATCTCCTTTGCCTTCATTGTCGAGGAAATCCTGGCGCGCTGGGAAAGCGTGACCCATGGCAATGAGGGCATGCGGGTCAAGACCATCCAGATGCTCGGCACCACGGTGTCGCGCGATAGTCCGGCCTTCTATTTCCTCTGTCTTGGCGTCCTGATCCTGACCATCGTCGGCACGCTCAATTTGTTGAGATCGCCGACCGGGCGCGCCTTTGTCGCGATCCGCGACTCAGAGACCGCGGCGCGCAGCATGGGCATCAATGTCGCGCTCTACAAGGTGAAGTCGTTTGCGATCAGCGCCGCTATCACTGGATTTGCCGGTGTCCTGTTCGCGCACAAGCTGTCCTTTATCAGCCCGGAAATGTTCACGCTGCAGCTCTCGATCGAGTTCATCATCGTGATCCTGATCGGCGGCACCTTCAGCCTGCACGG
>Ga0137415_10000398_pt1 | contig 41087 bp, 35 predicted proteins | sample CZODoug3_1_1_16f_FD_183082 | JGI IMG/M metagenome (GOLD analysis project Ga0137415, IMG submission 183082) | Vadose zone soil fungal communities from Angelo Coast Range Reserve, California, USA - CZODoug3_1_1_16fungal (Hybrid Assembly) | ecosystem: Environmental > Terrestrial > Soil > Vadose...
TTTCCATCGATGCACCAAACCAGCCGGGTATAAGAAGGATAATCTTTCGGGTGAATCGGAGCAGCGGAGCCAAGCGCGACAGAATAACCATTGTTCACGTAGGGATTTGGGCCAGCATTCTGAAGATCGACATCCATCTCGGCGACGAAGTTGTCTTTTGTTTCCGCGGACTTCGGGAAGAAAAACTTCTTCCGAATCGTAACTTGCTCGGCCGTGGTGCGCTCGAACTGCACTGTGGCATTCGACTCATGCGACGCAGTGAATTCGGCAAGCGCGGGCGCCGAAGGCTGCTCAGTGATCGCGCCGATCGGCGCACACTCGGCCGAATTCAAGACAACGCGCTCGCCTTTTTCCGCGACATGATTGAGCAAGACGGCCTCTTTGATTCCGCCGCCGCGATTCGTTAGGCGTAGTTCAACGTCTGAATTGCGCAGCGTTTCAACTTGCTCGGGGAAGCTCGGGATTGGTTCCGCGACTTTCGGTGCGATGCTCGGAGCGGCTGTCGCGAGCGGAGATGCGGACGCGTTAGCGGCGGCCGCTGGAGTTGGAGAAAATTGCGCTGGAGCGTTTGCAGGCGCAGTCTTCCGCTGCGTCTGCTTTGCCAGATAGACCTCCCACAGGACGAGTCCGATCACGCAAAGCGCAACGGCAATCCATGCGGTTCGATCCATAATTGGCGCCGGGGCGGCTATTCACAAACGCAATGCCCGCTCGAGTGAGATTCAGCGTCGCGCTTCCGCGGCGGAACCGGATCGCGCCCGCAACTGCCCCAGGGCTGGCAACGCGCCAGTCGCTTCAATCCCAACCAGCTTCCGCGAGACAAGCCATGCGCTTCCACTGCTTCCAAAAAATAGGCCGAACAGGTCGGCTCGAATCGACAACCGGAACCGGGCCCGCCTATCAAGGAGAGGAGCGGCGAGAGCGTGCATTGATAAACGCGAATGAAAATCCGGAGCAAGCGGAGCATCAGGGCGCTAGAATAGAAGCGCGCTTTGCCAGACGCAACCATTCATCTTCCAACGCGCGATAACTGGCGCGCGTGGCATCGGGCCGGGCGATGAGCACAATCCAAAAATCTTCTCGCAGGTCATGCTGATGCTTGCGTACGATCTCGCGCAAGCGACGCCGCACACGATTGCGCGCGACTGCGCCGCCGAGTTTGCGTGACGTAACAAATCCGGCGCGAAACCGGCCGGCATTTTCCACCGCGAGCACGCCCAGCATTAGCAACTTCCCGCGTTGGGCACAGCCGTTTTGTTTCACGCGCTCGAACTCCGACGCGCGCGTCAACCGCCGGGCTTTCGGGAATGAAAGACTTCTCGCTGGCATGTCGATTGTCGATCGTACTGCTGATGGTGGATCGAGCAGTCCCTGCTCGATGCTAAAATTAGGCGGCGAAGCCGCAATTTAATGACATCGCCGGACGGAGCGGCCGATCCACCTTGGCCTCCGATCGTCGAATATTTTGCGCACAGCAAAAGTCTTCCCACGGGTCGAGAGCCGTAGGAAGACTTCCGCAGGAAGCGCCGCCCCAAATTACGGAGAAGGCGAGGGCGAAGTATTAACGTTGACGTTCGTCTCCGTTTTCTCCGTCTTCTCCGCGGGAGATGGATTTACGATCGTGGTGTTGCTCTCTTTCTTTTCAGCGGGCGGATTCGTGACAGTAGTTTCTTTCTGCTCACAGGCCGCCAGCAACGCAGCGCCAGCGAAAATGCAGATGTATTTCTTCATAGGTGGATGTTTGACGGATGAACTCCGTAAATTATTTACGGAGTTGGACTCGGCGACTCGATCGCGCTAGCGGTCGCCTCTGGACTGGTCGTCGCCTCTGGTGAGGCTGTGGCTGCGGGACTCGCAGACGGCGTGACGGTTTCAGTTTTTTGCTCACAGGCCGCGAGCAACGCGGCGCTTGCCAGGATGCAGATGTATTTGTTCATAGTAGTAATTGGAAAGGGCATATTGTGTTAAATCATGAATCGGGGCAAGGACGCTTTTTAGCCTTGCGATTTCGCGATTAAAACTAATCCGGCGATGGCCGCAGTCTAGAGCGGCGGTTCGTATTTTAAGCTGTGCGCCTCCGCCACCGCCCGGCAGGTCAATTTTCCGTCGCGCGTGTTGATTCCGCCAATCAGTGCCGGTTGCTTCTTGCACGCACCTTCGAGGCCGAGATCGGCCAGCAGCTCAACATAGCGATAAGTAATGTTGGTGAGCGCCTGCGTGGCCGTGCGCGCGTAAGCCGCCGGCATGTTCGCCACGCAGTAGTGCGTGACGCCTTCTTCGACATAAACTGGATTGAGATGTGTGGTCGGTCGCGAAGTTTCCGCGCAGCCGCCTTGATCAATGGAAATATCGACGAGCACGCTGCCGGGTTTCATTTTTTTCAACATCACGCGCGTGATCAATTTCGGGGCCTTGGCACCCGGTAAGAGCACAGCGCCGATTAGAAGATCGGTAGTAGGCATCAGCTCGTGCAGGTTCGCTTCGTTTGAATAAAGCGTGCGCGTATTTCCCATCGTAAGGTCGAGAAATCGCATTCGCTCGACATCGACGTCGAGAATCGTCACGTCCGCGCCCAGACCGGTCGCCATGCGAGCGGCATTAATTCCAGACGTTCCGCCGCCTAACACCACCACTTGCCCCGGCAGAACGCCAGGCACGCCGCCCAGCAGCACGCCGCTACCGCCATTGTGTTTTGCAAGAAAATACGCGCCCATCACCACCGACATGCGACCAGCGATCTCGCTCATCGGTTCGAGCAGCGGCAAACGGTTCTCGATCTGGATCGTCTCGTAGGCGACGCCGGTTACACGCGTTTTCAGCAACGCCTCGGTGAGCGCTTTGCTGGCGGCAAGATGCAAATAGGTGAAAAGAATCTGGCCCTGGCGCAGAAATGGAAACTCAGCCGGGAGCGGCTCTTTTACTTTCACGATCAGATCGGCGCGCGCAAAAACCTCCTTTGTTGCGTCGACTATCTTCGCCCCGGCCTTAATGTATTCCTCGTCCGAGTAACCGGAACCGAGGCCGGCGTTTCTTTCCACGAGCACGGAATGTCCACGGCGAGTGAGTTGATTCGCGGCCGAAGGCAGCAGTGCGACGCGCTGTTCCTGCTCTTTAATCTCCTTCGGGACGCCGATGATCATGAGAGAAAGTGAGAAGTGATTAGTGACAAGCGAGAGGTAGGAAGCAAGCGCAATTACCTCTCACTTCTCACCAATCACTTCAGTTCAATGACGGATCGTCCGGCGCCGCCGCCAGCATCTTATACCAAGGTCCGAGACCGCGCATGATGTCGAACCAAAGTTTCGGCAAACGCTCGGGCTTGAGCACGGAGCGGCTGGGCTTTTGCAGCAGCCAGGCTTTCTGTTCCATCTCGGCCTCAAGCTGTCCCGCCTCCCAGCCCGCGTACCCCACAAACGCGCAGATCGAGGTAGGATTCTGGCCGGCCCGCTCGCTCGCCTCCTCTAAACCCACATTGTGATTGAGCTTGAGCCCTTCGCCCTTGTGCCATTCGAATGCCGCAAACATCAGTTGATTTTTCCCGACCGGTCCGCCGAGAAAAACAGGTACGCCGGCAAGACCTTCAGGCGGCGTCTCGCTCACCAGATCGGCTACCTGTTTGTCGAGCGGGCGATTAATGATTACACCCAGCGCGCCGTCGTTTGGATCGTGCGCGGAAATGAAAAGCACCGTGCGCCGAAAATTCGGATCGAGCATATTGGGATGAGCGACGAGCAATGAACCGGTGAGACTCCGCGGTGTTTCGCCGCCCAGATTACGCATGCAAAACTAGAACGCTCGAAGCGAGTTTCCGCAAGCTTTAGGTTGCGTTGCCTCTCTTCCTATCGCTGAGCGGCGAACGCGGCGAGCGCCAAAGATCGACAACTTCTTTGCAAACCCTGCACCGCGTCGCATAAGTTCATGCAAAATTTTGTTGCGACGACCCGTAAGCTCGATTACTAGCAACGCAGTTTTCCAAGATTGTTCTGGGGGGAACAGCCGCCCTTCACGCCCATCGGGCGTGGGGGGCGGTACTTTTTTAATGACGAAATCCGAATGACGAAGCACGAACGAATGACGAAGGCGGAATGACGAAACGTGGTTTTTGCCGCCATTCGGCATTTGTCATTCGTCATTAATTCGGCATTCGTCATTCGTGCTTCATCATTCCATGTCGAACTCGGCACGAGTCTCCTGGCCGACGGCGTTGACGTTGGTCGTGTTTATCGTCGCCGCGGCCGCGGTGCTCGTTTTCCTGCGTGTAGAAAGCTGGCCCGCGCGAACGGCCGCCCAAAGCACCGCTGGGCTGGAGAAATTGGGCCGGGACGTGCGCGCGGCTTTCATCGACATCGCGCATTTGCAACCGCGTATCACGATCAACAATCGCGTTTATCTGGAACAAACCACGCCCACGAGCGAACTCGCCATTCTCTCCCGCCGGATGGAAGTCGAACACGAGTTGTTGCATACCTGGGCGGGAAGCTCGAAGCGCGTAAAGCTGCACGGCACGTTCGCGGTCAAAGCCGGCTTTGATTTGCGCCATGACCTGGCCGTCGATGTCCGGCCGAATGAAATCGTCGTCCAACTTCCACACGCTCAGCTTCTCGGCGTTGAGCAGGATGCGGTGGAGGTCCTCGCGTTTGAAAATGGCTTTTGGAATCGGATTTCTGCAAACGATCTGCAAAGCGAATTGTCGATCTTGCCCCAACTGGCCCGCCAGAAAGCGGCAGAAAGCAATTTGCCGGCGGAAGCCGAACGCGCGTTGCAGCAGCAACTCAACGAGCGCATTCACACGCCCCAGCCGCTCAGACTGGTTTTCACGGGCGCGATGAAGAAGGATTAATGCTATGCGATAAGCGACGAGTGAGCACCAATCGCCCGTCACTTTTAATCGATGCCATTGAAGAATCGACTCTTACTGCCCAGCCTGCTCATTCTTCTCGTGAGCCTCCTCGCGATTTGGTTCGCGCCATTTGCTGTTTCCCATAGCCTTCGCCTTTGGATTTGGTGGAAAGCGCGGGGGCAAAAACTCACGGTCAAGATCGACCAGATCGACGCGCCGTTTTTGCGCCCGATGGTGGTGCACGGATTCCGTATGACCAGCACGCCCGACGCTGCATTTCACATTGAGGTGAGCGCTGCACAGGCAACGGTGAATTTGAATCTCAAAGCTATTTTAATGCGCATGGGCGGGCGCGCGATCCGAACCGTTTCAGTTGAGGGATTGCATGCCCAGTTGCGCCGCAACTATGTAACGGGGACAACGCTAACCGAGAGCGGCTGGGCGACGTTGCAAAAATTGCTTCCGGACAGCCTCAATCTCGGGCCCTTCGATTTGCGCGTCGAAGATGGGCCCACTGTGATTTTGTTGCGCAGCGTCTCACTTTCCGCCAGTCAAATCGAAGCCGGCCGCTTCAGCGCGGACGAAGTCACAATTGCATCGCCGTGGTTTCGCCAAACTTTTTCGCAACTGCGCGGCGCAACCAACTGGCAGGAAACCCGCTTGACCCTCGGCGGCCTCAGTCTGACGCGCGGTCTCGACGTTCAATCGCTCACCGCAGACTTCTCGCATCTCGGCAACCAACGCGTCGGACTCGAGTTCGATGCCGACGTGTTCGGCGGAAAAACTCGCGGGAGCATTTCAAATGAGTGGCGTTCTCGTCACTCAAATTGGAACGTGGTGGGATCGGCAACCGATATTTCTCTCGCGCAAACGTCGGAAGCGCTTGGATTCACGGATCGCGTGGGCGGCTTGGTCCGTGCTTGCAAGTTCACTTTTCGGGGCAACCCGCGCAACCCGATGCGCGCGACCGCGTGGCTGTGGACGGAGTTGACCGGGCTCACCTGGCGTGAGCGCGCCGCCGACGTGATCATGCTCGGCGCCGCGCTTTACAATCGACAAATCGAACTTCAACAGCTCTACGTGAAGCAAAATACAAATCAGTTCACGTTGAGCGGCGAGGCCTCTTTTCCGACCAACTCATCGGATTGGCTTCGGCCGGATTTTCGCGGCGACATTTCTGCCTCCATCGGTAATCTCGGTGATTTTGCCAGTCTGTTTGGCGCCGACCCTGGCGACTTCGCGGGAGAGATTGCCATCGACGGAACCATGAATGCTCGCGATCGCAAGATTGGCGGACATCTCGCAGTAAGCGGCGCAGCGCTGAAGATTTTCAAAACATCGATCGATACCTTGAGCGCGAAGCTGAATTTGAAAGCGACGGAGATCGAGGTCGAGCGTGTGGAATTGAAGCGCCAGAGTGACTTCGCCCACGCGCAAGGCACGGTGGACACCGTGACCGATCATCATTATGCTGGCACACTTTCCGCCGCGCTCGCTAACATCGCCGATTACGCGCAGGCGCTTCCGGCTTCATGGCGCGACGCCCTGCGTGAAGGAGCTATCACACTCGATTGGTCAGGCAACGGCAATGCCAACTCACATTCCGGCGCCTTTCACATCAATGGCCGCGGGATTCGCGTCACTCTGCCTAACGAGTTAGCGCCATTCGATGCCCAACTCGACGGCGCCTATTCGCCGGGCAATCTTTTTTTCCGCCAATTACACCTCGCAAATGAGCATGCCTCTCTCACCGGATTTGCCACCGTCGCGTTCAAATATTTGCAACTGCAAGCGCTCGCTTTCGACTTAAATGGCAAGCCAACGTTACGCGGCAATTTTTTCCTTCCCCTTTCGCTCTCGAAAATCTTCCAGGGAAGCAGCCTGCTCGACGCGCTTGATGCCGAGCAAAAGCTCGATCTCGATCTTGCCGTCGAGCCGACAGATCTCGCGGAACTTTCCGCCGCGTTCACCGGAAACGCTGCAATGAGCGGAACTTTCGGCGGCCGATTGTCGATCTTCGGCGGTCTGGATGCACTGCAAGGCTGGTCGGAGATGCATCTGCGCGATTTTGCCGTGGCCAACGATCCGGCGCGCCTCTCGAGCGACGCGCAGACGCGATTCGTTTCCGGAATGATGACGACAAGAGCCGGGTTTCTTTTTCACGGCAGCGATCCAATCTCGCTGGATCTCAGTTCGCAAATTTATCTGGGCCAGGAACGAAGCCGGGCGGCGCTCGAACCGATCTCAGCAAACATCGATTTTCCAGCGATCTTCCTCGTGCAACTGCCGCGCTACTTGTCGCACGATTTGTTTCGCGATGGAATCTTGAGCGGTAAGATGTCGATCTCTGAAACACTTCGTCACCCGAAGATCTCGGGCGATTTGCAACTGATAAACGGAAAATTGATCGGTACGCTGCTGCCTGCGATCGTGGCTTCCGGTCGGCTCGCTTTCAACGGCAAGACCGCTTCTCTCGATTTCGCAAACATCAACACGCGCGATGTCGATCTTTCCGTCCGCGGAGAAGTTGATTTCAGCGATTTAGAAGCGGTCGCAATAAAAGTATCCGGGATTCAACCCATCGTTGATTTGACTCCGCGCGCGGAGATGGATTGCATTGCTGGAATAAATCTTATGTCTGCTCCGCAAACGGAAGCCGCCTTTCCAATGATCGACCGTCTCGATTTTAGCGGCAGCGCGTTCCGATCAGATTGGACAGTTACATTGCGCGAAAACATCAATGGCCGATCATTTGGCGCGCTGGACAAAAGTGATGCAACTCGAACATTTCAGTTCTGTCGTGGCGCGCAACCAGATGAGGAAATGTTAGTGCTCGGATGTGAGCCGCGACCGCACTTTTCCCCCATCGTTCGCCCGCAAAAACGGGCCAAGCATCGTTAAGTCGCAGCTGGATCGACAGCAATCTTGCGGCGCTCGGACTTGGTCGTCACCAGCCAGCGAGAAAGTTTTTCCTCGAGCTCGCGTGTCAGATCGACACGGAAATCTGCGCCGGCATCAAGGCGCAACGGATTGCCCGCCGGCCGATCGAAAAGCAGTTGCACGCGACGCTGACCAGGAGAACTGGCGAGAATTTCGCGCACTTCACGCAGTTCGTCTTTTGTGGTCGCTGGAGAAAACTGCAAAAGCACAGCCGGCTCTTCGAATGGAGTTGTCGATCTTTCATTCGCGCTGCCGTTGTCCGCCGACAGTACTTTCACTTTTTGTGCCGTGGCCCGAAGCGAATCGCCGCGCGCATCGACCGTTCCCTCAATTTCAACAACGCGACCGGGCCCAAGCGCGTCGGAAACTTTTACGTAAACATCATTCCAGACGACCACTTCGAGCGTCGCGGTTAAGTCTTCGATCCAAACAATAGCGAATGGCTTGCCTTCTTTTCGCGTAAATTTCTTATCGATCTGCGTAATCGCACCCGCAGCTCGGAATTGGGCGCGATCGTCCAATTCGCCTAACGAAGCGATCGTTCGATAATTTTTCGCCGCGAAAAGATCGACATAGGCGTTCAGCGGATGTCCCGTGACATAGAAACCGAGCAACTCCTTTTCGTAGGAAAGCTTTTCGTGATCGCTCCACGGCGCGACCGATCTTCTTCGTGTCGATGTTATCGACGCGGCGATTTCATCGAACAACGAGACTTGGCCTGCGGCCCGATCGCGATGCGCGGCCGCGGACGACACGAGCGCCTCATCGATGCAGGCAAAAAGTTCCGCGCGCTCGCGACCAAGAAAATCGAACGCGCCGGATTTAACCAGACTCTCGAGCATTTTTCGATTTGCGATGCGGGAGCCAAGTCGCCCGCAAAAATCCTCCAGCGAAGTGAAATCCCCGCCGCGCTCCCGTTCGCGGATCGACATCTCCATCGCGCTCTCGCCGACATGCTTGATCGCGGCCAGTCCATATCGGATCGCCATCGTCCCGTTTGTTGATTCCGGGATAAATTTCAAGCCGCTGTGGTTCACATCCGGCGGCAAAATCGAAATTCCCATGCGCTTGCATTCGCCGACGAAGACGGAAATTTTTTCCGTGTCGTTAATTTCGTTGCTCAACAAACCGGCCATGAATTCGACCGGATAATGCGCTTTCAAATAAGCCGTCTGATAACTGATCACGCCATAGGCTGCGCTGTGGCTCTTGTTGAATCCGTAGCCGGCAAATTTTTCGAGCAAATCGAAAATCGCGTTCGCTTTTTTCTCCAGGATTTTGTTTGTACGCGCGCAGCCTTCGATGAAATTCTTTCGCTCCTTCGACATCTTCTCCTTGTCTTTTTTGCCCATGGCGCGGCGGAGAAGGTCGGCCTGGCCTAACGAGTAACCGGCGAGCTTGCTCGCCGCCGCCATCACTTGTTCCTGGTAAATCATGACCCCGTAAGTATCGGCGCAGATTTCTTTGAGCAGCGGATGCAGATATTTGATCGGCGTGAGGCCCTTTTTTGCTTTCACGAATTCCGGGATCAGTTCCATCGGGCCCGGCCGATAGAGCGCGATCAACGCGATGATGTCGTCGAGTTTGCAAACGTTGAATTGCTTCGACAAACTGGTCATTCCGCCGGATTCCATCTGGAAGAGGCCGATTGTGTCGCCGCGGTTGTAGAGGGCGAAGGCCGCGGCATCATCGAGCGGAATCGTCTTCAGCGAAAAATCCAGCTCGCGTTTGTGAATGAGCGTCACGGTTTCCTCGATCGCGGTGAGTGTTTTGAGCCCAAGGAAATCCATCTTGAGCAAGCCGAGATCGTTGAGCGGCCCCATCGGATACTGGCTGACGATGTCGTTGCCTTTCACGTCGCGACAAAGCGGGATGTAATCGGAAAGATCGCGATCGCCGATCACGACACCGGCCGCGTGCACGCCGGCGTTACGCGACAAACCCTCCAGGACTTTTGCGTACTCGAAAAGCTGACGCGTGGCTGTCTCGCTCGCGACTGCTCTTTTCAGCTCCGGATTTTTGTCCACCGCTGAATCGAGAGTGATATTCAACTCGTTCGGGATCATCTTCGCGATGCGATCGGCGTCCCGATAGCTTAGCCCCATGACGCGGCCGACATCGCGCACCACGCTTTTCGCTTTCAGTTTTCCGAAAGTGATGATCTGCGCGACGCGACGCTCGCCATATTTTTGCCGCACGTATTCGAGAACCTCGCCGCGGCGCGCTTCGCAAAAATCGACATCGATATCCGGTGGCGAGACCCGGTCCGGATTTAGGAAACGCTCGAAAAGAAGTCCGTATTGCAGCGGATCAATATCGGTGATGCCGAGAACGTAAGCGACCATCGAACCTGCCGCCGAACCGCGCCCTGGCCCGACTGGAATGCCGTGCTCTTTGGCGAAATGAATGAAATCCCAAACGATGAGCAGATAACTGACGAAGCCGGTTTTCTCGAGGACATCGAGCTCATAATCGAGGCGCTTGATTAATTCCGGATCGTTCGCGGCGCGTCCGCCATAACGCTCGCCCAAACCCTTATAACAAAGCTCGCGCAAATAACCGTTTCTCGTTTTTCCCGGCGGCACCGGGTACTCCGGGTATTTCGAGCGCCCGAATTCAAGATCGAGATGACAACGTTCGCCAATCTCAAGCGTGTTCGCGATCGCTTCGGGAAAATCGCGAAACACCTCGCTCATCTCCGCCGGCGACTTGAAGTAAAGCTCGGGCTCGTAGCGCAGCCGGTTCTCGTCCTGCACCATCTTCGCGGTGCCGATGCAGAGCATCACGTCGTGCGCCGCATGATCGCTTCTTCGCAAAAAATGCACATCGTTCGCCGCGACCAGACGGAGCGCGAACTCTTTTGCCAGTTGCGGCAGCACGCGATTGCATTTGCGTTGCGCCTCCATCCCGTGGTCGTGCAACTCGATGAAAAAGTTCTCCGCGCCCAAGATGTCTCGATACTCCGCCGCAGCTTGTCTTGCCTTGGCGATGTTGTCCGCCTGGATTGCTGAATTAATCTCGCCCGCCAGGCAACCGCTCAATCCGATCAGCCCCTTGGAATGCGAGGCCAGAAGTTCCTTGTCGATCCTGGGCGCGTAATGAAAACCGTCGAGATGCGCTGTTGTGAGCAGCTTTACCAGATTGCGATAGCCGGTCTCATCCTGCGCCAGCAAAGTGAAATGGTAAGCGGCGTCGCGCCGCGAACCCGGGCGATCTTTGTGCGATCCGGGCGCGACATATGCCTCGCAACCAATAATCGGTTTGATTCCCGCCTTCGTCGCCTCCTGATAAAATTCGATCGCGCCAAAAAGATTCCCGTGATCGGTGATCGCCACGGCCGGCATCTTGAATTCCGCCGCTTTCTTCATCAGCTCCTTCATCCGCACCGCGCCATCGAGCAGCGAATACTCGGTGTGCAGATGCAGATGAACGAAGGAGTCGCGGGGCATGTGAAGTCAGTATAAATGCGAGATGACGACGGGCAAGAAAGCCAAATCGTTGCATCGTTAAATCGCTAAATCGTTACATCGACCATCCGATTCGCGATTTACGGATTACGAATCAGGAACGCGAAAAACGATGCTTGCATCCGCAGCGCGATGTTGCTATGAGAGCGCGTGCCGCGCTGGGCTTTCGATTGAAAAGGCCGGTGCGTTGGCGAGTTTACATCAACATGAAAAAACTGGAAGCGATCATCAAGCCGTTCAAGCTCGAGGAAGTGAAAGAGGCGCTGGCTGAGCTCGGGATCGAAGGGATGACCGTGACGGAAGTGAAAGGGTTCGGCCGGCAGAAAGGGCACACCGAGATTTATCGGGGCAGCGAATACACGGTGGATTTTCTGCCGAAGGTGAAAGTGGAAGTGGTTCTCGCCGATGACATGGTGGAGAAAGCGGTCGGCGTCGTCGTGGCCGCGGCCAAGACCGGAAAGATCGGTGACGGAAAAGTTTTCGTGCTTTCAGTGGAACACGCGGTGCGCATCCGCACGGAAGAGATCGGCGAGAAAGCGGTGTGAGGAAACGCCGCACGATTCTTGGGCCGCCTTCTCGCAACCGAACCATCGTCAGCGACTTTCACGCCGCGAATATTTTAGTGAATTAATGATCTAGAGATTCAACGATTCATCTTTCCCACACTCCAACACTCCAACACTCAATCCCATGGCTAAAGAAAAAACTGCATCCGACGTCGGCAAGATGATCAAGGACAACAACGTTAAACTGGTGGACTTCAAGTTCACTGATTTGCCCGGCACCTGGCAGCATTTCACGACCACACTCACTGAATACAACGAAGATATTTTCACCGATGGCCTCGGCTTCGACGGCTCCAGCATCCGAGGCTGGAAGGTGATTAACGCGAGCGACATGCTCGTGATTCCCGATCCCACCACGGCGTGGATCGACATCTTCAACGCGGAACCGACGCTCAGTCTCATCTGCACGATTGTCGATCCGATCACGCGCGAGCCTTACGATCGCGACCCACGCGGCGTCGCCGAAAAAGCGGAAGCGTTTTTGAAGAGCACCGGGATTGCCGACACCGCGTTCTTCGGACCGGAAGCGGAGTTTTTTATTTTCGATGAAGTGCGCTTCAGTTATGCGGCGAACTCATCGTTCCATCTGGTCGATAGTGTGGAAGGACATTGGAACAGCGCGCGCGAAGAATTTCCAAATCTCGGTTACAAGATTCGACCGAAGGAAGGTTATTTCCCAGTCTCACCGATGGACACTTTGCAAGACATTCGCAACGAGATGTGTCTCGAACTCGAAAAAGCCGGTGTCCCAATTGAAAAGCAACACCACGAAGTCGCCACGGCCGGGCAGGCGGAGATCGACCTCCGGTTCGCGCCGCTCAAATTGATGGGCGATTCGATGCAGTATTACAAATACATCATTCGCAACGTCGCCAAAAAGCACAACAAATCCGTCACATTCATGCCCAAGCCGCTCTTTGCCGACAACGGGAGCGGCATGCACACCCACATGTCACTCTGGAAAGATGGCAAACCGCTTTTTGCCGGCAACGGTTACGGGGGCCTGAGCGAGGTGGCGCTCTTTTTCATCGGCGGAATTTTGCAACACGCGCCCGCGCTCACCTGCATCACGAACCCGACGACCAACAGCTACAAGCGGCTCGTGCCCGGATTCGAAGCGCCGGTCAATCTCGCTTACTCGGCGCGCAATCGTTCCGCCGCGATTCGCATTCCAACTTACTCGGCCAGTCCGAAAGCGAAGCGAATTGAATTTCGCACGCCGGATGCTTCGGCGAATCCGTACATCGCGTTTTCCGCGCTCTTGCTGGCGGGGCTCGATGGAATCCAGAACCGCATCGATCCGGGCGATCCGCTCGACAAGAATCTTTACGAATTGCCGCCGGAAGAACTTGCGCAAATCGCCAGCGTTCCCGATTCACTCCGCGGCGCGATTGAAGCGCTCCAGGCCGATCATTCCTTTCTGCTCAAGGGCGACGTCTTTAACGCCGACTTCATCGCCAACTGGATCGACATGAAACAAAAAGAATACGACGCGCTGCGTCTACGTCCGCATCCCTACGAGTTCGCGATGTACTACGACGTCTGAGCCGATATTAAGTTAGGAGTCAGATCAGGTTGTCCTACGCGGCGGTGCGTCTCTTCTGCTTCACCAGCGCGGCGGTGGAACGGCCATTGGAGCGAGTGGAGCTACGCTTCTGCTTAATCGATTGAGTGCGGCTTAAGCTCTCCTGAAGGACCTTGACAAGATCGACAACGTTGGTCGGTGCGGGTGGGGGCGCCGGTTTGCCCGCAATCTGTTTGTTCTTTGCCTTTTGCTCGATGATCTCCATGAGCGCCGTCCGGTATTCGTCCTGATATTTCTCCGGTTCCCAGGGAACGGACATGCCCTCGATGAGCGCCTGTGCCATCTTCAATTCTTTGTCTGTCACGGCCGCGGCCGATCCGTTCTTCAAAATCTCCGCGCTGAGGATTTCACTCGCGAAGTGCATCAGCTCGAGGATGAGGAACAGTCCATCGGGTTTTACCGCGGCCAGGTGCTCGCGATTGCTGATCACGACCTTGGCAATGCCGATCTTGCCCGTTCCGCTGAGAGCCTTGTGTAAAACCGCGTACGCTTTCTCGCCGCCTTTTTGGGCCTCCAAAAAATACGGCTTATAGAAAAACTTCGGATCGATCTGCTCCACTTCGACAAAGTCGGTGATGTCGATGGAATGAGTCGATTCGATCCGAACCTTCTCAAAATCCTCGTCCTTCAAGACGACATAGCGGCCCCGTTCGTACTCGAACCCCTTCACAATCTGGTCGGCCGCGACTTCTTTCGCGTCCGCCTCGGCAACTTTTTTGTACTTGATCGGGCTGAGATCGGTGGAACGGAGTTGCCGGAAACTAAGTTTCTCTTCTCGCGTGGCCGGGTAAACAGCCACTGGAATATAAACCAGCCCGAAGCTGATGCTGCCTTTCCAGATGGGACGCATATGGCGGGATTACCTCTTTCCCACACTGAGCCGTGCCTGTCAATCGCGACCCAGTCTGGACGTCTGCCCCGCCGAATTACCTTGCAAGTTAGCTAAACGGTCTCATCTTCAGACTTAAGTATGAGCCTCATGGCCAGTTTCATGAATTTGGCAGGGCCGGACTTGATCATCATTCTGCTGATCATTCTCGTTTTGTTCGGCGCGAAGAAATTACCCGAGCTTGCGCGCGGAATGGGTCAGGCGGTGAAGGAATTTCAAAAGGCCAAGGACGAATTCAGCGACGAGCTGCATAAAGCCGGGAAATCGGAGACGGAAGGAGCCAAGCCGGATGCGAAACCGGCCGAATCGACTGTCCCACGAATCGACAGTTCCCAGGCCGCGAGCGCCGCACGTCCTGATCCGAACCAGACGATCACGCCCGGCGATAAGGCCGACCAAGTGTAGTTGTCCATCTTTCTGACTGGTGGATCGAGCAGTCGTCGGCGCGGCGACCTCGATGTTAAATTTAGCCGGCGAAGCCGCACTTATTTTCTAGCTTCGCCCCCGAAAGCGGTCGGGGCCGATCCACCTCAAGCGCGTGTCTCATCGACGGCTCCACGGAGCGTCGCGCTACCGCCAATCAGACGGTTGACGCGCGTCTGCCGCTGCGACAACATCGGCCCTGCCATTTATGTCCGAGCCGGATCTGCGCACTCGCATTAAAGAGATGCTGGTGAAAAATCTGATGCTGCAAACCACAGCCGATCAGATCGCAGACGATCTCCCTCTTTTCGGTCCGAACGGGCTGGGGCTCGATTCGATCGACGCGCTCGAGCTAGTAGTGAGCATGGAAAAAACTTTCGGGGTCGGCGTGCCAAGTTCCGACGTTGCTGGCACGGCGCTGCGGAGCGTGAATACGATCCATGATTATATTCTCGAAAAACGCGGGACGCCCAGTCAATCTAGTCCGAGTGTTTGAACCGCGTCCCGCTCCGAATTCATACGCGGCGCGACGATGGTCAATCGAACATGAACATCCTTTACGTTGAGAGCAGTCGCAGTTGGGGCGGCCAGGAATACCGTACCTGCCTCGAGGCCAACTGGCTTAATGCTCGCGGGCACCAAGCGTGGTTGATCTGCAATCCAAATAGCGAGGTCCTGCTCAAGGCTCGCGAGCTTGGCACGCGCGCCATCGCGATGCCGTTGCGACGACGGATCGATCCTGTGTGTTGGTGGCGTCTCTGGAGATTTTGCCGGCGAAATCAGATCGATTTAATCAAAACCTACAGTTCGAAAGACCACTGGCTTGCCCTTCCCCTGTATCTTGGCGGAATTCCAGTGGCCCGCGCACGTTGCATCACCGACCCGATCGGAAACAAATGGCGCGCTTTCATTTTCAAGCATGGCTGCTCGAAAATCGTCGCTGACGCATCCGTCATTAAGCGTCAGCTCGTCCAGCAGAACGGAATCGATCCCGCCAAGATCGAGGTCATCGGCTCGGCCGTTGATTTGCAAAAATTTAATCCATCGCGCGACCGGATGAAATTCCGGCACGAAATGGGTTTCACGGCAGACACGCCGTTCATCGCAAGCATCGGTATGATTCGGCCAGATAAAGGCCAGCTCATCCTGGTTGACGCAGCGCGCCTCGTTTTGTCGCAACGCTCCGATGCCCGTTTCGTCATTGTGGGCCAGGGGACCGGCTACCTGAAGCTCGGCGAGAAAGTCAGAAACGCGATCAGCTGCGCAGGATTAGCGGCCAAAGTCCTCATGATCGGATATCGCTGGGACACGCCCGATATTTTCGCCGCTTGCGACATAGTGGCGATCGCTTCGCTGCGCACTGAAGCATCTCCAATCGTTCTTCGGGAAGCTTTTGCCAGCGGCCGGCCCGTTGTGGCGACGAAAGTGGGCGACATTCCCGAGATTATCGAGCACCGGCAAAACGGATTGCTCGTCGAGCCGGGGGACAGCAAGGCGCTCGCCGCTGCCATTCTCGAATTTCTTTCCGATCAGAAACTGGCCGCGCACTGTGCGGCGAACGGTCTGGGCTACGCCCGCGAGCATTTTTCTTTCGACCGCATGATGGAGATGAAGCTTGAAGTCGACGCTTCGCTGAGCCGAACGCGGAAAGCGAGGTCGCTTCCCTCATCCAGCGCTGCGGCCCCGCCGCTCGCCCCCGCCAGCACGGCGCAGCCTGTGTCACGCGACTGACGAGGAGTTAATCGCGTCGATCAATTGCCGGAAGCGGCCGAAACTGCGGCGGTGGGGCGTGAGAACCAGTCGCGGCAGATCCCAAATCTCGGGCTCGTTTTTTTCCTGACGCATCGCATTGCCCTGCACGATCTGGCCCTCGCGCACGAGGTCCGTGAAATCTCTGTTAAGATCGGCAATTGCGCCGTTCGACAAGCGCTGGCAGATGCGGATGACAAGCTGTTCCCCGACCCAGCGCGCGGAGTGATAAACCTTGTAGAACTGCAAGATTTCCGCGGTCGCTTCTTTGACGCTGTGGACGATTTTGAACAAACAAAAATCGTCCGGCGAAACGAAGTCGAGTTTGAACAGGTGCTCGGTGAGAAATTTCATCCACGTCTCCCAATAAGTTCCCTCTGGTCTGTCGAGCAAGACAACTGGAATCACGCGCGCTTTTCCGGTCTGCATGAGCGTGAGCACCTCGAACGTTTCATCCATTGTGCCGAAACCGCCGGGGAAAAGCGCGAAAGCGTGCGTCTCTTTCACGAAATTCAGTTTGCGGGTGAAGAAGTAATTGAAATTAATCAGCTTCGGATCGCCCTCGATAATCTCGTTCGCGCGCTGCTCGAATGGGAGACGGATGTTGAGCCCGAAGCTGTGTTCGCGGCCGGCGCCACGCTGCGCCGCGCCCATGACGCCTTCGCCGCCGCCGGTGATGACCATGTAATTGTGCGCGACCATTTCGCGCGCGAAATCTTCCGCCACTTGGAATTCGGGTGCGCCGGGCAAAATGCGGGCGGAACCAAAAACGACAACCTTCCGGAAATGATGAAAGGGCGCGAAGACCTTCGCCGCGTAGCGCATCTCTTTTACGGAGCGATTGATCAGCTTAAGATCCGCTACCGACATTTGATCGCGCGCCATTTTCAGCGCCGTCACGATCATTTCCTCGATTAACCCCGGGGACTTTGCCGCGCCCCAATCGCGCACCAATTGTCGCACGCGTTCATCAAACGGCGGATCGACAGTCCATTGTCGCCGCGCCGGTTGATCATGAATTGCGCCTCCCGTGAAATCTTCCACGGCGAACTGTAGAGGCAGCCGTGTCGGCTGCAAACCATCATCTGTAGAGGCAGCCGTGTCGGCTGCGATTCTAATTGCCCATGTGGCCGACGCGGCAAGGTGGATCGTCTGCTCCGCGGCCGATGCCAAACAAGTGCGGCTTCGCCGCCTAACTTTTAACATCGCGGTCGCCGCGGCGACGACTGTTCGATCCACCCGCTTTTACGGCGGCGCGAGAGCGGCGACTACAGCGAAATCAAGTCCGCGAGGATCTCGCGCATGTAACAAATCGGCAGCGAATAGTGACCTGCTCCATCGACATAACGCGCTTCACAATCGGGCAATCGCTTCGCTACTTCTTCCGCCACGCGAAATGAAAAAGCCCGGTCTTCTTTTCCGTGCCAAAGACGAACCGGCACATCAACCTCTTCCAACGCAAAACCCCACGGCTGCGCGTAAATCTGGGCATCGGTCATCACGCCCTCGACCGATCCACGCCATGCGCGTCGTTGACTTTCAAAGCATGCTTCAAACGCAGCGGAATCGCGCAAAGCCTCCGCGTCACACGGTTGCAGAAGTTTCAGGAGCACCCGCCCGTAGCGGACTGGCATACGAAAGGTCGCAAACGGCCGCGCCAGATAAAACAACGTTCGCAGGAGCTTCGGACGCGTTCGATAAAGCGCGAGCATCCAACGGTAAAGTTTGAGTAATCCACTCTGGTCGCTAAGATCGATAATCGGCGCCGCGCCGCTCACAATTGCAATCGCGCGCACACGTTGCGGCATTTCCCACGCCGTCGCATAGGCATAGGGCGCGCCACCGGAAATTGCCAGCATCCAAAAGTCACCAATGCCAAGATCATCGACCAATTCTTTGAGGATCGGTGGCCAATCAACCAATTTCCGGTTGGCTTGAAAAGCCGAACCGCTGATCCCGGGCCGGTCTGGAGAAATGATGCGAACACCAAGATCGCGCGCGGCCGCGTCAGTTAATTCGGCCATCGTGCGCGAGCTCGGCCAGCCGTGGCAAAAGAAAACGGGCACGCCCCGTGGATCGCCGTATTCGTCGTAAGCGACGTGGCCGCCGCTTTGCAACCGCAACACTCTTTCCCGAATCTTCATTTCAAGACAGGCTCCGCCTCGTGCACCAAATACTGACAAAAGGCTTTTGGCATCGGCATGATCCACGTTAAGCTTCTCAGGAGACCATTTCGCACACGTCCTGCGTATTTAATTATATGAACGATTACCCACGAGAAGGATCGGGAAAAATTTCGGTGCACGGTAATGGAGTGGGCGTGCCTTCTCCGGAGGCGGTGGAAAAACGCGCGCGTGAGATCGCGATAATCGACGAGCGCGATCCGAACGAATTCACGGATGCCGATTGGAATCAAGCGCGCAAGGAATTGATGGGCGTCGAGCATGCCTCGGCCCCGGAAGAAACCGAGCAGAACGCGAAAGTGACCGAAGAATGGAACGTAGTCCCAAGCTCGACCGGACATCGCGCACCGCGGCCCGGCGTTGAGGAAGACGAGACGCTCGGGGAACAACTCGTCACCGACGGATTGGAAGAAGCGGCACACGATCAAATGCTTGAGGCACGTAGAGAAGAACTCGAACAGGAAGGCGGAACTACTTGAGTCCAATCACGGCCGCAGCGATCGACGAAACGACGGCCGCGCAAACGCGCCTGCGCGCAAGTGCATCGCACGGTCAACGCTTGCTCGCGCGTTTTCGACAAGTCCGGGATTTCACGACGCAGCTGCGCGACAGATTGGAGCCGGAAGATTGCGTCGTCCAATCGATGCCCGATGTAAGCCCGACGAAATGGCATCTCGCCCACACCACGTGGTTTTTTGAAACATTCGTTCTGAAAAAATGGATACCGCGCTACTGCCCGGAAGTTCCAGAGTACGCCTACCTCTTCAATTCGTATTACAATGCCGCCGGCGACATGCACCGCCGCGATCTGCGCGGATTGATCTCGCGGCCGACGGTTGAAGAAACGCATCGCTATCGTTCCTCGATCGATTCCTACATCGACAATCTCCTTTCCGAAGCCGACGAAAAACTTCTCGCCGAGATCGAGCCGGTCCTCACGCTCGGCATTCATCACGAGCAGCAGCATCAGGAATTATTGCTTACGGACATCAAACACGTTCTCGCGCAAAATCCGCTCTATCCCGTCTTTCGCGAACGCAAGATCGACCTCGAAACGCGCAAAGTTTTGCCGCAGCATTTCGTCGAATTCGAGGAAACAACCGCGCAGATTGGACACGACGGCAATGGCTTTTCCTACGACAACGAAGGTCCCCGCCACCCTGCGCTGGTTCCGCATTTCTCGCTCGCAAGCCGTGTCGTAACCAACGGCGAGTATCTCGAATTTATCGAAGCAGGCGGTTACACGCGGCCAGAATTTTGGCTTTCACTTGGTTGGATGACAGTGAACGAACAAGGTTGGCAGGCGCCGCTCTATTGGGTGAAACACGACGGCGGGTGGTGGAATTTTACGCTTTCCGGCTTCCGTCCGGTCGAGGAATCCGAACCTGTTACGCACGTGAGTTATTTCGAAGCGGACGCGTTCACAAATTGGAGCGGCGCGCGTTTGCCGACCGAATTTGAGTGGGAACGCGCCGCGACGGATCTTTCGATCGAGGGAAATTTCGTCGAAAGCGAACACTTTCATCCCCAAGCGTTGAGCGCTTCGGCACGAGATCGACATCTTGATCAAATGTTCGGCGACGTTTGGGAGTGGACGCGCAGCGCGTATTCACCTTACCCCGGATATCGCGCGGGGCCGGGGGCGCTCGGCGAATACAATGGCAAGTTCATGTGCAATCAGTACGTGCTGCGCGGCGGCTCTTGCGCTACGTCGCGCCCGCACATTCGCCGAACGTATCGCAATTTCTTTCCGCCCGAGAAACGCTGGCAGTTCACCGGGATTCGGCTCGCGCGCGACCCTTCATGAACCACGAGCCCGGCCGACTCGCCGTGCTCGATCTCGAGCCGGCGAAATCGGATTTTCTTTCTGAAGCAATCGCCGGTCTCTCGCGCCGGCCGCCCACGCTGCCGTGCAAATATTTCTACGACGAGCGCGGCGCGGCGTTATTCCAAAAAATCTGCGACCTGCCGGAATATTACATTACTCGAACCGAGACCGCGATTCTTCGGCTTCACGCTTACGAAATGGCACAGTACATCGGCCCGCGGAGCGAGCTGATTGGTCTCGGCACGGGCGCCGGAACAAAAACGCGCATTCTCCTGGAAGAGTTGGAGGCGCCGGCGGTTTACATCCCGATCGACATCTCGAACCAGCAACTGCGCCAATCAACTGCGCTGTTTCGCCGCCTCTTTCCGGGTTTGGAAATCCTGCCCGTCTGCACCGATTACCTGGAGCCGTTTGATTTGCCGGCGCCTGAGCGAAACGCAGCACGCAAAGTCGTTTACTTTCCCGGATCAACCATCGGCAACTTCGAACCGGAGGAAGCTATCAAATTCTTGCGGCGCATTGTCGATCTTTGCGAAAAAAACGGCGCGCTTTTGATCGGCGTCGATTTACAGAAAGATCGACATGTTCTCGAGCGCGCTTACAACGACCGCGCCGGCGTGACCGCGCAGTTCAACGTAAATTTACTCGTTCGGGCAAACCGCGAGCTCGGCGCGGATTTTAATCCGAGCCGCTGGCGCCATTACGCGATCTACAATTCAGGGGAAGGCCGAATCGAGATTTATCTCATCAGTGAAGCCGATCAGACCGTTCATATCGCCGGTCGTGTATTTCATTTTCGGCCCGGCGAAAAGATCATTACCGAATTTTCTTACAAGCACACGCCGGAAGGTTTCACTGCTCTGGCGCGTGCCGCAGGATTTGAATTTGTGCGGATGTGGACGGACGACGCGCGCTTGTTTGGCGTTTTTTATTTCACCGTACTGTAGCCGGGGTCGCTGACCCCGGCCGCGGTCAACGCCCGCGGCTAGAAAATGAATGCGCTCATTCAACTTGTTGATGTTGCGAAGCGTTACGCGGATACTCCTGCTCTCCACTCCACAAATCTTTCGATCGAACGCGGCACGACTACAGTCTTGATTGGGCCGAGCGGTTGCGGAAAATCGACCTTGCTCCGTCTCATAATCGGACTAGTCGAACCCGATTCGGGCACCATCGATTTCGACGGCTCGCCCATGACACACGATAAGATCGACGTGTTGCGGCGCCGGATTGGCTATGTGATTCAGGAAGGTGGCCTGTTTCCACATCTTACCGCGCGCGCAAACATTCTCCTCATGGCGCGCCATATCGGAGAACGCGATGACGAGACGCAGTCACGGCTTTCTGAATTGTGCGCTCTGACAAGATTTCCGGAAAATTTGCTCGGCCGCTATCCGGTCGAGCTTTCCGGTGGGCAACGTCAACGCGTCAGTTTGATGCGCGCGCTCATGCTTTCGCCCGAATTGCTGCTGCTCGATGAGCCGCTCGGCGCGCTCGATCCGCTCGTGCGCGCCGCGTTGCAAAAAGATCTCAAGGAAATCTTTGCCCGCTTGCAACAAACGGCCCTTCTCGTCACCCACGATCTCGCCGAAGCCGCTTATTTCGGCGATGAAATCGTGCTCATGAATGAAGGCCGCATTGTCCAACAGGGTTCGATCGTCGATCTGCGCGAAAAACCGGCCAGCGATTTCGTTTGCGAATTCATCAACGCGCAACTGCAACTGGTCAGCTCATGACATTTTCATTTCGGCGAAGGTTTTGGGTAGGGCGAGACTCTGCCGAGCCGTCGAATAAATCTTGTCGGGGAAGCCGTTGGCTTCCCAGGGACGACAGCGTCGTCCCCTACAGGAGCTTCGCCCTACCGATCGTTTTCCTGTTCGCGGCTATCCTTTCGCTAAACGCCGATCCAGTCGTCATCGGTTCAAAAAAATTTACTGAATCTTATGTGCTCGGCGAAATCGCCAAGCGCACGCTCAGCGATTCGGGAATTCCCGCCGAACATCGAGAAGGAATGGGCGGAACAATCATTTTGTGGCAAGCGCTGCGCACCCAACAAATCGATGCCTATCCTGAATACACTGGCACGATTGCCGAAGAAATATTGAAAGATCGATCATCAACTTCGGCGGAAACTATGCGCACCGCGCTGGCGAAGTTTGGCGTCGGCATGACGAAGCCACTCGGATTTAACAACACCTATGCGCTCGTGATGCGGCGCGAGGAAGCGCAAAAACTGAATGTGCGCACCATCAGTGACTTGAAAAGACATCCGGAATTACAGCTCGGACTCACCCACGAATTCCTGGATCGACAGGACGGATGGCGACCGCTGGCCGGGCGTTACCAATTGAATCCGCAAAACGTTATCGGCATCGATCATGCCCTCGGGTATGCCGCGCTGAAAAAGGGTTCGATCGATGTGAAAGATGCTTATTCGACGGACGCGAAGATCGCCGAGAACCATCTGGTCGCGCTTGAAGACGATTTGAAGTTTTTTCCGCGCTACGACGCCGTGTTCTTGTTTCGGCTCTCGCTTCCAACATCGACAATCGCCGCGCTGCGTAAACTTGAAGGCACTCTCGACGAAACACGAATGATTCGGCTCAATGCCAAAGCGGAACGCACAAAAAATTATGCGCGTGCAGCCAGCTCGTATTTCGAAAACAGCGCTACGTCGACAATTACCGAATCTTTCACGCATAAACTGGTGCGCTGGACGCTGCGGCATCTCGAGCTTGCCGGTTTCTCATTGCTTCTTTCTGTGATCGTCGGAGTTCCGCTCGGGATTCTGGCCAGCCGCGGTGGCGCCGTTGGGCAGGTAATTCTCGGCGGCACTGGAGTTGTGCAAACTATCCCTTCACTCGCGTTGCTTGCGTTGCTCGTTCCGCTGCCATTTTTTGGAATCAGCGCACGCACCGCGATCGCCGCGTTGTTTCTATACGGACTTCTCCCCATCGTGCGTAACACCGCATCAGGCTTGCAAGATATCGCGCAACCGATCCGCGATTCCGCGATTGCGCTCGGACTGAAGCCGGTGGCGCGACTTCGAAAAGTCTATTTGCCAATCGCGTCACGGTCGATTCTTGCCGGGATCAAAACAAGCGCAGTGATCAACGTAGGGACGGCCACGCTGGCGGCGCTGATTGGCGCCGGTGGTTTGGGCGAGCCAATCTTGAGCGGACTAAATTTGAACGACCACGCGACAATTTTGCAGGGCGCGATTCCGGCGGCGCTGCTCGCGCTCCTGGTGCAGTGGCTCTTTGATTTGCTCGACCGCATTTTGATTCCGAAAGGTCTGCGGTTATAAGATCGGCAATGGCAATTGCGTCGATCAATCCAGCTACTGGCAAGAAGCTCAAAGAGTTCTCGGCGTTTACAGAGAAAGAAATCGAAGAACGACTGAAGCGGGCCGAGGAAGCATTTGAGCATCATCGACGCGAACCGTTTGCAAAACGGGGGCAGCTCATGCTGGCCGCCGCCTCGCTGCTTGAGCAGGGAAAGAAAGAACTGGCGCAAACGATCACGCTCGAGATGGGCAAATTGCTGGGCGGCGCTATCGGAGAAATCGAGAAATGCGCGCGCGTTTGCCGATTTTACGCCGAGAACGCGGAGCGATTTCTTGAAGACGAGCCGGTCCAAACAGACGCCGCGCGAAGTTTTGTTCGTTATCAACCGCTCGGCGCCGTGCTTGCAATCATGCCGTGGAATTTTCCGTTCTGGCAGGTGTTCCGTTTCGCGGCGCCGGCGTTAATGGCGGGAAACGTCGGCCTTCTCAAACATGCGGCCAACGTGCCGCAATGCGCACTCGCGATCGAAAAGATCTTCTGCCGCGCCGGTTTTGACGAAGGCGTTTTTCAAACGCTGCTTATCGAAGCGGAGCAAGTCGAGCACCTGATTGTCGACCCACGGGTGAAAGCGGTGACGCTTACCGGAAGCGAGCGCGCGGGAAGCGCCGTCGCGAGCGCCGCGGCGCGCGAAATCAAAAAAGCTGTGCTCGAGCTCGGCGGCAGCGACGCGTTCATCGTCATGCCGAGCGCGGATCTCAAAGCGGCGCTCACGACTGCCGTTAAAGCGCGAACGATCAACAGCGGTCAGTCGTGCATCGCAGCTAAGCGATTTTTTATCGCCGACAAAGTTTACGACGATTTTTTGCGCCAGTTTGTCGAACGAATGCGCGCGTTGAAAATCGGCGATCCGCTCGATGAGACGACTGAGATTGGTCCGCTGGCGACGGAGCAAATTCTCAACGGCGTCCATGACCAGGTTCAAAAATCGGTTGCGGCAGGCGCGAAATTATTGACCGGCGGAAATCGAATTCACGGCCCGGGGTTTTTTTATGAGCCGACGGTACTTGTCAATGTACCGAGAAAGTCGCCTGCTTATCGCGAAGAAGTCTTTGGTCCAGTTGCATCCATTTTTCGCGTGCGCGACGTCGCCGACGCGATCGAGATTGCAAATGACAGCCCATTTGGGCTCGGAGCGAGCGCCTGGACAGGCGATCCAACCGAAAAGGAACTTTTCGCATCCGAGCTCGATGCCGGAGTGGTTTTCATCAACGGCATGGTCGCTTCCGATCCGCGTTTGCCTTTCGGCGGCGTGAAACGTTCCGGCTTCGGTCGCGAACTCGGCGCGGCAGGAATCCGCGAGTTCACCAACATCAAGACAATTTGGATTTCGTAATCGCAGCCACGTCCGTCAAATAATCGCGTGTTTTTTCCTCAGAGACGATTCGACAGAAGCCCGTTCGAAATCTGCCCACACGCGCCTGCGAGCAGCGCCGTGGTGACGATGTTGCCAATGTGACCCGGCCGAAACAAACGCGTGCCGTTAGTTCTTGATGCTGTCCACACGCGCTCGCACAGGCGCGGCTACAATAATGCCAGTTGCTCGCAAGGTCTTCGAAATGATGCCGTGGAAAGCTGAGGCCGTTTTCCGATTCCGGCGCGACGACAACCCACTTCGAAAAGCGACGCGATTTGCTCGGCGAAAATTCCTTCGCCGGTCATGCGCACGTGCCATTTGGAATTATTAAGTCGATTATTTCCGCGCAAATGCCGAATGCGTCCGAGAATCTTTTCTTTTCGCTCTGGAAAATGTTCCTCGAGCCAATGCTCAAAAAGCGGCGCCACCGCCCACGGCAAACGCACGATGGTGTAACCGGCAAACTGCGCGCCGGCTTTCCCGCAAGCTTCGAGAATTTTCGGAACCTCGTGATCGGTCAATCCGGGAATGATCGGCGCAACCATCACGCCAACCGGAACCCCTGCGATGCGCAATTGTTTAATGGCCTCGAGCCGCGCACTCGGCGACGATGTGCGCGGCTCCAGAACGCGCTGCAATTTCAAATCGAGCGAAGTGACTGAAATATTCACCGCCGCAGCATTGTAACTCGCGAGCGCGCACAAAAGATCGACATCTCGTGTCACAAGCCGGTTCTTTGTGATGATCGCGACCGGATTGCGAAATTTTGCCAACATTTCCAGACAACCGCGCGTGATCCGCAATTTCTGTTCGACCGGCTGATAAGGATCGGTTACCCCGCTCATCACGAGCACTTGCGGTGTCCAGCGCGACGATTCCAATTCCGCCCGCAACAATTCCGGGGCATCCGTTTTCACCATGATCTTGCTCTCAAAATCGAGGCCCGCCGAAAAACCGAGATACTCATGCGTCGGCCGCGCGTAACAATAAATGCAGCCGTGCTCGCAACCACGATATGGATTCACGCTGGTTTCAAAGCCAACGTCGGGACTGCTATTGCGTGTGATGATCGTTTTCGTGCCATCGCGGAAAAATTGCGTCGCCCGCCGCGGCCGCACCGCGTCGCCAGGGTCAAGATCGACAACATCGACATCATTATGATCGACATGCAGCTTTTCGAAACGATTTGCCGGGCTCCACGACGCCCCGCGGCCGCGGATCGGCGCCGAACTCGGCGCCGTCTCTTCAATGACAGGCCGATATTTTTGAGAGCGTCCTTGCTTCATTTCCGCGCCTCCAGCCGTGTATTAAGTTCACATGAACATATCGCATTGTCTAGCGAGATTTGGTGGATCGGCCGATCCGCTGGGCGATGGCTATACAAATGCGGCTTCGCCGCCAATTTTTAGCGTCGAGGTCGCCGCGGCGACGAGCGCTCGATCCACCTTGCTCAACTTCGGTGGAGTGGCACACTTCTCGCGATCCGTAATTCCGGGAGGGGTGGTCGAGTGGTTTATGGCTCCGGTCCTGAAAACCGGCAGGCCGAAAGGCCTCGTGGGTTCGAATCCCACCCCCTCCGCCATTCAATTTGCGATTTTTGATTTTCGATTTTCGATTTGTCGACGAAGGAAATGCTCGACAAGCATCGCGCAAAGAATTCCCAAAATCGCTGCACACACAACGTCCGATAAATAATGTGCGGCGACGTACATGCGCGAGAAGCCGATCAATAAGGGTATCGGCAAACAAAAGACACCGATTCGCCAATTCGCCAAAAGCAAAACAGCAAAGAAAGCGGTCGAAGCCGCGGTGTGACCGGATGGAAAAGCGTGATACTGCGAGCCAAATTTCAGTCCGTTCCAAACTTCTTCCGCTTTCACCGAAGGACGCGCGCGGCCAGCGGCGATCTTAACGACACGCGCCGACGCGCCCGCGAGCGCAAGCGCGAGTAACATCGATATAAAAACGCGCGTCCATTTTTTGTTGCCGCGCCACCAGGCGATCGCAGCCAGCGCGGCGCCAACCGCAAAGTGTTCGGTCCAATCACCCAACCGGCTCACGTTGCGCATAAAATTCTTTGCCACGCGGCTCTGATGCAGCGCGATGAAATTTTGCATCGCGTCATCGAAGTGGAATGCCACCATGACGAGGATCACGGCAATCACGATGCCGATCAGCCAATAAAAAACGAGCCGGCGCTTCACAAATAAGTTCCCGTCACATTTGCCGGACGCTACTTTGAGTGCGCACTTGAAATCCGCAACTCCGATAAATCGCGAGCACGCGACGAATGTCGGTGTCCGCAATTACGCGCTGCTTTTTTTTGGCTGCGTTCTGTTCCACCTAGCCGGCACGTGGAGTTTGCCGTTGATCGACCGCGACGAGCCGCGCTTTGCCGAAGCATCGCGCGAAATGATCGAGCGTGGCGATTACGTCGTTCCGTACTTCAACGATCGCGTCCGCTTCGACAAGCCTCCTCTCACCTACTGGTTTCAAGTCGCAAGCTACCGCGTATTTAGTGAGAATGATTTCGCGGCGCGTTTTCCATCGGCCATCGCCGCCGCGCTGACCGCATTGTCGATCTTCGCCTGGGGATCGCGCCTTCGGTCGCCGCGGCGACCTTCGGCGTTGGAGGCGCGCACCGGTGGAAATCGCATCGGCTGGTGGGCGGCAATCATTTTCACGCTTTCGTTACAAACCTTCCTGCACGCGAAAGCCGCGGTCGCGGACATGTGGCTGGTTTTATTTGTCACCCTGGCGCACTGGAGCGGTTATGAACTGCTGCGTGATTGCCTAACGAATGACGACAAACGTTCAACGTTCAACGTTCAACGTTCAACGTTCAATTGGAACTGGTGGATGTTTTATCTCGCGCTGGGGTTTGCGTTCCTAGCGAAAGGGCCAATCGGCTGGACGCCGCTTTTGACGGTAACATCAACAATAATTCTTCTGCGCGTACCGCAGTTCGTGCAGCGCTTTAAGTTCGGCCGCGGAATCGTGGTTATGCTCGCAATTGTTTCGATTTGGGGAATTCCCGCGCTGACTCGAACCCATGGTGAATTCTTTGTCGTTGGAATCGGACGCCATGTGATTGGCCGCTCGTTTGGCGCGATGGAAGGACACGGCGCGAATTCGTTAGGCGCATATCTCCTGCTGTTGCCGTTTTATTTCGTGACCGTCTTTGCCAGCTTTTTTCCGTGGTCGATCAAATTGCCGTGGTTGGCCAAGCAGCTGTGGCGAAATCGAAGAGCCGCGGTCGGCGCCCGCGGCGACAGCCCAGGCAATAAGATCGACAATTACCTTCTGATCGGCGCAGCGATCATCTTTTTTTTCTTCACGCTCGCGAAGACGAAGTTGCCGCATTACACGTTGCCGGCATTTCCGCTTCTCTCGCTTCTGCTGGCGCGGCGTTGGATCGATAGTGAAACGCCGACCCGATTCTTGAAAAAGTCGGCGGTTGCGGCGGTTTGTGTTTATTTTGCCCTGGCGCTGTTCGTTGCGCCATTCGCAGCGCAGTTATTTCCCGCCTGGCAACTTTTTCGGCAATCGCGCGACTACTTGCGTCCGGAAATGCAATTCGCATCGGTCGATTACAACGAGCCGAGTCTGGTTTGGTATTTTCGCAGTCGGGTGCGTGGATGGTTGCAAACGCCGGCGCTGCGTCCCACAAATGTGCAGCGGTTCATGGAGCAAACAGGTCCGCGCTTTGTTATTTTGCCAACCGAGCTTGCGGGCAAGATTTATCCCGCGTTGCCTAACGACTGGAAAAATTTTAGAGCGCGCGGTTTCAACATCGCCAAAGGCAAGCAAGCCGATCTCACGCTCGTTCTCAAGCCGGAGTGATTCTGTAGAGGCAGCCGTGTCGGCTGCGTTTATCCAAGGTCGCAGGCGACACGCCTGCCCCTACAGCTTGGTTTGCAGTTTGCGCTTCGTCTGTTAGGGATTCCCAAACATGATCACTTTTCTCGATGGCCGGCTCGTGAGCGCATTGCCGACTCAGGCGATTGTCGATGTTGGCGGGGTTGGTTACGAGGTTTTCATTCCGCTTTCGAGCTACGACAAACTTCCGGCGGTTGGTCAACCAATTCGCATTCTCACTCATCTGGCGGTTCGCGAAGATGCGCACGTGCTTTATGGATTCATGAGCGCGGCGGAGCGCGATCTGTTTCGCTTGCTTGTCAATAACGTCAGCGGAATCGGACCGAAGCTGGCGCTCGCGGTCCTGAGTGGAATGAGCGTGAACAATTTCAAAGCGGCGGTCGTGAACTCCGACGTCGCAGCGCTCGCGAAGATCAGCGGCCTCGGAAAAAAGACGACAGAGCGAATCGTTCTCGAATTGAAAGACAAGCTGGGCGTAGCGGCGGCTTGGGAAGCCGCCAGCGCGACGCACGCGCCCACGCCCGAGCAGGAACGCGCGAACGAAGCCGTGCTCGCCTTGATCGCACTGGGCTACAAACAGATCGATGCGCACAAAACCGTGCGCGAGTTGCAACAAAGGGGCGAAGCGAAATCAGCGGAGGATTTATTGAAGCTCGCACTCAAAAAAATCGCGGCGGGAAGATAGCCGTCTCGGCTGTCTCGGCAGACGAGCTTCTAGCCTGTCGTTTGCTGGCACTGGACGGCCGGGACGGCTGCCTGCCATGACATGCTGGGGAAGCCCTGTCTTCCAATTGGACTTTAGGCGCCTGCCGCCCCGGCTTGTCACGCCGTAGCGGGGGGGTAGGCGGAAGCCTTGCGAAGGCGGGGTGAACGTTGGACGTTGCCAAGATCGACATGATCGCCGCCGCGGAAAATAAGCTGGACACGATCCGCAGTGCTTTCCCAAAGGAAGGCCTCTTTGCGGAAAAGGATTGGCTGCTTTCACCCGATCCATTTCCCATCGAGAAAAAATTTCTGACGGAGCTCGACCAGCTTGGTCATCGGCTTTTCGTTTTTCAGCGCGCTTGCAATCAGCTCTATCAGCTCAGCGTCAAAGGCAAACAGCCAGCCTGGGTTGCGCGGTATCTCGACGCGGGCAAACCGCCAAAACTCATCGAGTTTTCGCGGCGAAAAGAAATTCGCGACGATCTGCCGCGCGTGATCCGGCCCGATCTCATTCTCACCGAGAACGGTTACATCATCGCCGAAATCGACTCCGTACCTGGTGGAATTGGCTTAACTAGCTGGCTCAACCAAACCTATTCCGGGTTCGACAAGGAAATTATCGGCGACACGAATGGAATGCTCGACGGATTTCACAGCGTGCTTCCAAACGGTGGCGACATCGTCATTTCACTCGAAGCAGCGACTTATCGGCCGGAGATGGAATGGATCGCCGCGCGATTGAAAGATCGACATCGTGATTTGGAATGGCATGTGGTCGCGGCGGAAAATTATGAGCCGCAAGATGATCGCGCGGTTTACCGGTTCTTCGAGCTGTTTGATCTGCCGAACATTCCCAACATCGACAACACGCTGCGCGCAAACGCTGAAGGCCGCATCACGATTACGCCGCCGATCAAGCCATATCTCGAAGAGAAAATGTGGTTCGCCCTCTTTTGGATGCAGCCATTGCGCGAATTTTGGCGGCGCGAACTCGGCGAAAAATATTTCATCAAGCTACAGGAGGTGATTCCCTACTCATGGCTGCTCGATCCAACTCCGCTGCCACAGCATGCAGTCATTCCGCGCCTTGAGATTCACGACTGGCGAGAGGCGGCCAAGCTTAGTCAGAAAGACCGAGATCTTCTTTTAAAGGTAAGCGGATTTTCGCCGCTTGGCTGGGGCAGCCGCGGGATTGCGCTCGGCGCCGATCTTCCGCACGCCGAATGGGAGCAGCGCATCGAGCACGCGCTCGAAACATTCGAACAATCGCCCACGATTCTCCAGCGCTTTCACAAAGGCCGCTTATTTGAACATCGATACTGGGATCCGGAGTCCGGAGAGTTAAAAACGATGAAAGGACGCGTTCGCCTTTGCCCGTATTTCTTCGTCGAGCAAGATCGCGTCAAATTGCGGGGCGCACTCGCGACAATTGTTCCGGCTGATAAGAAATTTTTGCACGGAATGCGCGACGCCATCCTGGCTCCGTCGCAGCTGTCGGATAAAGCATAAGCAGCAGAATCGGCGAATCGAGATAATGGCCGATGGCGAATGGATCGAATCGTACGTGCCGGCGCGGCTGGACCGGATGCCGTGGAGCCGGTGGCATTGGCTGATTATTATCGCGCTCGGCGCGACCTGGATTCTGGATGGTCTTGAAGTCACGCTCGCTGGATCGTTAGGCGGAATTTTGACGCGCCGCGAGACACTCGGATTGAGCGATGCCCAGGTGGGCGCGAGCGCGACTTTCTATCTTGCGGGCGCAGTGCTCGGCGCGCTCCTCTTTGGTTATGGGACCGACCGTCTAGGACGAAAGAAATTGTTTTTCATGACGGTCACGGTTTATCTCACCGCCACGGGGCTGACAGCGTTTTCCTGGAGCTTCGCGAGCTACGCTTTTTTTCGCGCGCTCACTGGAGCAGGAATTGGCGGAGAATACGCGGCGATTAATTCGGCGATCGATGAACTGATTCCGGCGCGCGTGCGCGGCCGGGTGGATTTGATGATCAACGGTTCGTACTGGCTTGGTGCCGCGCTTGGATCGGCTGCGACGATTGTGCTGCTCGACCCGCGCCGGCTGCCGGTGTGGCTGGGTTGGCGTTGCGCGTTTGGAATCGGCGCGACCCTCGGCCTCGTCGTGATCTTTTTTCGCCGATGGATTCCGGAAAGTCCGCGCTGGCTGATGATCCATGGACGAAATGACGAAGCCGAGGAAATTGTTGCTCAGGTCGAAAGAACGATCATGGCGTCACATGGGGCCGCGGTCAGCGACCGCAGCTACAACGGCGTGCCGCCCACGCGCATTCGAACACGCACCCATACGCCGTGGCGAGAAATTTGGAACGCGATCGTGCACGAACACCGGCGGCGCTCGTTGCTCGGCTTTGTGCTGATGCTGACGCAGGCGTTTTTTTATAACGCGATCTTTTTCACCTATGCGCTGGTCCTGATGCGGTTCTACGGAGTGCCCGAGGAAAATGTGGGCGGTTATCTCTTACCGTTCGCGCTGGGAAATGTACTTGGGCCGCTCTTGATGGGGCATTTGTTCGACACGATCGGCCGCAAACAAATGATCACAATCACCTATGGCCTCGCCGGAATTTTGCTTGCTTTGACCGCCTGGCTTTTTCATGCCGGCCTCTTGACGGCGCAGACACAAACGCTCGCGTGGACGGTGATTTTCTTTATCGCTTCGGCTGCGGCCAGCTCGGCGTATCTGACGGTAAGCGAGATTTTCCCGCTGGAAATTCGAGCGCTGGCCATCGCGATTTTCTACGCTATCGGGACGCTTGCGGGCGGAGTGGGCGCGCCGGCATTATTCGGATGGATCATCGGCACGGGATCGAGCACGGCGTTGTTTGCCGGATATCTCGTGGCCGCGACGCTGATGTTTCTTGGCGCACTGGTCGAGGCGTGGATCGGCGTCCCGGCCGAGCGGCGATCGCTCGAGCACATCGCGCCGCCGCTCTCCAGCCGCGAACTGTAGCGGCGCTCTATGAGCGTCGCATTATTTCCAGGAGACGGTCAGCTGGCGTGTGTGAACCGGCCCGGCGGGCGTGAGCTGGCTCGAGTAAAGGTGGAATGACTCCACGTGGACCATTCCCGCATCAAGATCGACATTCGTTTGCAAAAATTTTCGCATCGCTTGCGGAGAGACATCGCGACAACGCGCGAGCGTGATGTGCGGATGGAATGGACGCAAATCCGGTTCGAGACCAACGGCCAGGGCCGCATCGGTCACACGCTTGTGCAATTGAAAAAGGTGCGGATGCCCGCGACCGATGCCGATCCAGATAATCTTGGGTGGACCTTTCGGCGGGAACGTCCCAACGCCAGCGAGCGGCAGAAAAAAAGCACCGAAATGAATCGCGCTGAGTTTCTCGCGAAATTTTGCATCGACGTCTTCCGGCACATCGCCAAAGAAGCCGAGCGTGAGATGCATCTGTTCGGCGGTGATCCACCGGACACCGCGAATTTGTGGATCAAGATCGAAAAGAAACGCTCGGACTGATTGCGGGAAATCGATCGCAACAAATAGACGCTTCGGTTTCACTGAAAATCCGAGCCGGCGCGTGAGTCATCGCCACTCGGCCCGACCGCCGACGGCAGATACGCGTTCACGATTTTCATCACGTGCCCGAAGAGATTCGGGAAAAGCGCGTTCGCCAAAATCAGAGCTCGCGCTGGGATCGGCATTATAAGCGCTGGCTTACCACGGACGCAGGCCGCGAGAATTTTGCGCGCGGCGTGCTTGGCAGAGATTGATGCAAATGGCAACGCGCCCGCCGCAGCGAACCATCTGTATTCGCCAGCGTGATCGCCCTTGAAGTTGGCGTGGCCTTGCGAGCCGGTGCGCATCATTCCCGGAGTGACCGTGGTGACGAAAATATTTTCCCGCGCCAGCTCCGCGCATAGCGCATCGGAGAGACCGGCAAGCGCGAACTTGCTCGCCGTGTATGGCGCCATGTGCGGCACGGCGATTTTGCCGCCGATGGATGAAATGTTTACGATACGCCCGCCGCCACGCCGGCGCATTTCCGGAACAACTTGCCTGATCAAGTCAAACGGCGCCCAAAAATGCAATTGCATTGCCCGCTCGAAATCTTCGCGCACCATGTGCTCAAGCGGACCGACTTGGATGATGCCGGCATTGTTAATCAAGATGTCGATCGTGCCGTAACGGTTGATTGTCTCTTGAACGGCGGTCTCGACTTGCGCGCGATCGAGCAAATCGCACGAGATCGTCAGTACTTCGCCGCCGCGACGCGCGAGATCGGCTTCGGCGCGCGCTAACTCATCGGCATCGCGCGCGATCAGCGCGACTTTTCCATATTCACCACAAATTTGACGAGCGATTACGAGACCGAGTCCGCGTGAGCCGCCGGTAATCAAGACGACCTTGTTCTTCAAGAACGATTGGCGTGTGCGGATTGTGAAGAAAAAAAGGAAGCCGAAGAAAAGGACAGCAACAATACTTAGGATCAATATCCACATCGCTAGAATCCAACGTTCAACGTCCAACGCTCAACGTCCAACGTTGAAATAAGAGATGTCGGTCTAACCGTGTCGTCGATTGAAGCGCGCGACCTCACGCGCGGTCTCGCGATCGATGGCGCGCTTCTTTAAGTCCGCGCGCTTGTCATGAGCGACTTTGCCCTGCGCGACGCCGAGCTCGGCCTTCAGCTTCCCATTTTTCCAGTACAGTTTCAGAACGACAAGCGCGCGACCTGCAACCTGTGTTTCGCCATAGAGTTTATCGATCTCTTGGCGATGTAATAGGAGTTTGCGAACGCGTTTCGCGGCCGGAATTTCGTGACTGGCGCGTTCGTACGGTTGAATGTCGGCGTTATAGAGAAAGGCTTCGCCCTTCTCGATGCGGGCGAAGGCGTCGCTAATGTTTGCTTTGCCAGCGCGGATCGATTTGACCTCGCTGCCTTTCAACTCGAGGCCGGCTTCGTAGCGCTCGAGAATGTGAAAATCGCGCAACGCCTTGCGATTAATGATCGACTCGGCCGCCATAATCGCGTCCGGAAGGCGATGGAAAACTTACGCGCCGTTGGAAGGACCCTTGAGCGATTCGTAAGTGAGCTTGCCCGCGATGATTTCCTTGAGCGCGATGTCAGTGAGGGAAGCGCGCGGACCCACCTCCACCATGGGCCGATGTCCCAAGCCCAGCTGACGCACTCGCTTGGAGACGACATTGATCAGGAGTTGCTGATTGGGGATGACTTGGGCTGCTTCCTGAAGGAGTTGAGTCGTCATATTGCGCAAGGAACGGACGGGGCGGAATGCTTCCGTCGGGAATTGAAGAATGGTCGGCGAGTCGCTCACGAGAGCGGGCGAAAGAGGCAGTCGAGCGAGCATGGCAACGAAAAAGCGAATCGTGACTTTGCTGGCGGCGCGCCAGGTTGTCAAACGGATTTGTTAAGCTGCTTGCCATGAGCCCCGAAATACGCGAAGTAAAGCGCGGCCGAAAGAAATCCGCGGCCATCAGTTCGGGCTGTGGCTCAGCTTGGTAGAGCGCCTGGTTCGGGACCAGGAGGCCGTGGGTTCAAATCCCACCAGCCCGATAATCTTCTTCTACCACAGATTTTCTTCGAAATTCCGAAATCTGCGCGAATCTGCGTACTCTGTGGATGCGAGTTTCCAGAGCGCTCCGAATGAACGAAACAGTCCTCACTACGATTATGATCACAGGATTTGGGATCGCGTTTTTCATGCGGCGATCCCGACGCACTGGCTCCGACCGGTTTCAAATTCATCATAGGACTCTGCAATTCGAAACGCCGGACCATGAATGCAGTCTGGCGCCCGAGGAGAAGGTCTGATTAACGAGTCGCCCCGGCTTCACCGCATGCCGCGCAACGAAAGAAAGAACTAGTTGCAGTTCGTCGCATCACATGGTTGCATTTCGAGCCGCCGACGCGGCATGCTGCTGAAACCCTTATGGGCTCTCTGAAGAAACGACGCAAAGCGAAGATTTCGAAACACAAACGCCGCAAGCGCATGAGGGAGAATCGCCACAAGAAGCGCCTGCGCTACAAAGCGTAAGCGCGCGTTGCGTTTTAATTGTTCGTTAGGCTGGCCGACGCTAGGTTGCGAACGGCGCCGCTCACAGCTACAATCGAACACATGACCGAGCAGAAGTATTGGGGTGTGCGCGCTCTCCGGTACCTTCTTTTCACGCTCGTTTTTTTTTCCTCGGCTAACCTCGGAACCGCGCGGACGCCGCGCGCGCTCTCGCCGACGATCGAGCCTTCGCCGGCCGCCGCGGAAAAAAAAATCGAGCGACAGGATGATTCCTTTAACCTCGCGCCGGCCAAGGACCTCGTCCTCGGCGCGGACGGCCAGCGGAAGGCCGATGCGCTCGCTCATTTTGTCGAAGGAACGTCGTTCGAAGAAAACGGCGAGATAGACAACGCGCTGGAGGCGTATCGGAAAGTGCTCAATGTCGATCCAGGCCAATCCGAGCTGGCATCGCGTGTGGCCGCTTTGCTGACACGGCAGGACGATTTTCCGCAAGCGATCGATGTTCTAAAAGACGCGATCAAGGCCAACCCCAATGAGCCCGATCCTTATCTCCAGCTCGCTTTTATCTATGCGAAATATCTCAAGAAAACGGACCAAGCCGTCGATTACGCCAACCGGGCCATCGCGCTCGATCCGCGTAACATCGATGCTTATCAGCGTCTCTGCGAAATCGAACTGGCGGCCGGGGAAGAGAAAAAAGCGCGCCAATCACTGGAGCGCGCCACAAAAGTTCATAGCGACGACCCGGCCTTCTGGGCGCGGCTGGGGAAACTTTATGCGGCGATCGTTTTCAAACGCGATTCCGAACCGAAGCCCGACGACGTAGCACGCGTCAATGAGATCTTCAAAAAGGCGGCGGAAAACGCGGGCGACGATCCGACCGTCCTCAAAGCCGTCGCGGACTATTACGCATCGTCGCAACAAATAAAGGAAGCCATCCCGCTCTATCTTCGCGCACTCGAATTGCAACCGGACGACGCCAACGCGCGAGAAAAACTCGCCGCCGGCTTTGTCGTGACGAATCAGCGCGCCAAAGCGATTGAGATGCTCGAGGAAATTATCAAGGAGCATCCGGAAAAATATCAGCCATACGATTTCCTCGCCCAAGTTCTGGACGATGAAGCGCGATCGCTCCAGCGCGCAAACCGGACCGAGCAGGCAACAGCCGCGTTCGCGAAAGCGGAGGCAAATTACGAGCAAAGTCTGTTGATCAATCCTACTCATGCCATTACCTACCTGCGACTGGCAGAGTTGCTTCTCGGCCCGGTGAAAGATGCCGGGCGCGCAGTGAAAATCCTCACCGAAGCGCGCCGCCGCTTCCCGGACGCGCCGGAAATCGCCTACTATCTCGCCCTCGCCCAGCGCGAAGCAAAACAGACCCAGCAAGCGGTGGCAACTTTTGAGGAAGCGCTGCACGAAGCTGAGCTCGAAGACAACGAAATCGTAAACGCGCGGTTCTATTTTAATTACGGCGCGACGGCCGAGCAGGCAGGTCTGTATGAAAAGGCCGCGGATTTGTTTCGCAAATCGATCGCTCTCGATCCAGCCAACGCGGCCGATGCCTACAATTATCTCGGCTACATGTGGGCGGATCACAACCTGCACATGGATGAAGCCGAGGACATGATCAAACGCGCGCTCCAGATCGAGCCGAACAATGGCGCCTATCTCGACAGTTTTGGATGGCTCGAGTTTCGCCAGGGAAGATTTGATCAAGCCCTGGCTGATTTGCTTCGCGCCGCAAAAAACATGGCACATGACGACCCGGTCGTGTTCGAACACATCGGCGATACTTATTTGAAATTGAACCGCGTGCCCCAAGCGTTGGAAGCATGGCAAAAGGCGATGGCGCTCGATCCGCAAAACAAGCAGTTGGCGGAGAAGATCGAGAGCACCCGGACCACGATGAGCAAAGGTGCGCCCGCAAAGCAGAATCCGCTCCAATAACCAAAATGTCGATTCAGCATTTGGCCTTCTTCGTCAAACACAGAGAGCGAGGGGCGTGATGCTTGCATGAACAAATATCCGACGCCCTGGCAGCAAAAAACGATGTGGGCCGCGCTTACCGCCCTCTTCGTCGTTTTTCTCGTCATAGTTGTCGGCGCCGTTATCTGGATCGGCGCGAACATCATCAGCTTTCTCCAGCCAATCTTAATTCCAGTCGCGATTGCACTGATTCTCGCCTATCTGCTTGACCCGCTGGTGACGAAAATGTGCAAAGGCGGCCTCGGCCGCACCAAGGCGGTCGCTTTGATTTTCGCCATCATTTTTCTCGCGCTCAGTGGATTGGTTGCCTGGATCGTGCCGACGATTTCGATGCAGAGCGCGAATTTCGCGAAGGAACTTCCCGGCTACACACAAAAAGCGCGCGATCGCGTTGTCGATCTTATCTTTCGTTACGACAGGGCCTTTGGCATGCCCAGTAGCGCACGGGGTAAGTCCGAATTGCCCACCACCAGTTTCGTAAACTGGCTGCTCGGCTCCCCTGCTCCGCGCGCACAGGCAACTGCGACCGCGACCGCTTCGCCAGCCGCAACTCCGGTGCCGGAAGCGGCCGCGTCCCCAAGAGAAGCGATCGCGCCCACGCCAACTTCAAAGCTAACAACGGCGGAGCGCCAGCGAATCCAGGACGCGGTGCAAAGATTAATTCCCGGTCTGGAACGTCAATTCCCTGCCTGGAGCGCAAAGTTTTGGAACCTTCTCAAAACGAGCATCGGCGGTTTTCTTGGCGTCACCGGTTTTCTGCTCAGCCTCGTGTTGGTGCCGATTTATTTATTTTTCTTTTTAAAAGAAAGACCCCGCATCGAACAAAGATGGAAGGATTATCTGCCGCTGCGCGCCTCACCGCTTAAGGACGAAGTCGCGGAGGTCCTGTCGCAGATCAATAATTACATCATCGCGTATTTTCGGGGGCAGCTTCTGGTTTGTCTTGTCGATGGTGCCTTGATCGGAAGCGCGCTCACCATTTTTGTTGGCCTCAATTTCGCCCCACTCATCGGCCTGCTCGTTGTCGTTCTCACTATGATTCCGTACGTCGGCATCGTCCTTTGCTGGATCCCGGCTGTGCTAATCGCCGCTTTTCAATTTGGCGACTGGACGCATCCGTTGATTGTGACGGTCATTTTCATCGTCATCCAAAACCTGGAAGGAATGTTCTACGCTCCGCGCATCGTCGGTACTTCGGTCGGTCTCCATCCGATGACTGTGATCGTGTCGATCTTTGTCTGGGGCTTGTTGATTGGCGGATTGCTTGGTCCAATCCTCGCCGTGCCCCTGACCGCCACGATCAAGGTGCTGCTGACGCGTTATGTTTGGGGGCGGCGCCTGCGCGAAGAGACGATTGAATCGATCGAAGAGGTGCCCATCGTCGCGAGCTCCCAAAGCGCCGAACCGTAGCTCCCGCCCCGAAACCTATTGGGGCCGCGAGTTGCATTCCACACCGCTCCGAGCATAGGACAAAGAGATGGCGGAAAAAATTATGCGCGTCCGGCGCAGAAGAAAAATCCGACCCTTCCCCGGCGTCGAATCTCTCCCCATCTTTGGACGCCACTTATCGCCGGCCCGGATCGCTCTTTTAATCGGCGCGACCGCTCTGGTTATCATGCTCGGCGTGGTTTTCTTCAGCTACGGTTCAAAGCTTTATAACCAGTGGCGGGAAACTCGTTTGCTCCAGCGAGCGACTTCGACACTGCAGCAGGGAAAATTTCAGCAAGCAGCGCAGACCGCGCGAGATGTCCTCGAACTGCATCCGGATTCTTTACCCGCGTTCTACATTCTGGCGGAAGCAGCGGAAAAGCGGAACCTCGAGGAAACAGTTTCCTGGCGCGCACAAATCGCGCGCCTTCTTCCAAACGATCTCGATAGCCAGCTAAATCTCGCCTCCGCGGCCCTGCGATTTGGCCAACTCGACATCGCGCGAAAAGCGCTGAACCATGTGCCCTCCAACGATCGTGACCGAGCTGCTTTCCATGTTGTCGCCGGCTGGCTCGCGCGCGCAGAGGGAAATCTTACCGAGCAAGAGCAGCAATTCGCGGCCGCGGTTAAAAAAGAGCCGGGCAACGATCTTTACCAATTTAATCTTGCCGCACTGCAAATCCGTTCCGCCGACGAGGAAAAGAGCGCCACTGCGCGCGCCAACCTCGAGCGGCTCAGCAAACTCGCTCCGTTCCGCACCGGCGCATTGCGCGCATTGCTGAATGACGCGGTCGAGCGCAGTGATTTCGACGCGGCCGACACGTTGGCCCAACAGCTCCAGATGTCGCAGCAGGTCACTTTCGCCGATTACCTGCTCTGCCTGAACTTTTATCGCAAGCTCGACCAGGAAAAATTCGAAGCTCTGCTGGAAAAAGTAAAACCATTTGCCGCGCGCAATCCGTCCGATCTCGCCCTCCTTATGGATTGGATGAATAATAATGGTCTCGCTGCCGAAGTCCTGAAGTGGCTCGACAAGTTGCCTTCCAAAATTACCACTCATCCGCCAGTCGCCATCACCGTGGCCGAGGCCTTCGCCGAGATGAAAAACTGGTCGCGGCTGAAGCGCTGGACGCGCACCGGCTCATGGAAGGACGCGGACTATTTGCGCCTCGCCTATCAAGCCTTCGGCGCGCGCCAATCGCGCCAATCCATCGCCGACGCGGAATTCACTTCGCTCTGGCGCGCGGCCGAGCGGGCGGCCAACGAGCAACCCGACCGCGAACTCAAACTCGCACGGCTCGCAACCAAATGGAATTTGTCCATAGAAGCGGAGCAACTTTGGTCGAGCGTTTCCAGAAATCCCCCGACACGCCGCGAAGCACTCGACACGCTTTATCGGATTTATCGCGCGAACAACGAGATCAAAAAACTCTATAACGTTCTCCAGCGCTTGCACGAAAGCTCTCCCAATGAGCCCGCCATCACCGCGAATCTGGCGCGGCTCGGGCTAAACATCGACCAAAACACATTGGAGGCGCAGAATCTCGCCAAAGAAGCGTACGATCGCGCGCCGAACGACGTTAATTGCGCCGTGACCTACGCATTCTCTCTCTACGGCCTCGACCGCACGGCCGAAGGCCTCGAGATCATAAAAAATTTGCCGCCTGATCAATTGCACGATCCCCATGCCGCGGTTTACGTCGCCCTGCTTTTGCTCGATGAGAACCAAACGGAGGCGGCCCAGGAGTACATCGAAGCGGCGGAGCGCGGCCCGATTTATCTCGAAGAGAAAAAATTGCTCGGCGAAGCCAGGGCCAAGTTAGCTCCGGCCTCGCCCACTCCATCGCCCTCCCCTTCGCCGGCACCAACGCCTGCATCCACGCCCTAACAT
>Ga0137415_10000399_pt1 | contig 41085 bp, 38 predicted proteins | sample CZODoug3_1_1_16f_FD_183082 | JGI IMG/M metagenome (GOLD analysis project Ga0137415, IMG submission 183082) | Vadose zone soil fungal communities from Angelo Coast Range Reserve, California, USA - CZODoug3_1_1_16fungal (Hybrid Assembly) | ecosystem: Environmental > Terrestrial > Soil > Vadose...
CACCGTTGCGTCCAAACAGCGCCATGGCGACCGCTGTTCCCACCAAGGTAGACCTTGCGATTCTCATAGATTTCACACCCCACTGTTATTGGTCCAAGCGCGCAGTTGCGCCGCTCCCAGTGCCCCGCTACCACTTACGTGCCAATATAGTACCACTGTAGTGGAAATGCCAACTCAGATGGATACCAATCTCTGTTATTACCTCGTATTTGTGCTAAAACAACCACTTGCGGTCCAACAGAGACTCTTGGGGGTACTAATTGGTATTGCACTGGTAGTATGATGACGACACTGACCTATACCGGAGAAGCCGTTTGACCCTGCTGTCGCAGTCCGTGGGGACGCTCGACGAATCGAGCAGCCTGCCGCTTTATCAGCAGCTGCAGCGGGCTTTGAGGGAGGCCATGGAGCGGCGTTTGTTGGGTCCTGACGACGCGTTGCCCGCGGAGCGCGACCTGGCAACGGAGTTCGCGGTATCGCGGATCACAGTGCGCAAAGCTATCGATGGGCTCGTCAACGAGGGGCTGCTGGTGCGCCGGCAGGGATCCGGCACGTTTGTCGTCGCCCGGGTTGAAAAGAACTTCTCCAAACTGACTTCATTCTCGGAAGACATGCGAGCGCGCGGCCGCACGCCGCGCAGCGTCTGGCTGCAACGCTCCGAAGGCACAGTGTCGCCCGAGGAATCGCTGGCGCTGCGCTCGAGCCCCGGCACACCGGTGTATCGTTTCCACCGTATCCGGTTTGCCAACGAAGCGCCCATGTCACTCGAATATGCCACGGTGCTGGCTTCCTCCCTACCCTCGCTCGACTCCGTTGAGTCGTCGTTGTACGAAGCTCTGGAGCGCGCCGGCAATCGTCCGGTTCGCGCGTTGCAACGCCTGCGTGCCGTGTTACTCACCGGCGAACAGGCGAAACTACTGCAGGCGAAAGAAAAGGACGCCGGCCTGTTGGTTGAACGGCTCGGCTTTCTCAAGGACGGACGCGCCGCCGAATTTTCCCAGTCTTACTACCGCGGCGATATTTATGACTTCGTCGCCGAGCTCAGCAGTTCCTCATGACCCAGACGCATCTTTTTCAGGAGGCAGCCGAGGCTGCTGAGACAGTCCGGCTGCAGGTTCGTACCAACACTGAGTTGATGGAGCGGCTCGGCGAGCGGTTGCGGCGACATCGGCCGTATGCGGTGGTTACCTGCGCCCGTGGCAGTTCGGATCACGCGGCTACGTTCGCCAAGTACCTGATTGAAACACGCGTTGGAATTCTGACTTCCTCCGCCGCTCCGTCGATAAGCTCGGTGTACGCGGCGAAAGCTGACCTGCGCGGCACAGTGATGTTGGCAATCTCGCAATCGGGTGCGAGCCCGGACCTGCTGGCGACTGTCGCAAGCGCCAAGTCCGCCGGCGCAATGATCATCGCCCTGGTCAACGTCGAAACCTCCCCCCTTGCGCAGGCAGCCGACTACACGATTCCACTGTGCGCGGGGCGCGAGCAGAGTGTGGCGGCAACGAAGTCGTACATCGCCGCGCTGGCAGCGATCATTCACCTCGTCGCCTTCTGGTCGGAAGACGAAGAGCTGTTGGACGCCCTTGCCCAGGCGCCCGCACAACTGGAGCGTGCCTGGAAATTAGACTGGCAGCCGGCACTCGCCCCTCTCGAGCCCGCGCGCGATCTGTATGTCGTCGGTCGGGGGTTGGGGCTGGGGATTGCGCAGGAGGCGGCGTTGAAACTGAAGGAGACGTGCGGCTTGCATGCTGAAGCGTTGAGCGCTGCTGAGCTGCGGCATGGGCCGATGGCACTCGTGCAGCCAGGCTTTCCGGTGCTGATTTTTGCGCAGAACGACGAAACGCACGGCGGCGTCGCGGCCCTGGCAGCGGAACTGGCCGAGCGCGGCGCGCAAATCATGCTGGCGGGCGCGAATGCCCCCAAGTCGCTGGTGCTGGCCACTGAAACGGCGCATCCGGCCATTCAGCCGATGCTCATCATTCAGTCGTTTTATCGACTGGTGAATGCGTTGTCGCTCGCCCGGGGCTACGATCCTGATCACCCACCACACCTACGCAAGGTCACTGAGACCGTTTGATGTCACATTCGAATAGGCTCCTCGCCCATTCAAAAACCCGGGCCCTGATCAACGGGCGTGTGCTGATTGATAGCGGGTTCGTCGATGATCTTTGCGTACTGATAGAGCACGACCGCATAGTCGATATTGTTGCGACGACCGACCCCCGCTGTGCCACGGCCAAGCCGCGCGATCTCGGCGGCAACCTGTTGCTGCCCGGATTCATCGATTCGCAGGTCAACGGCGGCGGCGGTGTTTTATTCAACGACGCGCCGAGTGTGGAAGCCATTCGCGCGATCGGCAACGCGCATCGACAATTCGGCACGACGGGGTTTCTGCCAACCCTGATCAGCGCGGATCTGCACGTTGTCGAGAAGGCCATCGAGGCCGTACAGGCTGCTTTGGCCGCAGGCACCCCGGGCGTTTTGGGAATTCACATCGAGGGCCCCTTCCTCAATGTTGAACGCAAGGGCATCCATGACCCGGAGAAGATCCGCGAGTTGGACCCGGCTGCGATCAGGTTGCTGACGTCGCTTCGCGGCGGGCGCACTCTGGTGACGCTTGCGCCTGAAATGACGACTCCCGACATGATCAAGAAGCTCGCCACTGCGGGCGTGGTGGTCTCAGCGGGCCATACCAACGCAACTTACGAGCAGATCCGCGTCGCCTTACAGGAAGGGCTGACGGGGTTCACGCATCTATTCAACGCGATGTCACAGCTGACGGGCCGTGCACCGGGTGTTGTTGGCGCTGCGCTGGATGATCCTGACAGTTGGTGCGGGATCATCGTGGACGGCGAGCACACAGATCCGGTGGTGCTGAGAATTTCGATGCGCTGCAAACGGCACGATCGTTTCATGCTCGTGACCGACGCGATGCCGAGTGTGGGCACCGACAACAAATCGTTCGACCTGCAGGGCCGCAGGATCACCGTGGCGGGGAACTTGTGTCTGGATGAGGATGGGCGCCTGGCGGGTTCCAACATCGACATGGCGAGCTGTGTGCGCAACGCTGTATCGCTGTTGGGTCTACCCCTGCCCGAGGCGGTCCGGATGGCGAGTCTCTACCCGGCAGAATTTCTGGGCTTGGCCCACGAAGTCGGCCGGATTGCTCCGGGGTATAAGGCCAATTTTGTACTGGCCGACGATCAGCTGCGCGTACTGGACACCTGGATTGACGGGCAGCCGACCGCCTAGGGCGGCGATTGGAAGCCGTCAGCGCGATAAGTCAGAACCAGTGTGTCCCGCACGCCGCCTTCGCCGTCCGGCTGAATGGGCGTCGTTTCGTGGATGACCCGAGCGTCATCCATGAGCAGCAGCGACCACGGTTCGTCCATCGTAAAGCGAACGCCTGAAGGTCCATTTGCGTCGAAGACATGCGTCTCGCCGCCGCGGACGTTATGACGCTGCACGAGCAACAAAGCGACGAAGTCGACTCCGTCGCGATGCGCGCCCTCCGGGGTGGGCCTGCCAATTCCGCTTGCCGTGTCGATGCGGAATTGATGTGCTTCGATAAACCACTGCCTCACCGGCCGTACTTGGTCGAATATCGAGCCAATGGACGTCACGAGCTGCGTCCACACGGGAGCCTTCACCACCTCGGGTGCTATGGGTTCAAACCAGCGCTCAAGGCCGCCATGAAGGGCGTTGTACGACGTTGGCTGCCAATGAGCGCGATGAGGAGCTAACGTCAATACGCCGGCCTCATCGGTGAAACAGGCGTGACGACGCGACCGATATCGACCGCCGTCGCGTAAGTATTCGTCGCGCGGGAGAGATCCCCACCACTCTTTGAGAGCATCTAACCGGGCGACATCTACGTGCAGGACAGAGTCCACCTCGGCCGCAGAAATGAAGGCGTACCCGCTATTCGACAGAGACTCGATGACGTTCATAACGCCGTTTTACCACGAGCGGCGCTCGCCAACATCTGCGCCGAGCGCTGCTTGCAGATGCGACTCTCACGTCCATCGCCGGCGTCGTCCTGGTACTGTCGGCGAGGCCCTTGGGTGTTTTTCTGGATCTTCCTGTCTCGATGCTGCAGATCGCCGGCCTGATTTTCATTCCATTCGGCGAGTTTGCGGGCTGGGTTGGGACTCGCCCTCGTGTTCACCGTCCGCTCGTGTTCGTCGTTATTGTGGTGAATGCGCTTTGGGCGGTCGACAGCGTATTGATGCTGCTCACGCGCTGGGTGGAAACGACGCCAATCGGTGAGCTCTTTGTAATCGGCCAAGCCGTCGTCGTTGCAGCAATCGCGGAAATTGAGTTCATCGGCCTGCGACGCTCAACCCTCGTTGAGTCGTACGCCCGGCATTGACTCTGCCAGTTGCGAAGACAGACTTCGGAACCCCCAGCCCGACGGTGCGTTAATGCGCATACCCCGCGGGCTGGAGAGCAGATAAATGAACCACCTCAAGCAGATACAAGAGATTCGCGACCGCGCCCGCAAGCAGATCACGGAGGGCGCCGTGACCGACGACTACCAGCTGGACCGCAAGCAGGTCATCAGCATCCTCAATGAAGCGCTGGCGACTGAGATCGTCTGCGTGCTGCGTTACAAGTTTCACTACTTCATGGCGTCGGGCATCCACTCACAGTCGGTGAAGGCCGAGTTTCTCGAGCACGCGAACGAGGAGCAGGAGCACGCCGATCAGCTTGCCGAGCGCATCAAACAGCTGGGCGGCAAACCGGAAATGAATCCTTCGATTCTCACGAATCGAAGCCACAGCGAGTACAAGGAAGGCACGTCGCTGGCGGACATGATCCGGGAAGACCTGATTGCCGAGCGCATCGCCATCGAGTCGTACCGGGAAATCATTCAGTTCCTGGGCGACAAGGACCCCACGTCCAAGCGCCTCATGGAATCGATCCTGGCAAAAGAGGAAGAGCACGCCGATGACATGGCCGACCTGCTGTTCGCAGTGGAGCCTGACACCGGCGAAGGCTCGCGCAACCTCTACTTCAAGGACGAGGTCCCGGGCGCCACGACCGCCGGCAAGAAAACCGGCGGCAGTGACAAGCCATCGGGCATCAAGCCTAGCTGAGCCGCCCCAACGTCGACTTCACCGCCTCGACCACGTGTCCGGCGGTGAAGCCGAAGTGCTCGAACAGCTCGCCGGCCGGCGCCGACTCTCCAAAGGTGGTCATGCCAATGACCTCCCCCGACCGCCCTACATACTTGCGCCACAGGTCAGGCGAGCCTGCCTCAACCGCCACACAGGGAAGATCCGGCGGCAGCACCGAATCGCGATAGGACCGCGGTTGGCGATCAAATACGGACGTTGAAGGCATCGACACGACTCGAACGGCCACGCCCGCCTGTGCGAGTGCCCTTTGCGCCTCAACCGCCAGGCCGATCTCGGAGCCCGTCGCGATGATGGCTGCCCGCGGGATCGTCTCAGGCTCGACGAGAACATAACCTCCACGGGTGATGTTAGCTGCAATTTCGGGGGAGCGTTTCTGGAATGGCAGATTCTGACGGCTGAAAATCAAACAGGCAGGCCCCTCCCGACGTTCCAGAGCCGCAGCCCACGCAACCACCGACTCCTCCGTATCGCAAGGCCGCCACACGTCCATGTTCGGAATGAGCCGCAACGAAGCAACCTGCTCCACAGCCTGATGCGTAGGTCCATCCTCGCCCAACCCGATCGAATCATGGGTGAACACGAAAATGGAGCGGATCCGCATCAAGGCCGCCATGCGCAATGCATTGCGGCAATAGTCAGAGAAAGTCAGGAAGGTGCCACCGTAAGGAATGAACCCGCCATGCAGCGTGATGCCATTCATGATGGCCGCCATTCCAAACTCGCGGACGCCATAGTGGATATAGTTACCGCCCTTGCTGCCAACTGACCGCGATCCTGACCACAGTGTCAGATTGGAGCCCGCGAGATCCGCAGATCCTCCCAGCAGCTCCGGCAGGCCGGGCGCCAGCGCCCCGATCACATCCTGTGAGGCCTTGCGGCTGGCAATGCTCGCGGCTTTTTCCCGAACTTTGTCAGTCAACGACTGGACGCGCGTCGCGAAGTCGGCCGGTAGATCACCCGCCAACCGGCGTTGAAGCTCACGCGCCTCAGCTGGATGGGCCCGCGTGTACTGGCCCAACAGGGTATTCCAGTTGCTTTCCGCAAGACCGCCCGCCTCCCGCGCATCCCACGCGTCATACACGTGGGGCGGCACAACAAATGGCGGGTAAGACCACCCGAGCTGAGCTCGCGCTCCGGCAATTTCCTTGTCGCCCAAGGGTGCGCCATGCGAATCATGGCTTCCCGCTTTAGTCGGCGCGCCTTTACCGATGACCGTCTTGCAGCAAATCAGCGAAGGACGATCCTGCACGGCCTTCGACGCAATGATGGCGCGATCGATGGCCTCGCTATCGTGACCATCAACATTCGGAACGACGTGCCACCCATACGCCTCGAATCGTTTTGGCGTGTCGTCGGTAAACCAACCTTTGACGTGTCCGTCAATGGAGATGCCGTTGTCATCGTAGAACACGATGAGCTTACCGAGACCTAATGTGCCAGCCAGCGAGCATGCTTCGTGCGAGACGCCTTCCATCAGGCATCCATCACCAATGAACGCGTACGTATGGTGGGAAAATAACTCGATGCCGGTGCGATTGAATTCCTCGGCCAACAGCTTCTCTGCAATGGCCATGCCGACGGCGTTTGCTATCCCCTGCCCCAGCGGTCCGGTGGTTGTCTCCGCGCCGGGAGTAATTCCGTACTCGGGGTGACCGGGCGTCCTGGATCCCATTTGCCGGAAGCGCTGCAGCTGCTCCATGGGCAGGTCGTAGCCGGTCAGATGCAACAGCGCATACAACAGCATCGAGCCGTGACCGTTGGAGACGACAAACCGATCCCTATCTGCCCAATGAGGGTTTGCAGGGTTGTGACGCAGATGCCGCCGCCACAGGACTTCCGCGATTTCAGCCATCCCCATCGGCATACCCGGATGACCCGAGTTGGCCTTCTGCACGGCGTCCATTGCCAGCGCCCGAATGACGTTTACAACTTCATGCTCGCCCCCGGCGGTCCGCGGTTTTATCTCTGCATTCATCACGTTGCCCCCGTGTAGAGTTTCAAATGAGGTTGCTCAGCTGGCGGCCGCACGCACAACGCCACGAGCTCGGTCAGATCATCGACGCACCCGTCGGCCTGCACATCTGCAGCCCCGGCTGCATGGTCTTTGCCGTATCCGTAGCTGACTGCAATGACCGGTGAGCCCGCCGCACGCGCAGCCGCGATGTCCATACTGGAATCGCCGACATACAACATCTCGGCCGGCGCGATGCCGAAGCGCGAGCAGGCGGCCAGCAACATGTTTGGACTCGGTTTGCGGTCTTCAGCCCGATCTGCGCACAGGGTGAAGGACAAGAGCCCGCTGAGTGCGGCCTGCTTCAACAGCGGCTCTGCGAAGACACTGTCTTTGTTTGTTATACAGCACAGGGAAATGCCGGCCTCAGCCAGCGACCGCAGTGCCTGCTCGACCCCCGGGTATACCTTGCTGTGTTTGAACAGCCCCTGACCATAGAGCCGGCGGAAAAGCGCGAGGGCCGCGGACCGCTGGGCTGCATGTGTAGCGGAGCTGCCGACGCTCTCGTTCAAAGCACGCATGACGAGTTGATCCACGCCATTGCCAACGAGCGCACGCACGCGCAACTGCGGTAATTCCTTCGCACCCAGCATGCTGAGCATCAGATTCACCGCGGCGGCCAGGTCCCCCATGGTGTCAATCAGGGTGCCGTCGAGGTCGAAGGCAACTGCCCGGATACGTTCAGTGAGCTTCTGCATGTACTACTCCTGGGCGGCATGCAGGTCTGCCAGCCGTTCGAGACTCAGATATTTGGCGCCCAGCCGCCTCTCATCGGCCGCCTCCAGGGGCTCAGCCGGATCGCCTAGAGAGGGCAGCAGCAGGTCAGCCGCGGTGAAGTCCTGAGTCTGAGTCCACATGTTCGGCGTGGCCACGGTGAACAGGCCCGCCGCCTTGGCCGAGGTCACACCGATCGCCGAATCTTCCATCGCGATGGCGCGCGCCGGATGGACACCCAGCGACTTCAGAGCCACATTGTATATGTCCGGCGCCGGTTTTTTATTTGCAACGACGTCGCCGGCGGCAATCGTGGCAAACCAGCTCATGGCCTGGCGCCCGAAACCCGCCGTAATCAGCGGCTCGATATTCTCCGGCGAGGTCGTCGAGGCGATGGCCACCCGGATGCCCGCATCCCGCGCCTCCATCATCAGGCGACGCACGCCGGCCCTGGGCCGCACGTGACCGACCTGGATCAGCTCCCGATATAGACGGGTTTTGGCCCGATGTATTTCAGGAATGAGCCCGTTGAGACAGCGCCGCTCGGGTGCAGGCAGCAACAACCGGTCTATGTAGCTCGCGATCCGCTCCTTTCCGCCGGTGACCTGCAGCAGCTCACCGTAGAGCGGGGCCTCCCAGATCCAGTCGAGGCGGCATGCGCCAAACGCCAGGTTGAAGGCTTGCCGGTGCATCTCCTCCGTATCGGCGAGCGTGCCGTCAACATCGAATATCAGCGCCTCGCACTTCATCTGCGCACAACCTGCGAGCCGCGCGCCATCGTTTCCTTCCTGCATTCCATCAAGCGCCAGATCATCGGCGTGAAAATCAACTGTAGTGCCAGGTCCATCTTGCCGCCCGGACACACGATCGTGTTGGCCCGCGACATGAACGAGTCGTGCAACATCGACAACAAATAGGGGAAGTCGATGCCCCGCGGGTTGGAGAAATGGATTACCAGGAATGACTCGTCGGGCGCGGGGATGTGACGCGCAATAAACGGATTCGAAGTGTCCACGACGGGCACGCGCTGAAAGTTGATGTGCGTCCGGGAAAACTGCGGGCAGATGTAATGCACATAGTCGTGCATGCGCCGCAGGATCACATCCGTCACCGCTTCAGCGGAGTAGCCGCGAGTCGCTTTATCCCGGTGGAGTTTCTGGATCCACTCGAGATTGACCACCGGGGTCACGCCGATCAGCAGATCAACGTGCTTCGCAATATTGACATCCTCGGTGACGACGGCGCCATGCAGACCTTCGTAGAACAACAGGTCCGTAGCGCTGGGCAGATCTTCCCATTCCGTGAAGGTACCCGGCTGCTGCTCGTATTTGGCAGCCTCCGGCTCGTCGTGCAGGTATTTGCGGACCCGGCCGGACCCTTTCTGTCCATAATCACGAAACAGCTCCTCGAGCTCGGTGAACAGGTTCGCGTCGGGGCCGAAATGACTGAAGATGTGGTCACTGCGCTCGATTGCACTGGCCATGCGCTGTTTCATCTGCGCGCGATCGTAGCGGTGGAAGCTGTCGCCTTCGATGAATCCGGCCGTGATGTTGTCGCGCCGGAAAATCTGCTCAAAGGTACGCATGACCGAGGTTGTCCCGGCGCCCGAGGAGCCGGTGACTGCAATGATGGGATGCTTGGCCGACATGTTGTTATTCCTTCATTACGCCGGTGACTTGAACAGGCCGCGGGTGCCGAACAGGGGAGCATCGTATTCAAAGTCATTGTGATCGCGGTGGTAGCGCTCGATGCGCTCCACTTCGTGGCGGGCGCCGAACACGAAGCCGATCCGCTCGTGGGCCGCCTGCGGCTGCACTTCCAGAATGGGCTGATGGCCCGTACTCGCGCGGCCACCGGCCTGCTCGATCAGAAAGCCGATCGGGTTGGCTTCGTACAACAGGCGCAAACGCCCGGCTTTCGACAGGTCCTTGCGGTCACGCGGATACATGAAAACGCCGCCGCGCATCAGGATGCGATGCGTCTCCGCCACCAGGGAGGCAATCCAGCGCATGTTGAAATCACGCCCGCGGGGGCCTGCCTGCCCGGCGAGGCACTCATTCACGTAGCGCTTGATCGCCGGCTCCCAGTAGCGGGAATTCGAGGCGTTGATTGCGAATTCAGACGTGTCAGGCTCAATAGTGATATCCGGGTGGGTCAGCATGAATTCGCCGATCTCGCGGTCGAGGGTGAAGCCATTCACGCCGCGGCCCGTCGTCAGCACGAGCATCGTCGAGGGGCCGTAGATGGCGTAACCTGCGCACACCTGTTGTGTTCCAGGTTGCAGGAAGTCCTTTTCGGTTGGCTCCGAAATTCCCTCAGGGCAACGCAGCACCGAAAAAATACTACCCACCGATACATTCACGTCGATGTTGGAAGAGCCATCCAAGGGATCAAACAGCAGGAGGTACTTGCCGCGCGGATACTCGGCCGGGATGGGGTACGGATCGTCCATCTCCTCCGAGAGCATGCCCATGAGTTGGCCACCCCACTCATTGGTGCGCACGAAAATATCATTCGCCAGCACGTCGAGCTTCATCTGCGCTTCGCCCTGAACGTTGGTTGTGCCGGCGGTCCCCAGGGCGTCCGACAAAGCTCCCTTGCCGATGACCCGGGCTATGCGCTTGCAGGCGAGACGCACATCGTTGACCAGGCCGGTAAATCCGCCCGTCGCATGGTTGAAGCGGCGCTGCTCCTCGATGAGGAACCGCGTCAAAGTCTTGGTCGTGAAAATCTTGGTGTAGGCCACGGCCGCACTCCCCCCGTTTTCCGTTTGTTGCTCGACTGGCTATTACTCAGCTGACTTGTCGTTGACGAATACCCGGCTGGCCCGGATATCGGCCGCTGCAATCGTGATCAGGTCCTCTTTGGACAATGGGGCCCCACGCCGCTCGAACAGGCGGCTGGCCTGCCGCAGGCGGGCGCGGTCGAGCGCGTTGCGCACGGAGCGGGCATTGGCAAAATGAGGTTGTTGGATACGCCGCTCGATGTATTCCAACAGGACTGCGTCCGCTTCCGGGTCGAGCCGGTAGTGCATCTGCCCGAGCATCAGGCCTGCGATGGAATGCAACTCCCCGGGCGTGTAGTCGGGAAAATCGATGTGGTGCGCCACCCGGGATGACATGCCCGGATTGCTGCGGAAGAACGTATCCATACGATCCTTGTAGCCGGCGAAAATGACGACCAGGTCCTCGCGCTGGCTTTCCATGACCTGCAGCAGGATCTCGATGGCTTCCTGGCCGTAATCGCGCTCGTTCTCGGGCCTGTAGAGGTAGTACGCCTCATCGATGAACAACACGCCACCCATGGCCCGCTTGAGCACTTCCCTGGTCTTCGGGGCGGTATGCCCGATGTATTGGCCAACGAGATCATCGCGTGTAACCGACACGAGATGGCCTTTGCGGACATAACCCAGCCGGTGGAGAATTTCCGCCATCCGCAGGGCAACCGTGGTCTTGCCCGTGCCCGGATTGCCGGTGAAGCTCATGTGCAGCGAGGGCGCTCCGGCCGATAAGCCGAGCGAGGCTCTGAGCTTGTCAACCAGCAGCAGGGCCGCGATATCGCGAATGCGGCTCTTGACCGGCTCGAGACCAATCAACTCCCGTTCGAGCTCGTCCAACACCTCGCCGATGTGGGACTCGCGGAACGCGGCTTCGAGATCCAGCTGCGGAGCCGGTCCGTTGGGATCAGTTTGGCCGTTGTGGATGGTGTCCATGATGGCAGTCCATCAATATCGCTCGCCCTCTGGGCGTTCGGCAGCGTATGACTTCGTCGTGTATTGCACCTTGCGACCGCCCAGCTCGCGGCGCTCGAGCGCGAAGCCCGGCTCCTTGCTCGGCCGGCTCACAATGAACGACAGGCGCAGGGACTCCCGCCCCAACGAGGAGTCGAACGCATTGATCTTGATGTAGTGTTCGGGAAATGTTTTGCGGCACGACTGCAGCTCACCCATGATGCCGGCAGCGTCACGGATATCGAACATGGGTTGGCCGAACATTTCCCAGTAGGTGTTGCGCGGGTGCGGGTCGTCGGTGTATTCGATCGACACGGCCCAGCCGTTTTGCAGGCAGTACTCGATCTGGCTCGAGACCTGGGCATCCGTCAGGTCGGGCAGAAATGAAAATGCGCCTTGCGTGAGTCTCATGTTGTGTTGCTCCTGGTTCAGGCGGCTGTGGGGGTGGGCACGAAGTCGAGAGTGTCGGTGCTGGTGTAGTTGAAGGTGATCTCGCCCCAGGTGTCCAGGGCCGCCTGCAGCGGTGCACAGCTCTTCGCGGCATTCTGGAGGATTTGCGGACCCTCGTTCCAGATGTCCTTGCCTTCGTTGCGTGCCAGCACCATGGCCTCGAGCGCCACGCGGTTGGCTTGCGCGCCGGCCTGGATGCCCATCGGGTGACCGATGGTGCCGCCGCCGAACTGCAACACGACATCTTCGCCGAGGTAGTGCAACAGTTGGTGCATCTGCCCGGCGTGAATACCGCCGGAGGCGACCGGCATGACACCGGGAAGTCCCGCCCAGTCCTGCTCGAAAAAGACACCCCGCTGCAGGTCGACCGGGTTGCTGTTCTCGCGCAGAATGTTGTAGAAGCCCTGCACGGAGTTTGGATCGCCTTCCAGCTTGCCGACGACCGTGCCGGCGTGAATGTGATCCACGCCCGCGAGGCGCATCCACTTACAGATGACGCGGAATGAGATGCCGTGATTTTTCTGTCGCGTGTACGTCGAGTGCCCGGCGCGATGCAGATGCAGCACCATGTCGTTCCTGCGGGCCCACTTCGACATGGACTGGATCGCGGTGTAGCCGATGACCAGATCGATCATGACAATGACCGAGCCGAGCTCCTTGGCAAACTCGGCACGCTCGTACATGTCTTCCATCGTGCCGGCCGTGACGTTGAGATAATGACCCTTGATCTCACCGGTGGCGGCTTGCGCGCGGTTCACCGCTTCCATGCAGTTGAGAAAGCGGTCGCGCCAGTGCATGAACGCCTGCGAGTTGATGTTCTCGTCGTCCTTGGTGAAATCCAGCCCGCCTTTCAGGGCCTCGTACACTACGCGGCCGTAGTTCTTGCCGGACAGACCCAACTTGGGTTTCACCGTCGCACCCAGCAGCGGGCGGCCGAACTTGTCGAGCCGCTCGCGCTCCACGACGATGCCGGTGGCGGGACCGGCGAATGTTTTCACATAAGCGGTCGGGAAGCGCATGTCTTCCAGCCGCAGCGCCCGCAGGGGCTTGAAACCAAACACGTTGCCGATGATCGAGGCCGTGACGTTGGCGATCGATCCGGGCTCGAACAGATTGATGTCATAAGCGATATAGGCGAAAAACTGGTCCGGCGAGCCCGGCACCGGCTCAACCTTGTAGGCCTTGGCGCGATAGCGATCGCAAGCAGTCAGTCGATCCGTCCAGACAACCGTCCACGTCGCAGTGGATGACTCGCCCGCAACAGCCGCTGCCGCCTCAATCGGATCCACACCCTCCTGCGGAGTGATGCGGAACAGCGCGAGGACGTCGGTATCGCGGGGCACGTAGCCGGAATCCCAGTAGCCCATCTGGGCGTACTTCATTACTCCGGCCTTGTAACGCGCCGCGCCGGACTTTTCTTTTGTGGCTGTCCCGTTGCCGTTGGACAGGCCTTTGCCGTTGTCCAGACTGGTCTGCTGCATGAGAGGTCCCCTTGTGAGCGTGCTTGTGAGGTTGATCGTGGCGCTTGCTTTCTATTAGGTCTAGTTAGATATTGTTCGCCTGATCATAAGCATCCCTTATGGGCCGAATTTTGGGTAAATGACACCGTGAGACATTCCGATGCGTAACGTCACTCTCAGGCAGATGAAGGTGTTCGTGTCCGTGGCCCGGCATCTGTCATTTACGCGGGCGGCGCAGGAGTTGCACCTGACACAGCCGGCCGTCTCACAACAGGTTAAATTGCTGGAGGAGGAAGTCGGGCTGCCGTTGTTTGAGAAGATCGGCCGCAAGGTGCAGCTCGCCCCGGCGGGCGCCGAGCTGCTGCGTTATGCCACTCAGACCATCGAGCTGATGCGCGAGGCCACTGAGGCCCTGGCGGCCATGCGCGGCTTGAAACGTGGGGTTCTCAAGCTCGGAGCGGTGAGTACGGCCAAATATTTTGCCCCGTCCCTGCTGTCCGCATTCACCCCCGCCTATCCCGAAGTCACGATCAAATTCGGCGTCGGCAACCGGGAAGAAATCATCAAGCAGATGGCCGCGAACGAGATCGACCTGGTGATCATGGGGCGCCCGCCCCGTGAGCTGGAAACCATCGCCGAACCCTTCGCGAAACATCCGTTGGTCATCATCGCCGCACCTGATCATCCCCTCGCCTCCCGCAAACGCATGCCACTCAAGCAGCTCAGCAATCTGCAGTTTCTCATCCGGGAAGAAGGCTCCGGCACCCGCGCGTCCATGGAACATGTGTTCCGGGAACGACACGTGCCCTTTCGAGTCTCAATGGAAGTGAGCAGCAATGAAACCATCAAGCAGGCGGTCATGGCTGGAATGGGGATCAGTTTTATCTCGGCGCACACGGTTGGGCTCGAGCTCGCAGCGGGCAAGCTCGTGTGCCTGGACATCGTCGGACTGCCCATCGTGCGCGACTGGTTCGTGATGCATTTGCGCGATAAGCACCTTTCGCCGATTGCTGCGGCGTTCCGCACCTTCCTGTTGGAGCGCGCCGGGCACATCATTCACAAAACCATCGGCGATCTGCCGGGTGCCCGGAGGCAATAGTGAAAGGTTTGTTGCTCGTTGTTTTGAGCCTGTTGAGTGGGCCGGTCTTTGCGGTGGAGCAGTTGAAGCTGGACGGAGTGGAAGCGCGCGTGGAATTGGATGGCGGTCAATTCCGCGGTGGCGCCGAGCCTCTGTTGCAATGGATCAAGCGTTCCGCCGGCATCGTGTCGTCTTACTACGGCCAATTTCCAACACCGTCGCTACGCATCCAGGTTGTGCCGGAAGATGGCGGCGGAGTGCATGGAGGCAAGACCTGGGGATATCACGGTGGCTTCATCCGAATACAGGTAGGACGCGACGTGACCCCGGCACAGCTCATGGACGACTGGGTGTTTGTTCACGAGATGACTCATCTCGCCCTGCCGGATGTGGGCGAAGCTCAAAGTTGGTTTTCGGAAGGCCTGGCGGTCTATGTCGAGGGAATCGCGCGCGAGCAGGCCGGCAACCGCTCCCAGGAGGATGTGTTTGCCGAACAGATGAAACAGATGCCCCGTGGTATGCCGCAGCCTGGTGATGCGGGATTGGATCACACGCATACCTGGGCACGGACCTATTGGGGCGGCGCCATGTTCTGTTTCCTCGTCGATGTTGAGATTCATCGCCGGACGGGGAACCGGTTGGGATTGCAGGATGCGATGCGGGCGGTTGTGAAGGCCAGTGGAGGCCTTGCGGCTGACTGGCCTGTCAGTCGTGTGTTCGCTACCGCTGATGCGGCGACGGGTACGAAAGTGTTTGAAGAATTCTACGCGCGAATGAAGGACAGCCCGGTTTCACCGGACTTGCACGACGTGTGGGCGAAGCTGGGGGTCGTGTCGGATGGGGGCACGGTGACGCTGCGCGACGATGCGCCACTTTCGGATGTCCGTCGCGCGATCATGCAACCTCGGGCGAATAAAACGTAGTCATCACCGCTGTGGCCGCGAGCACGATGCAGATCAGCACGTACTCGATCACTACGGTTCGCTTGAATGCGACCGTATCTCCTTCGGCACACGCGGGGCCGAAGTGCCATTTGTTCAACGATGCCATTGCCATCAGGACGGCGAACCCGGTGACCTTCGCCAGTAGCAACTGACCGTAGGGTTGCCTGAAGGTCGCAAGGCTGGGCAGCAGCAATGCGGTGAGCCCGATGCCGGCCAGCAGGATCAACGGCACGACCCAGGCGGCTGCCATCGAAAAGGCGTCGATCACACGTGCGGTCACTGACGCCTGTTCTCTGCCGGCGGCTAGGTATAGCGGCCATAGGGAGCCTAGCCAGAATGCGATTACCAGTAGGTGTAGGGTTATTAGCACCGCTGCTGCGAGACGGTGGGGGGTGGTGGAGGTGTGGCCTACTAGGGTGAAGGATGTGGTTGATAGGAGCGTGCCTAGCAGGGCTAAGCGGAGTGTTGCGCTGGGGCGGGACGCCGCGGTGGGCGCTGACACGCCGGTGGGCGACGGCGCGGCGATGGCGGCGGCGAACGTTGGCGTCGTGTATTGCGGCGGCCGAGCCGCTGCCCATAGGCCTGCCGCCACCAGCGCCAACCCAAGGACACGCACGCCAAACGCCGCGCCCGTCGGCGATAGCAGTGCCATCTTCTGCATCGCAGGGTCCATGACGCCACTCATCTCGCCCGTCATTCGCGCTGCCTCGAGCACGTGATGTGCCGCCACGAAAACCAACGCCCCCATCGCTAACCTCCAACCGAGTTTGATTACGGCTGGGACGGTGGCGGGCATGAGGCGTCCAAACGCCGCAATGAAGATGGGTATGCCCGCTGCGTTCAGAAGCAGCACGAAGCTCACAGTCCGGAGCGCAACGGACAGCGCGTCCGGGCCATCAGTCATCATCAACTCGTTGAGCCGGGTGCCGACGTCGCTGCTGGCGATGCCCCGACCGTAAAGGTCACCTTGCCTGGCAGCACGTGACCATCGTCACCGACCACTCGCCAACTGAGTACGTATTTTCCCGGTTCCAGCTTCGGCGCCGGAATGGAGATCTCAGCGGACGCTTCGGTGGGCAGCGGTCCAATCTTCTTCGCCGGCTCAGCGTCCTTCTGCAACGACAGGGCGGTCAACTTTGCCGGCTCGCCGAACGTCAGTACGAACTTTGTCGGCGCCGCCTTTACGGTGCTTCCATCGGCGGGATCAGCCTTTACCAATTTCGCATGCGCAAAAGCGAGCGCGCTGCAGCCGATGAGCAGCAGAGCGCAAGCAATTCGAGTGATCTTCATAACAACTCCTGTGATCGAATATCGTTTGACAAATCAAAACCATATGCGCAAACCGGCTGTCAGTTCCAAATCGCTTGCCGCTCCCCCACCCGATCGCACGAGATCCGCAGTTCCACCGAACCGGCGGAGCCAGACGAGGCCTACGTAGGGCGCGAATTCACGGCGGAATTCATATCGCAGCCGGAGGCTGATCTCCATGTCAGAGAGACCTGAGCCGATCTGGTGCGCCGGATCCGAACGCCCATAAAGATTCACTTCCGCAAACGGCTGGAGCACGAGGCGCTGGGTCAGCAGCAGATCATACTGCGCCTTGAAACGTGCAGCCGTCCGCCCCTCATCACTGGCATACACGGTCGCCTCCGTCTGAAACCACTGCGGCGCAAGACCTTGGATTCCGACGGCCGCCCAGGTGCGTGATTGTCCGGGGCCAATGTCCTGGCGGCCCCCGGCTTGTAGGCTCCACCAGGCAGAAATCACTCGATCCCAAAGGATGTCGACGTCTGCGTCACGGATGTTGCTGCCGCTGCCCGATACATACTTTCCTTCAGTCTTGATCCACAGCTTGTCGTAATCGCCGCCGTAGTAACCCTGGGCGTCCCAGTTACCTCGCCCCTCGCCCGCGTCACCGTTTCGCCACTCGAGCTGGTCGAGCATCACTTTGCCGAAACGGGTGGTGTCATCCATTTGCATGGTGTCGGCCATTTCACGGTAAGTCATCGAGTGCTCGGGTTCGGCAAGCACATCCGCTGAAAACGCACACAATAAAACTGTTACGGCTACCGCCCTCATGGGTGAGCACCCTGTTCCACTGCGACCTCGCGAAACATGCCTGCCTCCATGTGATACAGCAGGTGGCAGTGAAATGCCCACCGGCCCAACGCACTGGCGCTCACGCCGTAACTCAGTTGCTGACCGGGCTGCACGATGATCGTGTGCTTACGGACGACGAATTCACCGGCGGGTGATTCCACCTCGCTCCACATTCCGTGCAAGTGGATGGGGTGATTCATCATGCTATCGTTGATCAGCACAATGCGAAGCCGCTCACCGTAGTTGAACCGCAGCGGTTGGCTTTCCGAGAATTTTTGGCCATCGAAGGACCATACGTATCGTTGCATGTGGCCTGTCAGATGCAGGCGTATGTCGCGGCTCGGCTCGCGAGTGTCGATTGGGCCGCCGATTGTGTGTAAATCGGCGTACGTTAAAACACGGCGTCCGTTGTTGCGGAGGCCAACACCGGGGTCGGAAAGACTGGTTTTGGGTTGTTGGGCGACCATGTCGACGTTGGGGCCGAATTTTGGGGGCGGCGACGCGGTGGGGGTGCCGGACATGTCCATGCCGGGCATGTCCATGTGGTCCATCGAGGCCATGCTCATTCCCATGTCCGCCATACTCAACACCGACGGCGGATCCAGCGGCGGGATCTCTGCTTCCATGCCGGCCGCTGGGGCTAACGTACCCCGTGCGTAGCCGGTGCGATCCATCGACTGCGCGAATATCGTGTATGCGCGGTCGTCCTTCGGCTCGACAATGACGTCATAGACCTCCGCGGCGCCGATGCGGAACTCGTCAACGGTCACCGGTTCGACGTCTTGCCCGTCGGCGGCAACTACAGTCATCGCGAGGCCTGGGATCCGTATGTCGAAAAAGCTCATCGACGATCCGTTGATGATCCGCAGTCGCACCCTCTCGCCGCGTCGAAACAAACCGGTCCAATTCGCAGCGGGTGTTACACCGTTCATCAGATATGTGTAAGTGTGACCTGACACATCGAGCAGGTCGGAAGCATTCATCCGCATCTGGCCCCACATTCGGCGATCAGCCACCGTGGCGGACAAACCTTGTTTCCGCACATCGGCGAAGAAATCAGCGGCGGTCCGCCGGTTGTAGTTGAAATAGTCGCTTTGGACTTTGAGTAATCGGTAGATGTGCTCAGGATCGGTGTCCGTCCAATCCGATAACAACACCACATGGTCGCGGTCGGAACGCTGACGCTCACCCGCGCGCGGCTCGATGACGATCGGGCCGTAGAGTCCGACCTGCTCCTGAAACCGCGAGTGGCTGTGGTACCAGTAGGTGCCAGCCTGTGTTACTGGAAAACGATACTCAAATGTTTGCCCTGGGCCGATACCGGGGAAGCTGATGCCGGGCACGCCGTCCATGTTGGCGGGCAGGATCATGCCGTGCCAGTGAATGGAGGTCGGGGCGGGCAAGCGGTTGGTGACCCGAATGGTCACTGTGTCGCCTTGTCGCCAACGTAACAGCGGCGCGGGCAACTGACCGTTGACCACCGTGGCGTGTCGCGACACGCCTGTGAAATTTACCTGGCTTGCGCCGACTTCGAGTCGGAAATCGGTTCCGGAGAGCACGCCGTCGCTGGCGCCGTTGGAGGACCCCGAGCCATCTCCGACGCCGTTGGCGGACCGCGAGCCGTCGATGCCGCCACCCCGAGCACCACCGGTGCCAATTCCCCACGACGCGCCGCCCGCAGACGAAGCCGCCGCGGAGCGTCCTGCCGCAGCACCCCAACCAAGTTGGCGTCCGCCCACCAATACGAGGGCGCCGCCCGCAAGCCCTTGCACGAATCGCCGCCGCGACTCGAACCGAGATCGATACATCGAAAAACCTCCGCGATGCGCATCGTCAGAGACATGCGCAATCGATCGGCCATAGCGGCCGACGCCAAGTAGACCGTTCAATCACAACCCTAATTGCAACCGATCGCACTCGTTGCGATGGATCAGGCAATCGCCGTGGGTGGTGAAGCGATAGGACTATGGGTCAGGCGATGGGAGGTCGAAGAAACTCGTCGATGCGAGGCGCAACGATTTGAGTGTTGGCGAGGGAGGGAATCGCAACAGACGTCGCGATGTTCGCAAGTGCGGGGAGTGAAATCGCCCCCGGCGTATAGACGCAATGACACTGACACGCGCTGGCGTGGCAGCAATCATGGGTGCCCATTGGGGCGTGTTTGCCCCAGGGCGCATGGCCGCTGTGGCCCGAGGAGTTAGTCTCGGAGTGAACCCCGGGGGCGGTGCCGCGAGCAGTCGAATGATTTGGACAGTCTGGTTGCGCTGCCGCGTCGGCCGAAGACGCGGGCACAGAGGTCATTCCGGTGGCGGCGAGCGACGCGGAGGACACGCCAGCGGCGGGTGCGGCGGACGCTCCGGCGACGCCGGCGAGCACACCGTCCACGCGCGTGGTCATGAGCATCGACGCATGCATAGGCGACGCCACCGCCTGAGCAGCTTGCAGTTGCAGCCCAAGCACCAGCTGAAGCACCAGTAACACGAGCAGCACTGCTCTCGAGGAAACGGTTTTGGCGACCATGCGTATCACAGCAGCGAGCTTACACCCGAAACGCCCACTGTCGAATCACTGGCCGCGTTGCCGGCAGCCGAAGGAGTCGCGACACCGAGCAGTCACACTAACCACTCGGCGCCACCGTCGAATCACCGCCACGTTGCCGGCCGCCGCTTCATCGAGCAGCAGCCGATTTGACGCCTGCGCTAGCGGCGCCCGCTCGACCGCCCACCACCAGCGCGCTGCCGCTGACCACCGCCGCCACCAGGCGAGAAGCGACGCGTTGGCTGGCCAGGACGACCATGCCCACCGTTTTGCTGAGGGCGCTGATGCTCAGACCGCGCACGTGTTCCACCGTCGCCGCGATGCGTTGAGTGATCAGCAGCGTGACCTGCAGGCGGCTGGTGTGACGAGTTGCCGTTGGCATCGCCATGCCCACCCGGGGCAGCCGCGTGCTGCGAGTTGCCACTGTTGCCAGCGGGTTGGCCACCCTGCCCGTAGCCGCCGCCATCAGCGCGTGCGCCACCACCGCGAGGTCCCGCTTGTCCCGGTCGGCCACGACCGCCGCCACCTGGCGCGCCACCGCGTCCGCCGCCGCCAGACCCGCCATTGCTGCGGCCACCGCCACCGCCGGGTCGGCCACCGCCGAAGCCACCGCCAGCGTGGTGCCGCGCGCCACCATTGCCACCGCGACGCTCCGAAGGCCGCCGATCAGCCGACTCGCCGTCCCGCGCAGCACCCGGAGGCGCAGCGACAATCTCAAACTGCGGCAACGCCGTTACAGGCAACACCCGCTTGAGCATCCGCTCAATATCCTTGAGCAACGGAGTCTCGTCAGGCGACACGAGCGACACCGCCGAACCGGATCCACCGGCGCGCGCAGTGCGGCCAATACGGTGCACATAGTCCTCGGGGACATTGGGCAACTCGTAATTCACAACATGCGGCAACTCTTTGATGTCGAGGCCGCGCGCGGCCACTTCAGTCGCCACGAGCGCCACAATCTTGTTGGCTTTGAAGTCAGCCAGCGCCCGCACGCGCGCACCCTGACTCTTGTTGCCATGGATGGCGGCCGAACGGATACCCGCGGACTCGAGCTGCTGTGACAACCGGTTGGCACCATGTTTGGTGCGCGTAAACACCAGCACCTGGTGCCAATTCCCATCATCAATCAAATGCGCAAGCAGATGCCGCTTGTGATCCTTGGAAACGCGAAATACCTGTTGGTCGACCCGCTCCGCGGTGGCATTGCGCGCGGCCACTTCGATGCTCACCGGGTTGCGCAGAATCCGGCCCGCCAGCTGGCGGATATCATCCGAGTAAGTAGCGGAGAACATCAGGTTCTGACGTTGCGCCGGCAGGAGCTTCACGACCCGCCGGATGGCAGGAATGAACCCCATGTCCAGCATTCGATCGGCTTCATCGAGTACGAAGCACTCCACGGAGCGCAGATCGAGCTCGCCCTGCTCGGCCAGATCGAGCAGCCGACCAGGCGTGGCGACGAGCAGATCGCAGCCCTTGTACAGGGCATCGATCTGCGGATTGATGCTGACACCACCAAACACAACAACCGTGCGCAGGCCGACATATCTGCCGTAGGTCCGCGCGCTCTCGGCCACCTGTGCGGCGAGCTCGCGAGTCGGAGTGAGAACCAGGGCGCGGGGTGCACGGCCACCGGGTCCACCCAGCTTCTGCAGAATGGGCAGCACGAATGCTGCAGTTTTACCGGTACCCGTCTGGGCGCCGGCCAGCACATCACCGCCCGCGAGTACCGCGGGAATGGCTTGTGCCTGAATGGGGGTAGGAACGCTGTAGCCCTTTTCGTCTACAGCACGCAGCAGCTCGGGCTTCAGCCCGAGATCGGCAAATGACATCGAAAAACCTCTCAGTGAACTCGCACGCGGCGCTACGCGCCGCAGCGGTCAGTTGCGAGGAAATTTGGTTGGATTTTGGGCTCCATCCGCTTGGGGAGGAACGCCTTGGCCCGTTGAACGAGGCGCTGACCGCGCGCCCTTGGTAGGTGCGGACACTTTACAGACTTTGCAATGCCACGTCCAATGAGCTGCAATCTGCAGCATGTCACTGATCACACTTCTCGATTCACATCTCGCCTACGGCGACCGCCCGCTCCTCGATGGTGCACAACTGTCTGTTCGTGCGGGTGAGCGCGTCGGCCTCATCGGCCGCAACGGCACAGGAAAGTCTACGCTTTTGCGCGTCATCGCCGGACTCGCTCAACTCGACGACGGCGAACTGCAGTGCCGCGACAGCATGCGAATCACGTTCGTGGAGCAGGAGCCGTTGCTGCCCGACAGCCCGACTCTCCGCGAGAGCTTATTGGAACGTGCGGCACTCGAGCCCAACGCGGCCCATCTGCATGCTGACGAGCGCGAGCGCTGGCGAATGGAAGCGCGACTAACGGAATTCATGCAGCGCTTTGGCCTGGATCCCGAGCGCGCTCCAGCGACGAGCTCAGGTGGCGAACGCAAGCGTGCGGCGCTCGCGCTTGCACTCACTTTGCAACCCGACCTGCTGCTGCTCGACGAGCCGACCAACCATCTCGACATCGAGGGGATCGAGCGTCTCGAGGACCTGCTGCTCAAAGTCCCCGCCTCCATCGTGATCACTCACGACCGTGCGTTTCTCGATCGGATCACGACTCGCATCGTGGAGCTGGACCGCGGGATTTTACGGTCGTACCCGGGAAATTTTGCGGCGTATGAGGAGCGGAAGGAACAGGAGGTTGCCTCGGAGGACGTGGCTCGCAGGCGGTTTGAGAAATTCTGGGCCCAGGAGGAGGTCTGGATCCGCAAAGGGGTGGAGGCGCGGCGCACCCGCAACGAGGGCCGCGTCAAGCGACTCGAAAGCCTCCGTGTACAGCGTACGGAGCGTCTCGATCGCCTCGGCAATGTGAAGCTCAGTCTCGATGCCGGCGAGCGCTCAGGTCAGTTGGTGGCAGAGCTGAAGGATGTGGACAAGAGCTTCGGCGGCCGCAAGATCATCGATGGGCTGTCGATGCGCCTGATGCGGGGAGATCGGGTGGGCCTCATTGGTCCGAACGGCGCGGGCAAGTCGACTCTGATCAACATCCTGTTGGGTACGCTCGAGCCGGACGCGGGATCGGTACGGCTCGGCACCAACCTGCAGGTCGCGTACTTTGACCAACTGCGTGTGCAACTCGACCCTGAGGCGACGGTCGCTGAAACGATCAGCCCGGGGTCCGATTGGGTGGAGATCGGCACCGAGCGCAAGCACATCACGAGTTACCTCACCGATTTCCTGTTCCCCTCGCAGAGGGCCAAATCCCCCGTGAAGATGTTGTCCGGCGGCGAGCGCAACCGCCTGCTCCTCGCCCGGTTGTTTGCACGGCCGGCGAATCTCGTCGTCCTGGACGAGCCCACCAACGACCTCGATATCGAATCCCTGGAGCTCCTGGAGCAGAAACTGCAGGAGTACTCAGGCACCCTTCTGCTGGTCAGTCACGATCGCCGGTTCCTGGACAACGTCGTGACTCAGACGCTGGCCGCTGAAGGGGGCGGCGCTTGGTACGAGTATGTAGGTGGGTACAGCGACTGGCTGCGGCAACGCAGGCAGCCCTCGTCGGCAGAAACCAAGCGCGCTGGGGCACCGGCAGCAGTGCCGAAGGAGAAGCCGCGGGGCAAGCTCAGCTTTAAGGATCAGCGCGAGCTTGCCGCGTTGCCCGATGAGATCGAGGCACTGGAGCGCGAGCAATCCGAGCTGAACATCCTCATGAGCTCCCCTGACTACCATCGGCGCGGTCCACAGCAGATCCGCGACGATCGACTCAGAAGCGAGGCCATTGACGCCCTGCTCCTCACCAAGTTCGCCCGCTGGGAGAGCTTGGAAGAAGCTCGCAAATAATCACAATTGTCGCTCAATAATTCAGCGCTCCAGGAGTCGATTCTCAGGCCCCGGCGCGCCTAAGATACGGCTTCCGGAATGACGATGGCCGACAGGATGCTCATGCTGAACATAAGGCGCTGGACTCCAGGGATTGGCTGCCTGCTGGCCGCGACGCTGGGACTCGTGGGCTGCGCGCCCAAAACCAATGTCTCAGCCACCGGAAACGTGCCTGCCGCGTACTCCCACGTTTACATGTCCGTGCAGGAAATCTGGTTCAACACCAGTGCCACGGCGGGCCCTGACGACACGACGTGGGCAAAGTATCCCCTGACGACGCCGACCACCGTCGACCTGGCTACCTCGGTCGAAGGCACGCTGAATTCCATTACCACCGGCCTGGCAGTTCCCGTCGGAACGTACGCGCAGATCAGGCTCATACCGGTTGATGCCTCAGCCACACTCCTCAGCTCGGCGTCGGCCCTGGGTGCGACCTACAACTCGGAAGTCGACTACACCGATAGCGCCGGCACCCTGCACCAATTGCCGCTGGAGCTTCTGAACCCTGACAAGGGCATCGGCGTCGCAACCACCGTGCAGGTGAAGGGCGATACGACCAACGTTTTCTCGTCCACCTCCAGTACCAGTACCAGTACCAGTACGGACACGAGCACCAGCAACACGAATACGACGCCTACGATCGATCCGGTGACGGGTCTTCCGACGACCGACACGTCGACCCAGACCACTCCAACGACGACTAACACCAGCACGGGCACCACTCCCGCCGCGACATTCAAGCTTGCAATAAACGTGGATGGGGCTAAAGACCTCGTTCCGTTTACGTACAACGCTTTGCCCGGCACCGCCAATGCCGTAAGCGGGATGCTTTTGAATCCGCATACCGTCGCCTACGACCAATCCGAAGTTGGAGCAATCTCCGGCACGTTGGACGTTACGAATTTGACGGGCGTTTCGAGTACGAGCACGAGTTCGTACCTCAACATCCAGGTAACAGCCGAATCGCTCAGCGCAGATGGCACGCGGCACATTGCCGTTAACAGCGCTCCGGTGACCACTGGCGGCACTTTCACGGTGTATCCGCTCTCCACGAGCTCATCTTCTCCAACGAGCTATGATCTCGTGATACACGGCCCAGGAATTGCAACCGTTGTTGTAAAAGACGTGACGGTAAACGTCGGGGATCCCTCTTCCACCACGCCTGTGAACATCGGCACGATCACGCCCCGGGCGGCGACGTCCTTCACCGTCAATCTCAACGCCTCTACACCGTTACCGGCCGGCGCACTCGTGGGGTTTTACCAGACGCTCCCTGGCTCGGGCGAAGTCCCCTACCTGATCGATGCACAGCCAATCGATCCGTTCAGCCGAACATTTAATGCGGACCAGGCCGAGTCCACCGCCAGTCTCGACTACGGGACCTTCGCGTCGGGCGCAAACGTAACGCTGACTTCTGCCGACCCGACCGAAGGCGCCTCTACTTACCGGTTAGCCGGCACGGCCCCTCTTTTCACGGATGGCGTGCTCACGACCACCGTAAAGGCACCTTCAGCAAGCACGACGACAGCCACAATTGTCGCGGTGCCCACACTCACGGCAGCCTCGGGGGCGGCTCTGAATTCGACGACGTTTACAATTGGTAAAAGTTCGAACACGAAGTACAACATGGGCAATCTCATCATCAGCCACGACGGTGCCATCGTGGCGACTGCCCGCATTGATTCCCTGCTGACTCAGAGCGCGACCGGTAACGTGACGATTTCAGGCATTCCCGGCGGCAGCTCATCCGGCCAGTTTGCTGACGGGCTCTACTACGTGTCAGTGCGTGCCTGGAATTCGGCCAGTCCCGCGACCACCCTGAATCGGGAGATCTATCCGACTCCCCTGGACCTCCGCACCGGCAACCTGAGCACCTACTCCCTCACGGTCAACTGAGGCCACGATGGGGGCGCAGCCGGCGCCCGCATTTAATATAATCCCGCCGAACCGATGGGCGAATAAGACATCTAACCGACCGATTCCGGGCAATATGCGCCCCCCGGACCCCGGGCCTTACTCTGAAGGGAGACCTATTGATGACAGTTCCATCCGGTCGCGCCAGATTCGGCGCGCGCTCGGTATTGCGCGCCGTGTTCGTTGGCGCCGCCGCGATCCTCGGCCTGTTCGGCTGCGGCAATAACCAGTTCATAAACGGCACGCCCATCATCACGTTTTCGGTCACCCCAGGCCCGTTTACGGCCTACCTCGTCGAGATCGACCAGGTCATGCTGACCCGGAGCGACAACACGCCGGTATACCCGCTGCTGCAGCCCCAGCTCGTCGACTTCACCAAGCTGGCCGATATGCCTGAGGTGTTCGGGGCCCCCGCCATTCTGGAGGGCACCTACACATCGGCGGCCATCACCGTGAACTACGGCGCCAGCCTCTACCAGAATATCGCCCAGATCTACATCAATTCGAATGGCCAGTCCGTTCCCGTAACGCCAGTCGACTCCACCGGCGCTGCCGCCGGCTCGGTAACCTACACCGTGAAGTTCGACCCGAACCACCCATTGGTGATCAAACGCGGCGTGTCCGTGCCACTCGACTTCAATTTTGACTTGAGTGCGGCGTCCCAATTCAACGGGACCACCGCGATGACGGTGCATCCGTACATTACTGCGAGCACCCAGCCGCAATACCGGACACCATTGCGCGCGCGCGGCGTCTACGTGACGACCGACACCACTAACAATAACAACTTCACGATGAACGCACGGTCGTTCTTCGACACGCAGGGCAGCCCCGTCGGCGCCATCGAAGTGCAGACCAACGACAATACGACTTACAACGTAAACGGTGTGCCGTACAAGGGCGCGGCCGGCCTCGCCGCAGTGAATGGATTGCAGATCAACACGATCATCGAGGCGTTTGGCACCTATGGCGATCTGAACAACATCAAGCCGAATCTCATAGCGACCGACGTCTATGCGGGTGTGGCGGTGGAAAACGTACTCACCGACCGCATCACCGGAACAATCGCATCACACAACGGCAACACGCTGCACATCCGCGGCGCGGAAGTCGAGGCTCGCAACGGCGTCATACCGATTGGCGTGGCGGTCTCCTTTCTGAACGACCTTTCCCTGACCATTGGCAGCACGACCCTCGTCACGGTCGATGGCCATCCGGAGCTGGGGGCCGTTTCGAACCAGTACCTGTCCATCGGGCAGCAGGTCGACATCGAGGCCCTGCTCGTTGTCGATGCCAACAACACCGCGATACTGGATGCCAACGGCAATCCGCAGTGGGATGCAACCAGCGGGCTGATTCGCCTGACACCCACCACCGGCTGGGCAACCCTCAATGCAGCTCCTACGGGCAGCAGCCTCACCGCCAATCTGGTCACGCTGGGAGGTGCACAGCCCGCGGCACTGACCTTCACGGGAACGGGGTCCGCCACCGGCGCGGATGCCGATCCCACACAATATGCGATCGACACGACGGGCGTAGATACGAGCACAATTGCGGCGGCTCCGCTGTTCCGATTCGATGGATTGGTCACCCAGTTCGGGACCGCGCCGCCGGATTTCAGCGCCGCGAAGGTGACCCCCGTGGCGGCGACCGATCAGATCATGACGGTCGAGTGGACCGGCAACGGGACGACGACCCCCTTCGCGAGCAAGGATGCCAACGGACTCGTGGTGAATATCAGCGGCGGCAATCTCGGGCCTACCCATCTGGTGCAAGGCGGTCCGCTGACTGTTGCAATCGCTGAGACGACGACCGATCTGGCCACCTTGCCCAGCAACCCGACGATCGTATCGGATTCCACTCTCTATAGTCAGTTTGCCGTCGGCAATCCGACTTCCACGACGGGCCTGTCCATCTTCCACGACTACGCGAGCCTGCTCACCAACCTGAACACCGCGCTGAACGGCACCAACACCATTCAGAAGCTGGTGGCGGTAGGCAAGTACGACCCGGCAAGCAACACGTTCACGGCCTACCGGATCGACATGCTGCAGTTGCCCTGATTCAGTTGCCCCGGTCGGAGCTCTGCAGCAGCTCCTGCAGATACTGCTTCCACAGCACAGCGATCGTATGCGACCCGTGACCGCGGGTCTGACCGCTGAAGGGAATGACCACCGCTTTGCCGTGCGGCACGCGGTGGATCTCTTTTTCCAGGATACCGAGCTCAGGCGGGTTGACCAGGTCATCCGCTGAGTTCACCGCATACAGCGGCGCACGGATCTTCTCGAGGCCTGGACCCGGGTCATAGTCGTAGGAGGACTCGACCTGGTACAGGATGTCGTTTACATCATCGAGCGGCGCGTTTTTAGCTACGTAGTCGTCAATAGCCTGGTCCGCCTTGGCAAGCGTTGGAGCTTCTTTCTGGCGCAGGGCCGGATTGCTCCCAACCAACCACGTCATCTCGAGCGCCGTGCGCAATGCCGGCGGTTGCGCGGTGTATTCGCCGCCCTTCCAAGCCGGATCGTTACGAATTGCGTCACTCACGAGCCGGCGCCAGACGCGATTGCGACCTGAAACCTGCGTCGGTAGACAAGCCAGCGGCATGAGTGCATCCATGAACTCGGAATGTTGCTCACCCCACAGCCAGGTATGCATGCAACCCATGGAAGTTCCCATGATGAGCCGCGCGTGTTTCACACCCAGGCCGTCGGTCAACAGGCGATATTCCGTCTCCACCATGTCGTTGTAGCCGTAACGCGGGAATCGCGCGTGCAGTCCGTCACTGGGCTTGCTGGATTTTCCGTGTCCGAGTGCATCCGGCAACACGATGAAGTAGCGCGTGGCATCCAACAACTGCCCGGGACCAAACAACTCACCGGAAAATTCCGGTCGGATGAGACTTCCACCCGTGCCGCCGGTGCCGTGGACTATCAGGACCGCATTGCGAACCACGCCGTGCGAATCCCGCTTGGGCTCGCCGAAGGCGTGATAGTGGATGCGCACCTCGGGCAGTGTCTCCCCCGAGGAGAACTTGAAATTGTGGATGACGAAGTCGCCTTCCCGGGGTGCGGGAGCTTCCGCGCCCACAGCAAACTGACTGGTCAACACGAGGCCGGCCAACACAAATCCACGCATGGAATTCTCCAACCCGAGACTAAGCGAGTACGCGACGTACCGTGTCTATTAAAGCCGCGATGCGGAAGGGTTTTCGCAGGAACGCCGTGTAACCATCGAAGCGTTCCCGCACGACGGTCTCGCCGACGGCACTCATCATGATGATGGGAATGTTCTTGAACGCAGGATCAGCCTGCATGGCGCGGCCGAGGCCTGCGCCATCGAGCAGCGGCATCATGAAGTCGATGACGGCCAGGTCCACCTGCCCTTCGGCGAGCTTCTCCAGACCATGGCGGCCATTGGCCGCACTCAATACGCGGTAGCCCTCGTCTTCCAGCGCCGTTGCGACGACTTCGATGGCTCCCAACTCATCATCGACAACGAGAATGGTTTGCACGGCTCGAGTTCCGTCAGCGCGTCAGACTTCGGAACTGCCGGAAGGAGGATTGGCCGCAGCACTTGCAGGCTCGCGGGCGACGCCGGTGGTGACACCCTCGACGCCTGAAAATGCCTCTCCCACCTGCACGCCATGGTCGGTGATGTAAAACTCCCGCAGGCTCGGATCGTGGCCGCTGTCCCTGACCTTGTGAACCGAAACGAACCGACTGAGGCTCGAGCCGCGCTCCACGAAGCGCATGAACACCATGTTTTCCAGCAGCGCCGACAACCCCGTCGAGGGAACCTTGACGACGGGACCGGTGATCTCAGCTACCTCCATGGTGAAGACCGTGGTGGCGCCCAAAGCGCGCAGCTCATTCGTCAGACACGAGAAGAACCGGCTCACCCGCTGGGGTGAGGTGGCAGATTCCAGAAATCCACCCAGGCCGTCGATGAACAGTCGTTTGACCCTGCGCTTGCGCACGGCGCCGACCAGCCGATGAGCCAGCTCATCGAGCACGCTCTCGCGTTGTGGCTGCCACAGGAGCTCGACATCGCCGCGCTCAACCGCGTCGCCCATGTGCAGACCCAGGTGCTTCGCCTTCAGACACAGACGCGCCGGCGTCTCGAAGAAGCCAAACATCAGCCCCGGTTCGGCGGCGCTCGAGTTGGATAGAAAGTGCAGCCCGAACGTGGTCTTGCCAATGCCGCTGGGACCTATCAGGCCGGTCGTGGTGCCCTCCGGCAAGCCGCCCAGCAACATCTTGTCGATCCCGGGGATTCCTACAGAAATCTTCACATCGCTGAGCACGTCCGGCTGGCTCGCCGAGGCGAACACGGCCTCCACCCGTGGGAAAAACTTCACACCTTCGTCGGTGATGCGGAAAGAATGGCGCCCGCGCAGGAAGCCGCTGCCCCGGAACTTGCGCACAATCAGGCTGCGCTCGGTACGGAATTCAAACAGCTGATCTTCCAACTCGAACACACCGTCCACCATGGTGTGCTCGGCGCTGACCTGGCGCAGCAGGCCGCTGGTCAACAACAGGACAGTGCAGCCGCTGGCAGAGGCATGCGCCTGCAGCTCATTGATGAACTTCTTGAATTCGCGGTCGGAGGGAGCCGACTCCTGGGCCGCCACCAACCCATCGACCACCAACAGATCGGCCCGCTGCCCCTTGATCTCCCGGCGCAGCACATCGATGAGCCCTTTCAGCCCGTCGCCCTCGAGCGTGTGAAAGGCACTCACGTAATAGAGTGACTCGGGAATGACCGACTCGTTGAAGAACGCCATGGGGCGCAGATGCTGCAGCAGCCGCGTGTGCATCTCTGCCAGCAGCGTCACATATGCCGCACGACCACCACTCGAGGCGTGCCTGAAGCAGATTTCGTTGGCCAGCACCGTCTTGCCGGCTCCGGGTGAGCCTTGCAGGATGTAGACACCCCCTTCGAGAAACCCGCCGCGCAGGATGTCGTCGAGACCGCTGATGCCGCTTGGCAGGCGCGCCAGCGCCGGTACCGGATCGTCAGGCTTGGTCATGGCGTTCACTCGTGATGGAGCCGGCATCCACCGGCAGGACGATCGTAAACGTCGAGCCCTTCGCGGGCTCACTGTGAACCTGGATGGTACCGCCGTGTGATTCAACCAAACCCCGCACCAGCCACAATCCCACACCTGCACCGGCCGGATGACCCGGCTGGGCTGACAATCGTTCGAAGCGACCAAAGATGCGCTCCTGGTCGATCTGCGCAATTCCGATGCCGCGGTCGCGAACTTCAAACTTCACGCTGCTGTCCTGTTTGCTTTCCAACGACACATCGATGGACGCGCCGGCGCCAAACTTGATGGCATTCGAGATGAGATTGGAGACGATCTGCTCGAGGCCGAGCCGGTCCCAGCGGCCACACAGCGTGGCCGGAATCCGCATGGTCAGTGATGAGCGATTGAACACCGCCTCGGGTGAATACGATTCCACGACCTCGCGGACCACTTCCGCAAAGTCGACCGATTCGACCTGGGGGCGCATCCGGGTGGCATTCATCCGGCCCACATCGAGCAGCAGGGACGCGCGTTTAACATATCGATCCACAATGTGCTGGACCCGCTCGAGGCGGCGAGCAAGCGGACTGGCACCCTGCTGGCGGGCGAGTTGCAGGGCGGCCGACACCTGCAGCAGGAGGGAGTGCATGGGGTTGCGCAGCTCATGGGCCGCGATAGAGAGGAATTCGTCGCGTGCCTGGAGCAGTTGCTCCAACTCCGAGATCCGCGCGCGCAGTCGGGCCTCGTTGTCGGGGAGACTGCTCTGCAAGCGAGTGTCTCCGCTCAAATCCAACTACCCCCCGAAAAATGGATGATGACGTCCCGTCGCGTGGTACGCAGGGGGCCGATCTTACACAATTTTTCCCGCGATGCGATGCAGGCGGGGAGCTGGAGGATAGTCGTGGCATCCGCGGACCTGGAACGGTCCGCGGATGCCCTCAAACAGGCTCGAAAAGCCTTTAATCAGGCCTTCAGAACACCCTTGGCCTTGGCAGTATGGGTCGCGATGGCGTCCATCAGCGGCGGGCTGAGGCAATCGTAAGGTTCGAGCTTCAGCTCCTTCAGGCGAGCCCGGACCTCGCCCATCCCCTCGGGCTTGAAGCCTGACTCGATGATCGACGACACGAATGCGGCGAATGTGGGAGCAGACCAGCCGCTCTCCTTCGACAGCTCCGTGTGCACGAAGTCGAGACCATAGAACGGGTGGTTCTTGTTCTCGATGCGGCCGTACATGTGCACGCCGCAACCCGTACAAGCGTGACGCTGAATGGCAGCCGCTGAATCGACGACCTTCAGCTTCTGCTCGTTGGCGGTGACCTTCACGTTGTCCTTGCCGATTACTGAGATCTGCGCGAACACGGCGCCGTCCGGCTTCCAGCACTTCGAGCAACCACAGACGTGATTGTGCGCGACGTCGCCCCCGAGGCTGACGGTCACAGCCTGGGATGTGCACTTGCATGTGAGCGTGCCGCCGGAAATCCCGGTGCCCGGCTTGACCCCGTTGTCGACGGCAGGATGAATTTTAACAGCCATGATTTTTTCCTTTAACGGTGAATGATTCGAGGAGATCGTCCGTAACCGGTGCCCCTCAAAGGATTGGACTCTCGCCTTGAATATGAAATTGGGATCCTTGAATGTGACCCTTAGAAAGTGACGACTGTGCGGATCGACTCGCCCTTGTGCATCAGGTCGAACGCATCGTTGATCTTCTCGATCGGCATCACGTGAGTGATCAGATCGTCAATGTTGATCTTCTTGTCCATGTACCAGTCGACGATGCCCGGCACTTCGGTGCGGCCACGAACGCCGCCGAAGGCCGTGCCCCGCCAGTTGCGGCCGGTAACCAGTTGGAACGGACGGGTGGAGATTTCCTTGCCCGCCCCTGCAACTCCAACAACCACTGACGTGCCCCAGCCGCGGTGGCAGCACTCGAGGGCCTGACGCATCAGGTCCACGTTGCCAACACACTCGAAGCTGTAGTCGGCGCCGCCGTCGGTCAGCTCGACCAGATGCGGCACGAGGTCGCCTTTGATTTCCTTCGGATTCACGAAGTGGGTCATGCCGAACTTCTCGGCGATCCCCTTACGCTTGGCGTTGATGTCCACGCCGATGATCTTGTTGGCGCCGACCATCTTGGCGCCCTGGATGACGTTCAAGCCGATGCCGCCGAGGCCGAATACAACAACGTTCGCGCCCGGCTCAACCTTGGCGGTCTTGATCACGGCGCCAATGCCGGTGGTCACGCCGCAGCCGATGTAACACACCTTCTCAAACGGCGCGTCCTCGCGGATCTTCGCCAGCGCAATCTCGGGCAGAACCGTGAATTCAGAGAAAGTGGAGCAACCCATATAATGGTGCACCTTCTCCTTACCAATGGAGAAGCGGCTGGTGCCGTCCGGCATCACGCCCTTGCCCTGGGTCGCGCGGATGGAGGTGCACAGGTTGGTCTTGTGCGACATGCAGGACTTGCACTGCCGGCATTCCGGTGTGTACAGCGGGATGACGTGATCGCCCTTCTTGAGGCTCGTCACTCCCGGACCCACATCAACAACCACGCCCGCACCCTCGTGTCCGAGGATGACCGGGAAGAGCCCTTCCGGGTCCGAGCCCGAGCGGGTGAATTCATCGGTGTGGCAGACGCCGCTGGCTTTGATCTGAATCAAGACTTCGCCAGCCTTCGGGCCATCGAGATCCAGGGTCACGATCTCCAAGGGCTTGCCCGCGGCATATGCAATTGCGGCTTTGGTTTTCATAGCTAGTGGATTTCCAAATTAACGGGTGCGGCATGGGCGCCGGACGGTGCGCGCAGTCTGCGCGCATCGGCTCGGCGAGTCCAACGGGGGAATCTATACATGTGGGCTGCAGGAGCAATTAAAAGCCTGTTTGCAGCGCCCCGCGGAGGGTCAGTGTTCCAAAAGAGACCACTGATCAGGGGCGGTGTATCGATTCCGATGCTGGTCGGGCACGTTGTGCCGTGCACGTGGCATACTGACTCTCAGGAGGTGAGCGCAATTGCGAACACCCGGAGCTCCGCCAGACAGTGAGGGGGAGGCAATGCTCCAGCCGATTGGTAGTCATACCCGTTACATTCAGTCAGTTCTGAAAGGCACGTCCCGCGAAGACAGCGCGGCGACTCCGGACTACGTCAAACGATCGTGGGTCCGGTGCCTCAGTCAGTACCGTCTCGACCCGCAGTCGCAGCGCGAGCCGTTCGTGTTGCCACGCGAGGAGCGGCTCGCCCGCAAGGAGCTCAACCTCGAGCTGGTCTCTTTTGCAGATGCGGAAATGGCGCATCTGTATCACCAGCTCGCCGGCTCGGGATACTCCATCATCCTGACCGACCACGATGGCGTGCTGCTGGATTATTACGGCGATCTGAGCTTTCGCAACGCAGCATTCCGCACCGGACTGGTGCTGGGTGCCGTGTGGAGCGAGGAGCATGGCGGCACGAATGGAATGGGCACCTGCCTGTTCGAGCGCGCGCCCCTGATCATTCACCGCGATCAGCACTTCTTCTCGCGCAATACCGGCTTGACCTGTTGTGCCGCCCCGATCTTCGACTACCGCGGCGAGCTGGTAGCGGTGCTGGACGCCTCGGGCGAATCCGACCGGGCCCAACAACACACCCTGGTGCTGGTGAACATGTCAGCCCAGATGATTGAGAACCGGCTGTTCCTCAATCGATTCCGCGATGCGTTTGTGGTTCGCTTCCACAGCCGGCCCGAGCTGGTCGGCACCTGGGGCGAAGGCATCATTGCCCTGGATGCGGCCGGCGCCATCGCCGCACTGGATCGCAACGCCCTCTTCCAGTTGGGCTGCAAGGGCGCCAGTGAGTTGCTCGGCGCGCCGCTGGAGCGGGTTTTCAACATCTCGCTGCCGGCCCTCTTGGGCCGCAGCCAGAAGAAATCCTTCCACGCCCTGCCGATCTACGAGACGCGCCACGGCGGCCGGTTCTTTGCCGTAGCTCAAGCGCCGCACTCCAAGCGCCAGCAGGCGGGTAAACAACAACTGACACCGGATGAAGAGCGCGCCGCGCCCTCCATCAGCCGCAGTGTGCTGGATGAGCTCGACCTCGGCGATCCAGCCATGGGACGCAACATCCAGGCGGCCAAGCGCCTCGAGTCACGCGACATCCCGCTGTTGCTCGTGGGTGAGTCGGGTACGGGCAAGGAGTTTTTCGCGCGCGCTTTGCACTCGGCGAGTGAACGCGCTGACAAGCCGTTCATGGCTGTCAACTGCGGCTCGCTGCCCGAGATGCTCATGCAGAATGAGCTGTTCGGACGCGGCGGCAGCGCGGGCACGGGCGAACCCGATCGGGGCCGAATCGTCCAGGCCAACGGCGGAATGCTGTTTCTGGATGATGTTGGCGATCTGCCGCTGGAGTTGCAGTCGCAACTGTTGCACGTGATCGAAGAGCGGGAAGTCATGCCGCACGGCTGCGACTCGCCCATCAAGGTCGACGTGCGCCTGGTGTGTGCGATCCGCGGCAGTCTGCAGGAAAAGGTGCGGCGCGGAGAATTCCGTGAGGACCTGTTCTACCGCTTGCAAGGGTTGGTATTGCCCCTGCCGCCCCTGCGGGAGCGCCAGGACAAGGCCGCCCTCATTCGCCACATATTTGCGCAGGAAGTGGCCGCGACTCCGTCGGTCACGTTGAGTGAGGACCTGGTTGAGGCGCTGTGCGCTCATTCCTGGCCAGGCAACATCCGGCAGCTGCGCAACGTGTTGCGCGGAATGATCGCAATGCGCACCAGCGACCGGCTGGATATCGGCAACCTTCCGTCCGATTACGGAATCGGACTGCCCGTTGCCGACACACAGTCCCGCGAGGCTTCACCGGAAACACAGTCACTCAACCCGCTGGAAAAGGCCGAGCGTGCTGCGTTGCTGCGTGAGATTGACCTGCATCACGGCAATATCAGCCGCGTGGCTTCCAAGCTCAGCATCGGCCGCAACACCCTGTACCGGAAGATGCGGCGCTTGGGTATCGCGTTCCCGGCGCGCCAGTCAGCGCGCCGCTAGTAGTCGTGGTGGGCTAGGTAAAAGTAGACGTACGCGGTAATAAACAGGACACACACGCCGCAGGCGATGAACGTCGCGCACGCTGCAGCAAGCAGAACAAAAATGCTCGGCGTTCCCGCAGTGGCGGCACCCCCTCCGAGGGCGTCGAAGTAGGAAGTCAACAGGACTGCAATGCTGCAACTGGCAGCCCACCTCAACATGCAGACCGGCAGGTGACCCCGCATCCGGCGGTTGTGTCGATACGCCGCCATCCGCTCCTCGAAGGAGCCGCGGCTCACGTCCTTCATGAGACGGAAGGGTGAGAAAAATCTGAACAAGACCTGTAACACGTCGGTACTCGCGGATTGAATACTCAAATAGACGTGCGGGATCCGCACATGTTCCTCGTCACTGTGCCCGAGAATTTGACTATAAACCGGACCGGGCGCGCACTTTTTATCGCGCGCAGCCGCGCCTCAGCCGCATACGCGCGGCGCTTGCCCTATTTCGGTGCCAGGCGAGAATACGAACCTGAGTGACAACAGCCCCTGGAGACGAGCATGGCCGACACCATTTTTGGGAAAATCATCGCGGGCCAGATCCCGTGTCACAAGGTGTACGAGGACGACCGGGTGCTCGCCTTCCTGGACATAAATCCACTGACCCGGGGACACACGCTGGTGATTCCCAAGGAGCCGGCGGAGACCCTCGACAAGCTGTCGGACGAGTCGGCGGCGGCGCTGGGACGGGTGCTCCCGAGAATCTGCCGCGCCGTGATCGCGGCCACCGGCGTGTCCCAATACAACGTCCTGGAGAACAATGGCGCGGGGGCGCACCAGGCCGTCTTCCATGTTCACTTCCACATCATTCCGCGACCCGGCTCACACGAAGGTCTCGGCCTGAGCTGGGCGGCCCGCTCGCTCGACCCGCAAGAGGCTTCCGAGTTGGTAAAGTTGATCACGAGCGCGTTGCAAAAAACGCCCTGACGTGTCGTTTTTACGCGGCGGCCGGCCACCTTCCGCGGAACTCTAACTCCGACTCGACCGTAAGAGGCCAACGTTGTCTTCAGGTCTGCATCTTGCTGAAGTACTCTTTGCAGTGATGCAACATTCGCACAACACTGGCGCGTCTGTCCGTGCCATCGCCAAATCGCCGACAGGCATCCAGGGGCTCGACGAAATCACGAATGGGGGACTGCCCACGGGGCGCCCTACCCTGATTTGCGGCGGCGCCGGATCCGGTAAGACGCTGCTCGCGACCAGCTTCCTCGTCAACGGTGCGAAGCAGTTTGGCGAGGCCGGCGTCCTCATGACATTCGAGGAGAACAGTGAGGAAATTGCCAGCGATGTTGCTTCGCTCGGCTTCGACCTCCCCGGGCTGGTGGAGGAAGGCAAACTCTTTGTCGATTACGTGCGTATCGAGCGCAGCGAGATCGAAGAGACCGGCGAGTACGATCTCGAAGGCCTGTTCGTCCGGCTGGAGCATGCCATTCGCGCAACCGGTGCCAAGCGCGTCGTGCTCGACACCATCGAGTCGCTGTTCTCCGGCCTGGGCAACGCCAATATCCTGCGTGCCGAGTTGCGTCGCCTGTTTCGCTGGTTGAAGGACAAAGGTCTGACAGCCGTCATCACCGCTGAGCGGGGTGAAGGCACTCTGACGCGCCAGGGGCTGGAGGAATACGTCTCTGATGCGGTGATTCTGCTCGACCACCGGGTCACCGAGCAGGTCTCCACGCGGCGCCTGCGGGTGGTGAAATATCGCGGCTCCCATCACGGCACCAACGAGTACCCGTTTCTGATCGACCGGTACGGGCTGAGCGTGTTGCCGGTGACCTCGCTCGGACTGACTCACGAAGCATCCGTCGAACGCCTGTCCAGCGGGGTACGGGAATTGGATCAGATGCTCGGGGGCCAAGGCTATTTCCGCGGCAGCACGGTGTTGGTATCCGGCACGGCGGGCACCGGCAAAACGAGCCTCGCCGCCCATTTCGCCGATGCCGCCTGCCGCCGCGGCGAGCATGTTCTGTATTTCCTTTTCGAGGAGTCCCCGCACCAGCTCATCCGCAACATGCGCTCCATCGGTATCGATTTGCAGCCCTGGGTCGACGCCGGGCTGTTGCATTTCGAGGCTGAGCGCCCTTCCCGCGCAGGCCTCGAGGCGCACCTGGCATCAATGTATCAACACGTACGCGACTTCCGGCCCTCCGTAACCATCGTCGACGCCGTAACCAACCTGCTATCGGTCGGGACACAGAACGACGTGCGCGCGATGTTGATGCGCGTGATCGACTATTTGAAAGTGAGCGCAGTCACTGGATTTTTCAGCAGCCTCACCCCCGGAAAGAATGAGTCCGAGGAAACCGAGGCCGGCATCTCGTCGCTCATGGACACCTGGATCGTCATGACGTTCGATGAGGTCGACCGGGAGCGCCGGCGTGCCATTCGCATTCTGAAGTCCCGCGGCATGTCCCATTCGAACCGCGTGCATGAATTCGCCCTGACGGACCACGGCTTGCGACTCACAGACGGGAGAGGATGACGTCATGCAACCCACCTTGCCGCCCGAAACCGCCGCCGAGCCCGAAAGTTTTGTGTTGCGCCTGTACGTCGCGGGTCAGACGCCCAGGTGCATGCGGGCTTTCGCAAACCTCAAGCGTATCTGTGAGCAATACCTCACGAACCGCTACCGCATCGAGATGATCGACCTGCTGCTGGACCCTGCCCTGGCGCGCGGCGATCAGATTCTCGCCGTCCCCACACTCGTACGGCGCGTGCCTGTGCCGGTCCGGAAGATCATCGGCGATCTTTCCAATACCCAGCGTGTACTGGCCGGCCTCGATGTCAGCGTGGGTGCCGCCTAGGGGCATGCATGGCAACCTCGACTCCACAGGTGCCGATCGAGGAGTCGGTGGATGAAACCGCCGGGAGATACATACTGCGACTGTATGTCGCCGGCATGACTTCCCGATCAACCCGTGCCGTGGAGAATGTGCGAGCCTTCTGCGAGAAGCACCTCGAGGGACGGTACGACCTGCAGGTAATTGACGTCTATCAACAGCCTGCCCTTGCCAGGTCGGAACAGTTGATTGCCGCACCCACACTCATCAAGAAGCTGCCGCTGCCTCTACGGAGGCTGATCGGCGACATGTCCAACGAGGACCGCATCCTCGTGGGGCTGGACCTCGTTCCCCGGAAGTAACAGTGAACGGCGCAAGCACCGCGGAGCAGATTCGAAGTCTCACTGAAAGACTGGAAGAAGCGGAAGAAACGCTTCGCGCAGTCCGTTCGGGCGAGATCGACGCCTTTATCGTTCAAGGGCCTCGAGGCGAGCAGGTGTATGCGCTGCGCAGCGCCGAACAGCCCTATCGCAATCTCATCGAGGACATGTTGGAAGGCGCGGCCATCCTCACCACCGACGGTGACGTCGCCTACTGCAACAAACGTTTCGCTGATCTGGTGGCAGTACCGTTGGAAGATGTGATTGGTGGCGCGATGGAGCGCTTCATCAACCATACGGATCGGCCGGCGTACCGATCGCTCCTGCTTGCGGGCTCGGGTAAGCGCCGTGCGCAGCTCAAGACTGCAGATGGGCGCATCATCGATGTACTCCTGTCGTTCACGACATCCACGTCGGATGATGTGGAGCGACGCAACCTGATCGTCACCGACTTGAGCGAGTTGCTCATTGCGCAGAGCGGCCGGGATCGCGCCGAACAGCAGAGCCAGGCGAAAGATGAATTCATGGCCATGTTGGCCCACGAGTTGCGTAATCCGCTGAGTGCGATTACGGCGGCCGTGCAGGTGCTGGAAGCGGCGAAGGGACACGAGGGGGCCGCTTCACGTGCGCGTTTCATTATCGGGCGGCAGGTGCAACACCTGTCCCGACTGGTGGATGACCTGCTCGATGTCGGTCGCGTGGTGACCGGGAAGATTGCGCTCGACCGAAGGGCGATGGATTTTTGTGATTTGGTGCGGCGGACTGCGGCTGTGTTCACGGAGCGGGAAGCCGACCATCAGTTTTCAGTGAACACGACACCGGTCTGGATCGATGGTGATGCCGTGCGGATGGAGCAGATCGTCTCCAACATCATCGGCAACGCGGTGAAGTACACGCCGGTGGGCGGCAGGGTCACCATCTCATTGAGCGTCGAGGCCGATGAAGCCGTTCTTCGCGTGCAGGACGACGGCTTCGGAATCACGCCCGAACTGCTGCCACGAGTTTTCGACTTATTCGTTCAGGGTGAGCGAACCCTTGACCGCTCTCAGGGCGGACTCGGTATCGGCCTCACCCTCGTCCGCCGCCTCGTCGGCCTCCATCACGGCACCGTTTCGGTGTCCAGCGAAGGCCCGAATTGCGGAAGTTTGTTCACGGTGCGCCTACCCAAGGTCGCCGCCATCGGAACCACGAGCGTCGTCGGCGACTCGCCTCGCGCGTGCGCGGCGGTGCAGAGGCGCGTGCTGATCGTTGAGGACAATCGCGATGCTCGCGAGATGTTTCGGATGATGCTGGAGTTCGATGGGCATCAGGTGATCGAGGCGGAAGAAGGTTACGCGGGGCTGCAGTTGCTCAGAGCCCAGGCACCCGACGTTGCGTTCATCGACGTGGGCTTACCGGGCCTGGATGGATACGAGATCGCTCGGCGATTCCGCTGTGAATCCGATGGGAAGCGCCCGGACGGCCGCAAGGTCCTCCTGGTAGCTCTGACGGGCTATGGGACACCTGATGCTCTAGAGCGCTCCAGGCGCGCTGGGTTCGATCACCATTTGATCAAGCCTGTGAACCCCGAAGCGCTTTACCGGCTGCTGAATGATGATGAGGGACTTCGGTCGCATGGCGCCATTAGTGGTGCCAGTTCTGCCACCGTCGCGGCGGCCGGTGGTGCTGGAGTAGTTGGTAGCGCGATGGCGATTTGAACCTACGCCACACCTGGTAGCGGTATAGGGATTTGAACCTACACCCGCCGGCTTGCTCCTGCGCGAGGGGTTGCTGTGCCTGGAGGAGCCTTGTACAATGCGCGGCTCACCTGGTGCGGGGTGGAGCAGTCTGGCAGCTCGTCGGGCTCATAACCCGAAGGTCGTAGGTTCAAATCCTACCCCCGCTAC
>Ga0137415_10000400_pt1 | contig 41084 bp, 40 predicted proteins | sample CZODoug3_1_1_16f_FD_183082 | JGI IMG/M metagenome (GOLD analysis project Ga0137415, IMG submission 183082) | Vadose zone soil fungal communities from Angelo Coast Range Reserve, California, USA - CZODoug3_1_1_16fungal (Hybrid Assembly) | ecosystem: Environmental > Terrestrial > Soil > Vadose...
TTCGAGGTGGAGGCCACCGGCCGGAACCTCGCGCGGGTCAGCTACGCCACCAGCCTCATGAAAAAGGGCGTACTGATTTCGACCACCGAGCACCTGCTTTCCGCCTTCATCGGCACGGGAATCGATAACGCGATTGTCGAACTGGACAACCTCGAGTTGCCGATCCTCGACGGCAGTTCCCGGCCTTTTGTGGAAATGATTCAGAAGGCGGGAATCCGCAAACAGCGCCGCCTTCGCTCCTATATGCGCATACGGCGCGAATTGGAGTTGCGCGAGGGTAACAAGTTCATCGCGGTATATCCGGCGGACAGCTATTCGGTTTCTTACACGATCGATTTCCCGCACCCGCTCATCGGCAAGGAGACCTTCCGGGTGGATCTCTCGGACGGGAACTACCTGCGTGAGATTGCAGGGGCGAGGACCTTTGGCTTTCTGCACGAGGCAGATGCGATGCGGCAGCAGGGGCTGATCCGTGGAGCCTCCACCGAGAACGCGATCGTGCTGACGCGAGACCAGGTCATGAATCCCCCCCTGCGGTATGCGGACGAGTTTGTACGACACAAGGTGCTCGATCTGATCGGAGATCTCGCGCTGGCGGGAAAACAGATTCTCGGCAACATCGTTGCTGACCGCGCCGGACATGCCATGCACACGGCTTTGGTGTCGCGGCTGTTGCGGGACCGGACGCTATGGGAAGAGACCTCGCTCGAAGAGAACCACGACGCATTGCCTTCCTCTTCCCACCTGATGGCGGGACAATCGCTCTAATCCAGGCGGGCGCCTGGTCCGATGGGCGAGCGGGCCCCCCGACTCGTCCAGGGCAGGCGGCCGATCTCCTCAGCAGCTCGTTTTGAGTGAGTTCTCACGAACTGTGTAAGGCCCGCGATTTTCGGGAATCGTTTCAGTCTGCCGGTTCGCAGGGAGTTTCCGACTCTACCGCTTCGCGCGCGCGCTCTTCGTTCAGCCTTTCGAGTTCCGCCCGGGTGTGGTCGATCATACTCGCGGCAAAACGCTTTGCCAGCCTTTGTCGTTCGGGTGACAAGTCCTTGACCCGCATGGCCAGCAGCGGTACGTCTTCTTCGAGCCAGCGCAGCGTGCGCTGAACACGCGCGATCCTGAGGTCGTGGGTCAACCGGGCCAATTCGAACGCTCCTGTCGGTCTTTTCCAAAGAAACTAGCCAGGGCTCAGAGAGAACGCAAGTCGCAAGCTGGATACTGCGGAACTGAAGCAGAAAGGCAGGTCCCACCGGGGGTTCAAGAAAGCCAGGGAAACAGGACGAGTCAGCCGGAACGTCTATTACCGAATCGAGCGCGCTTCCTCTCCAATCCGCCGCAGGACCCATTCCTCGAGTTGCTCGCGGGAACGGTCGGGCACCTCCACAAACTTGATTCCGGCACGGTGCAGACCGTCCGCCCAGGCGATTTCGCCCTTTGGTTCCATCGCGATCTTGGTATTGGGAAGAGTGAAACGCACCTTCGAAATCGGATTCCTTGCCAGCGTGCCTTCGAAGTGCAATGCCATGCCACCTTCGCTCAGGTTGGTGGCGGTGACTTTCATTTCCTCGCCCTGGTTGAACTGAAGGACAACGGGAATTTCCACCGGGCAGCGGAAATAACGGCGCTTCTCGCGGACCATAAAGCTCAGCGCAGTGTGCAGGCAGCGCAGAGTACCCGCGGTCGTGATGGGTTTCTGCAGGACGAAATTTGCTCCCATCTCGAAGGCCTGATGGGTGGTCGTTTTTCCATTCAGGATGGCGAAAGAGACCGAGGTCCGGTTGCTCGGGGTCTGGCGCAAATTCCTGAGAACCTCGATGCCGTCGTGAAGATCGTCGCAGTCAACCAGGACTGCGTCGAATTTCGCGGCGGAGAGAATCTCAGCGCCCGACTTGGCGGCCGCAGAGACCTCCACATGGATGGAGAGCTTTTCCAGAGTCGGCCGGAGCACGCGCACCGCCTCCGCGTCGCGACACACCAGGAGTGACTCCAGGTTCATAGCCCCTTCACTTTAGCCCCGCCCTCGGAGAGGCGAAAGGCACCAAGGTAATAGCCCTGACCTACCGGCCTCGCGGGCCGCTATCGTCCTTTCGGTGTAAGCGGTTTGTAAGTCTTGCTCCTGTTCCCGTGATTTTTTGCTGGCCAGCGCGGGTCTGGAAATCAGACACTGGTGCCGGGTGCCGAAACGCGTCTATCTGTCGCTGGGCTCGAACGTCGGCGATCGTCGAGCGAACCTGAGGGCGGCGATCGAGCGCCTGGGGCGATTCGGAAGGGTTGTGGCCCTGTCCTCGTTGTACGAGACCGAGCCAGTCGAATTCACCGCGCAAGCCTGGTTCCTGAACTGCGCGGCGGTGCTGGAAACGGAAAAACCGCCCCGCCAGCTTCTAAAAGCTCTGCTCGATGTGGAACGGCGGATGGGGCGGCGGCGGATCGAGAAAAAGGGACCCCGCAACATCGATATCGATATTTTGCTGTTCGCCGACTCGATCGTGGAAACCAAGGGCCTGACCATTCCACATCCCGCCCTTCACCGGCGCCGGTTTGTCCTGGAGCCCTTGGCGGAGATTGCGCCCGACGCGAGGCATCCGGTGTTCAAGAAGACAGTTCGGGAACTACACGAAGAGCTGCCGCCGGGCCAGGTGGTCCGAAGGCTTCCCCAGAAGGCCACGGGAGACCGACCATGGGACTAGGGCACGATAATCCGGCCGCCCGCCTGCTCGGGAGAAGCGAGAGCAGATCCCTGCTCGGGAAACTGCGCGAAGACGAAGTCAACCAAGGCCCGGGATTTCGGCCTGCCGGACGTACGGCCGTGGGCCATGCGCACCAGGAACACCAGCGCCTTTAGAACCTCGGAATCGCGCAGGCGGGAGAAGCCGGCGTGCTTCTGCTCGGCCTCGCGGTACTCCTTCACCATGCGGTCCAGTTCCGCGGCCACGGCTCGCTGCGCCGCTCCCTGGATCGGTTCTTCATAGTGAAGGCCCGAGTTCACCAGTCGCTGGTAGCGGCGGGCCAGGGAGCTCAGCCCGCCAATCAGGTCGGAGTCGTGGATCGCGCGGTCGGCGCGAGCGCTCTTGGCCAGCGCGTAGCTGAGTCCCATGATCAGGTGTTCGTGCTGGTAGAGAAACTGATCTTCGAGCTCCACCCGCGTGAAAAGAGCGGCTGCGTCTAAATCGCCCGCGGAGCGCGGCTTTTCATGCTCCCGGGCCTGCTGGAGATAGGGGCAATCGCTGGGGCAATCGAGCGTCACCTCGCGTTGTTCGCCACAGCATTGGGGGCAAATGCGCCCGTGCACGGCGGGACAGAAGCGCTTTTCCTTGCGGATTTCACAGATCGCGCAGCTCACGAAGGACTCTCCCTGTCCTATTATGGCATCCCCGCACTTTTGAGGGACGACTGCGCCGGTTCCCTTTGGCCCCTTCCCAAACCTGCTTGGCAGGGCCACTTCCAAAGCTTCGATCTGCCGAAAAGGGCGTTTTTAGTACCGTTCTGGGGACCCCCCTCTGAAAAAACCGCGTAAAATGCGGCTGAAACGCTACTTTTCCACAGGACCCGTGGTGTAAGATAGCTTTCCTCGCAACAAAACAATGCTGTTCCATTGAGGAGGATTCATGGCTTCAGGTTTAACCAAGACCCAACTGGTGCGCCACCTGGCGGAGAAGCTCGAGACTAACAACAAGACGGCAGCGTCGTTTTTGGAGCATCTCGCCGACACCGCCATCAAAGAGACCAAGAAGAATGGCGTGTTCGTCGTTCCCGGCCTCGGCCGCTTGGTGAAAGCGCATCGGAAGGCTCGCGTGGGACGCAACCCACAAACGGGTGAGCCGATTCAGATCAAGGCCAAGACGGTAGTGAAGTTCCGCGTCGCCAAGGCCGCGAAGGACGCGATCGCGCCCAAGAAGTAGTTCCGCGGTTGAGTCGAGACCCGAAGGCCGGCTTCGCAGCCGGCCTTTTCGATTCTTCCCACATAAAAACTCGATGCTCCGATCGTGGAGCTTCGCTCCTCGACAGGGGCGACCGCCCTGCCCGCGCTACTTTCCGAATTCGTTCTTCACCACGGTTCCGCCCTTCATCACGAACTTCACGTGCTCGAGCGTGGTGACGTCTCTCAGCGGATCGCCGTCGACCGCAATGACGTCGGCCCACTTGCCAGGCTCGACGGTGCCGACTTTGTTCGACCAGCCCAGCAGATCTGCGTCGTTGAGGGTCGAGGTCTGAATGGCCTGCAAGGGCGTCATGCCGAGCCTCACATATACGGCGAACTCATGCGCATTCAGCCCGTGGGGATAGACGGCCGCGTCGGTACCGAAGCCTACCTTCAGTCCTGCCGCGAAGGCTCTCTTCAAATTGTTCTGCCCGACGGCGGAGACCGTCTGCATTTTACGAATGATGTAGTCGGGAGCGTTGCGCTTGCCCAGGTTGTCGCGGTTCCAGTCCATCAGGTAGAGCGTTGGCACGATGTAGGTGCCGTTCTTATGGAGGGTCGCGATCGAGTCGTCGTCCATCAGGTGTCCGTGCTCGATCGAGTCCACGCCCGCGATGGACGCCCAGCGCACGCCCTCAGCCCCGTGGGCATGGGCGGCGACTTTCCGGCCCAGGCGGTGCGCTTCAGCCACGATGGCTTTCATTTCTTCGAGCGTGTACTGGGACGCGTTCGGATCGTCACCTTTCGACATCACGCCACCGGTAGCGCAGATCTTGATGACGTCGGCACCATACTTGATGACTTCACGGACTTTGTGCTGCACGGCATCGATGCCATCGGCCACGCCCTCCGCCTGGTGGTGATATTCAAAGGGAAGCAAATTGTCATCGCAGTGGCCGCCCGTAATGCCGAGCGCGGGACCACTCACCAGCATGCGTGGGCCGGGAACATCGCCGCTATTGATGGCATCGCGCAGGGCGACATCGCTATAGCCGCTGGCGCCAAGGTTGCGCACGGTCGTGAATCCGGCTTCCAATGTGATGCGGGCATTCTTCGCCCCGGTGAGCGCCTCCCGCGGCACCGAGATTCCCAGCGACTCGTAGCCCAGCTGGTCGGGTTCGAAGGTCAGGTGCGTGTGCGCGTCGATGAGGCCGGGGAGCACGGTGGCGTTGGGAAGATCGATGATCTCCGTGCCCGGCGCGGATTTCACGTCCGCCGCCGGGCCCACCCTAACGATCTTGTCGCCTTCGATGACGATCGCCTGGCCGGTGAGGGTATTGCCGTTCTTCACGTCCAGAAGATGTCCGGCGCGGATGATGACCTGGCGCGGGCCTGGGGTGGGAGCGGCCTGCGCCAGCGCGATCGTCGTGCTTAGCAGCCACGTGGGAAGACAGCGCACAACGGAGTGCCGGACTTGATTTGCCATGGGTCTCCTCAAAACGAAATGTGGGAAGCAAGAATAACCAAAATCCGAGGGCGCGGGCGAGTCTTATGCCCGCTCGCGCGGGACCGGGTCAAAGCCCCAGGTTCGCCCGGCGTGTGCGGCGTAGAAAATCAGGAAGAGAAACAGGAGCGGGATCTTGTCGAGTTCCGCTCCGAAGTATCGCCACACGGGAATTTCGTGTCCCGGCTCCCACCAGGTGGCGAAGATCAGGTTCAGCATGAACAACGCGCCCAGCACCGAGGCTGGCCGCACCCACACTCCCACCAGCAGCGATACTCCGATCAACACCTCCAGCACTCCGACCGCGTAGCCGAAGAACACCGGGTGGGGCAGGACCAGGTGTGCCAGAAACGGACGATAGAAGGCGAGCGCGTCTCCACGGATGTAGCCCTGCAGAGATTGCGGGAAACCATGGTGGGCGAATTCGCGGCCAGCGACCTTGTACTGGCCGAAAAGAAGGAAAAGAATTCCGGTCGCGATGCGGACCGCAGCCGTTGTCTTCAAGAGAGCAGCCGGTGGATCAGGCATTCCCATTTTGCTGGCAGAAACTACCGCCGAAGGCCCCCTTCGACCCGCCGGACTCACCCTCGACCGCGCTTCGGGGCGGTCTAGCCTCCCGGGCCGTCGTTGCTGACGTATTGTTCGAGCGAGTCCAGCTCCTGGGTAAGGCCGTCGATGCGCCACTCCAGCAGATTGCGGATGGAGAGGATGCCGAGCAGCTTCCCGTCGCCATCGACAACTGGCAGATGGCGGAAATGGCGCTCCACCATAGTGGCCATCGCCTCGCCCGCGCCGGTGACCTGGGTCGCCATCTCTACGGGCGTGGTCATCAGGTCGCGCACCGGGGTCCGTTCCGGATCGAGTTTGCTGAGCGCAAGCTTGCGCAGCACGTCGCGCTCGGTAAAGATACCGGCCACCCGGCCTTCCCGGTCAACCACCCCGACCGCACCGACGTGATAGTGCAGCATCTTGCGGATTGCATCCGCCACACTGGCTTCTACCGGAACCGCCGCCGCCTCCGGATCGCAAAGCTGTAGTGCGTTCATAGGGTCCTCCCTGGCTACACTCGCGCTCAACCTGGGTCTCGGAAAGACTGGGGCATTATGAACCTCGCGCAGCCGGTGTCAAGAGTTTCTATCTGCAGCAGAGCGGAATAAATCCGTTCCGGAAAAGCGGAGTTTTCGATCTCAGATCGCGGGGGACTTTGGACCCGGCCCTCCAACGGCCTCCGCCGTTAGTTCGGGCGGCCCTCACCCTTGAACACCTTCCCGTCCTTCATCACGAATTGTATGTTCCCCAATTCTTTGACATCCTTCAGCGGATCGCCCTGCACCGCGACGATGTCGGCGTAGGCGCCGGGCGCTACGACACCGACCTGGCCGGTCATGTCGAGCATTTCGGCCGCACGCGAGGTCGCGCTCTTGATCGCGTCCATCGGCGACATGCCCAAGTCAACCATACGCGGGAATTCCTGCGCGATGGGTTCGGTCCAGGGGATGCCGCCCATGTCGGTGCCGAAGACGATCTTTACCCCCACCTTGAGCGCTTTCTTGAACGACTCTGCGTGCGCCGAGGCGCGCAGGCGGTCGCGTTGCCCCTCGGGCGTGTCGGGAGGAGCCCAGTCGGTGTAGTACACGCTGATCGTGGGACAGTACCAAGTGCCCTGCTTCACCATCTGCGCGATCTGTCGATCGCTGATTTCGAGGCCGTGTTCAATAGAGTCGCAGCCGCCGTCGAGGGCACGCTGCATTCCGATTCCACTGTAGGCATGACAGGCGACCTTTTTACCCCAGCCATGCGCTTCATCGACGATGGCATTCAGCTCTTCCACCGTGAGTGTGGGCTGGGAGGCAAGTTCGCCGTTCTTCCCCACCCAGGAGCGGTGCGTCATGTAGACCTTGATCCAGTCCGCGCCATGATCGAGTTGTTCGCGCGCGGCTTTGCGCGCCTCAACCGGGCCGTCGATCACCTGCACACCCTTGGGCATCACCAGTTCGGGCGCGTAGCCCTCCAGCGGATATCCGCCCGTGGTCGAAAGGGCGCGGGTGGCGACCCGCAGCCTCGGCCCGGGAATGTAACCAGCCTCAATCGCCTGCTTGATGCCGACATCGCCGTAGCCGGCGCCCTCGGTCTCAACGTCGCGCAGGACGGTGAAGCCCTGCTCGAGCGCACGCCGCGCCGCAACCGTTGCCCGCGCCGCTCGCAACGCGAGTGGATATTTCAGGATGTTCGCGTCATATCCACCCTCGGCCGGGTCCTCTCCCTGAAGAAAGATGTGGGTATGCGAGTCGATGAGTCCGGGGAGAACCGTGGCCTTCGACAGGTCGATCACCGTCGCCCCTTGCGGGATCTGCGTGCCGGCCCCGTCGGAAACGCTGTCGATGCGGTTGCCGCGGATCACAATGATCTGGTCGCGGCGCGGTGTGTCGGATTTTCCGTCGATCAGCGTGCCCGCACGGATGACGGTGAAGGCCTTCATGGGGGGCATTGCGCCTTTATCCTGGGCCACGAGCGGCACCCTCGGGGCCAGCGTGACCAGGACCACCCAGCACACAGTTCTCATGTCGTTCTCCTGAGAGTGGGGATTGTACGACGGCGACCGCCTCGAAATCTCTCATTCGCAATGCGGCGGGTGGGGTCTTTACCGGTGCGATTCTCCCACGTAGGCGTCCGCCTCGATCTCCACTAGCATGGCGGGATCGACCAGGCCGGTTACGCCGACCAGGGTGGCGACCGGGCGAATGTCGCGAAAAAACTCACCGTGGGCGCGGCCGACTTTCTCCCAGTCGGCAATGTTCGTGACGAAGGTGCGGGTGCGCACCACGTCCTTCAGGCTGGCGCCGGCTTTCTCTAGAGCCGACTCGATGTTCCTGAATATCTGGATGGCCTGAGCGTAAGGATCGCCCGCGCCCACGATCGTTCCATCCGGGCCGGTCGCGGTCGTGCCGGCGACGTGCACGTAAGGCCCTATTCGGACTGCACGGGAGTAACCAACGACCGGCTCCCAGGGAGTACCACTGGAGATGTTTCTACGTTCCATGACGGAAAGAAAGGGCTTCTCCTTGGCCGATCATTCTAGCGGAAACAGTCTCTGGGCGCGCGAGTTGTCACTAGCAGCCATGCGGCGCGAGTGCCAATAATCTCCGCGTGCAACGAAGTCGCGGGGTTAACGCACTAAATACTCAGCATCAGTTTTTTGTGTTTGCTTACAAAAGTCACTTGCGTTTGCTTATGGAGGTGAGTTAATGAGTCAGGCAACAGGTACAGAATCCGCGCGGGGCGCGGAGTACGGGGGCCCAAAGACCATGATTCCGGAATCGCATCCGCTGCAGCAGCTTTTTGTCGAACTTGTGGGACGTCACTATGCCGAAGAGATCGGCATCCGCGATCCGCAGTTGATCAGCTACGTTGCGCACTTGCTGACGGAATTCTGCGACACGGAACAGCTCTTTAAGATTCGCAACGCGGCCAATCGCCCGCTGGGCGATGTGGGCGAGATGCTGCTCGAATCCGATCCCGTGTACGGACCTGCGCCTTCTTTCGACCGCGAGCGCCAGGTGCGCAAGCACATCGGCGACTTCACCCTGTTCTTCGCGGGGATGTTCCCGGAAAGCGTGAACCGCTACCGGTTGCGACGCCAGCGCCTGGAGAATCTGGTCGACTGGGTGAAGGCCGGCAAGGAGAGCTACTACATCGTCTCCAAATTCGAGCACTTTGAGTACGCCAAGGTTGCGCCGCTGTTTGCCAACCTGTCCAGGAACTTTGAGGAATGTGTGTACGGCCTCAATCGGGTCAAGAACGAACTCCAAGAGATGCAGCACCCGATCGTGCGGAGTACCAACGAGTTCCTGATGTAGCCGGTCGTCTCCATCGGCAAGCGGGCATGACGGTGCGGCCGGTTTCAGCCCAACTTCGAGGTTGACTGGTAGAAGCTCAACGCCGCATCTCCCTGCGTCAGCTTCCGATATCTCCTCAGGGAACCAAACTCCTCTCCGGGATCAAACCGCTTCTCGTGCTCGGCAATCACCGCAGCCGTCTGCTTCACCAGAGTAGACTTCTCCAGGAATTCCAGCGCATTGCGGTACGCGTGCTCCATTCGGTAAGGCGGATCGAGAAACACGAAGTCTGCAGCCCTGGCCTTCGCCTCCAACTGTCGCAGCGCTTTCAAGGCGTCGTTCTGGACGATCTCGAATCCGTCCGCGACCTGGAGCGAGCCAAGATTCTCGCGAATCAGCTTCGCCGCGGCCGGCGATGACTCCACGAAGTAAATCCTCGCCGCGCCTCGGCTCAAGGCCTCGATTCCCACGGCTCCCGTCCCCGCGTACAGATCGATCCAGACCGACCCCTCCAGGCTCGCGGGATTCCCGGCCGTCAACACGTTGAATAGCGTCTCGCGCAAGCGGTCCGCGGTGGGTCGAAGATCCATGCCGCGCAGCGAACGCAGAGGACGGCTTCGGTACTGGCCCGCAATCACCCTCAGAGGCTCTGTCCTTCCGTTACAGCCCGTTACAGCAAAATCGCAACTGGCGAGCTCCCAATCGAATCTAACTATATAGAATGGGTGGAGGGCAGTGCCTGGCAGGCGACGGATGAGAAGCTGGTCCATTCCGGTGGGACGACTGTTCGGAGTCGAGATCCGAGTTCACCTGACGTTCGTGTTCTTGCTGGCGTTCGTGTGGATGGCGGAATCGGCCATGAAGAGCAACAGCACGCCCGGCCGAGTGTTGATCCTGGTTGCCATGGTCTTTGCTTCCGTGGTGTTGCACGAACTGGGGCACGCCCTGGTTGCAAAACGCGAAGGCTTGCTGGCGAAGGCCATTATCCTGTTTCCGATCGGCGGCATTGCGCTGCTGGACGACGCAGCGGCAAGCTCCGCGCCGGGGGTGCTCGCCTGGAAGCGCGACATCCGGATCGCGTTGGCGGGTCCGTTCGTGAACATCGCCATTGCACTGATTTCGAGCGCCGTCGTGTTGACCTGGTTTCCTGAGGCTCGGCTTTGGACTGAGCCGTTCTTTCATTCCAACCACCTGCTGCGCAGCCTGGTGTGGTCGAATTTGTGCCTGGGCGTGTTTAACCTGCTTCCGGCTTACCCGACCGATGGTGGCCGGGTGCTGCGGGCGTTGTTTTCGCGCCGCATGGACATTGGGCAGGCGACCCGACGCGCGGTTTCAATCGCTCACGCCTTGGCGACCCTGATGGTGGTGGTCGGCATGCTGTTGCTCCTCCAGGGTGGCCATCCGGATAAATCATGGCTGGTGCTACTGGGCTTCTTTCTGCTGATCGGCGCACAATTCGAAGAGCGCTCGGCGGTTTTTCAGTCGGTGCTCGAAACGGTGCGCCTTGAAGACGTGATGCTCACGGAATTCAAAACGCTGTCGGCGGCAGATACCCTCGAGGACGCGCTCGAGATCGCCGTCCACACGCTGCAGGATGACTTCCCCGTGGTGCGCGGCGGCGACATGGTCGGTGTAATTTCAAAGGCCAATATCCTTCAGGCTCTGCGCGCGGAGGGCAACGGATACGTGCAGTCGGTGATGAACCGGCTCTTTGAAGTTTCGACGCGGCAGGAGTCGCTGGCCTCGGCCTTCCGCAAATTGAATTCGCGCCATCTCAGCATCATTCCTGTCGTGGAAGACCAGCACCTGGTGGGGATCATCACCCTGCAGAATCTGATGCATTCCATGGCGCTGCTGGCGGAAAGCCGTAAGCTGCGCAAGGCGGCCCTGGGATCCTAAGGAACCTTTTCCGTTGCCACCGTCCGATCGATGCATGGCCGTTTTGCAATGGGCGATCGGTATCGCAAACTTGAAGATTTCTCGGCTTCCTGCGGCTTCTGGCTCTTCAGAACAGTCGGATCGCCTTGGCCTGCTCCACGGCCGCAACCTTCCTCAGCGCCTTGAGGACGTCATCCGGCACGCGCCCGTCTACGTGCACCACGGCGACGGCCTTGCGCGGCTCACCTTTCTTTTCCGCGCCTCCATTGCCGGACTGGCGTCCCAGCGAGAAGTTGGCGATGTTGATCTTGTGTTCTCCCAGAATCGTGCCGACTTTCCCGATGACGCCGGGCACGTCCCGGTTGCGCAGGTAGATCAGGTTGCGCTCGAGCGGAGCTTCCACGTCGATGTCGTCCACGGAGAGCAGGCGCGGCGCATCGCCGTGCAACACGGCCCCCTTTACGCGATGTTCTCCGCTGCCGGTCTTCAGCAACACCGACAGCACGCTGCCCGAGCCGCCGGTCGAACTCTTGGGCTTGTGCAGTTCGTGAATCCGCAGCCCGCGTGACGATGCGATCGAGGCCGCATTTACCAAATTCGCTTTCTCGTCGAGCATCTGGTTCAGGACGCCCTTGACCGCGGCATTGCGGATGAGTTCCGTTTTCCATTCGGCGATGTGGCCGCTGTAGCGCAGGGAAATTTCTTCCAGCGTGCCGTCGCTGACTTGGGCCAGGAACGAACCCAGTCGCTCCGCCAGCACGACATAGGGCTGCATTTCTGCGTATTCCTCGTGCGATACCGAGGGGACATTGACCGCATTCTGAATCACCCCGCTTTTCAGGTACTCCTTCACTTGCAGTGCAATCTGATAGCCCACCGCCTCCTGCGCTTCGTGGGTGGAGCCGCCGATGTGGGGCGTCAGAATTACGTTGTCGAGCGCGGTGAGCGGGGAATTCTTCAGCGGCTCTTCCTGGAAGACGTCGAGCGCGGCGCCCGCCACGTGGCCCTGCTTCAAAGCCTGCGCCAGCGCGGCCTCGTCGACCAGTTCCCCGCGGGCGCAGTTCACGATGCGGACGCCTTTCTTCATTTTCTTGAGGGAGTCGGCATTGATCATGCCGGTCGTTCGCGGCGTCAGCCCGACATGCAGCGTGAGGTAGTCAGCGGCCGCGTAGACTTCCTCCAACTTGCCCGTGCGGATGCCCTGGTCTTTGACCACGGTGGCGGACACAAACGGATCGTGGCCGACGATTTCCATCCCGAATGCTTTCGCACGGCGAGCCACTTCCATGCCAATCTTGCCGAGCCCGATCACACCTAACGTCTTTCCGCTCAGCTCCGTGCCTTCGAGAGATTTCTTTTCCCACTTGCCCGCGTGCATGAGAGCATCGGCGCGCGGAAGCAGACGAGCCATGCCGAGCATCAGGCCAACGGTCAGTTCGGCCACCGCCACGGCATTGGCGCCGGGTGTGTTCATGACCGCGATGCCTTTGCGGGTGGCGGCGTCGAGGTCGACGTTGTCCACGCCCACGCCGGCGCGGCCCACCACTCGCAGTTTGTGGGCGTGTTCAAGCAGCGCAGCATTGACCTGGACGGCGGAGCGCACGATCAGAGCGTCGGCCGATTCCAGGTGCGAAGTCAGCTTTCCTTCAAGCTGATCGGGGGTGATGACGGTCCAGCGCGGCTCCCGCAGCAGCTCCACCGCGGAGGCAGATATTTTCTCGGCTACGACGATTTTCATTCCTGTTGGGCTTCCCGGGAGATTGAAATTCCGGCCCCGGATTTCGACGGATCAGCCCGCAGTCGACTCCTCCCGCGGCCGAAGTCTCCGTGCAGATCTGCGCCGATCCGGGGCTGCTTTCCTTACGGATGATGGCTGCCGCCGAACCCATCGTCGGCGCTCTTTTGGGCCTGCGTGTACCCCGCCGGAGGCCCGAACATGCTCGCATCCAGCGAATCGCTCGAATAGCTGGTCACCTCGGTCTGCATGTCCATGAGCGATCCAGGAGTACTGGCCGGGTTCGTCGACTTACTGCTCGAAGCACTGGCCTGCGAGTCTTGCTGCGGTGGCTTCTTCTTCCCGAACAGTCCTCCCAAACCTTTCGCGACGGCGGCGCCGGTCGAGGTCGGAATCGAATCGTCGTCGTGTTTTTGAGGCGGCGGAGCCTGCTGCTGAGACTGCGCGGCCGGCGGGGTAGCGCCGCTTCCCGCCATGGTCATGCTCACGTAGGAGACCATCGGCATTCCGGTGATGTGCGCCAGGTTGCTTTTCCGCAGTTCCCCGAGGCTGAGCTGAACGTTGCTGTTGGCCATGCCCTGCATCATCTGCCCGGGCACCCAGTCCAGTTCCTGCGCCATCTTCAAGTAGAAATCGCGGATCTCACTGTAGCCCGGCACATCCTGCGCAATCCACTGGTCGGTATTGACGACGGTCGAGACCTGTTGTCCCTGGGTCGTGGGATCGTCCGACTCGATCTGCATCTCCACCTTGGCTTTCACCTCTTTCGTGGCCAGGCCCAGGACGGTCTTCGTGGCCCCGGTTTCACTGCTTTCGAACCGGGGCGTGATCTTCAGGTTCGTGTTCTTGTCCTTGGCGCTGCGTTTCGCCTGCTCTTCCTTCATTTTCTCCTGAGCTTCCTGCTGCTGGCGCTGAACGGCCTGCCTGAATTCTTCAAATGTCGTGATGCCGTAGGTCTTGGTCTTAGGATCGATCTCGATGAAACGCTTGCCGTCCAGATCGATGATCTGGATGCGGCCGTCGGAATGCTCATCCCGCATCTTGTTGCCCTTCACCATGACGGTGCGGGTGGTGGGTGCCGTAGCTTGCCGTGCATCTTTGCTGAACATGCCCGCCATTTTGACGGCGCTCATCATCGCGCCACCGGTCATCTTTGTAGTTTCCGAGTACTTGAAGTCCGCGCGGCAGACGCCGCACAACAGGATCAGCGCGGTCAGCAGGGCCCTACTTCTTTGCCAAAACATAGACCCTCCCATTCTCGTGGTATCGGGGACTTAAGGTTTCGAGTGGATCGCAAGCGTGCGCTCCCCTACAACAAGGATTCGATTCCGGCACACCCCGACCGGATACCTCCGCGGGGCTGCGATTGCCAATCCCGCTACCCCGCGGCGCCGGCCGTTTCGGTTTGCCGTGCGTACAGTTCCTGCGCAGCGCGCACCGCCCTCCCGAACTCGACCGGCTTGCCGGTCACGTGAGCCAGCACATGCTCGAGCGCCGCCAGTCCGCCGATTGTGTCGAGGTAGTCGTAGTATCCGATATGCGCCATGCGGAACAGCTTGCCTTTCATTTCGCCCTGCCCGTTGGCCACCACGGCGTTGAACGACTCCCGGAATTCTTTCACGATGGCGCCTGAATCGACACCCGCGGGGGCTTCAAGGGCTGTGACAGCGGCTGCCGGGGACGCCGCCGCAAACAACTTCAGGCCGAGGGCTTGCGCGCCGGCGCGCGTCAACTCCGCCATCAGTTCCGCGTTGTCGATCAAGTCTTTGCGCCCCGCAGCAAGATCCCCGCCCCCCATCTGGCGGACATAATCGAGCGCCGCGCCCAGGGCCGCAAACAGCGAAGTCGCGGGAGTGTAGGCGGATTCACCCTTCGCGGCGGACTTCCGCTCCTTGCGCAGGTCGAAGTAGTAGCGCGGGGACTTCGTGGTCTCCATGCGCTGCCAGGCGCGCTCGCTGACGCCGCAGTACGCCAGCCCGGGCGGGATCATGAGCGCTTTCTGCGATCCACCGATGATGAGGTCGACACCCCAGGCGTCGACGTCCAAGTGGCTGGTGCCGAGGCCGGTGATGGCGTCTACGACGAGAACTGCGTCGTCGCCAGCTGCGCGCACCAGCTGCGCGATTCCCTTCACGTCATGACGCGCGCCGGTTGAGGTTTCGGTCGCCTGCATATAGACCGCGCGAACATCGGGTGTCAGCTTGGAGCCGACTTCATCGAGCGAGAAGGTCTCGCCGTAGGGTTTGCTGACCGTCTCCACCTTGCAGCTGAAAGCCTTGCCCAGAGCCGTCCAACGCTCGCCAAACTTGCCGGCGGTGAGGACCAGGATCTTGTCGCCCGGCGAAGTCAGGTTCGAGACGCTGGCTTCCATCACGCCGCTGCCGGAGCAGGCCAGCACGAGCACATCGTTGTTGGTGCCGATGAACTCCTTCATGTCGGCCAGCACGCGCGTGAACAGGTTGCGGAAGTCCGCGGTGCGGTGGTGCGCAGTGAAAGATGCCTCGGCAAACTGGGCGGCGGGCAGCAGGGGCGTAGGGCCGGGGGTAAAGAGGCGGTTCTTGCGAAGCATGAGTCCGGGTCCTTTGCATGATTTCATCCGGGAGATCCCGATCCGAAAGCCGCCCGCATCGCGGGGGACACGAATACCGGCGCAAACTCAGGGATCATCCCTTTTGTCGCGATGATAAACAAGTGTATCGCGGACGGCCGTTTTTCGGCACTCCGATTGTGGGTGGGCCTATCCGAAAATTTGCGCTGACGGGCAGCTATAATGGCCGCACCATGAGCCTGATCGATCAGATACAAAAAGACCTGGTGGATGCCATGAAAGCGCGCGACCAGCAGCGCCTCTCCTGCCTGCGCATGGTCAAGACCGCGCTGAAGCTGCGTGAAACCGAAACGATGGGCCCCCTCGACGACAAGGAATCGCAACAGGTGCTCAGCACACTGATCAAGCAGCGCAAGGACTCGGTGGAGCAGTTCACCAAGGGTGGTCGCCAGGAGATGGCCGACCGGGAAGCCGCCGAGATCAAGCTGATCGAAACGTATCTGCCCAAGGCCGCGGGCGACGAGGAGATCGTCGCGGGCGTGAAGGCCACCATCGCCGAGATGGGATCGCCCGCCATGAAAGACATGGGGACCGTCATGAAGAATGCGATGGCGCGGTTTGCGGCCGCCGGCATGCGGGTGGACGGAAAATTCGTCAGCGAGACTGTGAAAAAGGAGCTGGCGGGAAAATAGTCGGCTGCTCACCCTCATTCTCGGCCTTTCGCCTCTCCACAGGCTGCTTTTGAGCGACCCTGGTTTCCGATCGGACTCAGAAATGTCACCCGGACTTCGTCTTCTGGCTGGGCTCTCCCTTTTCGTATGCTGCGCAGGCGCTGAGACTTGAACCCTGAATTCGGTGCTGGATATGTCCGCGTTCGTGGGGGACTGGAAAATCTCCAAGCGGTTCACGCTCGAGGTGGCCAGCGCCATGCCGGCCGAGTTCTACAACTTCAAGCCCAACCCGGATGAAATGACCTTCGGGGATCGCACACACCGCCGGGCCAACGCAGGTCGCTTCGCGAAGATTACCGGGGCGAAGCCTCCGTTTGAATTTGACCCGGGAAGAATGCCGACCGACAAGGCGTCGGCTGTAAGGATGCTGCGGCAGTCTTTTGACTTCCTCATCAGCGTGCTGCCCGGAATTACCTCCGAGCAACTCAAGCGGACTTGGCACATTCCGTCGTGGAAAGGCCGCAATGACCCGGACGGTCGTGCGATGATCCTCAACAGGTTGGTGCACACGGCGCATCACCGAGCACAGGGCGAGGTCTATCTCCGCGTCAAAGGAATCAAGCCGCCCGACTACACGTTCTGACCCATCCTGTGGGGACGGACGCGCTCGGCGCCCTCCCTGGTTATTTGCTGCGCTGCAGTTCCCGATAGGCCTCGCTCTTCGACACGCCCATTTCCTTCGCGACCTTCTTCAGCGCAGCTTTCTCGTCGACACTCTCTTCCGCCATGATCTGGTTGACACGCTGACGCACCGACACGCGGGTGGGGGTCACGATTTGAGCAGCCTCCTCGGCCTTCCCAATCAGCAGCGTGATCTCCCCTTTGACTGGGCCGCGCGCCTTCAAAGTCTCGAGCAGTTCCTCCGCCCGCCCGCGCAGGAACTCTTCGTGCAGCTTGGTGACCTCGCGGGCGATCACCACATGGCGTTCTCCTCCTAGCACTTCCACCATATCTTCGACCGTCTCGAGCAGGCGATGCGGGGCTTCATAGAAGACTTGGGTGCGCGGCGACCTCCCGATGCTTTCAAGCACGGTGCGCCGCTCTCCGCGTTTGGCCGGGAGGAAGCCGCTGAAGCGGAATGAGTCCGTGGGCAGGCCGCTTGCGACCAGAGCCGCCAGATACGCGGAAGCTCCCGGAATGGGCACCACCGGGACGCGATGGCGGATGGCAAGGGTGATCAGGCGGAAGCCCGGGTCGGAGATGCCGGGCATGCCGGCATCGGTGACCAGCGCAATGCGCGTGCCCTGTTCGAGGTCGACGATCAACTCGGCGGCGCGGATCATCTCGTTGTGCTGGTGGTAGCTGACGGTGCGGGTGGTGATGCCATAATGGTTGAGCAGTTTCTGGGTCTGACGCGTGTCCTCGCAGGCGATCAGGTCGACCCCCTTGAGCACGCGCAGGGCGCGCAGGGTGATGTCCTCAAGATTGCCGATCGGGGTAGCGACTAGGTAGAGGGTCGGGCCGGGATCGAGTGCTGCCGACTTCGGTGAGTCTTCGCCTTCCGGCTTCATGGCGGGAAGAATAACACCAGCGGCCGGGACGCCCGGGAGTCGGCCTTCCCCACTTTGGCCAACCGAGCGCCCAGTTGAAATCTCGCAAGTCTGGATTGGGCTGAATGCGGACCGCTAGGAGCCGAAGGCCGGCCCACGGCTTCAAATTGACGCGACCCGCGGCCAGCCCCTAGAATCTAAGTAGTCGAGAGGGCCAGCCACGCAGGTCCCGCGCGCGGCCCGGCGGTTTCCTGAGAAATTTCGGAGTTCGATGCCACTTTACGAATACGAGTGCAAGAAATGCCATCACCGGTTTGAGCGGATCCAGAAGTACTCCGATCCCCATGTGAAGAAGTGTCCGGACTGCGGCGGAGCAGTCGAACAAGTCGTCTCGGCGCCCGCCGTGCAGTTCAAGGGCTCGGGCTGGTACGTCACCGACTACGCCAAGAAGTCCACCGGCTCCGGTTCGTCTTCTTCCAACGGGGATTCGCGCGCCGGCGATTCCGGCAGCAACCAGAACGAGAAGAAAGAAAGCAAGTCTGAGAGTTCCAAATCTGAGAGTTCCAGGTCCGAGAGTTCCAGGTCCGAGAGTTCCAGGTCTGAGAGTTCCAGGTCTGAGAGTTCCGGGTCTGAGAGTTCTTCGAAGTCCGACCCTTCGCCCAAGAAGAAAAAGTCTTAAGCCGCGGAATTCGCGGAATGCGGCTTCCAGCAAGAGGCTGCGGATGATAAAGATCCGCGGCCTTTTGCTTTGGACGAGGATGGCATAGAGCCCTCCGAGCCGGGTAGGCAGGCAGCCCTCGGGACCCCTGTTCCGCCCCTGCAAGAGATTGAATAATAGTGACTTATCGGCTTGGCCTGGCGATGAATCCTTTCCACCCAGGCCTCATCTAAACGCTTGACTAATAAATGATCGTTGTAAGGAATATCGAGGAGGTTTACCCATGATCACGGTACGGCGCAGCAACCAACGGGGCGGAGGCGACCACGGCTGGTTGAACACGAAGCACTCTTTCAGCTTCAGCGACTACTGGGATCCGCGCTGGATGGGATTTCGCTGCCTGCGCGTGATCAACGAGGACTACTTGGCGGCGGCTTCGGGATTCCCGACCCATTCTCACGACGATATGGAGATCATTACCTACGTCCTCGAGGGCAAGCTGGAGCACAGGGACAGCCTGGGCACGGGATCGGTGATTCTGCCGGGCGATGGCCAGCGTATGACGGCGGGCCGCGGCATTCGCCATAGCGAGTACAACCCGTCCAGGACTGACCGGGTGCACCTCTACCAGATCTGGATTTTGCCGGAAAAGAAGGGCCTTGAGCCAAGCTATGAACAGAAGAGCTTCCCGGCCAAAGAGAAACAGGGCAAGCTGCGCCTGATCGCTTCGCCGGACGCGAAAGATGGGTCGGTCAAGATCAACCAGGATGCGCGCTTGTTCGTCACGCTACTTGAGCCGGGCGAGGAAGTTGTGCACAACTTCGGAACAGGCCGGCATGGCTGGCTGCAGGTCGCCAAGGGCGGCGTGGAATTGAAGGGTCTGAAACTGGGCCAGGGCGATGGCGCCGCGATCAGTGACCAGCAGCAGCTGACCATCCAGGGCGCCGAGGACAGTGAAGTGCTTTTGTTCGACCTTGCGTAACCAACAGGTCTTGATTGGTTCGACGGGAATTTCCGCGCCGCGGGCAAACATCCACGCTTCCGTCGGGTTCCCGCCCATGGTGAGCAATAGAGACCATCTTCAACCTTCGTAGGTGTGCTTGAATAAAAAGTTAATTGTGCGAGGGAACTGGCGCCCCATGGCTAGGCAAACCCGTGCTTTCGACCCGAAAACCTTTCTCTCCACCCCGAGCGCGGGCAGGGAGCTCAGGTCTTTCCGGAAAGGACAAACCATCTTCGCTCAGGGGGAGGTGGCGGATGCCTTGTTTGTCATTCTAAAAGGAACGGTACAACTCAGCGTTAAATCTCAAGCCGGGAAACACGCGACTCTCGACCTATTGAGTGATGGTGATTTTGTGGGCAAGGATTCCATCGCCGGTCAGCCTTCCCGCATGGCGTCTGCCAGGGCAATGACAGACTGCAGCCTCCTGCGCATTGAAAAGGACGCCATGATTCTCGCGCTGACGCGGCAAGTGAAGCTGGCAAATATGTTTTGGGCTTATGTGTTGGCGAGGAATATCCGATACCAGCAGGACTTGGTTGACCAACATTGCAATACCAGCGAGAAAAGACTGGCGCGCATTCTTGTGCTGCTCGCCCACCTTGATGGGCATAGAGGACTCGAGGCCCTGATTCCCAGGATTAGTCATCAGACGCTGGCGGAAATGGTGGGGACTACACGATCGCGCGTTTGCTTCTTCATGAAGAGGTTCAAGGAATCGGGCTTCATTGATTACGCGCACAAAAGCAGGCTGGTGCGCGTTCATCGCACACTTCTTGCGTTCAGCACCGGACAGGTCACGCTGAGTGCTTCGTCCCGGCCGGCTCCTTCTCTCCCACTCGCTTGCTGACCTCAAACTTCATCGCGCCGCTTTTCTTGTCCGCATCCACGATGATGTGATCCCCATGCAGCACCTCGCCGTCCAGGATCTTCAAGGCGAGCGGATCCTGCACCAGCTTCTGAATAGCGCGCTTCAGCGGGCGGGCGCCGAAATTGGGGTCGTACCCTTCCCTAAACAACAGATCCTTGGCGGCGTCGGTCAGCTCGAGCGAGATCTTGCGGTCCGCCAGCAGGCGGCGCACGTCTTCCAGGCGCAACTCGATGATCTTGACCAGCTGTTCCTTGCCCAGCGGGTGGAAGACGATGATATCGTCCACGCGATTGAGGAACTCGGGCTTGAAATGGCCGTGCAGTAAATTTGTCACCTGCGCGGCGGCTTTTTCGAAGTCCTCCGCAGTGCGCAGGTTCTCGGCGACCAGGTACGACGATCCGATGTTCGAGGTCATGATGATGATCGCGTTGCGGAAGTCCACCTGCCGGCCCTTGCCGTCGGTGAGTCGGCCGTCGTCCATGATCTGCAGCATGACGTTAAAGACATCAGGATGCGCCTTTTCGATTTCGTCGAAGAGCACCACCGCGTAGGGGCGGCGGCGGACCTGTTCGGTAAGTTGGCCGCCCTCGTCGTAGCCGACGTAGCCCGGGGGCGCACCGATCAGACGCGAGACGGAGTGCTTCTCCATGTACTCGGACATATCGATGCGCACCATGGCGTGCTCATCGTCGAACAGGAACTCGGCCAGGGCTCGAGCCAGTTCGGTCTTCCCGACGCCCGTGGGTCCCAGGAAGATGAACGAGCCGATCGGGCGCTTGGGGTCGCTCAGCCCCGCGCGCGAACGGCGGATGGCATTGGCCACGCGTCCAAGGGCTTCGTCCTGGCCAACGACGCGCTGGCGCAGGCGCTCTTCCATCGTGATGAGCTTCTTGACTTCGCCTTCGAGCATCTTCGAGACTGGAATGCCCGTCCACTTGGAGACGATGCGGGCGACGTCTTCTTCGTCCACTTCTTCCTTGAGCATGCGCAGCGCGCCGGTTTTTTCCATCTGCGCGGTGAGCTTCTTCAGTTCTTCCTCGGTTTGTCGGATGAGGCCATACCGGATTTCGGCCACGCGCTGCAGGTTGCCCTTGCGCTCTTCGGCTTGCTCTTCGATTTTGAGCTGCTCGAGTTGTTCCTTCAGCTGGCGCTGCCGGGCGATTAGATCTTTTTCTTTTTTCCACTTCGCCTTCAACGCGTTGGCCCGCTCGCGAATCTCGGCCAACTCCTTGTCGATCACGGCCAGGCGTTCGCGCGAATTGGGATCCTCTTCCTTCTTGAGTGCCTGTTTTTCGATTTCGAGCTGCGTGGCGCGGCGTTCGAACTGGTCAATCTCGGTCGGCAGCGAGTCGATCTGGATGCGCAGCGAAGCCGCCGCCTCGTCGATCAGATCGATCGCCTTGTCGGGCAGGAAGCGGTCGCTGATGTAGCGGTGCGAGAGCGTCGCGGCGGCGACGATCGCCGAATCCTTGATCCGGACGCCATGATGCACTTCATAGCGTTCTTTCAGGCCACGCAGGATCGCGATCGTGTCTTCGACATTGGGTTCGCCGACCAGCACCGGCTGGAAGCGGCGTTCCAGGGCGGCGTCCTTTTCGATGTGCTTGCGGTACTCGTTGAGCGTAGTGGCACCGATGGCACGCAGCTCCCCACGCGCGAGCGCGGGCTTCAGCATGTTCGAGGCGTCGATCGCGCCTTCGGCCGCGCCGGCCCCGACCAGAGTGTGCAGCTCGTCGATGAACAGGATGATTTGTCCCTGGGAGTCTTCAATCTCCTTGAGAACGGCTTTCAATCGGTCTTCGAACTCGCCACGGTACTTGGCGCCTGCCAGCATGGCGCCCAGGTCGAGCGCGATTAAGCGCTTGTTCTTCAGAACTTCGGGCACGTCGCCGGAGATGATGCGCTGGGCCAAGCCTTCCACGATGGCCGTCTTGCCCACACCGGGCTCCCCGATCAGCACGGGGTTGTTCTTGGTGCGGCGGGAGAGCACCTGAACAACCCTCCGGATTTCCTCGTCACGGCCGATGACGGGATCGAGCTTGCCCCGCCGGGCCTGCTCGGTCAGGTCACGGGCATAGCGTTCCAGCGCCTGGTACTTGGCTTCGGGATTCTGGTCGGTGACCTTCTGCGATCCGCGCACGGAGGTCAGCGCTTTGAGGATGGCGTCGTGGGTCGCGCCCTGACGGGCCAGGATTTCCTGGGCAGCGTCTTTCTTCGACCGCGCGGAGGCGAGTAGCAGGTGCTCGGTTGAAACATACTCGTCCTTGAAATTGGCAGCCTCTTGGAAGGCGCGCTCGATCAGCTGGTTCAGCGCGGGCGACATGGCCGCCTGGGTAGCGCCTTCGCCTGACACTTTGGGCAGGCGCCCGATCTCGCGGTAGATCTCGCTCAGTACGGCCTGCGCGCCGACGCCGATCTTTTCGAGCACCGGAACTACGATGCCTTCCTGGTCTTCGATCAGGGCCGCGAGCAAGTGCATGGGCAACAGCTCGGGGTTGCCGTGTTCGGATGCGATATCGTTCGCCCGCTGCACCGATTCCTGCGCTTTGACTGTAAATTTGTCCCAACGAATCGCCATGGGAGACTCCTGGACTCTCTCTTATGATGGTTTTGGCAGTGCGAACGACTTCAAAAAGCAACTGGCATTTATCGCTCAACATTGGGCCGACCGCTCCCCCCTTGGGTCGGGTGCGCGGTTACAACTTAAGTCTTAGCGCCAAATGCTAAACCGCCAACAAAAACGGGAGACGGCTACCGCGACCGCCCCCCGCAATAACCCTGTGCCGCCTTCGGTTATGCCGCTTTGCTGGGGCCTTTGCTTTCCAGGGTCTGTTCGCTGCCGACGTTCACCTTGATCTGCTTGGGCTTGGCTTCGGCTTTCTTCGGCAGGGCGATCTTCAGGATGCCCTTGTCGTAGTTTGCGGAAACCTTCTCGGCATCCACGGTCGTGGGCAGCGTGAAGGTGCGGGTGAAGCTGCCGTACTGGCGCTCCACGCGGCGGAAGTTCTCTTCCTTCTCTTCCTTCTCGAACTTGCGCTCGCCGTGCACCGTGAGAACGTTGTTCTCGATGCGTACGTCGATGTCCTTTTCGTCAATTCCCGGAACTTCGATCTTTAGGGTGACACTGTGCTCGTCTTCGTATACATCCACCGGCGGAGCGAAGCCCGTGGAGGTCAGTGGTTCCTCCCGACCCTCCGGTCCGTAGGACTCGTGAAACAACCGGTTCACGCGGTCCTGCAGGCTGCTGATCTCACGCAAGGGAGCCCAACGGGTAATTACAGTCATGACTCGTAATCCTCCTAATTTAGGTGATGTTGAATGAGTGCTGCTGCTGCCTTCACTCATTTGATTTAGATGAGTGATTAGCACAAACGAAGCATAAAATGTGAGTGTATTGTTGTCAACTATTTTATTTATATATTTTTCAGTTACTTACATTGAATATCAGGCACTTCAGGTAGCTCGTTTCCGGGACCGAAAGGACCACTGGATGGTCTTTCGCCTGGCCCCGCTTTTCAAGCAGGCGGAGGGTTTTGTGGGCGTCCCGAGCCGCCTCGGCGACCACCTGCAGGAATTCCTCCTCACTCACGTGGTAGGAGCAGGAGCAGGTGACCAGCGTCCCGCCCGGGCGCAGCATTTTCAGAGCCCGGAGGTTGAGCTCCTTGTAGCCGCGCCGGGCGGTTTCCAGATTTTTCTTCGTCTTGGCGAAGGCGGGCGGGTCGAGCACGATGGTGTCGTACTGGTGTCCGGCGACCGAGTAGTCTTTTAGCAGGTCGAAAGCATTGGCCTCGATCCATTCGATTTCGCTCTGGTTGAGGAGGGCGTTCTTGTCGGCGATTTCGAGGGCGGGGAGTGAGCTGTCGACGCCGGTCACCCTGGCGCAGCGTGGGGCGAGATGCAAGGCAAAGGCGCCCTGATAGCAGAACACGTCCAGCGCATCGCCGCGAGCATACTGTGCTGCAGCTCGGTGGTTCTCCCGTTGGTCGAGGAAGGCGCCGGTCTTCTGGCCTTCACCCGCCTGGTAGTGGAAGCGCACGCCGTTCATCGAGAAAATGGTCGAGCTCCTTTCTCCTTGCAGCAGGCCGGATTCGCGGGGCGGCAACTGCTCCAGTTCGCGGATGTGAGGGTCAACACGCTCGACGATCGACGCCGGCTCCATTCGTTCGGACAATTCGGAGAGCAGGGCGGCACGCACGGGCTCTCGATCCATGCCCTGGGTTAGGATCTGCAGCGCGAGGATCTCGTTATAGCGGTCGACCATCAGGCCGGGCAGGAAATCCGCCTCGCTGAAAATCACCCGGTAGGCGTCAGTTTCGCGCACCAGCGGTTCGCGGTAGGCGATCGCCTGCCGTATGCGTTCCCGCAGAAGGGCCGGGAAATTCGGGACCGGACCGGAGGAAATCATCCGCACAGCGATTTCTGAGCTGCTGGAATAGAGCGCCGATCCGAAAGGTCGGCCGCGTTCGTCGCTCACGCTAACGACCGCACCCGGCGCAACCCCTTCCGCAGAAATAACGTCCGAGCGGTAGACCCAGAGGTGTCCGGCTTTCAGTCGGTGGGCGCCGCGTAGCGTGATGACCACTGCTGCACCCGCAGGGGCCGCGGGCCACACGGGTTTTTCGCGGGCTTTCTTGGGCTCGATGGGACCAGAGGCGTGAGCGGTCATGCTTCATCTTAAACGGAGCAGACCCAAGCCTGAGAACAGGCCGGCTCTCGAGGGACCGGGAAACCAGTGTGCGCCCGCAAACTCCCGGAATCGGGTTAGACGGGATTCGAAGGGGCGCGGCTTCAGCCGAGCCGCATCGGGACGCCTTGGCGTTGGGCTTTGGCGATGGCTAGCCCCGGGGCGCTCCCCCTGGCCGTTCGAGAGGCGCTTCGACGTGTCACCCACTTACGGGACTTGGGCTCTAGCTGGCGGCGGGGTGTTCGGACGAGGCGGACCCGGAAGCGGCCGCGTGCGAAGAGTGTCTGGACTCGGCCCGAGCGGCGGCCAGATCGGAGATCAGGGAGTCCAGCACGACCATGGGAAGTTCAGCGCCCCAACCGTCGATCTCTTCTTGGTCCCAGTTTCCGTTCAGCCGGATCACCCCGTTCAGGTCCTCCGGAAAGGCCAGGCGGAAGCTGCCTTCCCGCTGGACGATATCGCCAAACTGCCGACCGGTATGAAGTTCATAGACGCGCCGGGTGGAATTGCTCGAGCCGTTCACGAAAGCCAGAAAGGCCTCGCCCGTTTCGCCGTAAGACGGGTGATAAAACCAGGCCTGTTGGGAATCGATTTTGGGGCGCGCTCGCCGTTTGGTGGTGAAATTCGTCCGCTCGATCGTGGCTTCGTTCTCCGGATTGAAGTACAGGATCCGCTGACAGGATTCGCACTCGATGATGGTATTGCCGGTCCGCACCTCGTTGTAAGTCTGCGGGCGCAGCCTCACTCGGCACGTCATGCACTGCTGATCCCGCACCTCGGAAAGGCCCGAGCCCCGAAATTTCATGACGCGCTCGTAATGACGCAGCGTGTCGGGATTGACGCCCCCGCGCAGTTTTTCCCGCTTGCCGCCCCACTCTGCAAGCTGCTTCTCGTCTTCCGCCGTACGCTCGCGGGCTTGCGCCTTTTCGTTCTCGATTTCGACGGTTTCGGCCTTGAGTTCGCCTTCGGCTGCCTTCACATCCTTGTCGCGGGCCTCGGCGTTGACCATCAGGTCGAGAATCTTGTCTTCGTTCGCTCGGATCTCCTGCTCGGCAAACTGGATCTCGTGCAGCAGCGCCTTGTACTGGTCGTTGGTTTTTACGTCGAGCGACTGGTCGCGATACTTGGAGATCTTGCTTTGCAGATCCGCAATAGCGGTTTCGTGCTTTTTGCGGGCGGCCTCGTCGGCCTTGGCGGTGGCTTTCGCCTTTTCCAGCTTGGCCCTGGTCTTGGCCAGCTTTTCCTCGATCACGGCCACGCGCTTCGGGAGCGCGGCGATTTCTTCCTTCAGGCGCAGGATCTCCTTGTCGGCAATCTGCAATTCCACCAGGTTTTGAAGGTCAGAAAGCATGAAAACAAGACTGGCATGATTTTAGCATGTAGCCCCGAGCCACCCCCGGAAGGCCAGGATGGGGCGATTGCGACTTGGTCGGCGTCGGGCTGTCGGCATCGCCAAAGACCAATCTTCCAAGCCCGAACGGGTGCGACACCGGGGGTGTCGTACCAGTCGAATCAATAGGGTAGGCTCCTGTGGGAGAGGCGGGAAGGCCCAGACCGGGCCGTTGGCCAGCTCGATCACCACCTTGCCATAGACCTCGGGCCCCGTCCGGGGCCCGCAGCATGCGTGCGCCCGGCTCCATCTAGAATGGGGATAGGCATCGGCGGACTGCGCCCCTGCCGGAAGGGGCCAGACGAGCTGGCGAAATGGAAGCATGCCGAGAGAAAAGGGCGATCGCGAGCCACCCGTCTTCACCCACCCATCGGTTTTCATCCCAGTCTCCTCTTAGCCGGGATTGATTTTGGGCAAGCACTGTCCGCCGCACAACCCCTGGTAACGCCGCCGAATCTTTCCCGAAATGGAATAGCCTGCCGACAAGCTTTCGCGTCGAGCGGCCCGCTGTTCGATCGGCCAGCGCCCAACGGAAAACCCACCTGCACTCCCCCAACCTGCGCTTTGGCCGGCCTCCCCACCGAACCGGCGTGCATTTGTCGGAACTTGTGGTGCGGTTTGGCCCTACAAGCTGCGCTCCAGCGAACTTTCAATACTTAACTCGAAGCGACCCAAATTGAGATTGTGGACTCGAGAAATGGGTCGCCGGTGCAGGACAATTGCTCGCCGGTGTAAACTGCTGAGCCCTGCAATTTGAAACGATTTCTTCCTGGAGTTGCTCTTGAACAGATTTCTTGCGGTCTCGATTCTGGTCGCGCGATTCGCGCTCTCATCCTGCTTCGCCCAGTCGGCGGCTGACCCCTCCGCGAAGAAGCCTTTAACCATCGAGGCGATCTTCGCGGAAGGCGGCCTGACCGGGCGCGGACCGGAAACCCTCAAGTGGAGTCCCGACGGCGCGAAAGTCTCCTTCGTGCAGCGGGACGATGCCGGCGAGCACGGAGAACTCTGGTACGTGGATGCCGCGACGGGCGAGAAGAAGGTGCTGGTCAGCGAAGCGAAGCTCGCCGGCCTGGCTCCCGACGCCAACAAGATCAAGGACGAGCGCGAGAAGGAGCGGGTCACGCGCTACCACGTGGCCGCTTACTTGTGGGCACCCGACTCAAAGCACCTGCTGTTTGATTCCCACGGCCAGCTTTGGCTCTTCGACCTGGACAACGGGACGGCGGTGCAATTCACTTCTTCTCCGGATCCAAGTGAAGATCCGAAGTTCTCTCCCGATGGCAATCACATCGCCTACCTGCGCAAGCACAACCTGTATGTCGAGCCGATCTCCGGACGGGCGGCGAAACAACTCACCAACGACACCGACGAGAACATTCTGAACGGCGAAGTGGATTGGGTGTACGCGGAAGAGTTGAGCGTGCGCAGCAACTACTTCTGGTCGCCAGACAGCAGCCAGATCGCCTTTCTGCGGATGGACGAGAAACCGGTGCCAACCTACCCGATCACCGACTGGTTGCCCACCCATCCCAAAGTTGACATGGAGAAGTATCCCAAGGCCGGCGACCCGAATCCTCTGGTGCGGCTGGGCGTCGTTGCGGCCAAGGGCGGCAAACCGAAATGGATTTCCCTGACCAGCGACACGGACAGCTACATCCCGCGCTTTGGCTGGGTGCGCGACGGCATCCTGTGGGCCCAGGTGATGAACCGCGCACAGGACACGATCGATTTGTATTTCATCGAAGCGAAGTCTGGACGCTCGCGCAAAGTTCTCACCGAAACCAGCCCGGATGCCTGGGTGAACGTGAACGATGATTTCCACGTCCTGAAGTCGGGCGACCGATTCATCTGGTCAAGCTGGCGGGACGGCGACACCCATTTGTACCTTTACAGTTTCGACCAGCAGAACCCGCTTTCGGCGGACGCGAAACTCGAACGGCAACTGGAGAAAGGGAACTACGAGGTCTTGGGCCTCGAGGCCGTGGACGGTAACGCGGTGTACTTCACAGCGAATCAGGGTGACTTTCACCAGCAGCATGTCTTTTCGGTGAAGTTCGACGGCTCCGATTTTCATCGTCTGTCGTCGGAGGAAGGCGTGCATTTCGCCGACTTCTCCGACGATGGCAAGCACTGGATGGATCGTTTCTCAGCGACCCTGACGCCGCCGCGCTGGTCCCTGTGTGGGACGGGTGGGCCGTGCAGCAAAGTCTGGGAGGCCCGCAGCGTCGCCGACTACGGCCTGGTTGCGCCCAAGTACTTGGAGTTCACGGCGGATGACGGCACACGGCTCTACGGTCAGCTCGAGCTTCCGCCGGACGCGGCGGCGGGAAAGATTCCGTTGATCGTGTACGTCTACGGAGGGCCGGCTGCTCAGCTCGTGCGCGACGATTGGGGCGGGTCGACCGAATTGTTCCACCAGATCTTGTTGAAGAAGGGCTTCGCCATCTTCACGGTCGACAATCGCGGCACGCCGAATCGTGGCCGGAAATTCAGCACCGCCATTCGCCATCAGTTCGGCGGAGTCGAACTGAAAGACCAGTTGGCGGCGCTGAGCCAGGTGTTGGCGCAGTACCCGCAGCTCGATCAAGATCGGGTCGCAATCTGGGGCTGGTCCAATGGAGGCTCGATGACCCTCTATGCGATGACCCACTCCGATAGGTTCAAGGCGGGAGTTTCGGTGGCGCCGGTGACGGACCAGCGCAACTACGACACCATCTACACCGAACGCTACATGGGCCTTCCCAAGGACAACGTGAAGGGCTACGAGGATTCCTCCCTGCCGCGGGTCGCCGACAAACTGCATGGCGCTCTGTTCCTAGTTCACGGCACCAGCGACGACAACGTGCACCTCCAGAACAGCATCCAGATGATCGACGCGCTCATCAAGGCGGACAAGCCCTTCCACCTGATGATCTATCCCGGCAAGACCCACAGCATTTCCGGTAAGGCTGCCCGTACGCACCTGTTCCAGTTGATCGAAGAGCACTTCGAGCACGAACTGAAGTAGCGGCGCACTACGCGGTTGCCCGTTCCGCATTGGAGGCACGGTTGCGATGGATCGGATGGATCTCGGCGACTTCGAACTCAGCGTCTTCTCGGATGGGACTTACCCGCTCGACGGAGGCGCCTTTTTCGGCGTGGTGCCGAAGGTGATGTGGTCGAAAAAGGTGGTCGCCGACGAGCAGAACCTGGTTGCGGCTGGGCTCAATTCCTTGCTCATACGAACAGGCGACCACAACGTTCTGGTGGAAACTGGAATCGGGAACAAGCTCCCGGAAAAGATGGTCGCCATTTACGGCCAGCCCGCCAAGCTGCTCGATGATCTGGCCGCGGGCGGCGTCTCCCCCGATGACATCGACGTCGTGATCAACACCCATCTGCATTTTGACCACTGCGGCTGGAACACCGTGCGCAAGAACGGCGAAGTGGTTGCGACCTTTCCCAGGGCGAAGTACTACGTGCAGGAAGGCGAGTGGCAGCATGCGTGCGAACATCACATCCGCGATTCGATCAGCTACATCAGCGACAACTACGACCCGCTAATCCGGAGCGGGCAGATGCAATTGCTGCGGGGTGACGAGCCGATCGTGCCCGGGGTCTCAGTGAAAGTATTCCCTGGACATACTGAGCATATGCAGGCTGTGATCGTAACCAGCGGAGGGAAGACTGCCGGCTACATTTCGGACCTGATTCCGACCTCGGCGCACATTGATCTCACCTGGGTGATGGCGTTTGACCTTTTTCCGATCAGCACCATCGACAGCCGCAGGCGTTACTACGCGCAGGCTCTGCCGGAGAAGTGGCTCACGGTGTTTACCCACGACGCTGGCAGGCCGTGGACTTACATCGAGAAGGATGGCGCGGGGCGGTTGGCGGCACCGGCACTGGAATCGAGCTCGTAGGAATCTTGGTCGGGCTGCTGCCCGGCTGGCCGGACCGGAGGGCGTCTGGGCCTAGGCGGGCAACGCTGGAATTGAGATCGTGCTCGAGTCGGCAGGTTCGCGGACAGAGGGGTCAGCGCCACGCAAACGGCTTTCGAAGAATTCTTCCACGCGCTCGAGGATCTCGGGCGCCTCGCGCGCCTCGTAAATCGCCTTGCGCAGCGCGGCTCCGCCCGGGACTCCGTGCGTGAACCAGGAGGCGAACTGCTTCATCTTGCCCGGCGCATCCGGGAACTGTTCTGCAATCAGCATCCGGAAGTAAGTGCGGATCATTTCATAGCGATCCGATTCCGCCGGCTGATCGTAGCGGCCGGTGGCGGTGTACTGCGCGATCTGGCGAAAGATCCACGGATTGGAGGCGGCCGTGCGGCCAATCATCACCGCATCACAACCGGTTTGCGTGACCATGGCACAGGCGTCTTCTGGCGTGCGGATGTCGCCATTGCCAATGACCGGAATCTTGACTGCCTGCTTCACAGCCGCGATCCATTCCCAGCGAGCGTTGCCGCTGTATCCCTGCTCGCGCGTGCGGGCGTGCAAGGCAACCCCGCACAGACCGCAGGCTTCCGCAAGTTTGGCTAGCTCGACGCAAACGATTTCCTGCTCGCTCCAGCCCGCGCGGAACTTCACGGTGAAGGGAATTTTCACGACCGCCCGAACGGCTTCGAAGATTTCGCCGATCGCCGGCAGATCGCGCAACAGACCCGATCCCCCGTTGCACTTCACGACTTTCTTTGCGGGACAGCCAAGATTCAGATCTACCAGATCGAACCCCAGCCCTTCGACCATGCGCGCCGCTTCGGCCATCACTCGCGGATTGCTGCCGAAAAGCTGCGCAGAAATCGGATGCTCGTCCGGGTAGAAGTGCAGGTAGCGCTTGGCCTTCCTGTCCTTGGCGCGCAGGACGCCATCGGCCGAGGTGAACTCGGTCATGATCAGTCCGCAGCCGGTCAGGTTGCGAATGAAGCGCCGGAAGACGGTGTCGGTGACGCCGGCCATGGGGGCAAGAACCGTGGCGGGGGAGATTTCCACTCCGCCCAGAGCAACCCGACCCGGCACGGGCCGCAGAAGGGATTCTGTCGGCTCCGAACTCCGGCCGTCCGGCTCGGAATTGTCCCAGTACTTGCGCACTTGGTCATTTTAGCTGGGCGGGCGAGAGAAAGCCCTCGCTATCGGCGAGGGCCTTGATGGTTTGCCGAAAACCGGCTGGAATTGGCGCTAAGCCTTCGCAGCGTCCTTCTTGGCGGCTTCACTCTTTGCTAGATCGCTCTTGGCGTACTTGCGGCGGAAGCGCTCCACGCGACCGGCGGTGTCCAGCAACTTCTGCTTGCCGGTGAAGAACGGATGGCAGGCGGAGCAGATTTCTACGTGCAGGTCGCCCCGGTGGGTTGAGCGGGTCGTGAAATTGTTGCCGCACGCGCACAGGACACGGATTTCGTTGTATGCGGGATGGATGGCTGCCTTCATGTCGATTTCAACCTCGATTCGAGCGGTTTGATTCTACAGGAATCGCCCGGGATTCAGCAACCTTCCAAGTGATTGATGGCGCAGCTGTTGGCCCACGCCAGGCCGGCGAGCGTCGCTCCTCGGCGGTGCGCCGGGCGGGTTGGACCGCCCTCGCCGGATGCAAGGAATTCCTCATGACATTCTGGATTACTAGTACACTGTTGACACTGTCATGACTGACCTAATAATCCTGGCGATGCTGCTCGACCGCCCGAAACACGGGTACCGGCTGAAGCAGGATGCGGGAAAGCTTCTTGGGCAGGGCGCGTTGCATAACAACCTGGTCTATCCGCTGTTGCGTCGCTTCACCGCCGATGGATGGGTCACCAAGAAAACCGTGCCCGGGGACCGTGGGCAGAACCGGCAGCAGTATGCCCTCACGGAGCTGGGCCGCCGAACCTTGCTAAATCGCCTCAGTGCTTTCACCGAGCAGGACGCCCGCTCCTGGGATGCCTTTCACATCCGGGTGGGATTCTTCGAGTTGCTGCCTGCGGAGGTGCGCGGGCGAATTCTCAGCCTGCGCGAAGAGTTCTTGCACTCCCGCGAGGGACGCTTTGCCACGCTCGAGAACGCCCTGAACCTGGGCCTTTACGGCGCGGAAGTTGTCACTTTCATGCGCGAGCAGATTGCTTCGGAGCTGTCCTGGATCCGCGGCCTGCGCCGCTTGAATTTCCCGGAACAAAGGCAAGAATCGTGAAAATCGTTCGATTGACCCTCGTGATGTTCACGCTGTGCCGCTTCGCCGCGCGCGCGCAGCAGGCCATGCCCCAGACATCGCCTGCCGCCGGGGGAATCGAGATGCCCCCCGTGCATGACTGGGGTCCTGCGGCCTCGGCTTGGCCGAGATGAAAGACACCGGGGCGCGTCCGGAAGCCGCACGGCGCACTACCGAGAAGTACCGGGATGTTCAGGCGGCGCTCGCCGATGGATCTCACGCCATCGGCCCGGAGGAGCCGGGATGAGTGTGCTGATCTCTTGGAACACGGTGGCGTCGCTGTGGATCATCTTTGGTGTCTACTGGGCGATCAGCGCTCTGCGGGTGAAGCGGATGCAGCGCATGGAAACGTCCTGGTGGCGCCTGGCGGCGCTGGCGGTCGGCGCCACCCTCATCTTCTCGCAGTCGGCCCGCTTCGGGACGCTCAGTGAGCGCTTCGTGCCGGAGAGCGAGTGGATCAAGGGGAGTGCAATCCTGCTGGCCGCTGCCGGAGTGGGCATTGCCATCTGGGCCCGGCGGCATCTCGGAGAGTTCTGGAGCGCGCGGGTAACGCTGAAGGTCGACCACCAGTTAATCCAGTCGGGACCATATGCCCGGGTGCGGCATCCGATTTATTCCGGATTGCTGGTTGCGATGCTCGGGACTGCACTCTTTGTGGGTGAGTGGCGTGCCCTGGTGGGGGTTCTGCTGGTCTTCGTGGCGCATTGGCAAAAGGCGCAGCGGGAAGAGGCACTGCTGACGGAGCAGTTCGGCGCGGCTTACCAGGAGTACTGCAAACGGACGGGAGCGCTGATTCCGCGGGTGTTTTGACGGCAAAAGAAGACGGCAGGACCGACCTCCTGCCGTTTTGACGAGTCCTTATTTCTTGTTGACTGCCTTTTTGAGTTCAGCTCCAGGGGTGAACTTCGCGACTCTGCGGGCAGCGATCTTGATCGTGGCACCCGTTTGCGGGTTGCGCCCGTTACGGGCCTTTCTCTGCGAAACCGAGAAAGTGCCAAAACCGATCAAAGCTACCCGGTCTCCCTTTTTGAGGGCAGCGGTAACGCTGTCCACAGCAGTGTCGATCGCCGTCGTCGCCTGCGTCTTGCTGATTTCACAGGCTCCCGCGATACGGTCCACGAGATCAGCTTTGTTCATCTTTTCTCCTAGACAGAATTTCGTGTCTGCCCCAGCGACCCTGGGGGAGGTGGAGCCATGGCTGAGGCGAAATCCTGATGGATGCTATTCTCCCCCGAGTTCTCGCATTGTCAACTGCGAAAATGCGGTCAGGCCGCAGGTCGCACAACCATCGCCCTCTTGCAGTGGGTACTTTTACTGGGTAAGACGGGCTGCAGCCTTCCCCTGAGCCAGTGATGATCTTGATTCCGAGCGCACTTAAGCTTGGTTGCGACCCGGGCATTTTGACGATCGAGATGGGGTGTTTGCGACGGTTGGCGACTGATGTGCCGGCCAGGTGTTCCTGTTTTCCTCTGTCCTCCACAAGCGGGGACGCTACTCCACAGGATGTGCACAGCGGCCCAAGGATTTGCACTTGCACGAAGTCGGTTCGCGGGTGCAGAGTCGAAACAGGGAAGGCTGGGTTGATGAAGGTTTCTGTTGAAGTTTGTCCGCTGTGTGATGGGACCGGGTGGAAGAGCGTTTCAAACGGAGCGGACCGGCGGGTGGCGCGCTGCGACTGCCGCCTCAAGGCGCGCGCGCAGACATTGCTGGCGGCGGCACGCATCCCGAAACGCTATGAACACTGTGAGTTGTCGAGCTACACCACGGATTTTCCCGGGGCAGATCCGTCGCTCGCGCTGGGACTTATTGCTGCGGCCAAGTTCGCGGAAGACTTTGAGCTTCGCGATGGTACCGGGCTCTTGCTGATCGGTAAGATCGGCACGGGCAAGACTCATCTGGCCGTGGGAATTATCAAGGAACTGATCTTGGGCAAGGGGATTCCCTGTCTGTTCTACGATTATCGCGACCTGCTGAAGCAAATCCAGAATTCCTACAATGCCTCGGTGCAGACCACCGAGTTGGACGTGCTTGGTCCGGTCTTTGAAACCGACGTGCTGGCGCTGGATGAACTGGGCGCCGTCAAGCCGACCGAATGGGTGTGGGACACGGTGAGCCTCATCCTCAACGCCCGCTACAACAACAATCGCACCACGATCATCACGACCAACTTCGAGGATCAAGCCGCGGCCGGGGCGAGTAGCTCGCTTTCCTCCGCCCGGGCCGCAGCGCGCGAGGAGACGCTGGGCGACCGCATCGGAGAACGCATGCGCTCCCGGCTGCACGAGATGTGTCGAATCACGAAGCTCGACGGGCTCGACTTCCGTCAGAAGTTCCGCAGCGCGAATTTCCGCTGAACTTTTGCGGCGGCATGGGCCCGTCCGCCATGCCAGCGGGCCGAGCATGATGCCATCCCTCGACTTCCGGCGTCCTTGCCGTGGGAGGCTTGCGGTCGGCTACCATGCGACGGGCGGAGCCGCCCCGCGGGAGGTTCGCCCATTGGCCCGCTGCACCGGGTCCCCTGGCGGTCGAGTTCTTCACCCAGCTGCTGCACCGAATTCTGATACTCCCCCTGCCGGGCGCGCCCTGTCGATAAACTTCGGCGAAAGGCCCCGCCAACCGCTGCGTGCCTCGCGGGCGGATTCCGTCTAGAATTCCAGTGTGCTGCCTAACCGGCTTGAGTTCGATGCAGGCCGCGACCATGAGCTCTTCGCCGCCATCCCGGCGGGCTCCGCGATCTTCCTTCTGCGTGGAGAGGGCGGCGCGGAGCCTTACGTCAGCAAAACCGCCAACCTGCGGCGACGCTTGCTTCGGCTGCTGGGCTCTCCCGAAGAACGCTCGAAACGGCTGAATCTGCGCGGCCTGGTCCGCTGGATCGAATACGCGACCACCGGTTCGGACTTCGAATCCGGGTTCTTGCTCTACCGGCTCCTGCGCAGCACCTTTCCGAAGACTTATGCCGATCGGCTGCGGCTGCGTTTCGCGCCCCTGGTGAAGCTGCACATGGAGAACGAATATCCGCGGGCTTCCGTCACGACGCGTCTGGGTCGCAGAAATGGCAAGTCGTTCTATTACGGTCCTTTTCCGTCGCGTGTGGCTGCGGAAAAGTTTGCCAACGACTCGCTCGACTTCTTCAAGATGCGCCGTTGTGTGGACGACTTGCATCCGGACCCGGCGTTTCCAGGCTGCATCTACTCGGAGATGAAGATGTGTCTGGCGCCATGCTTCAAGGGTTGCAGCGATGATGAATACCGCGCGGAAGTTGCGAGCGTGCAGGCATATCTCGACACTGGCGGCCAGTCGCTGGTGCGCGAGATTTCTCACCAACGCGACGAGGCCTCGAACAAACTCGACTTTGAAAATGCCGCGGCGCAACACGCGCGCCTGGACAAACTGAAGCCGGTACTCGGCCAGTTGCCGGAGATCGTTCATCGTTCGGATCTGCTCACGGGGCTCATCGTGCAGCCTTCCGCACAGAAAGAGTCGGTCGCGCTCTTTCCTTTCGAAGTCGGTTGCATCGCGGGCCCGGTGGCGTTTTCTATCCAGTCACCCGAGCACACAAAGTCGCAATCGATGGAGTCGCGAATCCAGCAGGCGCTCGACGCCGCGCCCCCTCCACAGGCCAGGACCGCGCTGGAGTTGATGGAGCACTTGGCAATTTTGAAACGATGGTATTACCGGGGCACGCGGGTCGGCGAAGTCTTCTTTGCAGACGACAAGGGCGTGCTGCCGATGCGCCGGATTGTGCGGGGCATTTCCCGCGTGTATCGCGGAGAAAAACCGGAAGCCGAAGGGATGGCTCCGGGAGGCGCTGGTCCGGGCTAGAAGATTTCAACATCCCGACTGCGAGGAGAAATGAAAACCAGCCAAGATCACAGCCTCCGCCAGCACCTTCTCTACGTTTTGAAAGGGGGTGGGGCGCACGCCAAGTTCGAAGACGTGATGGGAGACTTCCCCGCGAAATTGCGCGGCCAGAAGGTCTCCGGGCTTCCCTACACCGCCTGGATGCTGCTCGAACACATCCGGATCGCGCAGCGGGACATCCTGGAGTTCAGCCGCGACCGCAAACACGTTTCCCCGGAATGGCCGGCCGCCTACTGGCCGGGAGAAGCTCCCCCGAATCGAGCAGCCTGGACCGGCAGCATCAAGAACTTTCAAAGGGACCTGAGAGCCATCGAGGCCCTGGTTGCCAATCCGAAGACTAACCTGTACGCCCCGCTTCCCTGGGGTGAACCACAGCAGACGGTGCTGCGCGAGGCGCTCCTGGTCGCGGATCACAACGCTTATCATCTGGGGCAGATGGTTGCCTTGAGGAGGCTGTTGGGCGCCTGGAAGGAATAGGTCGATTGGGAACGCCATCGTTTGTCTTACCCTCGACAGGCGCCGGCGGAGAAGTTCTGACGAAGCGTGTCTTCTTCCGCGCACAGCTCTGCGCACAGAACTCCCTCTGTGTCTCTGTGGCGGACTTGTTGAACTCGCCGCAGATGGAGTCTTTCGATTCGGCAAGGTCATCGACCCGTGCGCCATCCTCCGCACGACCGCAGGGCGGGAACCGCCCAGAAAGTCTTCCAGCCAGCGGCTTAGGGAGTCCGGGGTCACGTCTGGATGGTTCGGGTGGAAGAGCCCATCTGCCCGTCACCAACGAACATCCGGCGATATGGACCGGACTGAGAGGTGTGGGATAATTGGAATTACACCGAAGAGCCGGAGTCTCTGTCCGGACCTGGGGCATCCAATAAACGTGACTCACGAACAATTTTTCTTTCAGCACTATGGCCTGACGCAGCCGGATCTCGAACGCTATCTGGCCGCCGCGCTCTCCGCAGGCGGAGATTATGCCGACCTGTATTTTGAGTACCTGTCGTCCACCTCGTTGATGGTGGATGAGAGCATGGTCAAGTCGGCTTCGCAGGGCATCTCGGCCGGGTGTGGCATACGGGTGGTTTCCGGCGAACGCACGGGATACGCGTATACGGACGACCTGTCGCCTGAGCGCATCCTGCACGCATCGCGGACGGCCGCCCTGATCGCCAGCGGCCCGGCCAAAACGCCGTCGGTCGGTTTTCAGAAGAAGGCCGCCCGCAGCCTCTATCCGGTCACGCTTCCGTCGGTGGATGCGGAAATTAGCGCAAAAGTTGAACTCGTCATGCGCGCGGATACGGCTGCCCGCGCTTACGATGCGCGCGTTAAGGAAGTGCGCGCGAGCTATGCGGACGAGCTGCGCAACATTCTGATCGTCACCTCAGATGGCGCCTTCGCCGAGGACTCCCAGCCTCTGGCCCGCATGAACGTCTCCTGCATCGCCAAGACCGAGCAGCAGTCCGGGCGCGCCAGCTCGGGTGGCGGCGGCCGCGTCGCTCTGGACTTTTTCTTCGGCGAAAAGACTCCCGAATACTTTGCGAAAGAAGCTGCGCGGCAGGCCATTTTGCAGCTTGATGCGCGGGAAGCGCCGGCGGGCGAGATGGAAGTCGTGCTCGGTCCGGGCTGGCCTGGAGTGCTGCTGCACGAAGCTGTGGGGCATGGCCTCGAGGCGGACTTCAATCGCAAGAAGACGTCGGCCTTCGCCGGGCTGATTGGACGAAGAGTGGCAAGCGAGAAGTGCACGGTCGTCGACAACGGCACCATGCCTTGGCGTCGCGGCTCACTCAACGTGGACGACGAAGGGGAACCGACGCAAGAGACCGTCCTGATCGAGAACGGAATTCTCAAGGGCTATCTGAGCGATAAGCTTTCTTCCAGGCTGATGGGCATCGCCGACACCGGCAACGGAAGGCGCGAGAGCTATGAGCATATTCCCATGCCGCGCATGACCAATACTTACATGCTCGCGGGCGACGATAACCCGGACGACATCATTCGCTCGGTGAAGCATGGCGTCTATGCGGTGAACTTCGGGGGCGGGCAAGTCGATATCACGAACGGGAAATTCGTGTTCTCGGCGTCGGAAGCCTACCTGATTGAGGACGGCAAGATCACCGCTCCGATCAAGGGCGCTACACTGATCGGCAATGGTCCTGATGTTCTGACCCGCGTCTCCATGGTCGGCAACGACCTCAAACTCGACGAAGGAGTCGGCACCTGCGGCAAGGACGGACAGGCCGTGCCCGTGGGCGTCGGGATCCCAACCATTAAGATCGATCGCCTGACGGTCGGCGGCACCGCCAAGAAAGATACGGGCGGGTTCATGCAGTAACGCTCTCAATTCACCAGGGAGACGCAGCGGCTCGAAGAAAGTCTGTTTCCCTGCGCAACCGGATCCGGAAGTCTGCTTTACCTCAGCGATCTCTCGGGGAAACGATTTGAACAACCATGCCAGAAACTGAACTCGAAACTCGAAGCCCGAAAGTCGAAACTGATCTCCGCGAACTCGCGCAGGATACCGTCCGCCGCGCCATGGCCGGCGGCGCAACCGCGGCGGAAGCCGTGGTGCGCGAAGGGGATGAGTTCTCCACCAGCGTTCGCCTCGGGCAGGTTGAAACGCTGAAAGAGGCTGGATCGCGGGCCATCGGAGTTCGCGTCTTCTTCGGCAAACGCGCGGCCAGCACGTATTCCAGCGATTTCTCGCGCGAGGGACTCGACCGCATGCTCAAGTCGGCTCTTTCGCTCGCGAAGATTACCTCCGAAGATCCCTTCGGAGGAATCCCGGACGCCGCGCAACTCGGTTCGCTGTCCGGGGATCTGGATCTCTACCACCAGGACGTCTATTCCCTTCCGGGGCCGGACCGCATTGAATACGCGCGCCGGGCCGAGAAGGCGGCGCTCGATTACGACCCGCGCATCAAGAACTCCGAAGGCGGGTCCTTTGATGCCGCCACCGGACACAAAGTGCTGGCAAACTCGCACGGGTTTGTCGGAGAGTATCGCCGCTCCTATTGCTCGGTAGCCGCGATTCCTATTGCGCAGGACGAAAAGGGAGGCATGCAGCGCGACTACTGGTTCTCGGTAGCACGAAACCTGGGACGGCTGGATCCTCCGGAACATGTCGGCCGAATCGCTGCCCAGCGCACCATTCGCCGCCTGGGAGCGCGCAAGGCAAAAACCGCGCAGGTGCCCATCATCTTCGATCCGATGGTGGCAGCCTCGATTCTTGAGCACATCTTTGAGGGGGTGAACGGGGACTCCGTGTATCGCGGAGCTTCGTTCCTGGCGGGCAAACTGGGGCAGAAGATCGCCGGCGAGAACGTAACGGTCGTCGATGACGGCACCATCCCCGGCGGCTTTGGTACCAGCCCGTTCGATGGGGAAGGCATTCCGACCCGGCGCACCCTGGTGATCGAGAATGGTGTGCTGAAGTCGTATCTTCTGAATACTTACACCGCGAAGAAGCTGGGCCTTCAGACTACCGCGAATGCTTCGCGCGGGCTCGCCGGAACTCCTGGCATCGGCCCGGGCAATTACTTCCTCGAGCAAGGGACGAAGGCGCCCAAGGAGATCATTGGAGAGGTGAAGGAAGGCCTTTACGTTACCGAGTTTCTCGGGCACGGGGCAAACCTGGTGACCGGGGACTATTCCCGCGGCGCTTCGGGGCTGTGGATTTCTGGCGGAGAACTTGGGTATCCCGTGGAAGAGATCACGGTGGCGGGGAATTTGAAGGAAATGTTCTTCAACATCTCGGAAATCGGGAATGATCTGGAGTTCCGGGGATCAGTGGCGTCTCCGACCATTCGCATCGACGGGCTTACCGTGGGCGGAGAATAGGTGTTTTTCACCCCGGAGACGCAGCCGCAGAGAGGCAGCGGCACAGAGGCAGGGGCACATGAGAAAGAACGTTGCGTTTCCAAATTTGCGTGGCGCCCGCTGAGTCTCTCGGCTTCTCCGCCGTGAACAGTTGGGCTCCGATCCCCGATAGTACAATCCCACCATGGGCGGATTCATCCAGCCGAATCCAACGACGGAAGGACGCGAAACCAACTTGCGTGCCATTGGCATCGCCATCGCTGTCGTCGCTGCGATCATTGGTGTGCTGTTTCTTATCTCGCGTACGGAGCAGAAAGCCCCCACCCGTCCGCATCCCTACGTTGCCAACGTGAAACTGTCGGATCCCAAGATGAGTGCTAAAGAGAATTTTGTCGGCGCGACGGTTTCCTATGTCGACGGTACCGTCACCAACTCCGGGAACCAGACCGTGACTCGCGTGGTGGTCGAAGTCACATTTCGAGACTCGATCGGTCAACTTGCCCAGCGAGAAACCGATCCGCTGCACGTTCTCCAGATCAGCGGCCCTTACCCGGATGCGGTTGACGTAAGCCTGTCGCCGCTCGCGCCGGGACAAAGCAAGCCGTTCCGACTCACCTTCGAAAGTATTTCCGCGCAGTGGAACCACGAATATCCGGAGTTGAAAGTCACCGATGTGACCGTGAAGTAGACTGGGTCTTCGGTGATGTTGTGGGGTGGTGGCCCCGGTCCGTCGGAACCAGCGCAGGAGGCCAAGTGAGAGTTCAGCCTTCTTCCCTCCGGGGCTTCTAAAGCCCTTGGTTGAGCAGGGGAAGGCGGGGCTGAAGCCCGCCCTTTCAAAACGACTGAAAACTCATCCTCAACCTTGCCGGGCCCAATCGTGCGGAATCTGCACTTCTCTCGGTGCCCGGTGCTCGCAACTCCGGTACTGACCCCTCCGTTACAATGTCCTCGTGCCAGAAGCCCGACCATTCCGGCTGACGGAGTCTGTAAAAGCTGCGGGTTGAGCGTCCAAGCTGAGTCCGGCGGCGCTGGACACAGTGCTTGGGAAATTAGCCCGGCAACAGGAC